>FTIR01000878.1_pt2 | contig 15860 bp, 12 predicted proteins | sample 1658041 | NCBI WGS metagenome assembly FTIR01 (sample SAMEA3914793, study PRJEB12502) | metagenome | biome: forest; material: soil | place: Canada | collected 2011-07-03 | depth 0.3 m | reverse complement strand
CGACAGTGACGAATTCCTGATGCATGCCTTCGCCGGCGGCGACGCCGCCGCCTTCACCCGCCTGTACGACCGCCACGAGCGGGCCACCTGGCGCTTCATCCGCCATCGCCTCGGCGCGCAGCACGAGGGCGCGGCGGACGACGTGCTGCAGGAGACCTGGATCAGCGTCGCCCGCGCGGCGCCGCGCTACGTGGCCACCGCGCGTTTCACGACCTGGCTGTTCACGGTGGCGCGCAACCGCGTCATCGACCACCTGCGCGCGCAGGCCAACGCGATGCTGTCGATCGATGCGCCGTTGCCCGGGCTGGCCGGCAGCGACGAAGGCGACGACAGCGGCGAGCGCTGGGCCGACCGCGTGATGGCGGACGCCGCCGACGGCCCGCTCGCGCGCATCGAATCGCGGCAACAGGCCGAGGCCTTCCTGGACGCGCTGGCGCAATTGCCCGAGCCGCAACGCGAGGCCTTCGTGTTGCAGGCCGAGGGCGGCCTGAGCGTCGACGAGGTGGCCAGCGCGACCGGGGTCGGCGCCGAGACCGCGAAGACGCGACTGCGCTACGCGAAGGCGAAGCTGCGTACGCTGCTGGCCGGCTGGAGGGCGACATGAGCGACACGCCGCCCGAGCGCCCGACGATGCCCGACGATCTCGACCAGGCCTATGCGAAGGCGCATGCCGTCGCCGACGCGGCTCGCGGGCCGTCGGCAGCGGTGCGCGCCAACGTGCTGGCGGCCGCGCGCGAGATCGCGGCGCAGGCCGCGGTGCGATCCGATGGCGCGTCCGCGCCGCCGGCCGCCCTGACGCCGGTCGCGCCGCCCATGGCCGCCGTCGGCCGTGGCCGCTTGCCGGCGGTCAACCTGGCGTCCTGGCGCGTGCGGGCCGGCGCGGCGTTGTGCGCGGCGCTGCTGGTGGGCGTGGCCGGCTGGCGCATCGATGCCAGTCGGCGCTTCGGCGCGGACACGCAACTGGCCGCCGCAGCGCCCGACACGCTGGAGGTGAAGGCCATGCCCCCGCCGCAGGTCGCGCTCGACCTGCCGCCGCCGCCGCAAGCGTCCGTGCCGGCGAGCCCGGTCGACGGCGCGACCATGGCGAATGCGGCCAGCCCGGAAGCCGCTGCCAAGCCCGCGGCGCGCGCCAAGGATCTGGTCGTCGCACAGGCCGAGCCGCCATTGCGCGAGCGCGCACGGTCGCTGGCGCAGGACGACCTCCGGGCGCAGAAGCACACGGCGCCGCCGATCGCGCCGCTGCCCGCACCCGTGGTGGTCGCATCCGTCGCGCCGGCGCCGGTCGCGCCGCAGATCAGGACCACCAGCGTCATGCCGTCGCCCGCGGCCCCGGCGCCGATGGTCCCCGAGCCTCCCCGCGTGGCCTTCGCGGCGGCGGCGCCTGCGCGCGAGCAGACGGCCGGCGCGGCGGCGTCCGACGCCCAGCGCGTCGAGATCACCGGCAGTTCGATCGCGCGCAGCGCCCCCGTCGGCGACGCGGCGCGGGTCGCCCTCGACTCGGCGAAAAGATCGGCGCCGGCGGCCGCCGGGTCGTTGTTCGCAGCGAGTGCGCGCCAGTTGCCGACACCGCTGCAGACGGCCGCCGACCACGGTGACGTCGAGACCTTGAAGACGTTGCTCGCGGACCCGGCGACGCTGGTCGATGCCCCCGACGCGACCGGCCGCACCGCGTTGCTGCACGCCGTGCTGGCGCAGCAGGTGGCGGCCGTGCGGCTGCTCATCGCCGCTGGCGCCGACCCCGGGCATGCCGACCAGGCCGGCCTCACGCCGCGCGCCGCCGCGCTGGCCGGTGCGAACGCCGAGATCGCGGCGCTGCTGGACACGCCGCGCTGAGGGAAATCCCGGCGTGGAGGGCCTTCGTCAGGGCGGTCCATCCCTCCGAAGCGCCGGTCCGTCGCACGCCGCTGGGGCCCGTGCCGTCCTGCCGGTAGAGTGACCACCTGAAATAGCCAGAATCCGCCCGGAGTCCCCGACATGTTGTCCATCGCCTCGCTCACCCACGTCTACCCGAACGGAACGCGTGCGCTCGACAACGTGTCGCTGGAGATCCCGCCCGGCCTGTACGGCCTGCTGGGCCCCAACGGCGCCGGCAAGTCCACGCTGATGCGCTGCCTGGCGACGCTGCAGATTCCCACCGCCGGCCAGATCCGCTTCGGCGACATCGACGTGCTGGCCGATCCGCAGCAGCTGCGCGCCACGCTGGGCTACCTGCCGCAGGATTTCGGCGTCTACCCGCGCGTCTCGGCCTACGACATGCTCGACCATCTCGCCGTGCTCAAGGGCCTGACGGCCAGCGGCCCGCGGCGCGAGACGGTGGAGACCTTGCTGCAGCAGGTCAACCTGTGGGACGTGCGCAAGAAGGCGATCGCCGGCTTCTCGGGCGGCATGCGCCAGCGCTTCGGCATCGCCCAGGCGATGATCGGCAACCCGACGCTGATGATCGTCGACGAGCCCACGGCCGGCCTCGATCCCGAGGAGCGCAACCGCTTCAACAACCTGCTGGCGGAGATCGGCGCGACCAAGGTCGTGATCCTGTCCACGCACATCGTCGACGACGTCACCGACCTGTGCTCGCGCATGGCGATCCTCGTCGACGGCCGCATCGTCAGCGCCGGCACGCCCGGCGCGCTGATCGAAGGCCTGAAGGGCAAGGTATGGACGCGGGCCGTCGAGCCCGAGGAACTGCCCGGCCTGCACAAGCAGTTCGAGCTGATCGCGACGCGCCTGCGCGGCGGCCGCACGGTGATCCACGTGCTGTCCGACGTGGCGCCGGATCCGCGCTTCGAGCCGGTGAGCGCCGGCCTGGCCGAGGTCTACTTCTCCACGCTGCACGCGCAGCGCAAGGCCAACGGCCAGTCCGGCAACGAAGCGTCGCGCACCGTCGCCGCCCACTGAGACGAACGGACGCCTGCCCATGTTTCGTCACATCGCCGCCTTCGAATGGCGCTACCAGATCAAGAGCCCGGTATTCTGGGTCGGCTGCCTGATCTTCTTCCTGCTGGCCTTCGGGGCCACCGCCAGCGACAACGTGCAGATCGGCAGTCTCGGCAACGTGCACAAGAACGCGCCGTACGCGATCGTGCAGACGCTGGCCTTGCTGGGCGTGTTCTCGGTCTTCGTCACCGTGGCCATGGTGGCCAACGTCGTGGTACGCGACGACGAGACCAACTTCGCGCCCATCATCCGCACCACGTCGGTCGGCAAGGCCAGCTACCTGGGCGGCCGCTTCGTCGGCGCCAGCGCCGCGGCGCTGGTGGTGATGGCGATGGTGCCGCTGGGCATCTGGTTCGGCACGCTGATGCCCTGGCAGGACGTCGAGAAGATCGGCCCGTTCATGCCGGGCGACTACCTGTACGGCCTGTTCGCCTTCGAGCTGCCGACGCTGCTGATCACGGCGGCGCTGTTCTTCGCGATCGCGACGGTGACGCGCTCGATGCTGTGGAGCAACGTGAGCGCCGTGGTGTTGCTGATCCTGTTCTTCGTCGCCCGTGGCGCGACGCGCAACGATCCGGCCTGGGAGCGCGTCGCGGCGCTGCTCGATCCGTTCGGCCCGTCCGCGTTGTCCTACGTGACGAAGTACTGGACGGCTTCCGAGCGCAACACGACGCTGCCCGGGTTCACCGGCGTGCTGCTGGCCAATCGCGTGCTGTGGACCGCGCTGGCGGGCGTCGTCTTCGCCGTGGCCTACCGGCTGTTCCGCTTCGAGATGCGCTTCGAGAAGCCGGCCGGCGCGGCCGCGGAAACCGTGGCGCCCGCGAAGGCCGTCAAGCTGTCGCGCGCCCAGAAGGCGGCGCACCAGCATCACACCGAACTGGCCGCGCTCGGCGAACACAACCCCGCGGGCGTGCGCGAGATGCTGGCCGCGGCGACGCGCAAGACCGCGCCGGTGCTGCCCGACATCCCGCCCGCGACGCGCGCCACCGGCCGCGCGCAGCTGTGGGAGCTGGCCAAGGTGGACATGGCCTTCGTGTTCCGCAGCCCGGCGTACTTCGTGCTGATCGCCATCGGCTTGCTGCTGTCCGGCAGCAACCTGTGGTTCGGCGGCGAGATCCTCGGCAGCCCGTCCTGGCCGGTGACGCGCCTGATGGTGGAGGCGCTCAACAACGGCTTCTCGCTGCTGCCCGTCATCCTGGCGATCTTCTATGCCGGCGAGCTCGTCTGGCGCGATCGCGACCGCCGCATGCACGAGATCATCGACGCCACGGCCGCGCCCGACTGGACGCACCTGGCGCCCAAGATCGTGGCCATCGTCGCGGTGCTGGTCTCCAGCATGGTCGTGGCGGTGCTGGCGGCGATCGCCTTCCAGGCGCTGAACGGCTTCTTCCGTTTCGAGATCGGCGCGTACGTCGCGTGGTTCGTCTGGCCGATGTCCGTCACCGCGGTGCTGCTGGCCGTGCTGGCGGTGTTCGTGCAGGTGCTGGTGCCGCACAAGTACATCGGCTGGGCCGTGATGCTGGTCTACATCGTGATCTCGGTCATGCTGGGCAACATCGGCTTCGAGCACAACCTGTACAGCTATGCCGGCTCCCCGCCGGTGCCGCTGTCCGACATGAACGGGCTGGGCCGGTTCTGGATCGCGCAGGCCTGGTTCCAGGTCTACTGGACCGCGTTCGCGACGATCCTGCTGGTGCTCGCGCATGCGCTGTGGCGGCGCGGCACCACCGTCGCGCTGCGGCCGCGGCTGGCCCAGATCGGCCATCACCTGCGCGGGGCGCCGGGCATGACGCTGGCCGTGGCGACCGTGGTCTGGGTCGCGACGGGCGCCTGGATCTTCTACAACACCAACGTCCTCAACCGCTACATCCCGCAGCCCGAACACGACCGCCAGATGGCCGATTTCGAGAAGACGCTGCTGCCATTCGAGAAGGTGGTGCAGCCGCGGGTGGCCGACGTCGCGCTGGCCGTGCAGCTGTTCCCGCGCGCCGCACGCGCCGTCACGCACGGGCGCTACACGCTGGTCAACCGCAGCACGTCGCCCATCGGCGTGCTGCACCTGCAATGGGCCGAGAACCTGACGCTGGATTCGATCGATTTTCCCGGCGCCAGCGTGCAGACCGACTATCCGCGCTTCCACTACCGCATCTACAAGCTCGCATCGCCGATGCAGCCCGGCGAGCAGCGCGTGCTGGGCTTCACGACCACGCTGGAGCAGCGCGGCTTTCCCAACGGCCGCCCGCTGACCGCGATCGTCCCCAACGGCTCGTTCGTCAACAACTTCGAGATCTCGCCGTCGGTCGGGTTCGCCCGCGTCGGCCTGCTCGACGAGCGCGCGAAGCGTCGCAAGTACGGCCTGCCGGCCGAACTGCGTCCGCCCAAGCTGGAAGACGAGTCGGCGCGTCAGTTCAACGAGTTCCTGCACGACAGCGACTGGGTGACCTCCGACATCACCGTCACCACCGACGGTGACCAGACGCCGATCGCCCCGGGCCAGGTGCTCAGCGACACCGGCCTGAAGACCGACCGCAACGCGCGCCGCACGGTGCACTTCAGGAGCGATGCGCCGATCAACCAGTTCTTCTCGATCCAGTCGGGCCGCTACGACATCCGGCCCAGCGTCTGGCACGCGCCGGCGCAGGGCGACCAGCCGGCCCACGATGTCGACCTGGCCGTGTACTACCAGCCGGGCCACGAGTTCAACGTGGATCGCATGCTGGCTGCCATGAACGAGTCGCTCGCGCTGTTCAGCAAGGAATTCACGCCGTACCAGTTCAAGCAGGCCCGCATCATCGAGTTCCCGGCATATGCCAGCTTCGCGCAGTCGTTCGCCAACACGATCCCGTTCTCCGAAGGCATCGGCTTCGTCCAGCACTGGACGGATCCGACCAAGATCGACGTCGCCACCTACGTGACCGCGCACGAGATCGGCCACCAGTGGTGGGGCCACCAGCTGGTGCCGTCCGACCAGCAGGGCGCATCGATGCTGGTGGAGACCTTCGCCCAGTATTCGGCGCTGCTGGTGATGGAGCAGCACTACGGCAAGGACCAGGTGCGCCGCTTCCTGAAGTACGAGCTCGATCGCTACCTGCGTTCGCGCGGCGGCGCCGTGCTGGAGGAGCTGCCGCTGAACCGGGTCGAGAACCAGGACTACATCTATTACCGCAAGGGTTCGGTGGCGATGTACTGGGCCAAGGAAGCGCTGGGCGAGGACGTGGTCAACCGCGCGATGCGCAAGCTGCTGGCGCACTACGCGTTCAAGGGCGCGCCGTACGCGAACACCACCGACTTCCTCAAGCTGCTGCGCGCCGAGGCCGGGCCGGAGAACGACCAGGTCATCACCGACCTGTTCGAGAAGATCACGCTGCTCGACCTGAAGGCCACGAACGCCGTCGCCACGAAGCTGCCCGACGGCAAGTATTCGGTGACGTTCGATGTCGAGGCGCGCAAGTTCTACGCGGACGGCGCCGGCAAGGAGACCGAGGCGCCGATGAACGAGCTGGTCGAGGTCGGCGTCTTCACGGCCAAGCCCGGCGACAAGGGATTCGACGCCTCCAAGGTGCTGCTGCTGCACAAGGTGCCGATCCACGGGCCGCCGATGCCGGTCACCGTGGTGGTGGACAAAGCTCCTGCCTGGGTCGGCATCGACCCCTACAACAAGCGCATCGACCGCAATTCCGACGACAACCTGACCGCTGTCGAGTTGAAGTAAAGACCGGTTACGGTCCAGCACGCGCCTTGCGATGTGCCCGGCCGTCCCGATGTGGGACGATTGGGCCAGCGGCGCCGCGGGTGCTGTCGAGGGATTGATGAACGGGTTGTGGGTTGTTTCGGTCGTCGTGCACGCCTACGTGGCGTTGCGCCTCCTGCCGGGCGTCTTGGCGTCGGCGGGCGCACCGTCGGCATGGCTGCTGGCCGCGTTGCTGGCCGCCTCGGCCGTCCTGGTGCCGTTCTCGTTGCGACGCCGCAAGGGCAAGCGCACCCCGCAGGAAGTGCGCCGCAGCGACCTGCTGGCCTGGGTGAGCCTGAGCCTGATGGGGCTGTTCTCGTCGCTGTTCGTGCTCACGCTGGTGCGCGACGCGGTCGAGCTGGTGCTGCTGGTGGCCGGCCTCGTCGGGCTGCCGCGGGTGCCCGGCCATTGGCTGGACCTGAGCGCGGTCGGCGTCGTCGTGCTGGCATTGCTCGTCACCTTGATCGGGCTGTTCAACGCGCGCCGGCCGCCGCAGGTCAAGACCGTGGACGTGCCGCTCAAGGATCTGCCGCCGGCGTTGAACGGCTTCAAGATCGCGCAGATCTCGGACATGCACATCGGCCCGACGATCAAGCGCCCGATGATGAAGCACGTGGTCGCCACGATCAACCGGCTCGACGTCGACGTGGTGGCCATCACCGGCGACCTGGTCGACGGCAACGTCTACGAGCTGTCGCGCCACGTGGCGCCGCTGGCCGGGCTGCGCTCGCGCCACGGCACCTTCTTCGTCACCGGCAACCACGAGTACTACTCGGGCGTGATGCCCTGGATGAAGTACCTGCCCACGCTGGGCGTGCGCGTGCTGCTCAACGAGCACGTGATCCTGCTGCACCACCACGCCCCCATCGTGCTCGCCGGCGTCACCGATTTCTCGGCCGCCAGCTACGAGACCAGCCATCGCACCGACGTGGCGCTGGCGATCACCGGCGCGCCGCGCGCGGCCGTCAAGATCCTGCTGGCGCACCAGCCGCGCAGCGCCCCGGCCGCGGAGGCCGCGGGCTTCGACCTGCAGCTGTCCGGCCACACCCACGGCGGCCAGTTCCTGCCCTGGAACTTCTTCGTGCGCTTCCAGCAGCCGTTCACCGCGGGCCTGGGCCGCGTCAAGGACATGCTGATCTACACCAGCCGCGGCACCGGCTACTGGGGCCCGCCCAAGCGTTTCGGCGCACCGTCCGAGATCACGCTGCTGCGCCTTGTCCCGGCCTGGGAGCCGCCGAAAGCGAGAACCTGATGAAGACGATCCATCACGCCCTGACGCAGGCCACGCCCGGCGTCTCGATCGAGCTGCAGAGCCTGCATTTCGGCACGCCCGGCAAGGGGACCAAGGCCACGCTGCAGGCCGCGCTGCATGCCGACGAGATCCCCGGCCTGCTGGTGGCGCATCACCTGCGCGCGCGCCTGGCCGCGCTCGAGGCCGAAGGCCGCATCGTCGGCGAGGTGGTGCTGATTCCCGTCGCCAACCCGATCGGCCTGGCGCAGCGCGTGCTGCAGTCCGTCGAGGGCCGCTTCGACCTGACCAGCGGCGAGAACTTCAATCGCCACTACGCCGATCTGTTCGACACCGTGGCCGCGCAAGTCGACGGCAAGCTCACCTCCTCTGCCACGCACAACGTGGCGTTGATCCGTGCCGCGTTGCGCGACGCCGCCGCCGCGCTGCCGGCGCGCAGCGCGCTCGAGAGCCTGCGCCGCACTCTGCTGGGCCTGAGCATCGACGCCGACATCGTGCTGGACCTGCACTGCGACAGCCAGGCCGTGCTGCACCTCTATACCGAGACCTCGGTGTGGCCGCAGGTCGAGCCGCTGGCGCGCTTCCTGGGCGCGCAGGCGGCGCTGCTGGCCGACGTTTCCGGCGACCATCCGTTCGACGAGGCCTGCTCGACGATCTGGCCGCGCCTGGCCGCGCGCTTCGGCATCGCGACGCCGATTCCCAGCGCCTGCGTGGCCGTGACGGTGGAACTGCGCGGCGAGGCCGACGTGGCGCACGAATTCGCCGCGCGCGACGCGCAGGCCCTGATCGACTACCTCAGCTGGCAAGGCGTGATCTCCGGCGGCCCGGCCGAGCTGCCGCCGGCGCGCTGCGAGGCGACGCCGCTGGCCGGCTCCATTCCCGTGAACGCGCCGCACGCCGGCGTCATCGCCTACTTGCGCGAGGTCGGGGCGCAGGTGTCGGCGGGCGAGGCTCTGGCGGACCTCGTCGAGCCGATGACAGGCCTGGTCACGCCGCTGCTGAGCCCGGTGGACGGCGTGTTCTATGCACGCGAGACGCGCCGCTTCGTGCCCGCGGGCGCCGGCGTGCTGCGCGTGGCCGGACGCGAGGCGCTGCGCCAGGGCAAGCTGCTGACCTCCTGAAGCGGCGTCGGCGAAGGCCGGGAACGGGTGGACCAAGGCCATCGGGCGATGTGACGTCGGGCGGTATGCTCGCGGACTCGCACCCAGGACCGACGCATGCGCATCGAGATCGAACCCGGCATCCGGCTCTACTTCGACGTCGAGGGCACGCAATTCGTGCCCGACGGCCCGGCGCTGCGCGAGAAGCCCGTGCTGCTGTTGCTGCACGGCGGTCCCGGCTTCGATCACTCGGGCTTCCGGCCGTTCTTCGGCCGCGTGTCCGACATCGCGCAGGTGATCTACTACGACCACCGCGGCCACGGCCGCAGCGACCGCCGGCCGCCCGAAGAGTGGACGCTGGACACCTTCGCCGACGACGTCGTGCGCCTGTGCGACGCGCTGGGCATCGTCAAGCCCATCGTGCTGGGGCAGTCGTTCGGCGGCTTCGTGGCGCAGCGCTACATCGAGCGCCACCCCGACCACCCGTCCAAGGTGATTCTCTCCAGCACGTCGCCGCACAAGAAGCCGGAGCGCAAGGAGGCCATGTTCGACAAGCTGGGCGGGCCGGCCGCGCGCGAGTCGTGCGCGCGCTTCTGGCGCGATCCGAACTCCGAGACCTGGGACGACTATGGCGTGCATTGCCGCCATCTCTACAACACGACGCCGCAGGATCCCGATGGCGGCCAGCGCACGATCTACAACCTCGACGTGCTGTTCGCGTCGGCCTCCGGCGAGCAGCGCACGATGAACCTGCTGCCGGGCCTCGCGAACGCGCGCTGTCCGGTGCTGGTGATGGTGGGCGAGGACGACCCGGTGTGCCCCGTGGCCGACGCGCAGGACATCGCCGCCGCGCTGCCGCCGCAGTGGCTGCAGTACCGCGCGTTCCCGAACGTGGGGCATGGCGCGTGGCGCGACGACGCTGATGCGGCGTTCGCGGAGTTGCGGCGGTTCATCCTGGAGTGAGATGCGTGGCGCGTAGCAGAATGCGCGGATACCTGCGCACGGACGAACCCCGATGAACGCCATCCTCGAAGAAGTCATCGCCGCCGCCGAGCGCGCCGTCGTCTCGCTGCAGGCCCGTGCCGGCGGCCGGCTCGACTATTCGGTCGCCAGCCTCGAAGCCGTCGACGAGATGCTGGTGGAGGTATCGGGCTACGTGGCCGACCTCGACGAGGCCGTCGTCACCGGGCTCGTGCAGCAACTCGGCTGCTACGTGCTGGAGGTGGGGCGCAAGGCGTTCGGCGGCGAGTACTTCTGGCACGACGAGGGCGAGCAGCCGATCCTGGTCGTCGGCGAGCCCGCGGCGCACGTCGCGATGATGACGTGGAGCAAGGTCGTCGGCCGGCTCACCGGCGACGTCGGCGACGACATCCCGTTCTTCTTCAACGGCTTTGCCGAGAAGGCCGCGCAGCCCGAGCCGGGCAGCAACGTGCTGTTCCTTTGACGCCGGCCGGCAACGCTCGCGTCGTCATGCGCTGGCGTGCGCGCTGGCCTTTGTCCTACAGCGTTAGCGACGCTGTTCCGACACCGTGCGGGCGCACCCGGTGAGATAGTTTGTACATGCCGAACGACATCGGCCGCAGAACTCGAACAACATCCGATGTCACTCGGCGCCCTACAAACCCACAGGAGCACGAACATGAACAAGGATCAAGTCAACGGCCGCGCCGAAACCGCCAAGGGCGACGTCAAGGAAGCCGCCGGCAAGCTGGTCGGCAACGAGCGCCTGACCGCCGAAGGCCGGGCCGAGCAGGCCGCCGGCAAGGTGCAGTCCACCGTCGGCGACGTGAAGAACAACGTCGGCAAGGCCATCAAGAACGCGATCGACCGCTGATCCGTTTCACGCGACACGCCCGGTTTCCGCGATCGATTCGTCGGTCGCATCCACTTCAAGACGGACGGCGACGCCCGGACATCCAGTGCATGTCCGGGCGTCGTCGTTGATGCCTGCAGGAAACGGCAGGCTGCGTGGCGATAATCGCCCGATGATCCCGAACGCGACAACAGCGCTGCACCGGTTCGTCGAGGCGAGTCGCAGCGGCGCGGGCGCCGCCGCGGTGCACGACCTGAAAGCCGACCTGCTGGGCGAAGCCCCGGCCGAAACCATGGCCGCCGCGATCGCCGTGCTGCGCGCCGACCCGGCGCTACTCGAACGCTTCGCCGATGCCGTCGACACGCTGCTGGCCGCGCGCCGCCAGCGCTTTCTCTACGCAGAAGCCGGCGTGCTGGAGCCGACCTCGTTCTCGCGCACGCTGCGCTCGCGGCTGGCCTCGCGCCTGCTGCCGCACGTGGCCGACCCCAGCCTGTTGCGCGATCTTTTCGCATCGACGTTCCATAGCGACGCCGACATCGACGCCGTGCAGGCCGTGCCCGTCGCCACCTGGGCCACGCTGTTCGAACGGGTCGCGTCGTCGCCCGCCTTCGGCGCCGGCGCGTCGCAATGCGCGCGCGAGTGCGACGCCGCGATCGCGATGCTCGCCGCCCGCGCCGCGGGCCTGGCCGTCGACCCCGATCGCGTGCGCTACGACCACGCCGTGCGCGGCTCCGAGGCCGCCAACGAGGCCGACGTGCTGGAACTGGCCGCCGCGGCGCGGCGCTGGATCAACGCGCACGCGCAGGACCCGCAGGAGAGCCCGAAGGAGTTGCTCAAGCGGCTCGCCACGGCGCAGGACGCCGTCGAGACGCTGCGCGGGGCCGCACCCCGGCACGGCACCAGCCTGACGCTGACGCACAGCCTGCACGCCGCGCACCAGACGCTGGAGCGCCTGCGCGAGCTGGTGCTGATCCGCGCCACGCTGGACGCCGGGGAACGGGCCGCGCGCGCTGCGGCGCTGTTCGTCGACCTCGTCGGCGCGCAGCGTACCGAGCAGAGCGTGCGCCACGTGTTCGCGCAGGTGGCCGACGACGTCGCGCTGCAGATCACCGAGCACGCCAGCGAGACCGGCGAGCACTACGTCACCGACGACCGTCCGCAGTGGTGGCACATGCTGCGCGTGGCCGGCGGCGCCGGCGTGATCGTCGGCGCGATGGCGCTGCTGAAGGTCTTCATCGCCAGGGCCCACCTCGCGCCGCTGTGGGAGACGCTGGCCATCTGCCTGAACTACGGCCTCGGCTTCGTGCTGATCCACCTGCTGCATTTCACGGTGGCCACCAAGCAGCCCGCGATGACGGCCGCGCTGCTCGCGGCGCGCCTCGACCAGGAGGATGCGACGCCGGCCGGTGCCGTGCGCCTGGCCGACCTGTTCGTGCGGACGGTGCGCACGCAGGTGGTGGCGATCGTCGGCAATGTGGTGCTGGCGGTGCCCACCGCGCTGCTGATCCTGTTCGCGTTCCGCGCCGTCACGGGCCAGAGCCCGGTGCCGGAGGCCAAGGCGCAGTACATGCTTGCCGAGCTGCACCCGTGGGCCAGCTGGGCGTTGCTGCACGCGGCCATCGCCGGCGTGTGCCTGTTCCTGTCGGGCGTCATCAGCGGCTACTACGACAACCTGTGCGTGTTCGGCCGCGTCGGCGCGCGGCTGGCCGTGCATCCGATGCTTTTGCGCGTGCTGGGGCCTTCGCGCACGGCGCGTCTTGCCCGCTACATCGAGCACAACCTCGGCGCGCTGCTGGGCAACCTGGCGTTCGGCTTCATGCTGGGCGGCGTCGGCTTCATCGGCTTTCTCACGGGCCTGCCGATCGACATCCGCCACGTGGCCTTCGCCTCCGCCAACACCGCGTACGCGCTGGGCACCCTGCAGGGCCACGAACCCGAGTCCGCCGCGGCGCTGGCGATCGCCGGCGTGGTGCTGGTCGGCGCGGTCAACGTCACGGTCAGCTACGGCCTCGCGTTCGCCACCGCGTTCCGCGCGCGCCACGTGCGCTACGAGCGCGCGGGGCTGGTGCTGCGGCTGGTGCTCAAGCGCCTGATCCACCGGCCGCAGGACTTCGTGTGGCCGCCGCGGGCGGCGCCGGTCGAGGCCGGCGCGGACGCTACACGTGGATGAAGCGTCCGCCGCCGAACGACCAGTTCTCCCACAGGGTTTCCTTGAAGACCAGCATCACGTTGTCCGGGTCGAGCCCGGGCGATTGACGCAAGCCGTCGATCAGGTCGACGGCGATCTTGCGCTTGACCTTCACGCTGCGCCCGGTGGACAACAGGACCTCGATCAACACGAAGTCGTCGGTGCGCGGCGCTGCGAGATCCGGGTAGCTGGCGTCGTATCGGAAGTCCTCCGCCGAGAGCTCCAGCACGCGGTGGAAGCGGTCGGCCAGGGGCACGCCGGAAGCCACCAGCGCGTTGTGCACGGCGTTGAGGACGGCTGACTTGAAGGCGGCGTCCTTGCCGCGTCGCACGGTGAGCGTCACCAGAGGCATCGCGGCGCTCCGTCAGAGGTTCTGGTCGGACGCGGCGAGGCCGACCAGGATCGGGTCATAGCCGGCATCCACGAGCGCCTGCGACAGCAGGAAGCGATCGAGGTCGGAGTGCACGCGCACGAGCTTGGTGCCGAGATCCACGTCGACCCTGGCGGCCGGATCGAGCGCGTGGATGGCCTCGGTGACCAGGTTGATGCAGTGGCCGCAGCTCATGCCTTCGACGAGGAATTCGGTCATGGTGTTCTCCGGAGACGGGTTCGATACGACAGTGTCGCGCCGCCCGGCCATGTCAGGCAAAGGAAAGACGCGGCGCCCCCTCGCTGCAAGCGGGTTTGATCCTGCGCGAATCGTCGACACAGGCCTCTTTGCGTGGGGCTTTTCCATTCTGCGCAGTTCGTTACAGGCAGACCGTCGACACTGTCGACTTGTTGCGATTCAATTCTTGTCGATGTCCAGCTTGTCGTCCGTTCCCGTCCTGCCCGCCCGTCGCGATTGGTCCTTTCCGGTGGAGGGGATGAGTTGCGCCGCCTGCGCCGGCCGCGTGGAGCGTGCGTTGCGGGCCGTGCCGGGCGTGGCCGAGGCCAGCGTCAACATGGCCACGGAGCTGGCGAGCGTGCGTGCCGAGGCGCCGCTGGCGTTCGAAGGCTTGCAGGCGGCGGTGCGCAAGGCCGGTTATGCGGCCCGCGCACCCGATCTGCCCGTGCCGCCGCCGGAGTCGGACGCCCGGGCCTGGCGGCCGGTGATCGTCGCGGCGGCGCTGTCGACCCCGTTGCTGCTGCCGATGTTGAGCGGCGTGGTGGGCCTGGCGTGGAGCTGGCCCGCGTGGTTGCAGTTCCTGCTGGCGACGCCGGTGCAGTTCTGGTTCGGCGCGCGCTTCTATGCCGGCGCCTGGCGTGCGCTGCGCGGCGGCAGCGCCAACATGGACGTGCTGGTGGCGCTCGGCACCTCGGCGGCCTACGGCCTGAGCCTGTACGACTGGTGGGCCGGCGCGCGCACGGGCGGCATGACCCCCGGCATGCCGGCGCAACACCTGTACTTCGAAGCGGCCGCCGTCGTCATCACGCTGGTGCTGCTGGGCAAGCGGCTGGAGTCGCGCGCCAAGCGGCAGACGACGCAGGCGTTGCGCGCGTTGCAGGCGCTGCAGCCGGCCACCGCACGGGTGCGCCGTGACGGGGGCGACACGGACGTCGCGGTCGCGCAGTTGCGCGTCGGCGACCTGCTGGTGGTGCGGCCCGGCGAACGTTTCGCCGCCGACGGCCAGGTCAAGGAGGGCGAGAGCCACGTCGACGAGTCGCTGGTCACCGGCGAGAGCCTGCCCGTCGCGCGCGCTTCCGGCGATCGCATCACCGGCGGCGCGGTCAACGGCGAGGGCCTGCTGCTGGTCGGCGTCACGGCGGTGGGCGCCGAATCCACGCTGGCGCGCATCGTGCGGCTCGTCGGATCGGCGCAGGAGAAGAAGGCGCCGATCCAGCACCTGGTCGACCGCGTCAGCGCGGTGTTCGTGCCGGTGGTGTGCGTCGCGGCGCTGATCACGCTGCTGGCCTGGGGCGGCGCCGGCGGCGACTGGCAGCGCGCGCTGCTCAACGCCGTCGCCGTGCTGGTGATCGCCTGCCCGTGCGCGCTGGGGCTGGCCACGCCGACGGCGATGATGGCCGGCACCGGCGTCGCCGCGCGCCACGGCATCCTGATCAAGGACGCCGAGGCGCTGGAGATCGCCCACGACGTCACGGTGGTGGCGTTCGACAAGACGGGCACGCTCACCGAAGGCAAGCCGATGCTGGTGGCCTGCGTGGCCGTCGACGGCGATGCCGCGCGCCTGCTGGCGCTGACGGCCGCCGTGCAGGGCGGCAGCTCGCATCCGCTGGCGCAGGCGGTGCTGGACATGGCGCGCAGCACGCACGCGCGCGTACCCGGCGCGAGCGCGCAGCGCGCGGTGCCGGGCAAGGGCGTGTCCGCCCGCGTGCGCGCGCCCGACGATGCGCGCGCGGACGCCGAAGCCCGCCTGGCCGAGGCCATCGCCGCCAGCGCGATCATGAGCGCGCGCCAGAGCGCCGGACTGTCGCCCGGCAGCGGGCTGGCGCAGGCGCCGGAGCGCGCGCTCGAGGCGAGCGGGCACGACCTGGAACTGCGCCTGGGCAGCGCGCGCTGGATGGCCGAGCTGGGCGTCGACCTGCAGCCCCTGGCCGCACGCGCGGTCGAGTTGCAGGCGCTCGGGCGCACGGTGTCGTGGCTGGCGGACGTCGCGGGCGATGCGCCGCGATTGCTGGGCCTCGTGGCCTTCGGCGATCGCCTGCGCGACGGCGCGATCGACGCCGTCCAGCGCCTGCAGGCCGACGGCGTGCGCACCGTGATGATCAGCGGCGACGGCCACGCGAGCGCCGAAGGCGTCGCGCAATTGCTGGGTATCACCGAAGTGCATGCCGAGGTGCTGCCGGGCGAGAAGGCCTCGCTGGTGGCGTCGTTGCGGTCGCTGGCGGGCGGTGGCGCGCGGGGC
>FTIR01000506.1_pt4 | contig 15915 bp, 15 predicted proteins | sample 1658041 | NCBI WGS metagenome assembly FTIR01 (sample SAMEA3914793, study PRJEB12502) | metagenome | biome: forest; material: soil | place: Canada | collected 2011-07-03 | depth 0.3 m | reverse complement strand
AAGGCGTCGTGCGTGAGGTCGTTCATGGGCTGATGGTATGCCGGCGGGCTACATCGATTCCTGCAGCATCCGCCGATAGTCGTCGCGCGTGGCGAGGCGCGGGTTGGTCGCGTGGCAGTGGTCCACCATCGCGTGGTCGATGATCTCGTCGAACAGCGACTCGCCGACACCCATGGCCGCCAGGCCCGTGGGCAGTCCCAGCCGTGCCGTCAAGTCGAGCACGGCCCGCGCCACGGCTACCCCGTCGCCGTAGTCGCGGCCGTCGGGCAGGCCCATGGCGTGGGCCACGCGGTTGAGGCGATCGTCGCGGCGCATCGATTCCGCCTCCGCGTTGAAGCGGATCACGGCCGGCAGGAACACCGCGTTCAGGGTGCCGCCGCGCACCGCGTAGACGGCGGCCAGCACGCCCAGGCTGGCCAGCTGAAAGGCGAGCAGCAGCGGCGGGTGGTGCGAGTTGAAGATGCTGCCCGCGGTGCACACCACGCACAGGGCCAGCACCACGAAGGCTTCGTAGGAGAAGTCGTCGGGCCGCACGAGCAGCGCGCAACTGGCCCAGCCGAGCCCGAGCACGATGCCCAGCCCCGCGTAGGCCTTGAGAAAGGGCAGGTCGCCCGCGCGCGCTAGCAGGCGCGGATACAGCAGCTGCAGCAGCAGCGCGCCGGCCATCAGCGCGGCCCAGGCCAGCAGGCCGGCGTGGCCCGCGTGCGCGAATTCGGCCGCCGAGACCACCGCCACGGCGCCCACCGAGCCGAGCACGTCGGACAGCGTGCCTTCCGTCAGCAGGCGGCGCGCTTCGCTCGCGATGGTTGCTGCGATCGTCGCGCTGGCGGGGGGCTGCACTGTCACGGGACTCCTTGCGATGATGCGATGCCCGAATTTACACGGGCGGGCGGCGCCGCCGGGGCGCCCGCCCGCGGGTTCAGGGCTGCTGCACCGAGAACATGAACTGCTTCTGGGCCGGACGCAGAAGGGCGTTGAAGCCCATGCCGCGCACGTTCAGGGTCGTCCACTCGGACACGGTGACCGACGTCGTCCCGTCGGTGCCCGTCACGGTCGCCGCGGCGCGGTAGTTGTAGCCGCTGCGCGGGCTGTTCAGCAGCACCGTCTCGAGGTGTTCGTCCGTGCCGCCCACCGTCTTGGCCAGGCGCACCACGCTGTCCGCCGTGGTGTCCACGCTCTGGATCGTGTTGGTCGATTCGGAGACGGCGGGCGTGGCCAGCCACAGGTTGGTGTAGCGCAGGTCCCAGGTCGTGCTGACGCGGCCCACGGCGGGGGCGTCGACGGCCTTGGCCGGGGAGCGGATCTCGAAGCTGCCGTCGTTGTCCACGTTGACCATCATCAGGTCCCCGCTGCCCGACTTGTAGGCGAAGGTGCGGCTGCCGGCCGTGCTGGAGCCGGGCTGGAACGCATCGAAGTCGCCGGCCGTGTCGACCTGGAAGGTGGGCAGCGCGGTCGTGACCGCGTTGCAGGTGGCCACGTTCCAGTCGCCGGCGTCGCCGCACGAGGACGCGTTGCTGAGGGTGCCCGTGGAACTGAACGTCGCGTTCGCCGTGGCGCCGACGTACGCGCTCGTGCCGTCGTACTGCAGTCCCAGCGTGTTCCAGCTGCCGGCGAGTTCGGCCAGCGCGTGGGTCTGCTCGGGGAAGGCGATGCCGGCGCTGTACTTGCCGCTGGCCGTATCGTGCGAGCGCAGCGCCATCACGCCGGCCGGCGACACGACGATGTCGGACTTGCCCGTCTCGTCGGTGAAGCGGCAGGCCTCGGTGGGGTGCGGCGTGAAGGTGCCGGCCGAGCCGTCGGTGTAGATCACGGCCAGCGTGGCGGCGTCGATCGCGATCGTGCCGGTCATGTCGGCGAGCGCCGCGCCGGGCGCGGGCAGCACCACGCGGTAGGTGGCGCTGCGCAGCGCGGCGCAAGTGCTGGCGGCCGGCTTGAGCAGCAGGTCGGGCGGCAGCGAGGCCTTGGCGGCGACGGTCGGCGCGGGTGCCGTGGGCGACGTGGCGGCCACGGCGGCGGTGAGCGTGGCGAGCGTCATCGTGTTGCCGTCGGAGTCCGTCGTCGCGGCCAGCTTGGCCTTCAGGGCGTCGAGGGCGCCGTCGTAGGCGTTGCCGGTGGTCGTGGGGGTGGCGGCGGTGAGCGTGCCCGTGACCAGGTCGCCGAGGGTGCTGATGTCGATGCCGGCGTCGCCCAGCGTGGCGACGACGCCCGTCTGCGCGCTGGCGACGGCCGCGCTGGTGATCGCGGCGGCGGTGCTGCTGCTGAAGCCGGTGAACAGGGCGGCCGGATCGGCGCCGGTCAGACGGGCGACCACGAGTTGGGTCAGCGGCGTGATGTTGGCGGTGGCGCTGGAGCCGCTGCCGGTGGCCACCGAGTACAGCGATGTCGTGCCGTCGGCGGAGGCCACCTGCAGCACACAGGGCAGGGCGCCCGAGGCGACGCTCAGCGAGTAGGTGCCGTTCGCGTTGGTGGTGGCGGTCGTCGTCGCGCCGGCCGAGCACTTGGCCGTGACCGTGCCGCCGGCGATGGCGGCGCCGGTGGCCGCGGTGCCGGTCAGGGCGAGGGACGCGGGCGGCGTCACGGGTGGCGCCGGCGGGTTGCCGCCGCTGTCGCTGCCTCCGCAGGCGCCCAGCAGCATGGGCAGGGTGATGACGGCGGCGCGCAGCGCGAAAGTCTTGACGTTCATTGGGAGACCTCCAGTTGACGATGGGGCTCCGGCTCGTGTTCGCCGGATGCTGTGGAGATTTGAGATTTCCCCGCCGGCGCCCACCATCGGCCGATTGGCCGAGGGACCGCCTCGCCCACCAGGCGGGCGTGAACAAGTTGGCGGCCGTCGCGGGGAATGTCGCCTGCCGCAACTTCGCGCTCGAGAACCAGCGCAAGGAGCCGCTGGAGAACGCCGTCCACGTGCGCGACGCCGTCGCGCGCAAGGCGCAAGGCGTCACCGACGCCGACCGCGACCGTTCAGCTGGCCGTGGCCGCCTTGCGGGAGGTCCCGAAATGTCCGCAGGAACCTTGCCGGACGCAGGCCGGCTTCACGGCGGGGTGGCCTTCTTCCTGCGGTAGACGGCGAACTGCCCCGCGCGGCCAAGCAGGTCGTAGGCCGGCTCGATGGCGCGGCGGATGACGTCGGTGGAGTTCGTCAGGTGCGCGGTGCCCAGCGAGAACTCGTTGAGGTTGCTCAGGAAGATCCAGTCGGGTGGCGACTCCGCAAGACGTCGCGTGATGCCCTCGGTCTGCTCCTTGAACAGGAGGTTCGCGAGCACCGGGGAATAGCGGAAATACGGGGCGACGTCGGCTTCCAGCAGGTAGCCGGTGTCGTTGAACGAGAGGACGGCTACGCTGCGCTTGCCTCCGCCGCTGACCTTGCGGAGCATGTCGCTGACGGTGCGAAACTCGGCGAGGTGGCCGGCGGGCTCGGTGGGGAGTTCGTCGCCGGCGGCGTCGGTCCAGCGCGGCCGCTTGTCGGGGGGCTCGTCCAGCAGACCGGCCACGCCGTCGACGAGATTGGGATAGCGGATCGACGAGGCTTGCGCGGCGATGAAGACGATCAGGCCCATCGACAGCGCGAACGTCCACTGGACGCGGCGCGGGCGCTGCGGTGCGGTCGCGATGCAGGCGGCCGACTCCGCGATCAACAAGCACCAGGGAATCGTCACGTGCATCAGGTTTTGCTCGTGCGAACGGCCCACGAAGATCAGCAGCGTGCCCATTCCGTAGACGGCGATGGTGGCGCGCACCGCCTGCCGCGCCGTGACGCCACGCGACCAGCAGGCCCACAGCGCGGCGCCAGTGCTGCGGATGTAGGTGGCCAGCATTGCAAGCAACAGCAAGGCCGTGGCACCATTGCCGATGATGGCCTGCGCGATCGGCAGGCTGCCGACGCCGCCGCCGTAGACCAGGATGGACTCCGTCAGCCCGCGCCAGAACGCGCCGCCGGGAAGCTGCCCCTGGTTGGCCCACGTGAAGCCGGCGGTCGCGACCAGCACGCAGCCGCCTACGGCGCCCAGCGCGAAGCGGAGGACCGAGCCGGCAGGCCGGCCCGGTTCGGCGCGGCGGAGGCTGCAGACGAGGTAGACGCAGAAGGCGAACGACAGGTAGAGGCCGACGTCGGTGGAGAACACGGCCTGCAGCGCGAGCACCGCGCCGGCCAGCGGCCCGAGGCGGGCGTCTCCGCTGCGTGCGTGGGCGGCCAGCACGGCGAACAGGGCGACGTCGAAAGCGTAGCGCAGGACCGTGGAGGACGGCCAGATCCATTTGGGCGCGCCGCCCGTGTCGGTGAACAGGGCCAGGGCGAGGACGAGCAGCAGGCCCACCGTCGCCCATCGCGCATCGCGTAGCCACGATCGCAGGAAGGCGTACAGGCCCAGGAAGTAGGCGCAGCCGGCGAGCACCTCCAGCCGGATGAAGGCGGTGTAGCCGCGCGCACCGGTGACCCGGCCCAGGGCGTCCAGCAGGAGCGGCCAGCCGACGCCGTACTGCGCGTAGAAGTCGGTGCCCAGCCGCAGGCCGTGCGCATGGGCGAGGGCGGGCGCCATCACGTAGAAGTCGAGGTGGTGGAACTGGTCGGTGTCGAAGGTCCACCACAGCAGCAGCCGTGGCCAGGGCACGAAGACGAACAGTGCCAGGATCGCCACGGGCAGCGCGCAGTCCCGTGCGAAGCCGGTGCGCCGGGCCGCCGCCGGCCCGGCGGCCACGCTTTCGGGCGCCGGGCCGGCGGGGCCGGCGGGCTCGCGCAGCCGCCAGGCGACGAACGCGAGGCCCAGCACGAAGGCCGCGAGCCAGGCGGGCGTGCTGTCCGGCGCGAACACGGGGAGCAGCGCGACCAGCAGGCACGCGAGCAGGTCGTTGCGGACGGCGCTGGCGGAGTCGCGGCGCAGAGCGTGCCGCGCGAGCAGCGCCACGAACGCGGCATCGGCCAGTACGCAGGCGAGGGTGCCGCACAGGTAGATCGGCAGGTCGTGATCGGGCTGGTAGAAGCTGGCGCCGAGCAGCGTCAGCGGATGCGCCGGAGCGATCCGGTGCTGGGCGATGCCGAACTGCGCCCAGGCCCACAGCAGGCCCTGCACGGTGCTCAGGGCCAGGAGCAGCGGCAGCAGCGAGCCGGTGCGCCGCGAGATCCAGGCTGCGGCCTGGTCGAGGATGCCGGCCGCCGGCAGCCGTTCCTTGCGTGGCGCGGCGGCGGGAGGCGGCAGGGGAATGTCGTCTGTCGAGGTTTCGTCCATGGCGCCATGTTACGTGGCGCTCCCGCGACGGTCGTTCCGGGTGCTACGTCGATTCGCCCTGCATCGATTCCCGCAGCATGCGCCGGTAGTCGTCGCGCGTGGCGATGCGCGGGTTGGTCGCGTGGCAGTGGTCCACCATCGCGTGGTCGATGATCTCGTCGAACAGCGACTCGCCGACGCCCATGGCCGCCAGGCCCATGGGCAGTCCCAGCCGTGCCGTCAAGTCGAGCACGGCCCGCGCCACGGCCACCCCGTCGCCGTAGTCGCGGCCGTCGGGCAGGCCCATGGCGTGGGCCATGCGGTTGAGGCGATCGTCGCGGCGCATCGATTCCACCTCCGCGTTGAAGCGGATCACGGCCGGCAGGAACACCGCGTTCAGGGTGCCGTGGTGCAGGCGCGGGTTCACGCCGCCCAGGCTGTGGCTGAGGCTATGCACGCAGCCCAGGCCCTTCTGGAACGCGAGGGCGCCCTGCATGCTGGCGCTCATCATGTTCCAGCGCGCCTCGCGGTCGGTGCGGCCGTCCTTGAAGGCGCGCTCTATGTGGCCCCAGCCGCGCCGCAGGCCGTCGAGCGCGATGCCGTCGGCCGGCGGGTTGACCTTGCCCGACATGAAGGTCTCCAGGCAATGCGCGATCGCGTCCATGCCGGTGGCCGCGGTCAGCGACGGCGGCAGCGCCATCGTCAGGTCGGGATCGAGCAGGGCCACGCGCGGCAGCAGGTGCCAGTTGTGGAAGCCCAGCTTGCGGCCGTCGTCGACGATCAGGATCGCGCCGCGCGCCACCTCGCTGCCGGTGCCGGCGGTGGTGGGTACCGCGATCAGCGGCGCGGCCCTGGCCGTGATGCGCTCGGCCCCGCCGGTGATCGTGGCCCAGTTGGCCAGCGGGCCCTCGTGCGTGGCCGCGATCGCCACGCCCTTGGCCAGGTCGATGCTGGAGCCGCCGCCCACCGCGACCAGGCCGTCGCAGCCGTTCTCGAGATAGGTCGCCGTGGCCGCGCGCACCGCGGCCTCGTTCGGGTTGCCGGGCGTCTGGTCGAAGACCGCGTGGGGCACGTCGGCGAGCGCGGCGAGCGCGATGTCGAGCACGCCCGCGGCACGCACGCCGGCGTCCGTCACCACCATCGGCTTGCGGATGCCGGCGGCCTTGCATTCCTGCGGGAGCAGGCGCACCGCGCCGGGGTCGATCTCGATCTGCGTGACGTACTGGAAGCGGGCCATGGCGTTCTCGGCGAGGGGGCAGGCGTCGAGTGTAGGGCGGCGTGGATGGACGCGTTGTCACCGCGGCGTCTCGCCGGCGCGCGACCTCGTATGCTTGCCGGTCTTGCATCTGTCTTCGAATCACGTGTCCGCCAAAGATCTCCTGACCCCGCGCATGGCCGCGCTCCTCGAACGCATCGCTCGCGCCAACCGCCCGGGCTTCGAGACGATGACCCCGGCCGCGGCGCGCGCGGCCTACACCGCCGCCGCCGAGGTGCTGGAGCCCCCGCGCGCGCCGCTGCCGCGCGTCGAGGAGATCGCGCTGCCCGGCGCCGCCGGCGTGACGCTGGCGGCCCGCCTCTACGCGCCGTCCACCGGCGTGCTGCCCGTGCTGCTGTACCTGCACGGCGGCGGCTTCACCATCGGCAACCTCGAGACCCACGACAGCCTGTGCCGCCAGCTCGCGCTGCGCAGCGGCGCCGCCGTGCTCGCGCTCGACTACCGCCTCGCGCCCGAGCACCGCTTTCCCGTCGCGGTGGACGACTGCTGGGCCGCCCTGCGCGCGCTCGCGCAGCCGGACACGGGCGCGCGACTGGGCCTGGACACCACGCGCGTGGCCGTGGGCGGCGACAGCGCCGGCGGCACGTTGTCGGCCGTCTGCGCGTTGATGGCCCGCGACGCCGGCCTGGCGCTGGCGCTGCAGGTGCTCATCACGCCCGGCACCATCGCCCACGCCGACACGCCGTCGCACGAGCGCTTCGCGCACGGCTTCCTGCTGGAGCGCGAGCAGGTGGAATGGTTCTTCGACCAGTACATTGCCCAGGCCGACCGCACCGACTGGCGCTTCGCCCCCGCGCTGGCCGCAGACCACGAGGGCCTGGCGCCGGCCTGCATCGTCATCGCCGAGTGCGACGCGCTCGTCGACGAGGCCATCGCGTACGGCGACCTGCTGCGCGCCGCCGGCGTGGCCGTCGACCTCGAGATCTACCGCGGCGTGACGCACGACTTCATCAAGATGGGCCGCATGCTGCCCGAGGCGGCCCAGGCCCAGCAGGCCATCGCCGACGCCCTCAAGAAAGCCTTCGAATGAAACGCTCCGATTTCCGTTTCGCCGACCCGCTGCGCGTGCGCTGGGCCGAGGTCGACATGCAGAAGGTGGTCTTCAACGGCCACTACCTGATGTACGTCGACACGGCCATGGGGAACTACTGGCGCGCGCTCGCGCTGCCCTACGAGGCCACGCTGGAGGCGCTGGACGGCGATCTGTTCGTGCGCAAGTCCACGCTGGAATACCTGGCGCCGGCGCGCTACGACGACGCGCTGGAGGTCGGAATCCGCTTCGAGTCGGCGGGCAACAGCTCGCTGCGCTTCGTGGCGGGCGTGTTCCGCGGCGAGGAGCTGCTGGTGCACGGCGAGATCGTCTACGTGTGGACGGACGCCGCCACGAAGCGGCCCACGCCGGTGCCGCCTGAGCTGGTGGACGCGTTCCGCGCGCACGCCGCGGGCGAGTCCATGGTCACGGTCACCGTGGGCGACTGGGCGGCGCTGGGCGCCGAGGCGCAGGCGATCCGCACGGCCGTGTTCGTCGACGAGCAGAAGGTGCCGCTGGCGCTCGAGCGCGACGCGGCCGACCTCACCGCCGTCCACGCGTTGGCGCGCAACCGCCTGGGCCTGGCAGTGGGCACCGGCCGGCTGCTGGCGGGCGAAGGCCCGGGCGAGCCGGCACGCATCGGCCGCATGGCCGTCAGCCGCACGATGCGCGGCGCCCGCATCGGCAACGCGCTGCTGGAGGCGCTGATGGCCGCGGCGGGGCGGCGCGGCGACGCCGAGGTGATGCTGCACGCGCAGGTCTCGGCCATCGGCTTCTACAGGCGCGCGGGCTTCCAGGCGCACGGCGAGCGCTTCGAGGAGGCGGGCATCGTCCACCTGGAGATGCGCCGGAAGCCCTGATTGCAACCATCCACTTGGATGGTGATAGGATGGCGTCATGCCAGCCCTCCGACCCGCCGCCAACGCCAAGCCCGTCGACGAGAAGATCACGATCAACGTGGGCTTCGTCGACCTCGGCCAGATCGATCTCCTCGTGCAGGAAGGCTTCTACGCCAACCGCACCGACCTGATCCGCACCGCCATCCGCAACCAGCTCGCCGCGCATGCCGAGGCCGTGAAGCAGGTGGTGAGCCGCCGCACGCTGGTGCTGGGCATCCAGCACCTGGCCAAGGCCGACCTGGAGGCCGTGCGCGCGCGCCGCGAGACGCTGGACGTGCGCGTGCTGGGCCTGCTGTCCATCGCGGCGGACGTCACGCCGGCGCTCGCGCTCGAGACACTCCATTCCCTCCATGTGCTGGGCTCCCTGCACGCCTCCCCAGCGGTCAAGGCTGCGCTCCAGGAACGGATGACACCATGACCCCCGAATTCCAGCGCCTGATGACCGAGGCCACGCGGCTGATGCGCGGCGGCAGCCTGCACGAGGCCACCACGGCGATCCAGCAGGCGCTGGGCACCGTGCCGGCCGCGCCCGCGTCTGCCGACGTCGCTGGCCGTGCCCTGCGACCCGACGACGCCGATGTCATCGATGTGGAAGCCCGCGTCGTCGGCGAACCGCCTGCGCCGCCCGAGACGGCGCCCGGCACCGCCGCCGAATCCTTCACGAGCGGCCACTTCAGGAACGAATGCGGCGGCCGCGACTACAAGCTGTTCGTGCCGGCCGGTGCGGCGCAGGGACGGCCTCTCGTCGTGATGCTGCACGGCTGCACGCAGGATCCCGACGACTTCGCGCGCGGCACGCGCATGAACGCGCTCGCGCGCGAGCAGGGCTTCCTGGTGCTGTACCCGGCGCAATCGCAGCGCGGCAATGCCCAGCGCTGCTGGAACTGGTTCAAACACAACCACCAGGGGCGCGGCAAGGGCGAGCCGGCCATCCTCGCCGGCATGGTGCGCGGCGTGATCGAGCGCCATGGCGTGGACCCGAAGCGCGTCTACGTGGCGGGCCTGTCGGCCGGCGGCGCGATGGCCGCGATCCTCGGCGACGCGTATCCCGACCTGTTCGCCGCGGTCGGCGTGCACTCGGGCCTGCCCGCCGGCTCGGCCACCGATGTCCCGTCCGCGTTCGCGGCGATGAACGGCGGCGCGCAACCCGTGCGACGCAGCCCGAAGACGGGGCTGACGCCGCCGACGATCGTGTTCCATGGCGACGCCGACACCACCGTCAACGTCGTCAACGGCGAGCGCGTGCTGCGGGCCGCCGGCCTGTACGCCAGCCCGGACGTGCGCCGCGGTGCGAGCGCGATGGGCGTGGCCTGGTCGTGCCGTCCTTTCGTCGATGCGCAGGGCAGCGTCCGGGCCGAGGAATGGACGGTGCACGGCGCCGGCCACGCGTGGTCGGGCGGCGATCTCGCCGGCTCGTACACCGACCCGCGCGGCCCCGACGCCAGCGCCGAGATGCTGCGCTTCTTCCTGCGGCACCCGCGCGGGTGAGCGGCCTCTAAGCCGCGGCGGCCTCGCCCGCGCCGCGCTGCGTCAGCCGCTGCAGCAGGCAGAACGCGAGAAGCAGCGCGCCGATCACGATCTTGGTCCACCACGCGCTGAGCGAGCCGTCGAAGGTGATCAGCGTCTGGATCAGCCCCAGCATCAGCACGCCGCACAGCGTGCCGGCCACCAGGCCGACGCCGCCGGCCAGCAGCGTGCCGCCGATCACCACCGCCGCGATCGCGTCGAGCTCCAGGCCCGTGGCGTGCAGGCCGTAGCCCGACAGCATGTAGAACGTGAACAGCACGCCGCCGAGCGCCGCGCACGCGCCGCTGAGCGCATAGACGCCGACGATGGTGCGGGCCACCGGCAGGCCCATCAGCACGGCCGAATGCTCGCTGCCGCCGATGGCGTACACGTTGCGCCCGAAGGCCGTGCCGTGCGCCACGAACACCGCCAGCGCGAAGGTGCCCAGCGCGATCAGCGCGCCCACTGACAGCGCCGCGCCGCCGAACAGCGGCACGCGCGCCTGCGCGATCGCGGTGAACGTGGGCTCGGTGATGCTGATGGAGTCGATGCTGATCAGGTAGCACAGGCCGCGCGCGAGGAACATGCCGGCCAGCGTCACGAGGAAGGGCTGCAGCCGGAAGCGTTCGATGAGCCAGCCCTGGAACGCGCCGAACACGGCGCCGCCGGCCAGCACCAGCGGGATCACCACGCCCGGCGGCCAGTGGCGGTGCTCCACCAGCGCGGCCGACACCATCGTGGTGAGCGCCACCACCGAGCCCACCGACAGGTCGATGCCGCCGGTGAGGATCACGAAGGTCATGCCCACGGCCACCACCAGCAGGAAGGCGTTGTCGATCAGCAGGTTCAGGAACACCTGGGCGCTGAAGAAGCCGGTGTACATGATGCTGCCGAAGGCCACCATGGCCAGCAGCAGCAGCACGCTGGCCACCACGGGCGGGATGCGGAAGGGCTTCATCGCGGGCCTCCCGCGGCGGGCCGCACCGCCAGCGCGCGCACCTGGCGGCGGAACTCGGCCGACTGCAGCAGCATCACCACGAACACCACCACGGCCTTGACGACCAGGTTGATCTCGGGCGGCACACCGATGGCGTAGATGGTGGAGGTGAGCGTCTGGATGATCAGCGCGCCGATCACCGTGCCGGCCAGCGTGAAGCGACCGCCGGTGAGCAGCGTGCCGCCCACGGTGACGGCCAGGATCGCGTCGAGCTCCATCAGCACGCCGGCGTTGTTGCCGTCGGCGCTCTTCACGTTGGAGCTCACGATCAGTCCGGCGATGCCGGCGCACAGCCCGCAGAACGCGTACACGCAGATGGTGATCGTGCGCGAGCGCACGCCCGCGACACGCGCGGCGCGCGGGTTGATGCCGATCGCCTGGATGAACAGGCCCAGCGCGCTGCGTTCGAGCAGCAGCGTCATCAGCAGCCACACCGCCAGCGCGATCAGCGCGGCCACCGGCACGCCCAGGAAGAAGCCGTTGCCGATCACGAAGTAGGGCGGGTAGTAGATCGTGATGATCTGCCCGCCGGTGAGCAGTTGCGCGGCGCCGCGGCCGGCCAGCATCATGATGAGCGTGGCGATGATGGGCTGCAGGCCGGCGCGCGCCACCAGCAGGCCGTTCCAGGCGCCGCAGGCCGCCGCCGCGACCAGGGCGGCGAGCAGCGCCACGCCCAGCGGCCAGTGGCTGATGTGCACCGCCTGGCCGTCGACGATCTTGAGGTCGCCGCCGATCATCAGCGCGGCCACCGCACCGGAGATCGCGACGACGGCACCCACCGAGATGTCGATGCCGCGCGTGGCGATCACCAGCGTCAGCCCCAGCGCCACGATGGCCAGCGGGGCGGCGCGGTTGACGATGTCCACCAGGCTGCCGTACAGGTGCCCGTTGCGCCACTCGAGGTGCCACAGGCCGTGGTTGAGGCTCGCGTTGACGGCCAGGATCAGCGCCAGCGTCAGCAGCGGCCACACCAGGGGATGGCGCGATGCGCGCTGCCACCACGGATCGGCGATCCTCGTGGAGGACGTCGTGGGCAGCGGCGCGGGCGTGCTCATGTCGTGGGTGGTGCTCATGCGGCCGCGGGCTCGCAGATCAGCGCCATCACCTCGGCCTCGCTCGCGCCGCGCGCCAGCTCGCCGGACTTGCGGCGATCGCGCATCACCACGATGCGGTCGGAGATGCGCAGCACCTCGTCGATCTCGGAGGAGATGAACAGCACGGCCATGCCTTCGCGCGCCAGGCGCATCACTTCGTTCATGAGTTCCTGCTTGGCGGCCACGTCGATGCCGCGGGTGGGTTCGTCCAGGATCAGCACGCTCGGCGCGGTGGCCAGCCAGCGCGCGAGCAGCGCCTTTTGCTGGTTGCCGCCCGACAGCAGCGCGATGGGCATGTCGGAATCGGCCGCGCGGATGCCCAGCAGGTCGATGTAGCGCTGCGCCAGTTCGCGCTGGCGCGCGGGCCGGATGCAGGGCCACAGGCCGGCGCGGGCCTGCAGCGCCAGCACGATGTTCTCGCGCACGCTCAGCTCGCCGACGATGCCGTCGGCCTTGCGTTCTTCCGGACAGAAGGCCAGGCCCAGCTGGATGGCCTGCGCCGGATGCGTGAAGCGCACGGTCCTGCCCTGCACCTGCAGCGTGCCGGAGTCGGCCGCGTCGAGGCCGAACATCAGGCGCGCGAGCTCGGTGCGGCCCGACCCGAGCAGGCCGGCGACCCCGACGATCTCGCCGGCGTGCAGGTCGAGATCCAGCGGATGGAGGCGGCGCTCGGCGCCGAAGCCGCGCAGCGAGAGCCGGGGCGGCGCGTTCGCGGCCGCCATGGCCCGGGCCGCCGCCGGGTCCGCGGGCGCGGCCGACGCGAGCGCCACGTCGCGGCCCACCATCGCGGCCACCAGCGCGGGCGCCGGCAGTTCGCCCGGCGTCCACTCGCCCACGAAGCGGCCATTGCGCAGCACCGTGATGCGGTCGGAGATCGCGTAGACCTGGTCGAGGAAATGGGTGACGAACAGGATCGCCAGGCCGCCGGCGCGCAGGCCGCGCAGCACGGCGAACAGGCTGTCCACCTCGCTGTCGTCGAGGCTGGACGTGGGCTCGTCGAGGATCAGCACCTTGGCGTCCACGCTCAGCGCTCGTGCGATGGCCACCAGTTGCTGCACGGCCACGGGCAATGTGCCCAGCACGCGGGTGGGATCGATGTCCAGGTGCAGGCGCGCCAGCAGCGCGCGGGCGTCGGCCACCATGCGCGGGCCGTCAATGGCCTTGAGGCCCGCCCAGCCGCGGCGCGGGAAGCGCCCGGCGAAGATGTTCTCGGCCACCGTCAGGTTGGGGCAGAGGTTCACCTCCTGGTAGACGGTGCTGATCCCCAGCCGCTGCGAATCCAGCGGGCCGTGCGGCGCGATGGGCCGGCCGTCCAGCGTGAGCGTGCCCGCGTTGGGCGCGATGACCCCGGTGAGGATCTTGATCAGCGTGGACTTGCCCGCGCCGTTCTGGCCCATCAACGCATGCACCTCGCCGGCCCGCAGGTGCAGGCCGACGTCCTCCAGCACGGTCACGGCGCCGAAGCGCTTGGCGATGCCGGTGGCGTTCAGCATGGAGAGGCTCCGGGGCGCGGCATGCGCCATTTTGTGCGCAGGACCGCGCCCGCGAAGCTCACCATGGGATCAGTATTTCCGCTTGGGGAATTCGGCGGCGGCGACTTCCTTGGGATAGATGCTTTCCTGGGTGACGATGCGCGCCGGGATCTGCTTGCCCGCCACCACGTCCTTGACCGCCTGCATCAGCTGCGGGCCCAGCAGCGGCGAGCATTCCACCGTCACGTTGAGCTTGCCGGCCATCATCGCCTCGAACGCGCCCTTGACGCCGTCGATGGAGATGATCGTGATGTCCGCGCCAGGCTTCAGGCCCGCTTCCTCGATGGCCTGGATCGCGCCGATGGCCATGTCGTCGTTGTGCGCGTACAGCACGTTGATGTTCTTGCCCTCGGCCTTGAGGAAGGCTTCCATGACCTCCTTGCCCTTGGCGCGCGTGAAGTCGCCCGTCTGCGAGCGGATGATCTTCATGCGGCTGTCCTTGGAGATGATCTCCTCGAAGCCCTTCTTGCGGTCGATCGCCGGCGCGGAGCCCACGGTGCCCTGCAGCTCGACGATGTTGATCGGGCCCGGCTTGCCCTTCTCGAAGTTCTCGAGCCAGTTGCCGGCCTTGCGGCCTTCCTCGATGAAGTCGGAGCCCATGAACGTGACGTACAGGCTCTTGTCCTTGGAGTCGACGGCGCGGTCGGTGAGGATCACCGGGATATGCGCGGCCTTGGCCTCCTGCAGGACGGTGTCCCAGCCCGTCTCGACCACCGGCGAAAGGCCGATGACGTCCACCTTCTGCGCGATGAACGAACGGATCGCCTTGATCTGGTTTTCCTGCTTCTGCTGCGCGTCGGAGAACTTCAGCTCGATGCCGGCATCCTTGGCCGCCTGCTTGATCGACTCGGTGTTGGCCGTGCGCCATTCGCTCTCGGCGCCGATCTGGCTGAAGCCCAGCACGATCTTCTTCTGCGCCAGCGCGATCGAGGGGGTGGCGAAGGCCGCGGCCACAAGGGTCGCGGCCAGGACCGCGCGTCGTTGGATGGTCATGATTCGTGTCTCCTGTCGTTCGTTAGCCGCCCTGATCGAAGGCGGTCCCTGACGATGTCAAGCACTGCCAGTGGGGCGGATGCTAGGCAGCAGTGCGATATCAGGCAAATCGTTTTCTGGCGCGAACCCATATCATTTTCGATATCCTCGCGAGCGAAAGCGCATGGCCGTCGCCGCCCCGCCAGAATAGGCAGGGTGAACACCTACGACATCAGCGCCGACCCGAGCCGGCTGCAGCTCGACGCCATCCACGCCTACCTGACCCGCAGCTACTGGTCGCCGGGCGTCCCGAAGGAGGTCGTCGCGCGCGCCGCGGCCAATTCGCTGTGCTTCGGGATCTATCACGGCGAGTCCCAGGTGGGCTTCGCGCGCGTGATCACCGACAGGGCCACCTTCGCCTACCTGGCGGACGTGTACGTGCTGGAGGCGCACCGCGGGCAGGGGCTGTCCAAGCGTCTTGTCGAGCACATCCAGGCGCATCCCGACCTGCGGGGCCTGCGCCGCTTCCTGCTGGCCACGGCCGATGCGCACGGCCTGTACGCGCAGTTCGGATTCCAGGTGGTGGCGGCGCCCGAGCGGATGATGGAGATCAGGAATCCGGATCCCTACGGCGCTGCGCCGGCCTGAGCGCGCGGCGCCGCTCGCTTAGACTGCCGCCATCACCGAATTCCGCGAGCCGCCATGTCCCACGATGCCCCCCGCGACCAGCTCGCCAGCGCCCTCGGCGCCGACGCCGGCCACGTGATCATGGAGCGCGGCTTCTCGCTCGCCTTCGTGGGCGTTGACGGCCAGGTGCGCCTGCTGCAGTTCCGCCTCAGCAAGAAGGGATTCGACGCCGACCGAGCCGCCGACGACGCGGCCTTCGCGACGATGCTGGACGAGTTCGCCGCGGACGTCGAGCGCCAGCTCGTCGCCCGCTGGGGCGGCATCGCGATGCGCGCCGCGTTCGACGGCGAGGGCGAGCTGGTCGAGCGGCTCTACGAGGTGGGCCACCTGGCCCGCTGCGACGCCGTCGACCCGGTGAGCCCGGCGGGCAGGCTCGTGAAGGACGGCGAGGTGGTCGATGCGCGCGAGCTGCTGGTGCGCGCGTCGGCGCGGCTGGTGGAGAACTGGGGCGTGTTCGAGCGTGCGGCCGCGCTGGACGGCGGCGCGCACGCGCACGAGGCGCGCATCCGGCACTGGATCGAGGGCACGCAGGCCTGAGTCAGAAGGTGCCGGGGTAAGCCCCGCCATCGATCAGCACGTTCTGCCCGGTGATGTAGGCCGCGTGCACGCTGCAGAGGAACGCACAGGTCGCCCCGAACTCCGCGGCCTCGCCGAACCGCCCCGCGGGAATCGCCGCCCGCCGCTGCTTAGCGACCTCCTCGACATCGATGCCGGCCTTCGC
>FTIR01001603.1_pt2 | contig 15969 bp, 14 predicted proteins | sample 1658041 | NCBI WGS metagenome assembly FTIR01 (sample SAMEA3914793, study PRJEB12502) | metagenome | biome: forest; material: soil | place: Canada | collected 2011-07-03 | depth 0.3 m | reverse complement strand
TGGAGTTCGTGGCCGACGCCGAGGGCGACTGGTCGCTGCATTGCCACAAGGCGCACCACACGATGAACGCGATGGGCCACGACGTGCCCAACATGATCGGCGTCGACCAGAAGGATGTCGTCGACAGGATCCGCGCGCTGGTGCCCGGCTACATGGCCATGGGCGGCGGCGGCATGGGCGACATGGCCGGCATGTCCATGATGCCGGCGCCGCCCAACACCGCGCCGATGATGGGCGGCGACGGGCCGTACGGGTCGCTGGAGATGGGCGGCATGTTCAGCGTGGTCAAGGTGCGGCGCGACCAGCCCGCCGGCGACTACCGCGATCCGGGCTGGTACCGGCCGCCCGCCGGCACCACCGCGTACGAATGGACGGGCGAGCCGCCGCCGGCCGCGTCGCATGCCGCCCACAATCCCTCGAATGAAATCGAGGTGCAGGCGAGGAAGCCGAGCATGGGCGGCATGCCCATGGAACACTGACGTATTCACCCGATCCGACAATGAAAATCCCCCAGGAGGCCTCCATGACCACCCCGCTGCGCATCGCGCTCGCGACCCTCGCCGCCACGCTCAGCCCGCTCGCGTTCGCGCACGCCTCGCTCGTCGAGTCGTTCCCCGCCAAGGGGCAGACCCTCACCGGTTCGCCGGCCGAGATCCACCTCACTTTCAACGAGCACGTGGAGCCCCGCTTCTGCCGAATCAAGCTGGTGAGCGCCGCGGGCAAGAACTTCGACGCCGATCGTCCGTCGGCCGACAAGACCAAGCCGAACGCCATCGTCGCCGCGGTGCCCGTGCTCCAGCCGGGCACCTACAGCGCGCGCTGGACGGCGGTGGGCAGCGATGGCCACAAGACGCACGGCGACTTCTCGTTCACGATCGCCAAGTAGGCCCGGGCATGGATGACGCAACGCTCGCCGCGCTGCGCACCGCGGCCGACGCGGTGGGCAACCTCGGCTTCGCCACGATGGCCGGCACGCTGGCCACGCGCGCGCTGCTGGGCGACGCCACGTCGGACTGGGGCGTGCACTGCCTGCGCCGCTGCCGCCGCACGTTCACGCGCGCCGCTTGGCTGACGCTGGCGGCCGCGCTCGCCTGGATGGCGGCGGAGGCGCTCGCCATGACCGAGGCGCCGCCGCTCGAGGCGCTTGCGGCGATCGCCGGTATCGTGGCCGACACGCCGTTCGGGCGCGCCTGGGCCGTCGCCACCGCGGCGCTGGCCGTCGCGCTCGCGCTGGTGGCGCTGCGTCCGCGCCGGGCGCCGCCGCTGCGCACGCTGGCGCTGGCCCTCGCGGCGGCGGGCGTCGCGCACGCGTGCGCGGGCCATGCGGGCGCGATGGGCATCGGCTGGCTCGCCGCGGTGATGGGCGCGCACGTGCTGGCCACCGCGCTGTGGGCCGGCGCGGTGTTCGCGGCGGTGCTGTGCGCGGCGCGCGGCAGGCCGGACGCCGCCGACGGCCCGCGCTACGCCGCGCGCCTGTCCACGCTGGCCACGGGTTCGCTGGTGGTCGCCGCGCTCACCGGCGCGGCGGGTGCCTGGCACGCGCTGGGCGGCGACGTCGCGCCGCTGGCCGCGTCCACCTGGGGCCGGGTGCTCGATGCCAAGACGGCCCTCGTGGCGATCGCGGTGGCCCTCGGCGGCTTCAACCGCTTCGTCGTGATGCCCGGGTTGCCGCGTTCGTGGCCGCGTTTCGCACTCGTGCTGCGCATCGAGGCGGGCGTGCTCGCGGCCGTGCTCGTGGCGGCGGCTGTATTGGCCAACGGCGAGCCGCCGGTGGCCTGATCAGGGATTCGTGCCGCCGGTCGCCTGCGTGACCGCACGCTTGAGTTCGTCCACCGTGTAGCCCTGCTTCAGCAACGCCTCGCGCAGCCATTCGGGGTGCTCGCCCTGGCCGTCCCAGGTTTCGCCGCTGACCGGGTGGCGATAGCGGATCGGCAGGCTGCCGGCCGCCGCGGGCGGAGGCGATGGCGGCAGCGGGCCGCGCAACTCCTGCGGGGTGATGTTCCAGAATTCGACGAGCTTGCGCACGGTGCGCAGCGCCGCGAGCTTCTCGGGGGGGTAGTCGTCGTCTTCGATTTTCATCGGCCGGGGTCGGGCAAGCCCTGCATGGCGGCGGTCCGGGTGGGCCGGTTGCCGATGGGCAATGGTAGCGCCCCCGGCCTGTCGAGCCCGCGCGTGCGCGACAACGGAGGGCGTCCGCGCGTGAAATAGACTGCGGGGAACGCCACCTTCGGCCGCCACGCCATCGACCTCCATGCGTCTCGCCCGGATCCGGATCTCGCTTGCCCTGGCCGCCGCATCGGGGGGCGCCGCCGCGACGCAGGCTGCTTCGCCCTCGCCGGTGCTGGCGCATCCCGTGGCGGCGGCATCCGCGGCCAGCGCGGCGTCGGCGCCCTCGGCCGTGCTGTCCGATGCCTGCCCCGCGCAGTTGCCGGTCAAGCAGACCGTGTCCGGCACGATCGCCGGCTGGACGGCGCAGGACCAGCAGGGAAGCTATCCGTTCACGCGCGTCGCGTTCTACCCGGGCCCGCCCGCCGAGAGCTCGCTGATCGTGCCCGCGGTCGAATACAAGGGCCAGGCCGGGCTGCACGACCGCTGGAGCCTGCCGCGACGGCCGGGCGGCTACTGGATGACCTGCGCGTACGCCAACACCACGGCGACGCTGGCCCGCAAGCTGGCCGACGACGCGGACTACTGCCAGGCCGACTACGACGGCCGCTTCATGACGCTGGTGGTGCGCCACTGGTCGTGCGGGCCGCGGCGCCTGGTGGCCACGCCGCTGCCGCCGCGTCCCGCGACCAAGCCGCAGGCCAAGCCACCGCTCAAGCGCGGCGGATGAACGCCATCTCGAGCGCCGGCGTGCGCTGATCGAGGACCTCGGCGGGCGCACGCTCGCCATCGACGTCGCCCAGCATCGTCCTCAGCTCCTCGCCCTGCAGCACTTCCTGCACGAGCAGCGCCTGCGCCATCGCGTCCAGGCGCGCGCGCTGCGCCTTCAGCAGCGTGCGGCACGTGGCCTGCGCCTGCTCGAGCAGCGTGCGCGCTTCCTTGAGCACCGCGGCCTGGATGTCCGGGCCCAGCAGTTCCTTGGGGATGCCGCCGACGCTGAGCAGCCCGAAGGTCTCGGAGAAGCCGAGCGAGCCCACCATCTCGATGGCCAGCTCCGACGCCCGCTTCAGGTCGTCGGACGCGCCGCTGGACACGCTGTCGAGCACCAGCAGTTCGGCCTCGCGGCCGCCCAGCATCATGGCCAGCCGGCTCACCAGCTCGTTCTGCTTGTAGAGCGGATCCTCGGTGCCGCGCGTCATGTAGGTGACGCCCAGCGCCTGGCCGCGCGGCTCGATGGTGACGCGCTCGACGAGGCCCGCGCCCGTCCAGTGGCCGATCATCGCGTGGCCGGCCTCGTGGTACGCGAGACGCACGCGCGTGCCCTCGGTGAGCAGGTCCTTCACCGGCGAGATCTCACCGCCCAGCAACTGCGTCTCGATGGCGCGCAGCACGTGGTCGGACGTCACCTTGTCGGCGCCGGCCTCGGCCGCGCTGGAGGCGGCCTTGTTGACGATGTTGGCGATCTCCGCCGGCGTCAGTCCGGGCGTCATGCGGGCCAGCGCGGCGGTGTCGGCGCCGCCGTCGGACGCCACCTTGGCCAGGTACAGGTCGAACAGCCTCGCGCGCTCGGGCAGCGTGGGTTTGGCCAGGCGCACCAGCATGTCGAAGCGGCCGGGGCGGCGCATCGCCTCGTCGATGTTGTTCTCGTGGTTGGTGGCGGCCACCACGACGACGTTGTCCATCGCCTCGAAGCCGTCCATCTCCACCAGCACGCGGTTGATGATGCGATTCATCTCCGATTCCGCGCCGCCGCCCTCGTTGCCGCGCGAGCGCTTGCCGATGCCGTCCACCTCGTCGATGAACAGGACGCAGGGCGCATGCTTGCGCGCCAGCTTGAACAGCGCCTTGACCTTGGCGACGCCCGCGCCGTAGTACGTGGCGGTGAAGTACGAGCCGTCGACGGCGATGAAGTTGGCCTTGCTCTCGCCGGCCAGCGCCTTGGCCAGCAGCGTCTTGCCGGTGCCCGGCGGCCCCACGAGCAGCACGCCGCGCGGCGCCGCGGCGCCCAGCTTCGCGTAGGCCGACGGGTCGGACATGAAGGCCTTGACGCGGTTCAGCGCCGCCTTGGCCTCCTCGTTGCCGATCGCGTCGTCGAACGTGGTCTCGGGCCGTTCCGACAGCGTGGAGGCCCCGCCGCCCACGCCGGTCTGCAGGCGCATCAGCACGAAGAATCCGATGGCCATCGTAGCGATGATGATCAGCGGCGAGACGATGGCGCCCAGCGCGTCGAGCAGGTGCTGGCTCTTCGTGCGCGGATCGACGTCGACGCCCACCAGCGCGAAGCCCTGCGCAGCGCTGCGCTCGGCGAGCTTGTCGAGCGCCGTGCCCGCGCAGCCGATGACGGTGCATCCGGGCACCGTGACGCTGGCCTTCGCACCGCTCTTCAGCGTGTAGAGCACCAGTCCAGGGTGGCCGTTGGCCAGCGCGACCGTGGCCATCTGGCCCGCATCGGCCGCCTTGATGAGCTCGGACACGTTGCGCTGGTTGGCCAGCCAGGTGTCGGGCGACTTCTCGAACTGCAGCATCTCGGGGCTCTTGCGCGCGTTCGACTCCCGCGTGGCCTCCTGCGCCAGCAGCACGAAGCCGGCGACCACCAGCATCACCGACAGCACGGCGACGGGGACGCGGGCGTTAGCGCGGATGCGCTTGAGGAACTTCTGGATGGCGGCCATGGGAGGTGTTCGGACGGCAAAGGCAATGCTTGATATCGATCGATATCACGCTCCAATTGGAGCGCGGGAACGCCCAAAGTTCCAGCCGGAATAGCGGCCCTTGGACCCCTTAGATCGCAGCGTGAGAAATGTCCGCAGCCGTGCCCGCTCGACAACAGCCGCGTGCGCTTGCACCGCACCGTCGAGTTCATTCGCGGCAGCCGCCGAAAAGTCACACGCAAGCCGCACGCCGCGCGCTACATTGGCTCGATCGCCCGCCACGCGAGCGAAACAACTTCGGGAGAGAGCCATGGGTTTGCTGGATTCGATCGTCGGACAAGTCTCGGGCGCGCTGGAGAACAGCGTGCCGGGCGGCCAGGTGCACCCGGGGCTGCTGGACGTGGTGTCGTCGTTGATGACGCAGGGCGGTGGCCTGCAGGGACTGGTCGGCCAGTTCGAGCAGCAGGGCCTGGGCAATGTCGTGCAGTCGTGGATCGGCGGCGGCCAGAACCTGGCCATCACGCCGGAGCAGGTGCAGTCGGTGCTGGGCGAGCCGCACATCGCCGAGGTCGCCGCCAAGCTGGGCCTGTCGCCCGCGGACGTCGCCAACCAGCTCGCCGGCCTGCTGCCGCACGCGGTGGATTCGGTGACGCCGGCCGGCACGGTGCCGCAGGGCAACGTGCTGAGCGAGGCGCTGAACGCGTTCACGGCGCTGCGTCGCTGACCAACGGCGGCCTCAGCCGAACTTCGCCGCGAGATCGACGCTGTCGCGCCGGCCCACGGCGTCGGCGTGGCGCTCCAGCCAGCGGCCCGCGCTCGCGCGGCCGAGCTGGTGCAGCGTCTCGAAGAAGCGCGCGTTGACGGCCAGCCGCGTCTCGCCGGCCAGGTGTTCGAGCTCGGGCCCGGCCTCGATCAGGTGGAAGCGCGCGGACGGTTCGTCGCCGCTCCAGGCGCGCGGAATCCAGCGATGCCACGGCCGTCGCGCGGCGCGGGCGCGTTCGCGCACGAGCCCCTGCATCTCGCGCCGGAACGCGGACGTGAACGCGATCTCGGCCACGCGCGCGTGCAACTCGCGGGCGGTGTCGGTGGGCTGCGTCGGCGGCCACTCGAGCTGCGACAGCAATACCAGCAGCGTGTCGCGCGTGCGCGAGCCTTCCAGCAGCGGGAACACGGCCGGGTTGGCCGCGTAGCCGCCGTCCCAGTACGTCTGGCCGGCTATGCGCGGCGCATGGAACACGGTGGGCACGCAGGCCGACGCGAGCACGGCGTCGACGTCCAGCTCGGGCGCGCCGAACAGCCGCAGCCGCGCGGAATCGGCGTGCGTGGCGGCGACGAACAGGCGGAACGGGCAGCGCCGGCGCAGGCCGTCGAAGTCCACCTGGTCGAGCAGCAACTGGCGCAGCGGATTCACGCCCAGCGGGTTGAACTGCGCCGGCGAGACGTAGTGGGCCCAGGCCATCCACCACTTCACCATCGGCGCGAGGTGCACGCCGCCGTCGGCGTCGTGCTGGGCGACGTCCACCGGCATCGTGTCGGCCAGCGACGTCCAGAAGCGCCGCAGCGCGGCCCGGGCGCCGTCGCGGCCGCCGGCCATCCAGCCCTGCGCCAGCATCACGGCGTTCATCGCGCCGGCACTGCTGCCGCTGACGCCGTCGAAGCCGAAGCGGCCATCCTCCAGCAGCGCGTCGAGCACGCCCCAGGTGAACGCGCCGTGCGCGCCGCCGCCCTGGAGGCCCAGGTTCAGGAGACGCGGGGGCGGCATGGGCAGGGGCGCGGCGGGTTCATGAACCCATCTTCGGCGACACCCTCGTGCCCGGCCATCCGCCGGGGTATTCCGTGCAATCCGGCCGGTGGCCATTCGTTGCGCAACACTGCGATGGGAAACCCTAGATGGAAAACCCTTACAACTGAGCCCGATTCTTGCGAGGATCTGGCATCTGCTACGCTGCGCCCCGCGTTGGTGCAATGAAAACAATGGGAACGTCGATGTTCGTCTCCTTCGCCAGGTGGTCGTTGCCGGCGATCGTCACCAGTCTGGCCGCGGCCAGCGTGCAGGCACAACCCGGCGGCGCCAACGGGCCGCAGGTGATGGGATGGGTGCCGGCCTATGGCATCGAGGCCTCGATGAAGGCGCTGTCGGCCACCCCGGCCATCGGCCAGGCCATGACGCGGCTGGGCCTGCAGTTCTGGAACCCCAGCGTCGACGGCAAGGGCGTGGTGTTCGCGCCGGTGGACGCCACCGGCCGCCCCGTGACGGCCGCCGACGTGAAGAGGCTGCAGGGCTGGGCACGCAGCCACAACGTGCAGCCGCTACTGACCGTCTACAACAACTCCCAGGTGATCAACCGCTGGGACTGGCCGCTGGCCCGGCGCGCGTTCGCCGAGCATCCCGACGAGTTCGGCGCGGCGCTCGTGGCCGCCGTGGAGAAGTGGGATCTCGACGGCGTCGACCTCGACCTGGAAGGCGAAGGCGATTTCACCGCCGACCGCCCGGTCTACGCGGCCTTCGTGCACCAGCTCGCCGCGGCCCTGAAGGCCAAGGGCAAGATCCTCACGGTGGACAGCTTCCACAGCCCCTGCGTCAACGCGCCCAACATGCGCTGGTGGAGCGACTGGACGGGCGACGTCGCCACCATCCATTCGATGGGCTACGAAGACCTCTACGAAGGCAGCAAGGCCACGTTCACGCCCGAAGGCAAGCCCGTCTGCGAAGGCGGCGCCATGCTGTTTCGCTACAGCTGGCAGCTGGAGTGGGGCATGAAGGCCGGCTACCGGCGCGACCAGATCGTGATGGGCATGCCCACCTGGCTGGACACCTGGGGCTCCGGAGGCCTCGGTCCCAACGTGGCGGACCACCTGCGCGAGGTGCGCGCGCTGGGCGCCGGCGTGGGCCTGTGGGACATGCAGCTGGCCGCGCCCGGCTGGACGAAGCCCGCCACCTGGGACGCGGTGCAGGCGTTGCGCCGGCCCGGCAATGCGCTGACGCGGCGCTGGCTGCCCATCGTCGATCGCGATGCCCCGCGCGGCCCGCCGGCGACCACGATGGCCGTGTCGGAGCGGACGCCGACGGCCACGAACTTCCGCTCGCAGCCGTCATCCATGCGCTGACGCGGGCCCGTCGTCGCGACGGCCCGCGTGGGGATCAGCGACGGTCGTGGCCGTGCCCGTGATCGTCGCCGTGATCGTCGCCGTGGTCGCGGTCGTGATCGTCACGATCGCGGTCCTTGTCGTGGCCACGGCCGTGCTCGTGATCCCCGTGGTCGTAGCGATGGTCGTGCGGATAGTGCTGCACGTAGCGGTCGTGCACCCACTGCTCGCGCACGAAGTACACGGGCTGTCCGCAGGCGCCGTACGCGGCGCAGTGGTGGGCCCAGTCGCGCTGGTGGTCTTCCGGCACGTACAGGTAGATCGGGCGCTGCTGGATCGCCACCGGGGACGGCGCGATGACCATGGGCTGCGCGTAGACCACCGGCGGCGCCACGAACGCGACGCCGGGGGACCCGATGTCGACGCGGCCGTAGACGCCGGGGACGTTGATGTTGACGCTGGCGCCGACCGAGACCTGGGCGTTGGCCGCGCTGCCGGCCAGGGCCGCGAGGGCGGCGGCGGCGAACTGGAGGTGGATCTTCTTCATGATGTGTCTTCCTTCTGGTCGGCTGGGGAGGCCGGTGCGCGGGCTGCGTGTCGCCGGGATGGCTTGCAGCGAGCTTGCATCTAGAACGGTGTGCACGACAACGCCGTTGACGGCAGAGACGTAATCGATCTTTACAGAGCACGCCGCATGCCGCATGCCGGCGCCGAGTAGCGATTCTCCTCGCGGAACGCCCGCGCCGGCGATGTTTGGCACGCCTCTTCAGCCCGAGAGGTGCATATTTCTCGCGCTTGTGGGAGAATCGCGGGTTCGACCCCTTACAGCTTTAAAGACCGGATCCAATCATGGGCAACAAGATCGTTACCGAAGCCGACCGCAAGGCCACCCCGCGTCCGGCGCTGCCGATCGGCGTCACCGCCACCACCGGCAAGGGCCAGAAGCGCAGCCTCGAGCGCGGCGCCCACACCCGCAGCAAGAAGAACCCGGGCAAGCGCGCCCGTCAAGGCTGATCGCGGGCCGGCCCTTCGCCGGCTCCTTTCAGGCGTTCGCGGCACCCGCCCGAACGCATTGGCCGACATCGCCGCGCAAGCGTGACCAGGAGCCTTCGGGCTCCTTTGTTCGTTCCAGACGAACATCCGCACCATGCTACGAATCACCGAACTGCGCCTGCCGCTAGCTCATGCCGAGGACGCCCTGCGTCCGGCGATCGTGGCACGCCTGGGCATTCGTGACGCGGAACTGAGTTCGTTCAGCGTCTTCAGGCGCAGCTACGACGCGCGCAAGAAGACGGCCATCGTGCTGATCTACACCATCGACTGCGCGCTCGCCGTCGATGAATCGGCCGTGCTCGCGCGGCTCAATGGCGATCCGCATCTGCGCGTGGCGCCGGACACGAACTACCGCTTCGCGGGCCACGCGCCCGACGGCTTCTTCGACGGCGCCCGCCCTCGCCCGGTCGTGGTCGGCTTCGGCCCGTGCGGCATCTTCGCGGCGCTGATCCTCGCGCAGATGGGCCTGCGCCCCATCGTGCTCGAACGCGGCAAGCCGGTGCGCGAGCGCACCAAGGACACCTGGGGCCTTTGGCGCCAGGGCCAGCTCGATCCCGAGTCGAACGTGCAGTTCGGCGAGGGTGGTGCCGGCACGTTCTCCGACGGCAAGCTGTGGAGCCAGATCAGCGATCCGCGCCACCTCACGCGCAAGGTGCTGGCCGAGTTCGTCAAGGCCGGCGCGCCCGACGAGATCCTCTTCGTGGCCAAGCCGCACATCGGCACCTTCCGCCTGGTGAGCATGGTGGAGAAGATGCGCGCCGACATCGTCGCCCTCGGCGGCGAGATCCGCTTCGAGCAGCGCGTCACCGATGTGCTGATCGACGGCAAGGGCGAGCAGCGGCAGGTCCGCGGCCTGGTGCTGGCCTCCGGCGAGGAACTGCGCACCGACCACGTGGTGCTGGCGCTGGGCCACAGCGCGCGCGACACCTTCACGATGCTGCACGAGCGCGGCGTGCGCATGGACGCGAAGCCGTTCTCCATCGGCTACCGCATCGAGCATCCGCAAGGCCTGATCGACCGCGCGCGCTTCGGCCCCAACGCGGGCAACGAGATCCTGGGCGCGGCCGACTACAAGCTGGTGCACCACGCGGGCAACGGCCGCTCGGTCTACAGCTTCTGCATGTGCCCGGGCGGCACGGTGGTGGCCGCCACGTCGGAGCCGGACCGCGTGGTCACCAACGGCATGAGCCAGTACTCGCGCAACGAGCGCAACGCCAACGCCGGCATCGTGGTGGGCATCTCGCCGGAGGACTACCGCCAGGACGGAAAGTCCGGGGGCGTGGTGAACCCGCTCGACGGCATCGCGTTCCAGCGCTTCTGGGAATCGCGCGCCTACGAGCTGGGCGGCGGCGGCTACCGGGCCCCGGGCGCGCTGGTGGGCGACTTCGTCAAGCGCCAGCGCTCGTCGGCCCTGGGCAGCGTGGAGCCCTCGTACAAGCCGGGCGTGCACCTGACCGACCTGCAGGAAAAGGGCCGCGGCAGCCTGCCCGAGTACGCGCTCGACGCGATCCGCGAGGCGCTGCCGGCCTTCGAGCGCCAGATCAAGGGCTTCTCGCTGCCCGACGCCGTGCTCACCGGCGTGGAGACCCGCACGTCGTCGCCGCTGCGCATCCCGCGCGGCAAGGACTACCAGAGCCTGAACGTGCGCGGGCTGTACCCGGCCGGCGAGGGCGCGGGCTACGCGGGCGGCATCATGTCGGCCGGCGTCGACGGCATCGAAGTGGCCGAGGCGCTGGGCGCCGCGATGCTGGGCGGCTGACCCTTCAGGCGTTCACCACGACCGTGATGATCGCCACCGCACCGGCGAGCCCGTGCGAGTCCTTGACGGTCACCTTCAGCGCATACGTGCCCTTGACGGCCTTGCTCCACGCCAGAACGCCCGCGCTGCTGAGCGTCATGCCGGAAGGCGCGCCGGTCATCGCGTAGGTCAGCGCGTCGCCGTCGACGTCCTTGCCCTGCAGCGTGGTGCTGAACGACGCGCCGGCCTTGACCGTGATGGTGGACGAGGCCAGCGTCGGCGCATGGTTCACCGAGACGACGCTCAGCGTGTACTTGCCGCTGGCCGACTTGCCCGCGCTGGTGGTGGCGGTGGCCGTGAACGACCAGTTGCCCGCGATCGGCGCGGCCCAGGTGACGACGCCCGCGGTGCTGACGGCCAGGCCGCTCGGCGCGCCCGACAGCGTGTACTTGGTGGTCACGCCCGCGGGCGCGGCGATGCCCAGCGACTGCGAGAAGGCCGTGCCGGCCTGCGCCGAGAACGCGCCGCCGGGAACCACCGGCGTCGCGGACGTGGCGGCGGCTGTCGTCGAGCCCACCAGGGTGGTGAGCAGCGCGGCGGCGTTGGGCGTGCCCCAGCCGGTGACGGTGTCGAAGCCGGTGGCCGCGACGCAACTCGCGCAGCTGCCGTCGCTGCCGTCCACGATGTCGGCGAAGTCGGCCGCGTAGGTGGTGGCCGAGGCGGCGATGGTCTTGTAGAGCGTGGCGTGGAAGTCGCCCAGCAGCGCCTGCGAGGCCGCGACGCGGCGCGCGTTGGCCACGGCCACCAGGCCGGCCCATTGCGGCGCGCCGATGCTCGTGCCGCCGTAGGCATTCCACGCCGTCGTGGCCGAGCCCTTCGCGGTGAGCGCCACGTACTGGCCGGTGGTGGGGTTGGCGTTGAAGGCCACGTCGGAGACGGTGCGCATGCTGGCAGCGCCGACGCCCGGCACGACCGTGCCAGACTGCCACGCGGGCAGCGCCTCGTACGCGCTCACGCCGCCGCCGGAGCTGGCCCAGGCCGCCTCGTAGCGCGTGCCGCTGCCGCTCCATTGCAGGCTGGTGCCGCCGACGGCCAGCACGCTGGGCGAGACGGCCGGCCACAGCGCCTGCGCGCCGCCGTCGCCGGCGGACGCGATGTAGGTCATGCCCGCGGCGGTGAACGACGCGTCGGTGCCCTTGACCCAGCTGCCTTCGGGCGCGCCGAAGCTCATCGACACCACGCCGCCGCCCATCTTGTTGGCGAGCGCGACGCCGCCGAGCAGGGTGTTGCTGTTGGCGTCGCTCGCCTCGATCAGCACGATGCGCGCGAGCGGCGCGATCGCGTGCGCCCATTGCACGTCGAGCGCGATCTCGGCGATCCAGTCGGCGTTGTAGGCCGGGGCCGCGGCGTTGAGCGCGGCCTTGCTGTCGGTGTAGGCCACCGAGAAGGTGCAGGTCGACGGCGCCTGGGCCAGCGGCAGCGCCGAGGTGGTGGTCAGCGCGACGTTGGTGCAGGCGGGCAGGCCGAACTTGGCGGAGAACTTGCCCAGGTCGCCGAACGCGTTCGGGTGGTCGTAGGCGTCGATGACGTAGATGGTCTGCCCGGCGCCGAAGGTGGCGGCGTCCGCGGCAGACAGCGTGGCGGTCGAGGCGGGCAGTACCGGCAGCCCGTATGCCGCGCGGATCTGCGCGGGCGTGTAGACGGCCGCGGTGATGGCGGTGCCGGCCGGCCGGGTGCTGACCGATTCGGCGCGCGCGCGCTGCAGCGTGGCCAGGCGCTGCGCGAGCAGCGCGGGCGTCAGGCCCACGGTGGACAGGCCGGCCGCGTCCACGTCGATCTGGAAGTGGCGCGGGGTCGCGCTCGCCGCGTCGGCGTCGGCCGGCTCGTCGAGTTGCGCCGGAGCCATGTGGAAGGTCGGCTGGGCCTCGGCGCCCGCCGACACGCCGGACACGCTGGCGGAGTCAGTCGCCGCGGCCACCTCCGACGGTTCCGCACCGCCACCGCAGGCGGTCAGCGCCGCCGCGGCCAGGCACGACAGGAGCGCAACGAGACGCGAGCGGGAAATCAGGGCCGGTTGGCGAGGCTGAGACAAGGTCGATCCTTCGGGGACAAGTTCGTTACCGCCCCTATCGACGGCGCCGCGATCCTGCTGAGCGAGCGCGACAGCAATCGACGCAACCTGCCCAAAAGATCACGCACGCCGCCGTCACGGGGCGCCGCGCACGCCTCTACGTCCGCATTGCGCGAACGGATTCATGTCAGTGCGCTGCAAGCGGTTAACCAATCGTTTGCATCCGGAAGCATTTCACGGGTCGTAACGAGAGAGCCAGCACAAGGAATCGAAGGCGCCAGCGCCGCTCGACACCGGTGCCCTGCACAACGGCTTCCATCCCCAGCATCCAGGAGTAGAGACATGCGACAAGACCGACCCCATCCGTTCCGCGCCGCGCCCGTCGCGGCCGCGGTACTGCTCTGCCTCGCCGGTGGCGCGTTTGCATCGAGCCACCGCGAGGCGCCGTTCATCACGACCTCGCCCAAGGTCGATGCGTCCGACTTCTACATGTTCAACAGCTACGAGACCGGCCGTAGCGGCTTCGTCACGCTGGTGGCCAACTACCAGCCCCTGCAGGACGGCTTCGACGGCCCGAACTACCACGCGATGGACGCCAACGCGCTCTACGAGATCCACATCGACAACGCGGGCGACGCGCACGAGCACCTCACGTTCCAGTTCCGGTTCCAGAACAACTTCAGCGCGAAGACGGTGTCGGCCGGCGGCACCAGCGTGGACATCGCGCCGCTGCAGAACGGCGCCGTGAGCGCGCCGCACGACCCGCACCTGCAGGTCAACGAGACCTACACGCTGACGCTGGTCACCGGCGACCGCCGCACCGGCACGGTGGCGGCAATCACCAACGCCACCACCGGCGCGACCACCTTCGACAAGCCGGTGGACAACATCGGCGAGAAGACCATCGCCGACTATCCGACCTACGCGGCCGCGCACGTCTACCCGATCAACATTCCGGGCTGCTCCACCGCCGGCAAGGTCTTCGTCGGCGCGCGCCAGGATCCGTTCGCGGTGAACCTCGGCGTGATCTTCGACATGGTGGACGCGCCCGTCGCCGCGCTCACCGATCCGACCGCATACGGCGCGACGCCGCGCGGCACGCTGTACTACAAGAACGTCACCGCGCTCGAGCTGGAAGTGCCCGCCACCTGCCTCGGTGCCACGGCCACGAATCCGGTGATCGGCGGCTGGACCACGGCCTCGCTGCGCCAGACCCGCGTGCTCGACCCGACACCCAAGCCCGGCTACCAGACCACCGACCGCAACGGCGGCGCATGGACGCAGGTGTCGCGCCTGGGCATGCCGCTGGTCAACGAGCTGGTCATCGGCATGCAGGACAAGGACCGGTTCAACGGCTCCAAGCCGAGCGGCGACGCGCAGTTCCTGACCTACGTCACCAACCCGTCGTACCCCACGCTGCTGGCGAGCTACCTGAACATCCCGGGCACGGCGCCCACGAACTTCCCGCGCAACGACCTGGTCACCACGTTCCTGACCGGCATCACGGGCCTGAACCAGTTGGCCACGGTGACACCGTCGGAGATGCTGCGCCTGAACACGTCCAAGCCGGCCGTGCCCTTCGCCCAGCAGAACCGCCTGGGCTACGTGGGCAACGCGCTGGCCGGCGGCCAGGACTTCGCCGGCTACCCGAACGGCCGCCGACCCAAGGACGACGTGGTCGACATCACGCTGATCGCGGCGATGGGCGGCCTGTGCGTGGCCAACGGCACGACCGACGCCTTCGGCTTCGGCGCGGCGTGCAACCCGAGCGCCGCGCCGCTGGGCCAGACCGCGTTCGCGCTGAACGACACGGTCGACCAGGCGGCGCAACCGTTCCTTCCCGGCTTCCCGTACCTCAACACGCCGATCCCGGGCACCGGTGCGCGCGCCGAGGTCGTGCCGGCCCCGACCGCCGCCGCGGCCTCGGCCAAGCGCGGCAACGGCTCCAAGTGAGCGGACGGAGGCACACGACATGACCCACTCACCTTGCCCCAGCCCCGCCCGCACGGCCGCGGTCGTCGGCGTCACCGCGCTGGCCAGCCTGTTCCTCGCCGCGTGCGGCGGCGACAGCAACTCGCCCGTCCCGCCGCCGCCGCCACCACCGGCGCCGGTCACGCAGGTGCCGGCGTCGGCCGCCGCCAGCGACATGGCCCTCGAGGCCTTCGCGTTCAACCTGCCGGAGACGGAGAACACGGAGCCGCTGACGCTGGACCTCGTGCCCACGTTCCCCACCAGCGAGACCGAAGAGCCGATCGCCACGCCATGACGATCGCAGCCGCCGCCCGGCTCGCACTCGCGCTGCTCGTCGGCGCGGTGGCGCCCTCCTTCGCGACCGAGGAATCGGTCCTCCAGTTCCCCGCGCGGGACGACGCCATCGTCGAACGGCTGCCGACCCACGTGGGCGACGCCGCCGAACGGCGCGCCGCCCGCGCCGCCGAACGCGCGCAACGCGACGCGCTGCAACGCCATCCCGACGAACTGGGCCTCGCGCTGCAGGCCGCGCACGACGCCCTCGCGCGCGGACGCCTGCGCGGCGACCCGCGCGAGCTGGGCGCGGCGCAGGCCGCGCTCGCTCCGTGGTGGACCCGCGCCGACGCGCCGCCCGAGGTGCGCCTGGTGCGCGCCACCGTGCTGCAGAGCCAGCATGAATTCAACGCCGCGCTGGTGGAGCTCGACGCCGTGCTCGCGCGGCCCGACGTCGCGCTGCCCGTGCGCGCCCAGGCCGAGCTGACGCGCGCCGGCGTGCAGCAGGTGCTTGGCCGCTTCGCCGAGGCCGACGCGGGCTGCCGCCGGTTGGTCGGCGCCGACTACTTCGCTCTCGGCGCGGGGGTGCGCCAGAACGGCCTGGCCTGCATCGCGGAGCTCGCCAGCCTGCAGGGCCATGCCGACACGGCCGCTGCGACGCTCGCGCGTCTCGCGGGCGCGCCCGACGCGGGCAGCGTGGCTCCCGGCGCGCCCGGCTGGCTCGCGCTGATGCGCGCCGAGCTCGCGCAACGGCGCGGCGATCCGTCCGCCGGCGCGCTGTTCGAGGCGGCGCTGAAGGCCAATCCCGACGTCTACACGCAGTGCGCCTATGCAGACTGGCTGCTCGACGAGCACCGCGCGGCCGAGGTCGTCGCGCTGCTGAAGGGCCACGAGGCCGCCGACCCGGTGCTGCTGCGCGTGGCACTCGCCTACCGCCAGCTGCATGGCCGCGACAGTCCGCTGACGCGCGACGCCGCCGCGATGCTGGGCGATCGCTACGACGCGGCGCTGCTGCGCGG
>FTIR01000016.1_pt1 | contig 15978 bp, 13 predicted proteins | sample 1658041 | NCBI WGS metagenome assembly FTIR01 (sample SAMEA3914793, study PRJEB12502) | metagenome | biome: forest; material: soil | place: Canada | collected 2011-07-03 | depth 0.3 m | reverse complement strand
TCGTCGGCGAGGAGGCCGCATCGGCGGGTGATATTCCGGATGTGAGCAACCGCTTCTGGTTAGTCGATCCCATCGACGGCACCAAGGAATTCATCAGCCGCAACGGCGAGTTCACCGTCAACATCGCGCTGATCGACCACGGTGTGCCGGTGTTGGGGCTGGTGCTGGCGCCGGCGCTGGGACGACTGTTCGGCGGGGCATCGGGCCTCGGGGCGTGGGTGGAGGATCACGCGGGGCGCCGGCCGATCGCGGTGCGGTCCGTGCCGGCCGAAGGCCTGACGGTGGTGGGCAGCCGGCATCACGGGGACGACGCGGCCGTGACGGCACTGCTCGCCGGCCGGCGCATCGCCGCCCATCGAACGGTGGGATCGTCGTTGAAGCTGTGCCTGGTGGCGGAAGGGGCGGCGGACGTCTACCCGCGCTTCGGGCGCACCATGGAATGGGACACCGCCGCGGGCGACGCGGTGCTGCGCGCCGCGGGGGGCGCGGTACGGACGATCTCAAGAGAGTTGCTGGCCTACGCCAAGCCTGGGTTCGAGAACCCCGACTTCGCGGCCTGGGGCCGCGGCTGAGCGCTGCGGCGCCGTGCCGTCGCCGCCAGGATCACCGCCAGGCCCGCGAGCAAGCCGGCGCTCGTTCCCGATTCGGGCACGGCGCTGAGGATGCCGGTGAAATGACCCCACGGGTTGTGATCCAGGTAGTCGTAGTCCCATGAGGCGCTTCGAGTTGCCCAGTCGAACGTGAATGTCTCCAGGCCGTCCAGCGTCTGAACGGTACCGTTCGGGACGCCGCCGCTCATGTTGACCCCGCCGAAGAGAGATCCGTCGGCGAGCCCGCCCAGGTCGATCTTGAAGTCGGTGATGTCCCCTGAGTCGCCTGCGATCAGCCACGAGCCGTCGGCGTTGCTCGGCGTGTCGAAGCTGAGCGTTGCGGTAGCCGAGCCGTCTCGAGGGCAGGCCGGCTGGTCGAAGTCGGGCGGGGCGCAGCCGTCGGTGCCGCCGCTGGAGTACTGGCCGGTCAGGTCGACTTGGTACTGGAAATGTTCGGCGTGGGCACCCACGGCGGTGCAAAGCAGCGCGGCGGCCGCGAGCGTTCGAGCTTGTCTCATCGTTGTTCCTCGTTTTGATGGGCCAGCCTGCAAGCGGCGATCCCGAGGAAATTCTCGAATGCTTCCGATACCCGGACAAGCATGGGTATGCCCGCCGACAGGAAGCGTTACACACGTTGCGCCGGCAAGCGCCTGCGCGCAACGCAACCATTCGCCGTCTCCGGAACGACAAAGCCCCGCGGTGCGGGGCCTTGAAAGCAAAGGCGGGCATCCGCCCGAGGCATTGCTGCTGCGTCTTGCGGCGGCTCGCGAAGCCCAGCGCGCCGAGGCCGGCCAGCAGCATCGCGATGGACGCGGGTTCCGGCGCGGTGGCGGCGGTGAAGTTCACCGGCGTGATCACCCAGTTGCCGAAGCCGCTGTAGGTGGTCACGACGTTGAACGTGCCGTTCTGGTCGTAGAGGTTGACCTCTTGCGAACCGGCCGGGAACAGGAGTTCGTGTCCAGGCCCGGCGTGCCGCCTTAGACGTTGTCGTAGTAGTAGAAGCCGTCCGCGCTGGTGTTCTGCACGCCGCCCGTCGTGGCCGCCGGAATGAGCGACAGCGCGCCATTCACTGTGGTGCCGTCGGAATACGTGCCGGTGACGGACGTGACGTCGGAAGGCATGTTGCCGTTGCCGGTCGTGGTGAACGTGCCGCTACCCGTCACCGTATGGCCGGACACGGCGTCGCTGAACTGAAATCCCACACGGTGGCGGCGTGCGCGGAGGTGCAGGCCAGCGCGAAAGTCATCGTCGCCGCAGCGACAAGCCCTTGGATCTTGTTCATGGGCCGAAAGGCGCCAGCCCCGACGGGCGCTATTCCTTGTCCGATCGCGCGACGCCGTTGGCCACCGCGAACCCGTTGATCACGTCGCGGACGATGAGGCGCTGAGGCGCAGGCAGGCTCAGGAAGGTGTCGATGGTCTGACGCTCGGCATGCGTGGAGTGGTCTGCCCACGGGCTCCGCCCTTCCGCAACGGTCATCGATTCGGACGGTCCGTACATGAGGACGTGCGGATCCGTCCTCAGTACCCGGGCGAGCACCCGCAGCCTGTCTGGCCTGGGGAGGTGCTTGCCGTTGATCCAGTTGGTGGCCGTCTGCAGGCTGATCGGCGTGCCGCGCCATTGGAGGCTGAACGCGCGCTCCAATTCAGTGCCGCTCGGTTTCAGTCCCGCTGCCTTCATGGCCGTGCGCAGGCGCTTGCTGAACTCGTCCTTTACCGGCATCCGCGAACGGTATCGAGCGTCTTCGCGAATTGACAAAGTTCTACTTGATAATAGAATCAAATTTCACTTGATTTCCGTATCGCCTTCTTGGCGACGCCCGCTCTTGCAACGCGACGCCGGAGTCCATGGGGGATGTGCACCATGACCGATCCTGAGCGCGAACTAACCTCCGTTTCAAGCCGACCTCTCTGCCTGAGCTACGCGGTGGTCATCGCTGCAGTCACGCCCGTCCGATTGCGCGATGCGGGACACAGTCGAGAGCATCCCCTTTTCTGGGTATTCGGTTGGCTCACGGACGGCGAGTGCGAGCCTTTGGGGGCCTGCATGGGTGTGCAGGCGCTGCCGCAGATGCTTGCCGGCCTCAAGAGCCGCGGCCTTCAGCGCATCTGGCGCATTGCGGCTCTCGACGCTGAACGCGGAGAGGACGCCGAACGCGCCAAGTCCGCCATGGCGCGCGAGTTCCCGCGGGCGCTCGCCTCGGCGACGTCGGACCTGTCGCCCGTCGCCCTGGCCGTGGCTGCCGAGGTTCGCGAGACGGTGATCCGCGCGCTTCGCCGACACCACCAGTTCGAGGACGAAGCCCAGGCCCTCGACATCGTGGCGCTCGCGTTGCAGCGGGCGGAGCGTCGCCTGGACAGCGAACGCCGGATGGCGGCCTGAAGACGCGCTTCGCGTCCGGGTGAATCGTCCGAGCGGCAACCGAACGTTCATTGCGTCGTTCTCTGGCGGGACTTTGCCAGCGCCAAGGCTTTCTTGCGCGGCTCGCTCCTGCAAGAATAGCTACGACGTTCGGCGGCGAAAAAGCCTCAACTAGGGCAAGCACTGCGTGGGCGTTGCTTGACCCAGACGTCATCTCCTTGTCACTCATCAGAAACGAACAAGGACAAGAGATGATTTGCAAGAAGACGATCCCCTCGACGCAGGTGGCGGGCCTTGTGCCGGTCGTCCTGATGTCGCTCCTCGTGCAATGTGGTAACGGCCACGCTGCAGACGGCGGCGCTGCCGCGCAATTCACCATCGAACAGCCGGAACGTCCGCTGGCCGATATGCTGCTGTCCATCGCGCACGACACCGGCACCTCGGTGCTGTTCGACTCGAGCGCCGTCCGCAGCCGCGTGGCGCACGCGGTGTCGGGGCACCTGTCGGCCTTTGAAGCCATCACGGCCGCCCTGCAGGGCACCGGGCTGGTCGCGGCGCAGATGAAAGACGGCGCCATCGTGGTGTCGGCCCCTGCCACGCGAAGCGTCGCGCCGGCGAGCAGTGCATCGGCGTCGAGCCCATCGGCCGAAGCATCGCCAACCGATCTCGCTCCCGTCGCCGCGATCGAATCGAAGCAGGACGACACGGTGACCAGGGTTGAGGTGACCGGAACCCGCCTGAAGCGGATCAGCGCGGAAGGGCCGGAGCCGGTGAACATCTACACGGCCAAGGACATTGAGCAGAGCGGGCAGCCGAACCTGGGGCGGTTCCTGGCGGGCCTCAACGAGGTCTCCGTGTCCTCCGGAGAGGGCGCCTTCGGTGCGACGTTGGGTCAAGCCACTGTGCAACTGCGCGGGCTGCCCGTCGGCAGCACGCTGGTTCTGATCAACGGCCGGCGCGTGCAGGCGATGGGCTCGACCGCCGACAACTACTTCAATCTCAACGTGATCCCGACATCCGCCATCGAGCGCGTCGAGATCGTGCCCGTGGGCTCATCCGCCGTCTATGGCGGCGACGCCTTGGCGGGGGTCGTCAACGTGATCCTCAAGAAATCGATGGAAGGTATCTCGGTCACGGCGGGTCTGGGATCAGGGCATGGCTTCGACGACGGCAACTTTTCTATGGCAACCGGTGGGCACACGGACAACGGCAACTACCTGGTAATCGGGTCGTATACCCATGCCACGCCGCTCGGCATGGCAGGGCGCGGTTTCTTCCAGGATGCCGACTACCGCCGCTTTGGCGGTTCCGATGCGCGTGCAACCAACTGCACGCCGGGCACCGTCAGCAGCGTCTCGGGCGCGAACCTGCCTGGCCTGGATTCGAGTTTCGCTGGCATACCGAAGCTGCCTTCGGGGCAGACGCCGCAGATTTCGGACTATGCCGCCACCGCGGGCGCCGCCAACCTGTGCAATCGCTTTGTCGATGGCAAAGGGTACCCGCTCCTCTATGGCGATGACGCCCTCACTCTGCATGCGACCGGCGAATACAAATTCCTCGGGTCGTGGTTCGCCTTCGGCGAATTGACGCTGGCGAAGGATCGACTCGAAGACAGGGACCTCGGTCTGGGCTTGAGCAGCGTCACGGTGCCCGCAAGCAATGCCTACAACCCTTTCGGACAGGATGTGAAAGTGACGACTGTTCTGGGGCCGGAAAACGGCTTGAGGGGATTCGGGCGCCAGACGACGTTCGTGCGCGCCTTGGCCGGCGTACGAGGGACGCTGACGTCCGACTGGGATGCCGAAGCGACCGTGTCGACCTCACGCGACAACACGACCTCTCAAACGATCGATACGAATGTCGATACCGTCGCGCGCGCCGCGGCCCTTGCTTCATCGTCGCCCGCGTTGGCGCTGAACCCGTTCACCACGGGGCGGGCGGCAAGCGATGATGTCCTTCACGGCATCTGGTCGGACTCCGATCGCCGCGGGCGCGGGCGAAAGGAGCAGGTAACGGCCCTCATTCGCGGCAACGTCCTGCAACTTCCTGCCGGCCCTCTGGAAGCTGTCGTCGGAACCGAACTGGCGCATGACCGCTTCGATTCGGTGGTGACCAACCAGCCGGAAGTCCACGATGGACGGCGCGATTCTGCGGTGTACGGCGAAGTCCAGGCACCGCTGCTCAGCGCGGGTGCGCCTGGCAAGACCTGGAACCTTGCTGCCTTGACCATGGCCGCGCGACGAGACCGGTACAGCGACTTTGGCTCCTCCAGCACCTATCAGACGGGACTTGAACTGCGTCCGTTGCGCAGCCTGCTGTTACGTGCATCGTCAGCGACGTCCTTCAAGCCTCCGACGTTGCTCGAAATGAATCTGGGCGAGATGGTTTCCGACGCAGACGACCTGGTCGACCCAGCGCGAGGCGGCGAAGCGGTCGTCAATGGCACGATCGTCACCAAATCCAACCCGGCCTTGACGCCCGAGCACGGACGCGCCAACAGTTTCGGGGCCGTGTGGGAGCCGGAGGGGAGTCTGGGCACGCGCTTGGCCGCCACCCATTGGCAAGTGCACATCGCCGGACTCATCGTTCCGCTGGATCCGCAGGTTGCGCTTGACAATGAGGCGCAATTTCCGGGCTTCGTCACCCGGGGCCCGGCGGTGGACGGCCAGCCCGGGCTTGTCCTCAGCGTTCTTGATTCTTATGCCAACTTCGGCAGCGTCGACGCCGCAGGCACGGACATGGAAGCGACCTACGCGTGGCGGAGTTCCTTTGGGCGCTGGATTGCAACGGTCGGCGCCACGCGAACCAGTGAGTACCGCGTGGTGCTCGCCCCAGGGGAGGCGTCAGAGAACCGCCTGGGAAGGCGATTCGCCGACTATTGGGCGCCGCGCTGGAAAAGCCGTGCATCGCTCAGTTTCGACGCCGGTTTCTGGACGCTGGGCCTCACCGGCCGCTACCTGGGGCAATACAAGGATGCGGGAACCAGCGAGCGCCGCCTGGGCGCGTACTGGATGGAAGACCTGGCTGCCAGCCTGGATCTCAAGAAGTCCTTCCCCAACTTGGCCGCAGCGGTCAAGGGCGCATCGATCGCGTTGAGCATCGCCAACCTGAGCGACCGCCAACCCCAGTACGTCGAAACCTTGCCGTACTACGACGTGACGCAGGCCGACTGGCGTGGTCGCTACGTCAGCACGAAGGTCTCCGTGGACTGGTAGCGGCCACGCGCCGGCGACGTCGCGCCTGCCCCCCAACATCTTTCTCAACCTTGGTATCCGGTCGCGCGAACCGACGGCCGGCCGTGCCTTCGTCTGGACTTTTCAACCTTGCGTGCATTCCTCTTCAGCCTGTCTCTCTCCCTCGCCAGCTTTCCCGTCAGCGTGATCGCTGCACCCTCCGTGGAGGGCCCAAGCGTGCGTGACGTCGTCGAATTCACCAAGATCTTGCAGCCCGACGATCAGAATGACGATGCGCTGCATGATCAGGTATCGCCCGATGGAAACTACGCGTTCATCGTGATCCGCAAGGCCGACATCGACAGCGACACGAACCGGTACCGGATCCAGTTGCTCGACGTCCGGCCTGATCGCCTGGCTGCACAGACCGTGCCGAGCCCGGTGACCGTGTTCTCGTTGAACGCGCGTGACGACTTCACCTACGATGACGCTGCGGTGCAGCAAGTCAAGTGGCATGGCAACAGAACCCTCCTCTTTCTCGCGCGATTGGATGGCCCGCTGCCCCAGGTGTACAGCCTGGATGTCGTCATGCGAAAGTTGGTGAGGCTGACCTCGGAAAAGAATCTCATCGTTTCCTACGACGCCTCGCAGGACTTGGGGCGCATCGTCTATTCGGTGATCGTGCCGAATCCACCGCAGCGCAAGGGTGCGCACGACGTCGTCGTGGGAAGCCAGTCGTTCTGGAGCGTCAAGTTCGGCCAAGACGACGTCAAGGCTCAACAGCGGAAGTATCAGTACTTCGTCGTCGATGCTGGAAGCGGCCGGGCGCCGAGAGCGCTTGGAGCATCGTTTCCCGAGCGAAACGGTGCAAACCCCACCGTGAGCATGTCGCCAGACGGGCAATGGGCCTTGCTGCCGCGCTACGAGCCCGACCGCACCTCGACCTGGGAGGGGCTGTACCCGCTGGTGGCAGAGTTCTCCACCAAGTTGTCGTTGGGGAAGAAGATGGACCCATTGGGCTACTTTTTGGACGCCATCACTTACGTGCCTCGTCGCATGACGGCCTGGCATCTTGACGACGGAAAAGAACAGACCGTCGTCGATGCGCCGGACGACGCCGCTCCGAACGCGTCACAGTTTCGGCCTGACCGGCTCTGGCAGACCGCCACCGGATCGGTCGTGCTTGCGGGGACGATGCTGCCGGCAGGCGCCGATGGCAAGACCTCGCCTGCCTCGCACGTGATCGAGTATTGGCCCGGCAGTGGGCGTTGGGCCGATATCGCGACCTTGAATGGCAGGACAGCCGGGGCCTACGCCACCAGGACGGGATTTCTGGTGATCGACGGCGACAAGCACCGCGAATTTCAGCGGCTGCCCAATGGCGCGTGGCAGGAATCGGCGGGCGAGACGTCACGCAACGATGCAACGGCTGCGAGCTGGTCGCTCCGCACGATCCAGGGCCTCAACCTTCCCCCTGACGTCTACGCGTTCGGTCCGAGCGGCGAAAAGAAGCCGATGACCCGACTGAATCCCCAGTATGACCCGAATGCCTGGGGCACCATGAAGCCGTACTCCTGGCGAACTGCGCAGGGGCGGGAATGGAATGGCGGCTTGATGCACGCCGCCGGCATGGACGAGCACGGCCGGTATCCCCTACTCATCCAGACGTACGGATTCGATGCGAATCGGTTCTACCTCGATGGGCCGTTCGACGGCGCCAGCAGCGCCTTCGCCGGCCGGGCATTCCTGCGCCATGGCATCCTGGTGCTCGCGGTTCCGTATCGAGCGAGCAATGACACGAGTCAAGACTGGGACCCGAAGACATTCGAGGATTTCAACGATGGCGTGCGCAGCGCTGTGGAAGCCCTGGTCAAGGAGGGCCGCGTCGACCCGACGAAGGTCGGCATCATCGGCTGGAGTGCCACGGGTGAACGCGTGTTGCGCCTGTTGACCTTCGGGGATGTGCCGCTTCGTGCCGCCACCATGGCAGATGCAAACGCCAACACGCTGTTCTCGTACACCATCACCTACGGCAGGATGGACACCACGTGGGCGCGGAAAGAAGGGAGCAACGAGGGGCCACCGTTTGGCGACGGGTTGGCGGGGTGGGTTCGGAACGATTCGTCCCTGCATACGGATTGCATCCGCGCGCCTTTGCGGATCGAGAGTTACGGTCCCAACGTCGGCAACAACTGGGACCTGTATGCGCTCCTGCGGCGCCAGTACAAGCCGGCGGAAATGATCGTCATCCCGACCGGAGCGCATTCGCTGGGAGCGCCCGGGGATCGAATGGCTTCGCTGCAAGGCAACGTGGACTGGTTCGGTTTCTGGCTGGCAGGGCAGACTCGAACGGAACCCTTGTGGGCCGCGGAGACCCAGGCATCGGTGGCCTCGCAGTACGCGCGCTGGCAGCAGATGCAGACATTGCACAAGGCGGACGAGGCGCGGCCTCCCTGCGCACGCTGATCGTCTAACGAGGGCTTTCAGCCCTCTGCTGGCGCCACATCTGGGCGTAGAGCCCCTCTTGCGCCAGCAGCGCAAGATGGCTGCCCCGTTCGCGAATCCGGCCTTCGTCCAATACCACGATCTCGTCTGCGTGCACCACTGTCGAGAGACGATGCGCGATCACGATGATCGTGGCGGTTGCGCCCAGGGAGCGCAAGGACACCAGGATCTCGGATTCGGTCTTGCTGTCCAACATCGAGGTGGGTTCGTCCAGGATGTAGAGGCCGGGTCGTCTCAACAGTGCCCGGGCGATGCCCACTCGCTGGCGCTCGCCGCCCGACAGTTGCGTGCCGCGCTCACCCACCGTGGTGTCGATTCCGTCGGGGAGCACGCCAACGAGCGTTTGCAGTTGCGCGCCGAGTGCCGCGCTGGCGATATCGTCGCGCGTCGCAGCCGCATACCCCAGGGCGATGTTCCCGGCGATGGTGTCGTGCAGGAGTGCGGTCTCCTGTGACACGAGAGAGACCAGGCCGCCCCTCAACTCGGCGCCGTCGATCGATTCGATCGCGCGCCCATTCAGCAGGATGCGCCCCTGCTGTGGTGCGTAGAGTCCCAGCAGCAGTCGCGCAATCGACGACTTGCCTGAGCCGCTGCGACCGACGATCGCGGTCGTGCTGCCCGCAGGAACCAGCAGGTCGACGCCACGGAGCACGGGCCTGTGCGGGTCGTATCCGAAGTGGAGGTTCCGCAGAAGCACACTGGTGGCCACCGGCGTTCGCGTACTGGCGGACGCATCACGGAGGGCCGCCCCGGTCGAACCCGCGTCGATGGGCTCCGCGAGCAGGTCCAGCAGCGGCCGCAGGTAGCCAATCGCCCGCGAAAGATCGCGAGCCGCGGCGCCCATGGCTTCGATGGGTCGCACCATCTGCAACGTGTAGACCGTCGTCAGCACGAATTCACCGATCGTCATCGCGTGGGTGTGCACCGCATCCACCCCGATGAAGAGGCTCGCTGCCATCGAGGTGGCGAAGGTGGCCGAGGCGGCCAAGGCAATCTTCGCATTCAGGCGGCCCAGCGTGACCCAACCCTTCTCAAGGCGTTCGAACGAACCGCGCAAACGCTGGCATATCTGTCGCTCGCCGGTGAAGCAACGGAGTGTCTCCAGGTTGGAGAGCCCGTCGCCCAGATGGGCGTAGGCCGCGAGGCTGGCCGCAGACACCGCGTGTGCTCGGGCGGTGAGCAGCTTTGCGCCTATCGAAAAGATGACGAAATAGGCCGACGCCGCGGCGCTGAAGACGGCAACGAGAGCGGGCTGGCCCAGGTGCATGAGAACTCCGGTCATGGTCGCAAGCTCGACCAGCACTGGCAGCAGACTCCCGGTGAGATGGACAGTCGTCAATTGGGCACCCGCGACGCCTAGGTCAAGGCTGTGTTGAAGCTCTCCGGCGTGGCATCTGGTCAGGACGCCCATGGGCAGCCGCATCACGTGCGCGAAGAAGCGATGTGTCAGCCGACTGTGGAGGCGTTGGTTGATCGCGCCACTCAGGAGAGGGCGGATATCCGCCACCATGCGGCCGGTCAGCAGCAACAGCAGATAGCCAAAGGCGTAGGCAAACACGGCGGCCGACGGGTTGGACGGGGGTGAGTTCCTCGGTACGTCCAACGCGTCGACCAGCGTCTTCAGGACCACCGGTGACAGAGCGGAAATCGCGCCGCCAAGGATGACGATCAGGAGAATCGCCAGTGCGCGCCACCGCACGTAGGCGTCGGTCTCGGAACCGAGCAAGTGCAGCACGCGGCGGACTTCGAGAGGCCGAAATTCAAGCTTTGCCACTGTCCGATTCCCCGCCGGCGCTCAGCCAGAGGCAACGCCAATGCGTTGCAGCCAGGCCTCGACCGCGATGCATTCATGGATCTCGTTCGCGTAACCATGAACGGCGGAGAGACGGCCGGTGAGGGCGGCCTCGACCTGGTGACCGTCGAGAAGTCCCCGTCTGACCAGTTGCCCCTCCAGAAGCAGCGACTGGGCGAACGCGAGATTTCGGCGAAGGATCGCCGCGGCATGTTCGTTCATGCCGCCCTTCGACTGCCGCTTCGCAATCTCGCTCGGGATGTCTCCCGCGAAGGCTTTTCGGACGAGGCCCCGGGCGCGACCGCTCTGAGTGAGTTGCCAGGTCGGAATCTTCAGGCAGCGCTCGACGACGGGTTGCGAAAGAAGCGGATTGACCAATTCAGGCGCGGCCTCACGCAGATAGGGGTCGTAGTAGGCGCACGGGATGATCAAATCCTCGAGCTGGTTGTACTTGCCAATGGGCAGGTCGCCTGCCTCGAGCATCTCCGGGTGCACGTAGCGTTCAGGATGGCGCACGCCCTCCAGTGCGTCGCGATGCATCAGCTTGGCGAACTTGCCCCAGCCTTCCATGGGGCTGGTGCCATGCCGTTGGTTCGCGATCGCTTGCCTGATCGATTCAATAAGCGACACGCGCCCCAGACGGGCCGCTTCCAGGCACGCACGGAGAAACCCGCGATCGAACCCCTTGACGCTCAGGTAGTCTGCGGCGGGCCATGTACGACGCAGTTGCAGGAACAGTACGTCGCCGCCGATGCCCGTGAACATGGCCCGCGCACCATGCGCATCGGCCACCTCGGCATCGAGGCGGCCTGTTCCCAGGCGTCCCAGATAGTTCTCCGGCGTTGGCAGGCGACTTGCCGTGAGCAACTCCTCCAGGCGGATGACCGGATTCCTTTCCCGTTCGATGAGTTCAACCCCGGCCTTGACGGCGGCAAGTCGCGCGAAGGCGCGCTCGTCGCTGTCGGCGCCAGCAGAGTGGTAGTTGAGGCAGGTGATCCTTGTTGTGGACCGCTCGACAGCCAGGCTGCCCAGCACGATGGCGGAGTCCAGTCCTCCCGACAGCCGCAACAGGATGGACTCGTGGCACGATGACCAGTCACGTGCGCAGTCCATGACCACTTGTCGCAGTTGGGGTGCGACGCTGCCCGGGTCCTGATCCTGGACTTGCCTTGCGAAGGTACTCGCACGCCACACTGCCTGGGGAGGCGGCGCGTCTTCACCCAAGAACTGGAGATGGCCGGGCAATACCTGTTGCACGCGTTCGAGGGCCGTCTCGCACCCGTTGAGTTCGCGCATTGCCAGCCGCGCGACGACGGCATCCCAGTTCACACGGGGAGTGGCGGCCACCGGGGCGAACGTGAGCAGATCCTCCAGCCACGAAAAGAAGACGGTCAGGCCGTCGATCTCTTGCCGATAGCAGGGAAGCGCACCGCTCGGGTCGCGCAGTAGAAGTGGGGCTCCTGTGGCAGGCCGAAGAAGCACGACGTACCGGCCCCAATAGTCGTCGACCAGCGCGCGTCCGTGGGTTTGCACGATTCGATCGGCCTCCCCGTCAGTGAGCTTGACGTCAGATGCGCCGGCTCCCCTTTCTCCTCGTCGGAACAGACGGCCCAGGACGACGCCCCGCGCTGGAGGCAGCGAATAGACACCGTTGACGCCCGGACGTCCGCCGATCGTGAAGACCCGGATTCCCGGGGCTGCCATCGCTTGCTGCCAGTCGCCTCCGTCACAGACCGCGCGTTCGAGCAGCGTCGCGGCAGCAGTCTGCATTTCTACGGCGGGGTTCCAGCTGAACCCGAAATAGCGAAACATGATGTCCTGCCTTCTTCAGACCACCAGGATGGGCTCGAAGTGCCGAACCCTCTCCGGGTAGTCGTTGAGCACGATGTCGCCGGCCTGTGCCCAGGCGTGCGCTCCGAACGGATTGGTTCGTACGCCGATGACCCAGCGCGCGGCGAGGCCCTGCGTCGTGAGGAAATGAATGAGGGTCAGCGAGTCGTTGAGACACTTGTCATGCGTGCTCAGCGCAAAAGGGCGAAGCCGGAAGTACGTCGTGACCAAGCGATGCAGCGTGGCCGTCGACGCCTGATCCACGTCAGCCGGCTGGTGCGCTCTGAGCGCGTCGAGTCGTTCGGCGATATCCGCCAAAGTGCGTCGGCGCAACCACTCACCGGCAATGAAGGTGGAGCGCCATAGACGCAGGAGCTGGCGCCATTCAAACTGCATGTCGTCATCGTCATCGTCATCGTCATCGGTGGTCAGGCCGACGGCGGGGTTCTGCAGGATGGGCGACGTGCTCTGCGAGGCCAACATCGGTACGGCTGCCAGCAATTGCTCCTGGCGCAGGCGCCGCACATATCTGCCGAGCAATGCGTTGTCGGAATGTCTGGACTCGAGGCCATCGGCTCGAGCCGTGCCAAGTATTGCGTTCGACAGGGCTTCGATCTGTGGGCCGCCGACTCCGATGTACTTGCTGCGCAGCAAATCCAGAAAGATCATCTGATTGCCCACGCGGCAAGCTCGAACATGCGCTGCAAGTTGTATCGGGGGATGTGGCTGTGAGATGGTCATGGGCGCTCCTCACGTGGCGGCGCGCGGACAGATGTCCACGCGCCGCTCTTTCTCGCTAGCGACTTACACCGGCTGATACAGCTTGGTGCTGCCGTCTTCGAGGATGAAGCCCGGCTTGACGCCCTTGGTTTCTTCCCTCGCATCGCCCAGTTCGACGATTTCCAGTTCCATTTCGGTTGCTTCGTTCATTACGTTCTCCTTCAGTGAGTTGAGGTATGAAATGCCCCTGGCGGTATTACCTCGGGCAAGTAAAAGATAGAACTCAGCCCGCGGTGGTCGCAAGAAATAACTTCAAGTAGCGTCGCGCGTTCGGTTTGCTCCCGTCGATCGAGTGGCTTCCTTGCCTGGATGGCGGGTCGACGATCCGCACGACATGGGCGTGAGGAATACGGTCACCTTCGTTCGGCTCTTCGCTCGTCGGCCAAGAGACGGAACCAAGACGCTGCGCATCGAACAACTTGTTACTCATTGGGGGTGAGGGTTCCTATGCGCACAACGTCATGCAGTCATGGAGAACTCCGCCCCGACACCGGCGCAGTCGGCCATCTGGCACATCGTTTGGCAAGTGACTGCAGGACACGACCTGGTGGCCAACCCGACGCTGGTGGCGCGCATCCGTTCGCGCCTGCTGGGCGCACATCGCGGGCCGAAGCGCGAATTGCTCCACTATCTGCTGACCCCGACGGAGATCCATCTCCTTTCCAGGCTGCCGGCAGGCGAGTCGCCGGGTGAGCTCGCCAGAGCCATCGGCAACATCGTGGCGCGATGGGTGCATCAGGCGCAGGGTGTCGCCGGTCTCGTGTTTGCGGGCCCTTATCGCGCCTACGCGATCGAATCCGACGACGCTGCGCGAGGCGAGTTGCGGATGTTGGCTTGGCGCCCCGTGTCGTTGCGGCTCGCGAGGGCGCCGACGCACCATGCGACCTCGTCGCTGCGCACCACGCTCGGGTTGCGACGCATCGAAGGCTTCGACGTGCGAAAGCCGCTGTGCCTGTTCGCGGGTGCCATCCCCGACGCACGTGTCGCGCTGCGCACATTGATCGCCCGGCGCCCAACCGCCATCGAGACACTCCAGTGGGAGTTCACGCGTGGCATGGTGCCCGTGCCGATCGACGCCGGCACTTTCTCCAATGCGATGCGCCCATTGAAAGGCATGACCGCCGCCCTGGTCGCCACGAGCCGGCCCCAAAGCATCGACGGGGCACTGCGGCTCCTCGAGCGCTGGGTGCTGTCGAAACTGGGCTTGCATGAAGGCGATCACCTTGCCGCATCGCATTCAAAAGACGGCGCCCGGGTTCACGCCCTGGTGGCCAGCCTGGCCGTGCACCTGGGGCTGTGCTCAGCGTCCGCGGTGGCCCGGCACTTCCATCGCGCGAAGGCGACGCTCAGCGAACGCATGGCAGCGTGCCGACATTCACCGGAGGATGATGCGATGCTCTCGATGCCGTTGGCCCGCGTCGTGAAGGAAGCGATCGACCTCCAGGCGCGGTTGGCAGAGAGCGCTCAGGACGGCGCGCTCACGCCCCACTCTCGAACGACGCGCTGAGCCTGCGCCGCGCCGTCTCTTCGTCGACCCCCACCGCCGCCGCCCACGCCTTCATCTGGTCCTCGCCGATGCGCCCCACGTTGAAGTAGCTCGCCTCCGGATGCGCCAGGTAGAAGCCCGACACGCTCGCCGCCGGCGTCATCGCCAGGCTCTCGGTCAGCTGCATGCCGATCTCCTCGGCCTGCATCGCGCGGAACATGTCACGCTTGACGCCATGTTCCGGGCAGGCCGGATAGCCCGGCGCGGGGCGGATGCCGCGGTACTTCTCGGCGATCATGTCGGCGACCGACATCTTCTCGTCGGCCGCGTAGCCCCACAGCTCGGTGCGCACACGCTGGTGCAGGCGCTCGGCGAAGGCCTCGGCGAGGCGGTCGGCGATGGCCTTGAGCATGATGGAGGAGTAGTCGTCGAGCGCGGCCGCGAACTCGGCCTCGCGCTTCTCGATGCCCAGGCCGGCGGTCACGGCGAACAGGCCGATCCAGTCGGGCTTCGTGCCCTTGGGTGCGATGTAGTCGGCCAGCGACCGGTTCGGGCGCCGCACTTCCACGCCGTTCTCGTCGGGGATCACCGGGCGTTCGGTCTGCATGCGCAGCGGCGCCCACTTCAGCAGCACCTCGGTGCGCGACTCGTCGGTGTAGATCTCGATCGTGTCGTCGTCGACGGTGTTGGCGGGCCAGAAGCCCATGACGCCGTTGGCGGTGAGCCAGCGGCCCTCGACGACGCGCTTGAGCATCGCCTGGCCGTCGGCGAACACCTTGGTGGAGGCTTCGCCGACGATCTCGTCGGCGAGGATCTTCGGATAGGGGCCGGCCAGGTCCCAGGTCTGGAAGAAGGGCCCCCAGTCGATGCACGCGGCGATCTCGGCGAGGTCGTACTGCTTGAACTGGCGACGGCCGATGAACTTCGGCGCCGGCGGCGTGTAGGCCGCCCAGTCCAGCGGCGTGCGGTTGGCGCGTGCGGCCGCTATCGTGACCAGCGGCACCTGCTTGCGGTTGGCGTGCTGCTCGCGCACGCGGGCGTAGTCGGCGACGAGCTCGTCGCGGAACTGGTCACCGCGGTCTTCCGACAGCAGCTCGGAGCAGACGCCCACGGCGCGCGAGGCGTCGGGCACGTAGACGACCGGGCCGTCGTAGAACGGCGCGATCTTGACGGCGGTGTGGACGCGGCTGGTCGTGGCGCCGCCGATCAGCAGCGGGATCTTCAGCGCCCGGAAGTCGGGGTCGCGCTGCAGCTCGGAGGCGACGTACTGCATCTCCTCCAGGCTGGGCGTGATCAGGCCGGACAGCCCGATGATGTCGGCGCCTTCCACCTTGGCGCGGTCGAGGATGTCCTTGCAGGACACCATCACGCCCATGTTCACCACCTCGAAGTTGTTGCACTGGAGGACGACGGTGACGATGTTCTTGCCGATGTCGTGCACGTCGCCCTTGACGGTGGCGA
>FTIR01000569.1_pt3 | contig 15992 bp, 11 predicted proteins | sample 1658041 | NCBI WGS metagenome assembly FTIR01 (sample SAMEA3914793, study PRJEB12502) | metagenome | biome: forest; material: soil | place: Canada | collected 2011-07-03 | depth 0.3 m | reverse complement strand
CTTCGACGGCCTCACGCTGAAGGCCAAGGGCGTGCAATGGCCTGCGTCGGCGCCGGCCGCGTTCACGCTGGCCGCCAACGTGGCCGCGCAGGCGGCCAGCGGCGCAGCGGCGCCGGCGTCGTCGGCCTCCGCGCCCGCGCGCATCGCCTTCGACGGCAGCGCGAGCCCGCAGCAGGCGCAGGTCGACATCACGCTCACCGACCTGCCGCTGCAGACGCTGGCGCCCTACATCGCGCAGAGCCTCGTGCCGCGCGTCGACGGCCGCCTGGGCGCCAAGGCCTCGCTCGCCTGGTCGAACAGGGCCGACGCGCCCGCGCTGAAGATCGCCGTTGCGAACGCCACGCTGGACGGCCTTCGCGTGCAGCCGAACGGCGCGGCGCCCGCCGCGGGCTGGGATCAGCTGGCCCTCACCGACCTGCAGCTGGACGTGCCCGCCCGCACGGTGACGATCGCCGGGGTCAAGCTGGCGCATCCGAGCGTGCAGGTGGCGCGCGACGCCACCGGCCAGCTGGACGCCGCGCTCTGGCTGCGCCCGAGCGCGCCCGCGCCGGCGGCCCCGGCCTCGCAACCCGCCGGGCCGCCGTGGCACGTGCGGGTGCGCAGCGCCACGCTGGACGACGGCCTGCTGCAGTTCGCCGACGCGTCGCTGCATCCCGAGCAGCACCTGCCGCCGCTGCGGGCCGAACTGCGCCAGATCCGGCTGGACGTGCAGGACTTCGCCTGGTTCGGCGACCATCCCGTGCCGCCCGCCAGGGTGACGCTGGACGCGCGCATCGGCCGGCCCGCGATGGGCGGCAGCAAGGCGCCGCGCGGCGGCGAGCTGGCCTGGAAGGGCACGCTGGGCGCGAGCCCGCTGGCGGCCAACGGCAGCCTGCGCGTGGTGCGCTTCCCGGTCGCGCTCGTCACGCCCTGGGTGGCCGACCGGCTGCCGGTGAGCCTGCTGCGGGCCGAGGCCGGCTACACGGGTCATGTCGACGTGCGCTCGGCGCCGTCCGGCCTCGCGGTGACGACCTCCGGCGACGCGTTGCTGGGCGACGTTCACCTGACGACGCTGGCCGCCACGGCGCCGGCCTCCGCGGCCCCCGCGACAACGCCCGACGAGTTGCTGGGGTGGCAGTCGCTGTCGCTCAAGGGCATGAAGTTCGCGCTGAAGCCCGGCATCACTCCGCGGCTTGACGTGGCGCAGATCGAGCTCGACGACCTGTTCGCGCGCGTGCTGGTCACCGAGCAGGGCCGGCTGAACCTGCAGGACATCGGCGCCGCGGCGCCGCCAGGCGCGGCCGCGAGCGACGCCGCCGCCGCGCCGGCCGCCCCGGCGTCCGCGCCCGAACCGGCGGCTGCAGCGTCCGCGCCGCTGCCCATCGTGATCAACGTGGGCGGCATCCGCCTGGTCGACAGCCGCGTCGACTACACCGACCACTTCGTGCGGCCCAACTACAGCGCCGCGCTGACCGAGTTGAACGGATCGCTGGGCGCCTTCAGCTCCACGTCGCGCGACATGGCGCCGCTGCAGCTCCACGGCCGCGCCGCGGGCACCGCGATCCTGGACATCACCGGCCAGGTCAACCCGGTGGCGCGCCCGCTCGCGCTCGACATCGAGGCCAAGGCCACCGACCTCGAGCTCGCGCCGCTGTCGCCGTACGCCGGCAAGTACGCGGGCTACGCGATCGAGCGCGGCAAGCTGAGCATGGACGTGGCCTACAAGATCGCGGCCGACGGCCGGCTGGAGGCGCGCAACCAGGTGATCCTCAACCAGCTCACCTTCGGCGACGCCATCGCCTCGCCCAGCGCCACCAAGCTGCCGGTGCGCCTGGCCGTGGCGCTGCTGAAGGATCGCAACGGCGTCATCGACATCAACCTGCCGATCAGCGGCAGCGTCAACGACCCGCAGTTCAGCGTGGGCGGCATCGTGGTCAAGCTGATCGTGAACCTGCTGGTGAAGGCGGTGACCTCGCCGTTCTCGCTGCTCTCGGGCGGCGGTGGCGGCGGCGGCCCCGACCTCGGCATCATCGAGTTCCGGCCCGGCACCGCCGCCATCACCGACGCCAGCGCCGCCGGCCTGGACAAGGTGGCCAGCGCGCTCGCCGACCGCCCGGCGCTGCAGATGACCATCACCGGCACCGCAGACACGCAGGCGGAGGCCGCGGACACGCAACGCGAGGCCGTCGAGGCCCAGCTGCGCGCGCTGGCCCGCGACGAATCCCTGCGCTCCGGCACGCCGGCCGGCGTGCCCGTGGCGCTGACGCCCGCGAGCCGCTCCGCGCTGCTGAAGACCCTCTACAAGCAGACCCGCCTGCCCGACAAGCCGCGCAACGTGCTGGGCATCGCCAAGGACCTGCCCGACGCCGAGATGGAGGCGCTGCTGCGCAGGAACGTCGTGGTCAACGACGAGACGATGCGCCAGCAGGCGCTGGCGCGCGCCATCGCCGTGCGCGACGCGCTGATCGCCAAGGGCGTCTCCAGCGAACGCCTGTTCCTCGCCGCGCCGGTCCTGCACGCGGCCGGTGCCGACGCGGCCCCGTGGACGCCGCGCGCCACGCTGTCGCCGACAATGCCCTGATGAACGCCGCCACGCGCTACGACCTCGTCACCCTCGTCCACATCAGCGCCGACATCGTGTTCGTCGCCGGCCTGCTCGCGGCGGCCCTGGTGCTGGCCGCCCTCAGCTTCCAGGCCGCGCCCACGCTCGCGAAGGAACAGCGCCTCGTCGCCGGGATGCGGCGCTGGCACCGCCTGGCGACCACGCCGGCCCTGTTGCTGGCCTGGGCCTGCGGCGTCTGGCTGGCGCTGCAGGCGGGCTGGTTCCACAGCGGCTGGTTGCATGCCAAGCTCGTGCTGGTGCTCGCGCTGAGCGCACTGCACGGCGTGCTCTCGGGCGCGCTGCGACGCGCGGGCGGCCCCGGGCCCGTCGTGCCCTCGCGTGCGTGGCGCGCGGCGCCCGCCCTCGCGCTGGGCGCGATCGTCGCCGTCATCTGGTTGGCCCTGGTCAAGCCGTTCTGACCAGCCGCCGGCCGGGCTCCGCAAACGTCCGAACCCGACGGAAACGGCCGCCTCGCGCGCGTGCGCGGGGCGGCCGTCCTTCGAGCGAGTGGAGGGGCGCGATCAGTTGCGATCGGCCTTCGGGGCCAGCGCCGGCGTCGTGTCGGCAGGCGCGGCGGCCGTGTCGACGGACTCGGTGTTGCTGGTATCGGCAGCCGCGGGCATCGTCGTGGTCGTCGTGTCGGCCGGGGCAGCGGCCGGGGTGTCGGCTTGAGCCACGGTGGTCGTCGTGGTGGTGGTCGTGCTCTGGGCCACCGGCACCATCTGGTCGTGCTTGATCAGCATCAGGTGGGCCGCGGGATCGGTCTCGGGCGAGTTGCCCTGGTCGCGGAAGAAGTAGATGTGGTTGCCGGGGCCTTCGGCGCTGACGTCCACCTGCTGCTGCGGCGTCGCCATCGGGTCGACCGTGTCGGTGGATTGGGCCACGGCCAGGCCGAGCGAGGCCAGCAGCGCGGATGCCGCGGCGGTGACGGCAAGCTTCTTGTTGAGGTGACGCATTGAATACTCCTTGGGGTGTGGGTGCGAGCGCTTCGACGTGCGAAGCAGGGATAGGCCCACTACAGGCAACGCCTGTGCCCTGTCGAGCGTTCCCCTTGTCGGACGAAGCCTCGTCCTGCTCTATCCTGCTGCACCATGAGACACCTTCCCCTCGCCCAAGCCCTGGCGACCCTGTGCCTGCTGGCGGCCTGCACCGTCGCGCAGGCCGGCGGCGCTCCCTTCGCATGGCCGCACGGCGCGAAGGCCGCGGTCAGCCTGGCCTACGACGACGCGATCGACAGCCAACTGGACAACGCGATCCCCGCGCTCGACCGCGTGGGCCTCAAGGGCAGCTTCTACCTGACGCTCGCGAACCCGTCGCTGGGCAAGCGCCTGGACGAATGGCGCGCCGCCGCGGCCCGCGGCCACGAGCTGGGCAACCACACGTTGTTCCACCAGTGCTCGGCCAGCGCGCCGGGCCACGCCTGGGTGACGCCGGAGCTGGACCTGGACACGATGAGCGCCGCCCGCATGGTGGCCCAGGTCCGCCTCGCCAACGCCATGCTGCACGCCATCGACGGGCGGACCGAGCGCACGTTCACCGTGCCGTGCGGCGACGTGAAGGCGCAGGGCGTGGACTACGTCGAACTCGTGAAATCGGAGTTCGTGGCGATCAAGCTGGGCGGCGCCGGCGTCGTTCCCGACATGGACAGGCTCGATCCGTACGCGGTGGGCGCGACCGTGCCGGAAGGCGTCACCGGCGCGCAGTTGATCGCGTTCGTGGAGGAGGCGCAGGCCAGGGGCACGATGATCAACTTCACCTTCCACGGCATCGGCGGCGACTACATCACCACCTCGAAGCAGGCGCACGAGGAACTGCTGGCATACCTCGCCGCGCATCGGGACCGGGTATGGACCGACACGTTCATCAACCTCATGGCGTACGTGAAGGCGCAGCAGGCGGCGCGCGGCGCACGCCGCTGAACCGGCGCCGGCGCCCGGCGGGTCAACCCGGCGCCGGCAGCCCGGCTGCGAGGGCCTCGACCAGCTCCAGTGCGCGCGGCCATTCGCCGAAGCCGGAGGCCGGATTCAGGTGTCCGACGGCGCCGAGGTTCACGAGGCGGCTTCCCCACGCGGCCGCGAGCTCGGCGACGCGCTCGAACCGCGCGAGCGGGTCGTCCGTGCCGGCCGCGACGATGGACGGGAACGGCAAGGGCCGGCGCGGCAGCGGCAGCCAGCCGTTGTCCCGCAGGGCATCGAGCGCAGGGTAGCCGGCGGGCAGCGGCGTCTCGAGGTCGGCGGGCGCCGCCAGCAGCGCGCCCTGGAGGCGGCGCGTGCCCCGGGCCGCCCAGTGCGCCGTCATGATCGCTCCCGCGCTGTGCGCCACCACCACCACCGGACCTTCGATGAGGGCCAGCTCGCGCTCGATCGCGGCCACGCGCGCGGCGCAGCTCAGCTTGTCGTGCTGCAGGGGCGGCACGGTGCGCACGCGTCGCAGCTTGTCGGCCAGCAAGGTCTGCCAGTGGCCGGCGACGTGGTCGCGCAGTCCCGGCACGATCAGCACCGTGGTCGTCAGCTCGATCATGGGCTCAGTACGTCCGCTCGCCGACGATGCCGGCGCGTTCCATCTTGCGGTGGCACGGCGGATAGTCCATGACGGCGTAGTGCTGCGTCGAGCGGTTGTCCCAGAACGCGACGCTGTTCTTCTTCCAGCGGAAGCGCACCTGGTATTCGGGAATGTAGGCCTGGCTGACCAGGTAGTTCAGCAGCTGGCTCGCACCGGGCACGGCGTCCTGGCCGAAGCGCACGTTGGCGGGCGTGTGAAAGTTGGTGAGATGCGTGGCGAAGGCGTTGACGAAAAGCACCTTCTCGCCGGTCTCGGGATGGGTGCGAACGACGGGATGCTCCGCGTCCGGGAACTGCGCCTTCAGCGCGAGGCGCTTCTCGATGGGCATGGCCGCGCCGAAGCTGGCCTCGATGCTGTGGCGCGCGCGCAGCGGTGCGATCTTCGCCTTCACGTCGTCGGGCAGGCGGCTGTAGGCCTCCACCATGTTGGCCCACATGGTGTCGCCGCCGACGGGCGGGCATTCCACGCAGCGCAGCACGCAGCCGAACGGCGGCGCCTCGCGCCAGGTCGCGTCGGTATGCCACGCGTTCTCGTAGCGGTCGTTGGGCGTATCGGGCGACTTGTAGATGCGCACCAGGCCCGGATGCTCGGGATCGCTGCCGACCACCGGATGGCTCTCGAGTTCGCCGAAATGGCGTGCGAACGCCACGTGGGCGGCGCGGCTGATGTCCTGGTCGCGGAAGAACAACACGCGATGCTTCAGCAGCAGCGCGCGGATCTCGGCGACGAGGCCTTCGTCCTCGGCGGCGGCGGCCAGGCTCACGTTGCCGAGCTCCGCGCCGATAGTGCAGGTGAGCTGATCGACCATGATCTGCCGGTCGAGCGACGTGGCTCGAACGACGGCCGGGGCGGCGATGCGGTCTTGACTCATGATGCGTGCTCCTCGTACGGGTACGACGGAAAGTGTTGGACAAAGTATCTGGCTGCCATGGTCTTCCCGCTTGACTACGTCAGACGCAGACTTACCATTTCACGACAAATCCAAGACAACGAGACAGATGACTTCCCTTGTACGCGCCGCGAGCCTGACGAACTACTGTGAGGTCGCGCGCGCGGCCGGTCTCGATCCCGCGCGCATGCTCGCCGACGCCGGCCTCGGATCGGACGCGTTGCGCGAGCCCGACCTGCGCATTCCCGCCGAGCGCGTGGCGCTGCTGCTCGAGAACTCGGCGGCGGCCTCCGGCATGGAGGCCTTCGGGCTGCGCATGGCCGAGACGCGCCAGCTCTCCAACCTCGGGCCGGTGGGCCTCCTGATCCGGGACCAGCCGACGGTGCGCGAATCGCTGTTCGTGCTGCTGCGATACCACGCCATGCTCAATGGCTCCCTGTCCCTGATGATCGAGGAATCCGCCGGCGTGGTCATCATCCGCGAGGCCGTCATCGTCGGCTCGGCGCAGCCCGTTCGCCAGGCGATCGAGCTGGCGATCGGCGTCATCCTGCGGCTGATGCGGCAGTCCCTCGGCGCCGCGTGGCGGCCGCGGCGCGTCTGCTTCGCGCATCCGGCGCCGCGCGACACGAGCGTGCACCTGCGGCTGTTCGGACCGTGCGTGGAGTTCAACCACGACTTCGACGGCATCGTCTGCGCCAAGACCGACCTCGACGCCCCGAATCCGTCGGCCGACCCGGCGATGGCGCGCTACGCGCAGCAGTTGCTCGACGTCGCGATGGCCACGCAGGGCCCGTCGATCCTGGACGACGTGCGGCGCACCGTGCTGCTCCTGCTGCCCGGCGGACGCTGCAGCATCGAGCAGGTGGCGGCCCACCTGGGCGTGGTCTGCCGCACGATCCAGCGCCGGCTCGCCGACCAGGGCATGAGCTTCTCGTCGCTGGTCAACGAACTGCGCGTCGAGCTGGCCACGCGCCACGTCATGGAGTGCGAGCGTCCGTTGACCGAGGTCGCGGCCATGCTGGGCTTCTCGGCCCCGAGCGGTTTCTCGCGCTGGTATCACACGCAGTTCGGCTGCAGCGCCAAGCAGAGCCGCGCCAGCGCGGCGCAGCCCGCGCGCGAAGAGACCGCGCGCGTCTGACGCGCACGGCGCCGGCGGCCGCGGACGCTCAGGGGATCAGCACCGACGCGCCGATGGTCCGGCGCGACTCGAGGGCGCGATGGGCCTGTGCGGCGTCGGCCAGCGCGAAGCTCTGGTTCGGCTCGCTGACGATCTTGCCTTGCAGCACGAGATCGAACAGTTCGTCGGCCATCTTCAGCAGGTTCGGACGCGGCAGCGCGTAGTCGACCATCGCCGGCCGCGTGACCCACAGCGAGCCCTTGGCCGCCAGCAGCGTGACGTCGAACGACACGGAGCCCGACGACGAGCCGTTGCTCACCAGCGTGCCGCGCTTTTGCAGGCAGTCGAGCGAGCCCATGAACGTGTCCTTGCCGACCGAGTCGTAGACCACCGGCACGCCCTTGCCGTCGGTGATCTCGCGCACGCGCTCCACGAAGTTCTCGCGGTTGTAGTTGATCACGTGGGCGCAGCCGTTGGCGCGGGCGGCCTCGGCCTTCTCTTCGGAGCCGACGGTGCCGATCATGTTGACGCCGATGGCGCGCGCCCACTGGCAGGCGATCAGGCCCACGCCGCCGGCGGCGGCGTGGTACAGGATCGTGTCGCCGGCCTTCAGCGGATAGACCTGGCGGAACAGGTATTGCGCCGTCAGGCCCTTCATGATGATCGTCGAGGCCGTGCGGTCGGAGATGCCGTCGGGCAGCTTGATCAGCACGTCGGCCGGCATCACGCGCGCCTCCGAGTAGGCGCCGAGGGGGCCGAGCATGTAGCCCACGCGGTCGCCGGCGGCAAGGAAGGTGACGCCCGGGCCGACGGCCTCGACCACGCCGACGGCGTCGGATCCCAGGCCGTTGGGCAGCGGCGCCGGGTAGCGGCCGATGCGGAAGTAGATGTCGATGAAGTTGACCGCGATGCCCGTGTGGCGCACGCGCACCTGGCCGGGGCCGGGATCGCCGACCTCGACGGTCTCGAACTTGAGCACCTCGGGGCCGCCGGTCTCGTGGAATCGGATGGCTTTGGTCATGGCATGTCCTTGCTGCGTTCGGGTTCTGGGTCAGGAATGCGCCGGAACCACGTCCGGAGCGGCTGGGGGCGCGGCGACGTCGAGGCGCACGTCGGCGACGCTGAGGAGGTCCGCCTCGTAGCTGCGCGACGCCTTGAGGAAGGCCAGCGCGGCCAGGACGCTGCACAGCGGCACGACGGCCATGGCCTGCTGCAGGCCCCACAGGTCGGACAGGGCGCCCGCCAGGAACGGTCCCACGGCGAGGCCGAACAGGTTCTGGAACAGCGACAGCACCGCCGAGCCCGTCGAACGAACCGCGGGATGGATCACGTCGATCACGACGGCCGCGACGACGCCGACGGAGCAGGTCATCACGAACCCGCCGATCGCGATGAGCTTGAATTGCGCGGCGCCGGTGAGCGGGCCGCCGAACGCGACGAGGAAGATGCCCACCGTCGCCAGGCAAAGAACGGCCAGGATGACCAGCTTGTTGCGGGCACGCCGGATGGCCAGGCGGTCGATCACCAGGCCCCAGAACAGGCTTCCGAGGGCACCGACCAGCACGACGAGCGCGGCCTGCTTCGATGCCTGCTGGGGAGCGACCCCGTCGAAGCGATTGAGATAGCTGGGCAGCCAGGACCAGACGGCGGAGACGACGATCAATTGCATCGCCGCCCCCACGCAGCTCCACAGCACGGTGCGGGTCCGCGCCAGCGACGCGGCGATGTGGCGCACCGAGTTCCCCACCGAGCGCGTCGCCCGATCGAGTTGCGGCGTCAGCGGCAGGGTCTTGTAGTCGTGCACCAGCATGTAGAGCAACGCGAGGATCAGGCCCGGGACGCCCACCACGCCGAACGCCGCCTTCCAGCCCCAGCGGGCCGCGATCACGCCGCCCAGGAGCACGCCCAGCACGGAGCCGAGCGAGGCCGCCGCGAAGAACGCCCCGAGCAACGCGGAGCGCAGGCGCCGCGGGAACAGGCTGGCGATCAGGGCCGCGCCCACCGAGCCGTAGCCGGTCTCGCCGAGGCCGACGACCGCGCGTGCGGCGAACAGCTGGGCATAGCTGCCGGCGAAGACGCAGGAGATCGTCGCGAGGCTCCAGGTGGTGGCCATCACCACGATCGCCTTCACGCGGCTCAGGCGATCCGCCAGCAGGGCCACCGGGATGCCGCCGATCGCGACGACGATCGAGATGATGGACACCAGGCCGCCGAGCTGCTTGTCCGAGAGCCCCCATTCCGCCTTCATGTGCGGGAACAGCGAGACGATGACCTGGCGGTCGATGTAGTCGAACAGCATCAACGCGAACGTCATCGCGAAGGCGAACCAGGCGTGACGCCGGCCTACGAGGTAGGCGTCCTCGTCGCGGGGCGGATCGTTGAGGTGCACGTGCATGAAAGTCTCCGGATCGGGTTTGTTCGTCGACCCGGGATCATTTTGCGGTCGCCTGGCGGCGCACGCTTGACCCCGGGTGACTTCGGCTGTTCTATCGACGACAGCCTTGAGGGACCTGCGTCAGAAGCGCGCGCCGGCGGCCAGCATCAGGTTGCTGCGATCGGCGATCAGGTTGTAGCTGCCGCCGCCGTACTGGGTGTACTGCGCGTCGACGTACCAGCGGGTGCCCCAGTCGGCACGCAGGCCGGCGCGGATGGTCGTGCGCCCCTGCGAGTAGGTGCCGTCGTAGGAATAGCCGCCCATGTCGAGTCCGACCAGCAGCGACGGCGTGATCGCCGCTCCGAGCGTGCTGCTCGAATAGGTGGCGGCGATGCGTCCGCGCAGGCCCCAGGAGTCCTTCGTGATGAAGCCCTCGCCCGTGCAGGTCTTGCCGGGAACGCCGGAGAAGCCGGGCACCGCCTCGGAGCACGCGGTCAGCGTGCCGTTGAGCAGGTAGGGCGCCGTGCCGTAGGCCAAGCCGCGGCCGTAGCGCATCACCATGTGGTCGGGCAGCGCCCCGATGCGGCTGTCGCCGACCTCGCCGGCGAACACGACCCGGTCGGCACCCCACATGTTGGCCGCGACCTTGCTGCCGCCGATGATGGAGTTGACCACGCCGTAGCGGTCGTAGGCGTCCCACGTTCCGCCCGCCGGCACCGCGAGGATGTTGCTGTGCTCCTGCAGCAGCGACGTGGGCGAGCGCAGCAGGAAGGCCGTGAGCAGGTCGTTCGGGTTCATGCCGAGCGGCTGGTTCGGCCGGTAGGCCACTTCGCCGTAGATCCGCGCGCTCGGATCCAGATGCGCATCGAAGCCGGCGCCGTACAGGTGCACGTGTTCCGGGAAGACGGTCGCGTAGCGCAGGCCGGTCGGGCTGGTCAGGCGCGCGAGGCCGCCGCCGAGTCCGGCCGGCAGCGTGGCGCCGTTGACGTCCTCCACCGTCATCCGGAAGTACGGCGCCGCGGAGCTGGTGTTCATCGCGTAGGCCGAGAACTCGGTGCCGATCGAGGTCGCCGTGTAGCGCGTGGCGAGGCCGAACTGGCCGCCGCGGCGGGCGTTGACGTCGTCCAGGCGATGGACGTAGTAGCCGTTCGACAGGAGGCTGTGCTCGGTCAGCGAGCCGACCGTGGCGATCGGCGTGCCGGGAATCGGCGAGGACAGGGCCCCCGCCACCAGGCAGCCGTGCGGCACGAGCGAGGCCAGGTCGAAGAAGGTGCCGCAGCCGGGCAGCACGTTCTGGCGCGACTCGAACGGCACGAAGGCTTCGACGCCCCATTGCTTGTCCACGCTCAGCTTCAGGTCGACCATCGCGACCGGCAGTCGCGCCTCCTGCGGCAGCGAACCCGGGCGCAGCTGCGAGGCCAGGTCCACCGGATTGATGCCCGAGGAAATGCCGCCCGGGATGAATTGCGCGGAGCCCCAGCCCAGCACCTGGCGGCCCAGGCGCATGTCGACGCGCGACTGCGCCGTCGGCTCCAGGTCGCCGTAGACGTAGGCGTCGCGGAATTCGGCGCCGTCGAAGCGCGCCTCGCGCGCGAAGCCGCGATCGCTCAGCGGCGCGTTGGGCGTATACCCGTTGGAGTAGTTGCCGTAGGCGGCATCCGCATGGCCCAGGGTGAAGTCGTGCCAGGCGTCCGCGCGGGCGAAGAGCCCGAGGTTCTTGCCGTGCACGTCGAAGTCGAGCAGGGCCTTGAGCACCGTCGAGACCGGCTTGCCTTCCTTGAAGTTCAGGTCGGGGCCGCCGGTCTGGCCGACGAGATTGCCCGGGGTGGTGCCGGGAACGACGGTCGAAGGAATGCGCGACACGACGTTGGGATCGGGATTCGCCGTGCGGATCATCGTGGCGAAGGTCACGGTGCCGACAAGGCTCATGTCGATGCCGTCCGTGGGCTTGAAATCCACGGCGAGGGCCGGAATCGCGGCGGAGATCATCGACAGGACGATGGCGGTCTGAACAGGCGTGCGTGTCATTTTCTGGGAGTCTCCGGGATGTGGGTATCGAGAGTGACAACGCAGTGTTCGACGGCGGATGATGCGCCGCTTCACCGTGGACGACATCGACTTTCCAAGCGATGCCAACCTGGGGTTAGCCCCTGCCCGGCCAGCGTGCGAAATTCCGCATTCAGTGCATCCAGTGCAACTGCGCGAGCACCAGGCCCGCGAGAAAGACGGTCTCGCCCACCATCAGCACGATGGGCTTGATGCCCACGCCGGCGACTTCCTTCAGTCGCGTCTTCATGCCGATGCCCGCGATCGCCGCGACGAGGAACCAGCGCGAGACGTCGTTGCCGAGATCCTGCACCGACTTGTCTATCCAGCCCGTGCTGTTGATCGCCACGAGCACCGCGAAGGCCGCCGCGAACCAGGGCAGCAGCGGCGGACGCGTCCCGCCTTCGGTGCCCTTGGCCCGCGTGATGCCCGCGGCCAGCACGATCACCGGCAGCAGCATCGCCACGCGCATCAGCTTGACCATGGTGGCGACGTCGCCCGTCTCGTGCGACATGCTGTAGCCGGCGCCCACCACCTGCGCGACGTCGTGGATCGTGCCGCCGAGGAACACGCCGGCGGCGCGCGGAGACAGCCCGATAACGTGCGCGAGCATCGGATAGAAGATCATCGCGATCGTCGACAAGGCGCTCACGAGGATCACCGTGAACAGCGTCGCGCGCTCCTTGCCCGGATGCGCCGGCAGCGCCGCGGCCAGCGCCAGCGCCGCCGACGCGCCGCAGATCGCGGTGGCGCCGCCGGTGAGCAGGCCGAACAGGGCCTGGAAGCCGAGCGCGCGCGCGGCCACCATCGACACCGCGATGGTGATCGCCACCGAGAAGACGACCAGCAGCACCGGCTCCCACCCGAGCGCCGCCACCTGGGAGGCGGTGATGCGCAGGCCCAGCAGGGCCACGCCGATGCGCAGCACCTGGCGCGCGCTGAACTCGATGCCGGGCGCGCACGGCCCGTCCTCGGCGAGGAAGTTCATCGCCATGCCCAGCAGCAGCGCGAACAGCATCACCGGCGCGCCGTAGTGCTGCGACAGGAAGGTGGCCGCGGCGGAGACGACGCCGCACGCGAGGACGCCGGGAAACAGGGTTCTCGTCCGCTGCGGCAGCGCCGCCAGTTCAAGCGCGGCCATGGCGGGCCTCCGTGTCGGGCAGGCGATGTTCCTTGAAGGTGTCGCGCAGCTTGTTCTTGAGGACCTTGCCGGTCGCGCCGAGCGGGATCGCATCGACGAAGACGACATCGTCCGGCGTCCACCAGCGCGCGACCTTGCCGTCGAAGAAGCGCAGGAGTTCCTCGCGCGTGAGCGTGGCGCCCGGCTTGCGCACCGCCACGATCAGCGGGCGCTCGTCCCACTTCGGATGCGGCACCGCGACGCAGGCCGCGATCGCCACCTGCGGGTGCGCCATCGCGACGTTCTCGAGGTCGATGGAGCCGATCCATTCGCCGCCGGACTTGATCACGTCCTTGCTGCGGTCGGTGATCTGCATGAAGCCGTCGGCATCGATGGTGGCGACGTCGCCGGTCGGGAACCAGCCGTCCACCAGCGGATCGCCGCCCTCGCCGCCCAGGTACTGCGCGGCGATCCACGGGCCGCGCACCATCAGCTCGCCGCTGGCCTGCCCGTCCCAGCGCAGCTCCGTCCCGTCGTCGCCGACGATCTTCATGTCGACGCCGAACACAGCGCGCCCCTGCTTGGCCTGGATCGCGTTGCGCCGCGACGCGGTCAACGCCCGTTGCGATCCCTTGAGCGCGCAGACGGTGCCCACCGGGCTCAGCTCGGTCATCCCCCACGCGTGGATCACCTGCACGTCATGGCGATCCTGGAAGGCGCGCATCATCGCCGGCGGGCAGGCCGAGCCGCCGATGATGGTGCGCCGCATCGACGCGAAGTTCAGGCTCTGGCTCTCCACGTGCGCCAGCAGGCCCTGCCAGACCGTGGGCACGCCCGCCGAGACGGTGACGCCCTGGCGCTCGATCAGCTCGTGCAGCGAGGCACCGTCCAGGGCCGGTCCGGGAAACACCAGCTTCGCGCCCACCATGCAGGCCGCATACGGCAGGCCCCAGGCGTTGACATGGAACATCGGCACGACCGGGAGCACGGCGTCGCGCGAGGACAGGTTCAACGAGTCGGGCAACGCCGACGCATAGGTGTGCAACACGGTGGAGCGGTGGCTGTACAGCACGCCCTTCGGATTGCCCGTGGTGCCGCTCGTGTAGCACAGCGAGCTGGCCGAGTTCTCGTCGAACAGCGGCCACTCGCAGGCGTCGTCCTCGGCCTCGACGAGATCCTCGAAGCACAGCAGGCCGGTGAGCGAATTCGACTGCGGCATGTGCGCGCGGTCAGTCATCGCCACGCAGGCCTTGAGTCCCTTCAGGCGCGGCGCGATCGCCTCGACGAGCGGCAGGAAGCCGATGTCGAAGAACAGGATCTCGTCGCGCGCGTGCTCGGCGATCCAGGCCATCTGGTCGGCGTGCAGGCGCGGGTTGAGCGTGTGCAGCACGGCCCCGGAGCCCGAGACCGCGTAGTACAGCTCCATGTGGCGATAGCCGTTCCAGGCCAGCGTCGCGACCCGGCTGCCCCGCGTCGCGCCCAGCCGCGCCACGGCCTTGGCGAGGCGGCGCGCGCGGGCCGCCATGTCGCGGAAGGTGTAGAGATGGATATCGCCCTCGACCCGGCGCGAGACGACGAGCTGCTCGCCGTGATGGCGCTCGGCGTGCGTCAGCAGCGAGGAAATCAGCAGCGGCTGCTGCATCATCAATCCGTTCATTGGCAGTTCCTTCAGGCGGGAAGCCGTGCGCGGCGATGGAGCGGATGCGCCGCGCAGCGGGTGAAAGTGCAGGCGATTGTTCGGCGACGGCGCTTCGCCCGATTGGCGCGCCGCGACTCGCACTTATCAATTCGCGTCAGCCACGCCGGAATCGTGCGGCGTGCTTCCGCGCGGGCATGACACGAAATGGCAAGTGCGAGTCGCGGCACGCCAATCGCGCGGGGGCCGAACGCCGAACAATCGCCGCAACGTCACGTGCGACTGCTTCGGAAGGCCTCCATGAAATTCCTCAAGTCCCTCAAGATCGGCCGGCGGTTGATGCTCGCCTTCGCGGCGGTCCTCCTGCTGACGTGCATCGTCGGGGGCTTCTCGATCGACCGGATGGCGCGGGTCAACGGCGCCACGGGGGAGCTGGCGGAAAAGTGGCTCGTGGCCATGCGCGCGATGGGCGAGTACAGCGCCACGCTGTCCGCGATCCGGCGTTCCGAGATCAAGCACGTCATGGCCGCGAGCGCGCAGGATCGCGCGGTCGAGGAAAGGACCGTGCAGGCCATCCAGGGCAAGGCCGCGCAGACCTGGCAACGCTATCTCGGCACCGTCGTGACCGACGACGAGCGCCGGTCCGCCGAGGAGATCCAGAAGCGCCAGGCGGCGTACTACGCGGCGCTGGACCGGGTGCTCGCGGCATCGCGGGCCGGAAACACGGACGGGGCCAGGGCGCTCTACGCGACGGACAGCGCCACGGCGTTCACCGCGATCGCGGGCGACCTGATCAGGCAGGTCGATGCGCTGTCGCGCGGCGGCGATGCCGCCTTTGCGCAGTCGCAATCGAACTATGCGCAGACCCAGCGCGCGGTCCTCGGCCTCGTCGCCGCGGCCGTCGCCATCGGCGCGCTGCTCGCCTGGTCGATCACGCGCTCCATCACCGGGCCGATCCGGGTCGCCGTCAAGGTGGCGGAACGCGTCGCGGCAGGCGACCTGACATCCGATATCCGGGTCGACGGCAGCGACGAGACCGCGCAGCTGCTCGCCTCGCTCAGGAAGATGAACGCGGGACTGGCGACCATCGTGAGCCAGGTCCGCGAAAGCTCGGATTCGATCGGAACCGGCTCGTCCCAGATCGCCACCGGCAACGCGGACCTGAGCCAGCGCACCGAGGAGCAGGCGAGCAACCTGCAGCAGACCGCGGCCTCCATGGAACAGCTCACGGCCACCGTCAAGCACAACGCCGCCACTGCGAGCGCCGCGACGCAACTGGCCGGCGGCGCGTCGCTCGCGGCCACCCGGGGGAGCGAGGCGGTCGCCCGCGTCGTGTCCACGATGGACGAGATCAACGCCAGCTCGCGCAGGATCGCGGACATCGTCGGCGTGATCGACGGCATCGCCTTCCAGACCAACCTGCTCGCGCTCAACGCCGCCGTCGAGGCGGCGCGCGCCGGCGAGCAGGGCCGCGGCTTCGCCGTCGTCGCCTCGGAGGTACGCAGCCTGGCGCAACGCAGCGCGCAGGCGGCCCGGGAGATCAAGTTGCTGATCGCCGAGAGCGTCGCGAAGGTCGACGCCGGATCGGCGCTGGTCGGCGATGCGCGCGGGTCCATGGCCGAGATCGTCGGACAGGTCCACCGCGTCAACGACCTGATCGGCGAGAT
>FTIR01447106.1_pt1 | contig 16090 bp, 15 predicted proteins | sample 1658041 | NCBI WGS metagenome assembly FTIR01 (sample SAMEA3914793, study PRJEB12502) | metagenome | biome: forest; material: soil | place: Canada | collected 2011-07-03 | depth 0.3 m | reverse complement strand
CTAGTGTTGTGAGTTAGAAGTTCGTAGACAAAATCGTTCGATGCTGGTGAGGATGTCGTCAGCGGTCTTCGACCAGACGAACGGTTTGGGGCTGACGTTGTTGGCCGCGACATACTGACTGATAGCCTGTTCGAGTTCGCGCGTCGAGCGATGCGTGCCTCGGCGAATGCAGCGCTGTGTCAGCGTTGCGAACCAGCGCTCAACCTGGTTCAGCCACGACGCCGAAGTCGGCGTGAAATGGACGTGAAAACGCGGATGCCGAGTGAGCCACGCCTTGATCGATGTCGTCTTGTGTGTTCCGTAGTTGTCCATGACCAAATGGACGTCGAGTAGTGGTGGGACGTTGGCTTCGACGGTGCGCAGGAACTTCAGGAACTCTGCACTGCGATGCCGTCGATGCGTCTCGCCGATGACTGCCCCGGTAGCGATGTCGTAAGCCGCAAACAGCGTCGTCGTGCCGTGGCGTTCGTAGTCATGAGTGCGTCGCTCGGGAATTCCAGGCGCGAGTGGCAACAGCGGTTGTGTTCGGTCGAGCGCCTGGATCTGACTCTTCTCATCGACGCACAGCACCATGGCTGCCAGCGGCGGATCCATATACAGACCCACGATGTCGCGCACCTTCTCCACGAACATCGGATCGGTCGAGAGTTTGAAGGTCTCCTGTCGATGGGGCTGCAAACCGAAGGCGCGCCAAATACGCGAGACCGCCGTCTGCGACAGCTCAGCGGCGCTTGCCATGGTGCGCGTGCTCCAGTGCGTGGCGCCGGCGGGCACGCTCTCGAGAGTCTTGGCGATGACGGCGTCAACTCGGACGTCGTCGATGGTTCGCGGTGCCCCTGACCTGGGCGCATCGAGCAAACCGTCGAGCCGTTGCTCAACGAAGCGCGTGCGCCACTTGCCCACCGTCTGATGGGTCACGCGCTGCCGCGCTGCGACCTCCCTGTTGTTCTGGCCGTCAGCGCAGGCCAGCACGATTCGGGCTCGAAGAGCGAGCGCCTGTGCTGTCTTGCGTCGAAGCGTCAACGCAAGCAGTTCTTCGCGCTCAGCTTGTGTCAGCACCAATTGCGTCTTCGGTCTTCCTCGCATCGCGGCCTCATCGTGTTGATACGGTACACGATGGACCCCTGGATTGACCAATAGTTCAACGAACTTCTAACTCACGACACTAGCGCGGAGCATGCCAATCAGATGCTCGAAGGGAAGGTGTGGATCTCGACGTTCGAACACATCCGCACCGTCGATGCGTCGCGAGGTGACCCGGATGAAGGCGCGCTCGCCTTTGGCGAGCGCCTCGTCAGCGCCCTGAGCCCTGACGCACGTGCGGCGGTCGAGGCCAAAGCCTTGGCCTCAGGCGCACCGAGGATCCCAGGGATTGAACCGAGAGTCAGACTGCTTGCAAAGGTGCGCGACGCGTACATGCTCTGCACCTCACTGAAAAAGCGCGATAGGCAGCTCATGCGGATGTTCGGCGAGCACTGCGTGCGAATCGAAGACCCGCCAAAAGTCATAGAGGCCATTGCCAACGCGCTTAACTCGACGGTACCCGTGGAGCGTCGCATTTGCGCTCCGATGACCTATCGTGGGCGTGCAATTCCCGAGGGGGTGATTGCATGGCAGGCTCCATATCTGGCCAATATTCCGAGCCTCTCTTCCGAGCGAGAGTTTCGCTTCTGCTGGGTGCCTGCTCAAATCACGGCCTCCATCGCTTCCATGCTAGTCGATCTCCCGACACTTGCGCCACAGATGCGGCGCATGTGAAGGGCGGCCGTGGAAGGGCCGACCGTTTAGAAGATGTCCGAGCCGGGAACACGCCGGGGGCGGCGCAGCGGTGCCCGGCTGAGAGCTGGCTGAGTTTGGTCAACGCTTCAACGCCAGCCTGATCCAGCCCAACGCATTCTCTTCCAGCGACACGATTCGTTCGATCTGGATCATGCGCATCTTCGCTTCAGGCGGCGAGGCTGCTTTGCAGCGAGACCAGATGGCCGACGCCGCGGGCCGGGCGACGGGTTCCGCTGCATAGCAGTCCTGGCGTTCGCCGAACCGACGACGCCGCCGACCTCGAGCAGGCCGGGCTGCGACGTCTGCCTCCAGGTCTTGATGCCTCCAAGGAAGACGCTTATTCACCTCTCGCCCGAATGCCCAAACGCGCGGTCGCCATGACTACGGACTGCGAGTTCGACTTCGGGATTTCACTGCGAGAGATTCTCGGGTAGAAGCACCTTTGGCGCTGTCGCCCGCATGCGTGGAGGCTCCCATGTCAAATCCGTTGACGATGGAATGCAAGGTCTGGGCTGATCGAGAGAGGAAACGGCTCAGCCGAACGATAACGGCACACCTGATAAAGATTGTCCCGAAGTGTTCACATCTCAAAGTCTGCATTGGAGGTATACGCCTGCCCCCTGACGATCGAGAGTTTTGGCCGTCGCCGAAGTGGTTCGAACACTTCGCCGTGTCTGCCGGCGGTCTATGGCGGGATGAGATCTACCCTGACGGCTTGTCGCCTTCCGTCTATCGCTCGAAGTTCGTGCACTCCGACGCACTCACATTTGAAGAAGTTGGCTAGGGCCTTCCGCCCCTCCTCCATGCTCTCGACGTCGACTTCGCAGCGTCATGCCCATATCTTCATGATGCTGCACTGTTGGCGCTAGCCGGGCTTTGACCCACAACAGGATGTTGTGCCGAACGAAAGACGACCCGGCAAAGATTGCGAAAACCCTCGCCGCAGCGCTGTTTCCTAGCAATGAGGAGGGTCAGCGGAAAGTCGGCATGGCGGTTCAATCAGGTGACTGCGCAAACATTGCTAGGGATTGGCGCCGAGAAATAACTGGCGTTGACTACCAAGTTTGCAGGGAGCCGAAATGACGCAAGATGAAGGACTCATCGGAATCGATCCCGCGCACGGTGATGCCGGGGCAACCAAAGCCCCAACGAGCATGTCGCCATTCGATCGGCTGATGAAGATCATCATGGATTGGAAAGAGATCGTCGGATTGGTTGTGGCCATTGCGGCAGGAATCGCCTGGGTGGGAAAGTACTTCGCCACTGAGGCCGAACAAAAGCGGCTGGAATGCTATGCTAAGCAGAGCAGCATCCTGGCCGACGCCAACGCAAAATCGAAATACTCCACCGACGACATCATTTTTAATACCACTCGATTGGAAAACATCGATGCAGCCGCTAAAGGTAGGGAGCTCAGCGACTTCGAAAAAATAGACCGAAAGCGGATCGAGCTGGCGCTGAAGGATCTCGACAAAACCCACAGCGAATCCGTGGTGCTGGCCAATGCCGCCACCGAGAAACTCAAGCTCTCGAGTTGTTCGCTGGATACACAATGAAAAAGCTCATCTCCTTCGGAATGATGGCGTGGATCTGCAGCGCCTCCGGCGCGGGCGACGGGCGATACGCGACCTGGATCGCATTCAGCGGATTGCGCGACGAGGATGCGATCGCCGCACTCAACTATGCAACGTCGCCGGTAGTTTTATACGACCCGACAGCGTTCCGGGATCTTCCCGACGAAGTTCTCAAGTTCTCGTTGTTGCGCGAAGACTACGTTGCTTTAATCGCCAAAGAGATGCTCGGCGAAGGGCTGATCAGCATCAAGCGATTGCGTGCGAAGTCGAGCTTCTATCTGATCGAAGAGGAGAGCGTCTACCCCGCGTTGTCCTCGAGTACGGTGGATGGGGCCACCGCCTTGGATTGCCTGGCGTTCGATGCGCTTTCGCCTCTGGAGCAAGCCCGATTCTTCGGCTACGTCCGTGATCGGATCGGGATAGACAAGCGTTTTAGGCTCAGCGGCCCGGAGCACCGGCTGATGACGCGTCAGACCTTAGGCTACCTGCAAGCGCCGGCCTGCGCCACGTTCCACGATCAGGTCGATGCCAAGTTCATTCCTCGTTGACCGGAATCTGCGGGCGAGTTTCCGGATGCGCAGGCGCACGGCGCGAATGCGGAGATGCGCTTGCGTGGGGTTTGTGCCTCGCTGAACTAGGGGTTGGAGCGTACGGCCAGCCACGCGATGCTGGACTGCTAAGCTGGGAGAGCGGGCATGGAAAATCCGGACGGTGAAAAGCCCAATTTGGCGGCACAGCAGCGTTCGTGAGCAAGAAATTTGTTGGCGCAGCGGGTTGGCTGTACACCTACCGATGCAATTGCCACCCCGGTGGCTCCCACGATATGCAAATCGGCCCGCTGTAGAACGACAACGACGCGGACTACGATGCGCAAAGCCAGTGAGCCAACGACTGCTCGCCGGTCTGACCTCCAGGCTTCCACTACGACGCCTGCACGGCGCTGCCATCCACTACGCGGCGAGCCGGTGCTCCTAGTGCGGCTGTTCGCCTGGATGAGCGGCACGCACGCGCTCAGGTCATCAAGGATCACCTTGGCCGCGAGAGCCTCGAGACGACGATGTGCTACCTCAAAGCGCAAGAGCGCCGGCGCCGCGCGCAAATCCACGAGGCGTTCTCATGATGAGGATTGATCTTCTTCGGGCTGGGTTTGCGGACCTCAACAGCAGGCGCCTACGCTCAATTGAATGCCTCCGGCGGAATTACTTCACCGTCGCCATCGGAATCGGCATCAATTGCGTTGCCCATCACTCTACCTTGTCCGGCCTCCCAATAAAAACGCATCGAATACCCGATTCCGACAATCGGATGACAGAAGATTTCACTTGCTATACGTTCCAGTTTCTGGCGCTGAGGCTCAACCTCTTGCCGAAAATAAATGTTCCCGATGATGACTCGATAAACAAGGTGGTCGCAAGCAGCGAACTCCATGAACCCCTTAAGCTTTCGCATTTTGCTTGCGTCTAATGTAAAGTCAGCCAGCATATATCGCTCGGTCATCACATGGGCAAGTATGGCGTTCTTCGTACCTTGGTGGTATCCGACAATCCCTATGCAGCTTGCAAGCTGTGTTGTTTGGAGGCCGTCCTGTTCGGTGCTGATCGTCCGGTATCTTCCGATTCCTACGTTGTATAAGGGCATGATATATCCCGGTTGAGTACGGCGCTCGCGAGGTGGAATCTGGTTCGGCGGACAAGACGGGCGACTAACGGTCGCGCGACCTGTTCACTATGCCGACGACTGCAATTACTGCCCATCCCCTAACGCTCGGCGGCCTCAAATCAGAAGTGCAACACCTCATAGCGTAAGGTTTTCACATGCCGATGGACTTCACCCGACATGGCCGCTTTGCAGCGAGAACAGGCATCTGACCGGCCTGGAAGAGCGGCAGCTTTCTGCTCAGAAGCCGACAGAATCTCGGGGTCGAGGGCCGACGGATGCTAGCGACCGGGAATCGCCATGTCCTACCGCGCGACTTCTTCGAACGCATCCGCAATCGAAGTCGGATGCGTTGATGCCGCTCCGGCGAGTGCCAACGCCGGCAGCGTCATTCGCACGATCAGTCCGCGTGGACGGTTGTCCAGAAACCGGCAGCAGCCCAGCGAGCCACGTTCAATCGCAGGTGATCCGAATCAGCTCGGCCTTGCCAGAGCCCCGCAACCTTTGGTGGCGTGAGGTCAGAACAACCAGTCGACAAGCAACTCGCCGCCCGAGACTTCGAGCACCGTTCCGGTAACGTACGGATTGGTCATCAGGAATACGGCTGCGTGACCGACATCGGCGCTTGTACCGATCCGGCGCGCGGGGAATTGCGCTCGGACTTTGGCGCGGATGGCCTCGACCTGCTCGGCGGGGAGCACGTCCCAGAACTCGGTGTCGATGAATCCCGGGCGAATCGTGTTGACCCGGATCGGCGCGAGCTCCAACGCGAGCGACTGCGACAGGGAATCGACGGCCGCGAACGTCGACGTGACCGCGGCCAGACCGAACTTGGCCCGAGCGCCGATGCCGCCCGTGAGGAACGTCATCGAGCCGCCCGCAGCCATGCGCGGCGCTGCATGTCGCGCGCACGCCCACGTGCCGAGGAACTTGCCCTCGAGATAGCTGCGAACGCCGCGCATGTCTGGATCCATGAACGAGCCCCACGAGCCGACTTCCGGGCCGGCGGTGACCACGAGGTGGTCGAACGCGCCAATGGCTTCGAACGCGGCCGCCACGCTCGCCTCGCTGCGCATGTCCAGGATTACTTTCTCGAAGTCGGCCAGCGCCGGGCGCTGCTCGGACGAGACGTCACTGCGGCTGGCGATCGTGACCGCCGCGCCCATGGCGCGCGCCGCCTGGGCGACGCCCAGGCCGATCGCTCGCTTGCCCCCGACGACGACCACGCGCTTGCCGGTGAGGTCGAATGAGAGGGCACCCGGACTTGCTTGTTGAAGAGTCGTACTGGTCATGGCGAACCAACTTTCCTTTTCAAATTCATACTCGCGAATTCCCCGCCGGCCCGGGAAGCGCTCCGGCGATCGGTCTTGCGCACGCACCATCGAAGCCTTCAGATGATCGAACGAACCACGCCCCCGTCCACTCGCAGCGACGAGCCGGTGGTTCCGGAGGACTGCTCCGAGCAGACATACACGACCATGTTGGCCACTTCCTCGGCGGTCGCGAATCGGTTGATGAGCGTGGACAGTCGCGTCTCGTTCAGGAAGTTCTGCTCGGCTTCGTTCTGGGTGATGCCTTGCTCCTTCGCGGCTGCCTTCATCCAGTTGCCCATGATTTCGGATCGCGTGGGACCAGGCAGGACGGCGTTGACGGTCACACCCGTGCCCTTGGCCCGCTCGGCCAACCCTCTCGACACGGCAAGCTGGGCCGTCTTCGTGACGCCGTAGTCGATCATCTCCTTCGGAACGGCAATCGCGGATTCGCTACTGATGAACACCACGCGTCCCCAGCCGCGCCGGATCATGCCGGGCATGTAATCTCGCGCCGCGCGCACACCGCTCATGACATTGAGTTGGAAGATGTCGAGCCAGTCGGCGTCGTTCTGTTCGAAGAAATCCTTCGGGTAGGCGGTGCCGGCGTTGTTGACGAGGATGTCGACGTCCTTGACCTGCGCGGCCAGGAAAGCAGAGCCTTCCGCCGTCGAGACGTCCGCGACGACACCGATGAATTCCGCGTTCGGCAGCAGTGCGCGAAGTTCACTGAGCGCGGCATCGACGCGGTCCTTGGTGCGCCCGTTGATGACGACGGCGGCACCTGCGGCGGCGAGGCCCTCGGCGATGGCTCGCCCGATGCCGGCGGTCGATCCGGTGACGAGGGCCTTGCGCCCGTTGAGTTCGATCTTCATTGGTTTCTCCTGCATGGTCTGTTCACGAAGCCGGAGTGTGGCGCTGCCCCACACGCTTCCGGAAGGCAGGGCCAGGACATATGACGTATGCTTAGATCGCATGAATGAGCGGCTCAACAGCCCATTCCGTCATCCATCTATGCGATAGGAAACCATGAACAGCCCGTTACCCGAGCCGGAGGCCGCACGCGACCAGAAGGGCGACGTGATTCGGCAGACAGGCAAGCTGCTGTGGATGCAATGCTTCGTGCGCGCGGTGGAGACCGGCAGCTTCAGCGCCACGGCCCGCGAGCTCGGCATTGGGCAGCCCAATGTCAGCCGACATATCGGGTCGCTCGAATCGCACTTGGCCCTGCGTCTCCTGCACCGGACGACACGCAAGCTGTCGCTCACCATCGAGGGGGAGCGCTACTACATCGAGGCACGGCGTGCGCTCGACACCATCGACGAAGCCGAGTCGGCAGCCCGCGGGGATGACGAGCCCCGCGGCCTGCTGCGCATCAGTTGCTCGATGGCTGTCGGTCTGCTGCATGTGCAACCCTTGATCGCCCCCATGCTTGCGCGGTACCCGCAGTTGGAGGTCGAAATGCACCTCTCCGACGAGTATGTCGACCTCATAGCGGAGCGCTTCGACCTGGCCGTGCGCGTCGGCACCTTGAAGAGCAGCCTACTGGTGGCGCGACAAGTGGGCGTTTCCGAACGTGCCGTGTTTGCCAGCACCGACTACTTGCAACGCCATGGCGAGCCTGCCGCGCCCCAAGACTTGATGCAACACGATTGCATCCTAAACACGCGATTGCCAACGGAGAGCCTCTGGCCATTCGTTGGTGGGGACGTCACTGTCAAGGGCCGCTACCGTCTCAACAATCACGAGGCGATCGTGACCGCGGTGCGTCAGGGTTTGGGCATCGGCCTCGCACCCGTCTGGATGTTCGAAGATGATCTTCGCGCCGGTCGGGTCAAGGCCTTGCTCCCCGAACATCCGCTCCCCGCCGCCGCAGTTCACCTGGTCTACCCTGAACGCAGGCTGCTTGCAAAGCGCACGCGGACGTTCATGGACACGATCGACGCGTCCTTCGCGAGCAACGAAAGCCTGCAGCCCGGCTACCTCGATAGACTCCGGAGAGCGCAGGTCATTGGTCTGAATTGCTGAACTTCGCGCGCCTGCGTCTGGGCCGGCGGAGCTCCTGCGACACCGCCTCGCTTTCCACGAGGCGCGCGCGTGCGGGATCGGGATTGGGCATGCGCCTGGCACGTCGCAGGAACGACGGGAGCTGGACATCGTCGCGTTGCAGCAGGAACGCCGTCGTGCTGCGCGCCAAGTGGCCGTCGGCGCCCAGGATCAGGATCCTGTGTCATCGTACGGTTCATGTTCACGCGCGCGGTCGTGCAGATGGGCGTCTCGCAATCGGCGTTGAGCCAGACCGTGCGAACGCTGGAGCGTCGGCTCGACCGGAAACCGGAATCGCACGACGCGGAGCGTGTCGCCCACCGAGGCCGGCAAACGTCTCTACCAGACAGTTGCCGCTGACGCTCGTCGTGGACGCCTTGCGCATGCCGGCATGACGATGAGCGACTACTTGGTCGGGCTCCGTTCGAGGGCATAAGGTCGAGGCGTTTGTCGGGGTCGGCTTGGCGAGGTCACGCTGAACGTCGCGGACGGCCGTGTCCGCGATTCATGGCCACGATCGATAAGGCCTTCGCGAGCAAAGGAGGCATGCATCCAGGCTACCTCGATGGCCTCCGAAAGGCGAAACTCGCTCCAGCGGATGGTTCAGAGAGACATCTGAATCCCTGAGCTCCCGACAGCTTGTTTTAGTTCGGCACGCGCTGCCTTTCCCATCTTCAAATTGCCAAGCGCGCGAGGCTTCTAGAAAGGGCCTTTTAGCCTGCGGGCGCCCGCTGCGATTGCCGGCGCCGGCGGCACTGCCGTTGGCAGCGCACGTCATATGGCGCGCCTCAAAATGGGCGAGGCAGAGTGCCGTCTGATATCGGCTTGACTGATGACGCCTCACTGAAGCGGATGCGCTGCCTACAGTGGCGGGAGAGCGGCCGTCGGGGAGAAACTGTACCGCGCGATCTTCCAATGTTCATCACCCGTGTTACGCAGGAGAAAGAGTTCATGGAAGGCTGCCGGAGCGCCTTCTCGAGCCTTGGTTGGTGTGAAGATCCCGCTGGTATCTGTGCGCACATAGGCCCACTCCGGCGACATTTCCACGAGTTCCCGAATCGTGGTTTTCATCTCGAAGTGGATGAGCTGGAAGGTGCCTTCGTAGTTTGCTCGAACGGCTTCGAGCCCCACGACTGCAGGTTGGAGAAACGGCAGCATCACCGGGTCTTTGGCATAGAGCTCAAGTACGGCGTCGATGTTGGCTTCGTTCAGCGCCTGGAAATATGCGAAGACAGTTGCCTCGATAGCAGCGCGCGCGGGAGACGTGACAGTCATTTTGATGCCTTTTCATGTTTTGCGAATCGATGCGGTTCACTGGTGCGAGTGAGGGCTACCGTCATGTTTGTTCATTCCCAAATACGCGCCAGCGCGCCAACGGCGACATCACGCGATCTTTGCGGCTTGGTCAAAGCTCAGACGTGGACCGCGCGGGAAGAGCTTTGCAGGGTCGCCATAGCCGATGTTGCAGAGGAAGTTGGACTTCCACGACGTGCCACTGAAGAAGATCTCATCGACTTTGGCGTTGTCGAATCCAGACATCGGCCCCACGTCCAGGCCCAGCGCGCGCGCCGCCAGCATGAAATAAGCACCTTGCAAGGCGCTATTGCGGAACGCGGTCTCCGCACTCAGCGCGGGATTGCCGAGGAATAGCGACTTCGCATCGAAGGCCGTGAAAAGCGCTGGAAGCTCGTCGTAAAACCTTTCGTCGAATGCGATGACTGCCGTGACGGGTGCAGCCTGCACCTGTTGAACGTTCGACCCGGCCAACGCGGGCAGCAGCTCGGCCTTGGCGGTCGATGACTTCAGGAACAGGAACCTCGCCGGCAGGCAGTTGACGCTGGTGGGTCCCCATTTCGCGACTTCGAAGATCTTGGACAACACGTCGTCGCCGACTTCCCTGTCCAGCCACGCGCGATGGGTGCGCGCCTCAGTGAAAATCTGCTTGATCGACTCGGGAGAAACGGCGTTGGTCATGTGACGCTCGACTGAAGGTTGGGGATGGTTGTATTGTGTTGTCATCGAAGCCGGTGATAAACCTTCATCTGCAAGCACCGGTGTTCCCATGCAGGTGACAATAGCCACACCGCGTACACATCAAAAGTGTCATGGACTACTACACAGCCGTTCGCGCGTTTATCCGTGTGGTGGAAGCAGGCAGCTTCACCAAAGCCTCGGCGGGGCTGGAGTTGCCGCGCAACACGGTGACCAAGCTCGTCCAAGCCCTAGAAGGACATCTCCAAGTCAAACTCCTGAATCGCACGACGCGCCGGGTGTCATTGACCAACGATGGCACGGCCTATTACGAGCGCATGTCTCGCATCATGGATGAGTGGCAGGAGGCCGAGTCGGACCTGGCGATGTCTCAGGGCCGCCCGCGCGGCAAGATTCGCGTGGACATGGCCACTTTGCTTGCCACGCAGTTGGTGATTCCCTCGCTTCCCAAGTTCTACGAGAAGTATCCGGACATCCAGCTTGACCTTGGGGTCAGTGACAGGCCGAGTGATCTGGTGGGGGATCGGATTGATTGCGTATTACGCGCTGGAAAGATCACCGACCCATCGTTGATTGCACGTCACATCGGCGACCTGAGATTCGTGCTTTGCGCTACGAATACTTATCTGGCGCAACACGGCACTCCATCACATCCCGCGGAAATCGAACGAGGGCATGAATTGGTCCAATACTTCTTTGCGGGATCCGGAAGGAGGCTCGACACGGTTCTCAAGCGAGGCGGGGAGCAATGGACCGTTCAGGGCCGGTATCTCGTCTCATGCAACGATGCTAATGCGCAGCTCGCGAGTGGGTTAGCGGGCCTGGGGATTCTGGACACGCTGTCCGTCGTTGCTCAGCCTTATATCGATGACGGCAGGCTCGTACGAATACTCGATGAGTGGTCTTCGGAGTCGGTGCCGGTGTCTGTTGTGTATGCACCCAACCGGCATCTCAGCGCGCGCGTTCGAGTGTTCGTGGACTGGATGAAGCAAGTGTTCGATGCACATCCACAAACGCGGCTAGGTGAGAACGTATCGCCGGAACGACCATCAGCCGTGACGACGGGGAACGCGAAGTCACGTCCGACGACGGCCCGGAAGAACAGGTAGTTGTCGCGAGAGCGGTTGCTCAAGCCGTCAACGTCCAACCAGCTAGCCTCGACAATCCGTCCACCACGACGAAGACGCTGGGTAAAGCGGCGCGGGGGCGGTGGGCACCCGCGAATGCGCGGACTGATTGATCGCTGCGGAAACGCTTCGCAGCAGCGTTGTCTTACCCGCGCCGCCGGATGCTACGAGCAACGACAGCGGCGGGCGGTTCGCCCTGATCACCGTTCCTGCAAGACGTGCAGGCGCCGGACCCGGGGTCTCCGCCTCGCTCCTGTCAACGCGGTAGAGGGTCTGATCGATGCAGGATGGCTCCTTGAAGGGGACAGAAAACTGCAATGAGTCCGAGTCGACGAAGTACTTGGCGGGGTAGTGACAAGCACCTGTCGTCTATGGCAGAGACGCTTTCACGGAACGTGGATCGTTGCGCCGCGCGCAACGTCTCTTTGCTCTTGAAGCGTTGTTTCAGGCTTCTGAACCGCACAGACTGGAGACCACTACGGTACAGGTGTCCTACCTGGCCAGAAGCATCTCCGATTCCCCTGAATGTCCGCCGTCCCATGGCGACCCTTCTGATCGCAGCAGGCTCCACCTGCGCAGTTGCAAGCGCTGTCGCACTGACTGCGTCTTCGGCGGCGTGCGACGCCCGCTCGCCTTTGGCGTAAGCCAGGGCACACCCATCACCTCCCACCGACATGAACCTCGACACGCTCCCAACCTCCGAAGACCTGCCGCTGATCCAGGCGCTGCTGAACACCTACACCCTGAGCCTCAACACCGGCGATCGCCAGGCCTTCGAGGCCCAATTGCTCGACATGAACATTCCGTTCTTTGGGTTACCCGGGAAACTGCCCACCGATTTCGCGGGAGGCTTGTCCGCGGTGCAGAACTATCCGGCCTTCCGGCGGGCGGTCTTTGAGAGCGACGGCAAGTTCGCCCAGACCTTCTCGAACGTCAAGATTGACCAGAACGGTGATCTCGCGCAGGTTTCCCTGAACTTCCTGACCAGGCTCCTTCCTGATGGCGGTGCCGGTCAAGGGTGGAAGGTGCTTCATCTGCTCAAGGTTCACGGGCAATGGAAGATCGCCAGCGAGTTCTACACGGTCTACTAGTCGCTTTGCCGTGCCGGCCCCTTGCCGTTGGCTCGCCTGGTACGCGAAGGCCTGTCGCAAAGAAACAAGCTCCCCGATCCGCAAACTGCAAATGAAAACCTGGTTCATCACTGGAGCGAGCCGCGGCATCGGGCTCGAGATCGCGCGCGCTGCCCTTTTGGCGGGTGACGCCGTCGTCGCGACGGCCCGTCGACCCCATCACGTCAAAGACATGCTCGGTGAATTCGGACATCGCGTGTTGCCACTGGCGCTCGATGTCACTGACGAGGCGTCGATCTTCGCGGCCGTGGCCGCCGCGAAGGAGGCCTTCGGTCGGATCGATGTGCTGGTCAATAACGCCGGCTATGGTCAATTGGGAGCTTTCGAGCAGATCTCCGGGAAAGCGGTGGCGCGACAGTTTGCCACCAATGTTTTCGGGGTCTTCGACGTGACACGCGCGGTGCTTCCACTGATGCGGTCGCAGGGTTCGGGACATGTCGTCACCATCTCCTCGCTGTGCGGACTCGTCGGCGTCGAGGGTGCCTCGATCTATTGCGCCTCGAAGTTTGCTGTCGCCGGCTGGTCCGAGGCGATGGGCCTGGAGTTGGCGCCGTTCGGCATTCGGTTCACTGTCGTGGAGCCCGGCATGTTTCGCACCGACTTCCTAGACGAACTCTCGATGCAGTGGATCGATGTCTCGGTCGCCGACTACGCCGAGTTTGACGCGAGGCGCCGATCATCGGTGCGGGACGCGAACCATCGTCAGGACGGCGATCCGGTGGCGCTTGGTGGCGTGGTCGGAGCGCTGGTGAGGGCAGATTACCCGCCCACGCACTTCGCAGCGGGCAGCGATGCGTTCGAGGCGATGGTCGAGCGAGCTCATCGGGATCTTGCTAATGCCGAGCAGTGGCGCTCGCTGTCCGTATCGACCGACAGGAGCGATTGATCGGGCTCTTGCCTTTACCGTCGTGAAGCTCGGCGCGGTCAAACTGATGCTGTCAGCGTGGTAGTCGAAGGCATGGGTGCTGGGAGGCACGCAAGCCAACAGCGCGCACAGCTTGTTTAGAGCGAACGAAAGTCGTCCGACTCGCTGCGCAGTTCCTTCATGAATTCGACACCCTCTGCGATCCTCGCTGCGATTCGCGAACGACCAGCCGAGGAGACAATGTGTGGAGGCACCGCCTCCATATTCTTCTCGATCAGCGCGACCTCATCGGGAACGGTCGGACTTTGGCCGTTTGGGTCGGCTAGCGCCAACACTCTAGCGATGCCGATCGCTCCAAGCCAGTCGAGCGCATCGGCATCGTGAAGGTAGGTCGCTTCAGGGCCGACAGGCGTGCGGTAATACATGTGCGTACGGATCGCGCTGCGAACGGCATCGAGCTTGTCAGCCGGAAAGCTCGTGCCCTTCAGGACGCTGTCGATGGTCATCGCGCCAACATCGCTGTGATCCTTTCCCTCGACCTCCCAGGGCTTGAAAGCAGCCATGTCATGCAGGTACGCCGCGGCAAAAAGCACATCGTCATCGAGCACGACATGATCAGATGCGGCCAGTTGACTGGCCAGCTCGTAGTCACGCTCGGAATGCGAAAGCCCCCAGGCGGGATTTTTGAAGTTGCTCGCCGCGAACGCACGCACCGTCTGGCGCCATGTCGGCTCTTCTGAAGGCGCCGCGTGGCCGATCGCTGTCATGAGGCACAGACAGGTCACCACCGCAGCACGCGTCCGGACTCGCCGCGCTGACTCTTGCCATGGCCGACATCCCATATCTCGATCTCCACTTGTAAAAATGATCGCGCGGCGCCCATCAAGGGTTGCCGCGATTCAGGCACCCGGCGAGCTGCTCGTGTCCCAGATTCGACCTGAACACAGAAATCGCTTCCAGCGTTGTCGCACCCACAGCTCGAGGCCTTCCGCCGCAGAAAGCACTGTCTTGCGATCATCAGGCTGAAGCTTGTCATCTGTCGAGGCGTGAGCTGGATCACGGCCTGGGCTGCAGGATGTCGTCGAGCAAGTCTGGTGTTCCCGGCACCCGTTCCAGATGTGGATAGCGCAGACCACCTTCCCACGTCAGCGAAAGCGAGTGCTCCGTCTGACCTCGTGCGACATGCAATTCGATCGGACGATCGGCGCGCGACGCCGAAATTGCTGACTTGATGACGGATGCCTGATAGGGCTGGCCATCGACCGAGAGTACCTTCGCGCCGACGACCAAGCCTGCACGCCAAGCTGCGCTGCCCCAGACGACGCTTGTCACCTCGCCGTCCTTGTTCAGATCGGCGCCCACCGAGAAGCTGAGGCTGGCCCCACTGCTCTTGGTCTCGTTGGCTTGTTGGGCGCCTGACGGTTGGTCGCTCCAAGTCAGCCGGTAGCCAGCGCGCGTGATGCCGTCGAGATCGGTGTTGATGCCGACGCTGTCTACTCGTGCGCGCAGAAAGCTTGCCCAGTCGTAGGGCGTGACGGCGTTCAGCGCGGCGACGAGATCCTCGAACGTGTACGGCGCGGGGACCCGGCTGCCGTTGCGGATCCCGAAGAAGCCACGCGCGAAGTCATCCAACGATTTGCGCCCATTGCTGCGTTCGCGGATCAACGTGTCGATGTCAAGCCAGATCAGCTGGCCCTGCAAATAGGCGTCGAGGGTGTTGAGTTGCCAATCTGGCCAAGGCTGAAGCCGGCCTTCCGGATAGATGATGTTGTTGCCGTGCTGGATGAGCACCTGCTCGGACGCGTCCTGCAGTGTCCGCCACTGCAGCCCAGGTCGGTTTGCATATTCCGATGCGGTGGACTCCCAGTTCCTGAGCGCTTCCTCCCGACTGGCGACGCCCGACCGTGCGTTGAGCACGCCATTCCAGTACATCGTCAAGCCTTCAAACACCCAGAGCAACGAGTCCTGAGGTGCGACGTTCAGATTCGCCGTCCACATCGTCGCAGGAACGCGGAAGAGGCCATTCCACGCATGGACGAAGCCGTGAAACGGGTTGCCAAGAGATCGACCATAGCGCGCCGAGTTGCTGAAGAACGCAGCAGGAAGGCCGTTCTCCCCTGAGCGACTCTGCTCGAAGTAGCCTGGGCCGAAGTCGTTCGCCAGCCAGACCAGCATGTCGTAGTGGTCGTAGTGTTGGCCGCCGAACAATTTATAGGCCTGTGCGATCTCGCGACGATACTTGTCGAGAGCCTCGGGCGGCACGACCAGGCCGGACTCCGTATCGGCCGCGACGTCCAGTCGTACCGGCACCGGGTCGCCACTGAGGGCGTATTGCCTCATCCAGCGCGCTGCCATTACGGGAGAATCCACGAGCACATCGAGCGACACGGGAGAGAACCGCACGACATCCCCGACGCGAGTGCCGCCGTCGAGCGAGGAAGCGAACTGCCAGTCATGCGGCAGCGTCACGGCGGGGTCGATCTGGATGCGGCGCGCGTAATAGCCGGCCGGATAGAGCACGTGGCTCTGCCACTGCAGATCCACCATCGTCGGTGTTGACAGCACCGGCCCGATCGCCCTGCTGGCGGGGAAGAGGAACTCGAAATCGACG
>FTIR01001826.1_pt2 | contig 16233 bp, 18 predicted proteins | sample 1658041 | NCBI WGS metagenome assembly FTIR01 (sample SAMEA3914793, study PRJEB12502) | metagenome | biome: forest; material: soil | place: Canada | collected 2011-07-03 | depth 0.3 m | reverse complement strand
CTAGTGTTGTGAGTTAGAAGTTCGTAGACAAAATCGTTCGATGCTGGTGAGGATGTCGTCAGCGGTCTTCGACCAGACGAACGGTTTGGGGCTGACGTTGTTGGCCGCGACATACTGACTGATAGCCTGTTCGAGTTCGCGCGTCGAGCGATGCGTGCCTCGGCGAATGCAGCGCTGTGTCAGCGTTGCGAACCAGCGCTCAACCTGGTTCAGCCACGACGCCGAAGTCGGCGTGAAATGGACGTGAAAACGCGGATGCCGAGTGAGCCACGCCTTGATCGATGTCGTCTTGTGTGTTCCGTAGTTGTCCATGACCAAATGGACGTCGAGTAGTGGTGGGACGTTGGCTTCGACGGTGCGCAGGAACTTCAGGAACTCTGCACTGCGATGCCGTCGATGCGTCTCGCCGATGACTGCCCCGGTAGCGATGTCGTAAGCCGCAAACAGCGTCGTCGTGCCGTGGCGTTCGTAGTCATGAGTGCGTCGCTCGGGAATTCCAGGCGCGAGTGGCAACAGCGGTTGTGTTCGGTCGAGCGCCTGGATCTGACTCTTCTCATCGACGCACAGCACCATGGCTGCCAGCGGCGGATCCATATACAGACCCACGATGTCGCGCACCTTCTCCACGAACATCGGATCGGTCGAGAGTTTGAAGGTCTCCTGTCGATGGGGCTGCAAACCGAAGGCGCGCCAAATACGCGAGACCGCCGTCTGCGACAGCTCAGCGGCGCTTGCCATGGTGCGCGTGCTCCAGTGCGTGGCGCCGGCGGGCACGCTCTCGAGAGTCTTGGCGATGACGGCGTCAACTCGGACGTCGTCGATGGTTCGCGGTGCCCCTGACCTGGGCGCATCGAGCAAACCGTCGAGCCGTTGCTCAACGAAGCGCGTGCGCCACTTGCCCACCGTCTGATGGGTCACGCGCTGCCGCGCTGCGACCTCCCTGTTGTTCTGGCCGTCAGCGCAGGCCAGCACGATTCGGGCTCGAAGAGCGAGCGCCTGTGCTGTCTTGCGTCGAAGCGTCAACGCAAGCAGTTCTTCGCGCTCAGCTTGTGTCAGCACCAATTGCGTCTTCGGTCTTCCTCGCATCGCGGCCTCATCGTGTTGATACGGTACACGATGGACCCCTGGATTGACCAATAGTTCAACGAACTTCTAACTCACGACACTAGCGCGGAGCATGCCAATCAGATGCTCGAAGGGAAGGTGTGGATCTCGACGTTCGAACACATCCGCACCGTCGATGCGTCGCGAGGTGACCCGGATGAAGGCGCGCTCGCCTTTGGCGAGCGCCTCGTCAGCGCCCTGAGCCCTGACGCACGTGCGGCGGTCGAGGCCAAAGCCTTGGCCTCAGGCGCACCGAGGATCCCAGGGATTGAACCGAGAGTCAGACTGCTTGCAAAGGTGCGCGACGCGTACATGCTCTGCACCTCACTGAAAAAGCGCGATAGGCAGCTCATGCGGATGTTCGGCGAGCACTGCGTGCGAATCGAAGACCCGCCAAAAGTCATAGAGGCCATTGCCAACGCGCTTAACTCGACGGTACCCGTGGAGCGTCGCATTTGCGCTCCGATGACCTATCGTGGGCGTGCAATTCCCGAGGGGGTGATTGCATGGCAGGCTCCATATCTGGCCAATATTCCGAGCCTCTCTTCCGAGCGAGAGTTTCGCTTCTGCTGGGTGCCTGCTCAAATCACGGCCTCCATCGCTTCCATGCTAGTCGATCTCCCGACACTTGCGCCACAGATGCGGCGCATGTGAAGGGCGGCCGTGGAAGGGCCGACCGTTTAGAAGATGTCCGAGCCGGGAACACGCCGGGGGCGGCGCAGCGGTGCCCGGCTGAGAGCTGGCTGAGTTTGGTCAACGCTTCAACGCCAGCCTGATCCAGCCCAACGCATTCTCTTCCAGCGACACGATTCGTTCGATCTGGATCATGCGCATCTTCGCTTCAGGCGGCGAGGCTGCTTTGCAGCGAGACCAGATGGCCGACGCCGCGGGCCGGGCGACGGGTTCCGCTGCATAGCAGTCCTGGCGTTCGCCGAACCGACGACGCCGCCGACCTCGAGCAGGCCGGGCTGCGACGTCTGCCTCCAGGTCTTGATGCCTCCAAGGAAGACGCTTATTCACCTCTCGCCCGAATGCCCAAACGCGCGGTCGCCATGACTACGGACTGCGAGTTCGACTTCGGGATTTCACTGCGAGAGATTCTCGGGTAGAAGCACCTTTGGCGCTGTCGCCCGCATGCGTGGAGGCTCCCATGTCAAATCCGTTGACGATGGAATGCAAGGTCTGGGCTGATCGAGAGAGGAAACGGCTCAGCCGAACGATAACGGCACACCTGATAAAGATTGTCCCGAAGTGTTCACATCTCAAAGTCTGCATTGGAGGTATACGCCTGCCCCCTGACGATCGAGAGTTTTGGCCGTCGCCGAAGTGGTTCGAACACTTCGCCGTGTCTGCCGGCGGTCTATGGCGGGATGAGATCTACCCTGACGGCTTGTCGCCTTCCGTCTATCGCTCGAAGTTCGTGCACTCCGACGCACTCACATTTGAAGAAGTTGGCTAGGGCCTTCCGCCCCTCCTCCATGCTCTCGACGTCGACTTCGCAGCGTCATGCCCATATCTTCATGATGCTGCACTGTTGGCGCTAGCCGGGCTTTGACCCACAACAGGATGTTGTGCCGAACGAAAGACGACCCGGCAAAGATTGCGAAAACCCTCGCCGCAGCGCTGTTTCCTAGCAATGAGGAGGGTCAGCGGAAAGTCGGCATGGCGGTTCAATCAGGTGACTGCGCAAACATTGCTAGGGATTGGCGCCGAGAAATAACTGGCGTTGACTACCAAGTTTGCAGGGAGCCGAAATGACGCAAGATGAAGGACTCATCGGAATCGATCCCGCGCACGGTGATGCCGGGGCAACCAAAGCCCCAACGAGCATGTCGCCATTCGATCGGCTGATGAAGATCATCATGGATTGGAAAGAGATCGTCGGATTGGTTGTGGCCATTGCGGCAGGAATCGCCTGGGTGGGAAAGTACTTCGCCACTGAGGCCGAACAAAAGCGGCTGGAATGCTATGCTAAGCAGAGCAGCATCCTGGCCGACGCCAACGCAAAATCGAAATACTCCACCGACGACATCATTTTTAATACCACTCGATTGGAAAACATCGATGCAGCCGCTAAAGGTAGGGAGCTCAGCGACTTCGAAAAAATAGACCGAAAGCGGATCGAGCTGGCGCTGAAGGATCTCGACAAAACCCACAGCGAATCCGTGGTGCTGGCCAATGCCGCCACCGAGAAACTCAAGCTCTCGAGTTGTTCGCTGGATACACAATGAAAAAGCTCATCTCCTTCGGAATGATGGCGTGGATCTGCAGCGCCTCCGGCGCGGGCGACGGGCGATACGCGACCTGGATCGCATTCAGCGGATTGCGCGACGAGGATGCGATCGCCGCACTCAACTATGCAACGTCGCCGGTAGTTTTATACGACCCGACAGCGTTCCGGGATCTTCCCGACGAAGTTCTCAAGTTCTCGTTGTTGCGCGAAGACTACGTTGCTTTAATCGCCAAAGAGATGCTCGGCGAAGGGCTGATCAGCATCAAGCGATTGCGTGCGAAGTCGAGCTTCTATCTGATCGAAGAGGAGAGCGTCTACCCCGCGTTGTCCTCGAGTACGGTGGATGGGGCCACCGCCTTGGATTGCCTGGCGTTCGATGCGCTTTCGCCTCTGGAGCAAGCCCGATTCTTCGGCTACGTCCGTGATCGGATCGGGATAGACAAGCGTTTTAGGCTCAGCGGCCCGGAGCACCGGCTGATGACGCGTCAGACCTTAGGCTACCTGCAAGCGCCGGCCTGCGCCACGTTCCACGATCAGGTCGATGCCAAGTTCATTCCTCGTTGACCGGAATCTGCGGGCGAGTTTCCGGATGCGCAGGCGCACGGCGCGAATGCGGAGATGCGCTTGCGTGGGGTTTGTGCCTCGCTGAACTAGGGGTTGGAGCGTACGGCCAGCCACGCGATGCTGGACTGCTAAGCTGGGAGAGCGGGCATGGAAAATCCGGACGGTGAAAAGCCCAATTTGGCGGCACAGCAGCGTTCGTGAGCAAGAAATTTGTTGGCGCAGCGGGTTGGCTGTACACCTACCGATGCAATTGCCACCCCGGTGGCTCCCACGATATGCAAATCGGCCCGCTGTAGAACGACAACGACGCGGACTACGATGCGCAAAGCCAGTGAGCCAACGACTGCTCGCCGGTCTGACCTCCAGGCTTCCACTACGACGCCTGCACGGCGCTGCCATCCACTACGCGGCGAGCCGGTGCTCCTAGTGCGGCTGTTCGCCTGGATGAGCGGCACGCACGCGCTCAGGTCATCAAGGATCACCTTGGCCGCGAGAGCCTCGAGACGACGATGTGCTACCTCAAAGCGCAAGAGCGCCGGCGCCGCGCGCAAATCCACGAGGCGTTCTCATGATGAGGATTGATCTTCTTCGGGCTGGGTTTGCGGACCTCAACAGCAGGCGCCTACGCTCAATTGAATGCCTCCGGCGGAATTACTTCACCGTCGCCATCGGAATCGGCATCAATTGCGTTGCCCATCACTCTACCTTGTCCGGCCTCCCAATAAAAACGCATCGAATACCCGATTCCGACAATCGGATGACAGAAGATTTCACTTGCTATACGTTCCAGTTTCTGGCGCTGAGGCTCAACCTCTTGCCGAAAATAAATGTTCCCGATGATGACTCGATAAACAAGGTGGTCGCAAGCAGCGAACTCCATGAACCCCTTAAGCTTTCGCATTTTGCTTGCGTCTAATGTAAAGTCAGCCAGCATATATCGCTCGGTCATCACATGGGCAAGTATGGCGTTCTTCGTACCTTGGTGGTATCCGACAATCCCTATGCAGCTTGCAAGCTGTGTTGTTTGGAGGCCGTCCTGTTCGGTGCTGATCGTCCGGTATCTTCCGATTCCTACGTTGTATAAGGGCATGATATATCCCGGTTGAGTACGGCGCTCGCGAGGTGGAATCTGGTTCGGCGGACAAGACGGGCGACTAACGGTCGCGCGACCTGTTCACTATGCCGACGACTGCAATTACTGCCCATCCCCTAACGCTCGGCGGCCTCAAATCAGAAGTGCAACACCTCATAGCGTAAGGTTTTCACATGCCGATGGACTTCACCCGACATGGCCGCTTTGCAGCGAGAACAGGCATCTGACCGGCCTGGAAGAGCGGCAGCTTTCTGCTCAGAAGCCGACAGAATCTCGGGGTCGAGGGCCGACGGATGCTAGCGACCGGGAATCGCCATGTCCTACCGCGCGACTTCTTCGAACGCATCCGCAATCGAAGTCGGATGCGTTGATGCCGCTCCGGCGAGTGCCAACGCCGGCAGCGTCATTCGCACGATCAGTCCGCGTGGACGGTTGTCCAGAAACCGGCAGCAGCCCAGCGAGCCACGTTCAATCGCAGGTGATCCGAATCAGCTCGGCCTTGCCAGAGCCCCGCAACCTTTGGTGGCGTGAGGTCAGAACAACCAGTCGACAAGCAACTCGCCGCCCGAGACTTCGAGCACCGTTCCGGTAACGTACGGATTGGTCATCAGGAATACGGCTGCGTGACCGACATCGGCGCTTGTACCGATCCGGCGCGCGGGGAATTGCGCTCGGACTTTGGCGCGGATGGCCTCGACCTGCTCGGCGGGGAGCACGTCCCAGAACTCGGTGTCGATGAATCCCGGGCGAATCGTGTTGACCCGGATCGGCGCGAGCTCCAACGCGAGCGACTGCGACAGGGAATCGACGGCCGCGAACGTCGACGTGACCGCGGCCAGACCGAACTTGGCCCGAGCGCCGATGCCGCCCGTGAGGAACGTCATCGAGCCGCCCGCAGCCATGCGCGGCGCTGCATGTCGCGCGCACGCCCACGTGCCGAGGAACTTGCCCTCGAGATAGCTGCGAACGCCGCGCATGTCTGGATCCATGAACGAGCCCCACGAGCCGACTTCCGGGCCGGCGGTGACCACGAGGTGGTCGAACGCGCCAATGGCTTCGAACGCGGCCGCCACGCTCGCCTCGCTGCGCATGTCCAGGATTACTTTCTCGAAGTCGGCCAGCGCCGGGCGCTGCTCGGACGAGACGTCACTGCGGCTGGCGATCGTGACCGCCGCGCCCATGGCGCGCGCCGCCTGGGCGACGCCCAGGCCGATCGCTCGCTTGCCCCCGACGACGACCACGCGCTTGCCGGTGAGGTCGAATGAGAGGGCACCCGGACTTGCTTGTTGAAGAGTCGTACTGGTCATGGCGAACCAACTTTCCTTTTCAAATTCATACTCGCGAATTCCCCGCCGGCCCGGGAAGCGCTCCGGCGATCGGTCTTGCGCACGCACCATCGAAGCCTTCAGATGATCGAACGAACCACGCCCCCGTCCACTCGCAGCGACGAGCCGGTGGTTCCGGAGGACTGCTCCGAGCAGACATACACGACCATGTTGGCCACTTCCTCGGCGGTCGCGAATCGGTTGATGAGCGTGGACAGTCGCGTCTCGTTCAGGAAGTTCTGCTCGGCTTCGTTCTGGGTGATGCCTTGCTCCTTCGCGGCTGCCTTCATCCAGTTGCCCATGATTTCGGATCGCGTGGGACCAGGCAGGACGGCGTTGACGGTCACACCCGTGCCCTTGGCCCGCTCGGCCAACCCTCTCGACACGGCAAGCTGGGCCGTCTTCGTGACGCCGTAGTCGATCATCTCCTTCGGAACGGCAATCGCGGATTCGCTACTGATGAACACCACGCGTCCCCAGCCGCGCCGGATCATGCCGGGCATGTAATCTCGCGCCGCGCGCACACCGCTCATGACATTGAGTTGGAAGATGTCGAGCCAGTCGGCGTCGTTCTGTTCGAAGAAATCCTTCGGGTAGGCGGTGCCGGCGTTGTTGACGAGGATGTCGACGTCCTTGACCTGCGCGGCCAGGAAAGCAGAGCCTTCCGCCGTCGAGACGTCCGCGACGACACCGATGAATTCCGCGTTCGGCAGCAGTGCGCGAAGTTCACTGAGCGCGGCATCGACGCGGTCCTTGGTGCGCCCGTTGATGACGACGGCGGCACCTGCGGCGGCGAGGCCCTCGGCGATGGCTCGCCCGATGCCGGCGGTCGATCCGGTGACGAGGGCCTTGCGCCCGTTGAGTTCGATCTTCATTGGTTTCTCCTGCATGGTCTGTTCACGAAGCCGGAGTGTGGCGCTGCCCCACACGCTTCCGGAAGGCAGGGCCAGGACATATGACGTATGCTTAGATCGCATGAATGAGCGGCTCAACAGCCCATTCCGTCATCCATCTATGCGATAGGAAACCATGAACAGCCCGTTACCCGAGCCGGAGGCCGCACGCGACCAGAAGGGCGACGTGATTCGGCAGACAGGCAAGCTGCTGTGGATGCAATGCTTCGTGCGCGCGGTGGAGACCGGCAGCTTCAGCGCCACGGCCCGCGAGCTCGGCATTGGGCAGCCCAATGTCAGCCGACATATCGGGTCGCTCGAATCGCACCTGGCCCTGCGTCTCCTGCACCGGACGACACGCAAGCTGTCGCTCACCATCGAGGGGGAGCGCTACTACATCGAGGCACGGCGTGCGCTCGACACCATCGACGAAGCCGAATCGGCAGCCCGCGGGGATGACGAGCCCCGCGGCCTGCTGCGCATCAGTTGCTCGATGGCCGTCGGTCTGCTGCATGTGCAACCCTTGATCGCCCCCATGCTTGCGCGGTACCCGCAGCTGGAGGTCGAGATGCACCTCTCCGACGAGTATGTCGACCTCATAGCGGAACGCTTCGACTTGGCAGTGCGCGTCGGCACCTTGAAGAGCAGCCTACTGGTGGCGCGACAAGTGGGCGTTTCCGAACGTGCCGTGTTCGCCAGCACCGACTACTTGCAACGCCATGGCGAGCCTGCCGCGCCCCAAGACTTGATGCAACACGATTGCATCCTAAACACGCGATTGCCAACGGAGAGCCTCTGGCCATTCGTTGGTGGGGACGTCACTGTCAAGGGCCGCTACCGTCTCAACAATCACGAGGCGATCGTGACCGCGGTGCGTCAGGGTTTGGGCATCGGCCTCGCACCCGTCTGGATGTTCGAAGATGATCTTCGCGCCGGTCGGGTCAAGGCCTTGCTCCCCGAACATCCGCTCCCCGCCGCCGCAGTTCACCTGGTCTACCCTGAACGCAGGCTGCTTGCAAAGCGCACGCGGACGTTCATGGACACGATCGACGCGTCCTTCGCGAGCAACGAAAGCCTGCAGCCCGGCTACCTCGATAGACTCCGGAGAGCGCAGGTCATTGGTCTGAATTGCTGAACTTCGCGCGCCTGCGTCTGGGCCGGCGGAGCTCCTGCGACACCGCCTCGCTTTCCACGAGGCGCGCCCGTGCGGGATCGGGATTGGGCATGCGCCTGGCACGTCGCAGGAACGACGGGAGCTGGACATCGTCGCGTTGCAGCAGGAACGCCGTCGTGCTGCGCGCCAAGTGGCCGTCGGCGCCCAGGATCAGGATCCTGTGTCATCGTACGGTTCATGTTCACGCGCGCGGCCGTGCAGATGGGCGTCTCGCAATCGGCGTTGAGCCAGACCGTGCGAACGCTGGAGCGTCGGCTCGACCGGAAACCGGAATCGCACGACGCGGAGCGTGTCGCCCACCGAGGCCGGCAAACGTCTCTACCAGACAGTTGCCGCTGACGCTCGTCGTGGACGCCTTGCGCATGCCGGCATGACGATGAGCGACTACTTGGTCGGGCTCCGTTCGAGGGCATACGCTGCGGCAAAAAGTACATCGTCGTCGAGCACAACGTGATCAGATACGGCCAGTTGACTGGCCAGCTCGTAGTCACGCTCGGAATGCGAACGTCCCCAGGCGGGATTCTTGAAGTTGCTTGCCGCGAACGCACGCACCGTTTGGCGCCATGCCGGCTCTTCTGAAGGCGCGGCGTGGCCGATTGCCGTCATGAGGCACAGACCGGTCCCCAGCACAGCACGCGTCCAGACTCGCAGCGCTGACTCTTGCCATGGCCGACATCCCATATCTTGATCTCCACTTGCAAAAATGATTGCGCGGCGCCCATCAGGGTTGCCGCGATTCAGGCACGCGGCGAGCTACTCGCGCGCTAGATTCGACCTAAACACATAAATTGCTTCCAGCGCTGTCGCACCGGCAGCTCGAGGTCTTCCACCGCGGAAGCACTGTCGTGCCATCATCAAGTTGAAGCTTGTCATCTGTCGAGGCGTGGACGGGTTCACGGCCTGGGCTGCAGGATGTCGTCGAGCAAGTCCGGTGTTCCTGGCACCCGTTCCAGATGTGGATAGCGCAAACCACCTTCCCACGTCAGCGAAAGTGAGTACTCCGTCTGACCTCGTGTGACCCGCAATTCGATCGGACGATCGGCGCGCGACGCCGAGATTGCTGACTTGATCACGGATGCTTGATACGGCTGGCCGCCGACCGAGAGTACCTTCGCGCCGACGACCAAGCCCGCACGCCAAGCTGCGCCGCCCCAGACGACGCTTGTCACCTCGCCGTCCTTGTTCAGATCGGCGCCCACCGAGAAGCTGAGGCTGGCCCCACTGCTCTTGGTCTCGTTGGCTTGTTGGGCGCCTGACGGTTGGTCGCTCCAAGTCAGCCGGTAGCCAGCGCGCGTGATGCCGTCGAGATCGGTGTTGATGCCGACGCTGTCTACTCGTGCGCGCAGAAAGCTTGCCCAGTCGTAGGGCGTGACGGCGTTCAGCGCGGCGACGAGATCCTCGAACGTGTACGGCGCGGGGACCCGGCTGCCGTTGCGGATCCCGAAGAAGCCACGCGCGAAGTCATCCAACGATTTGCGCCCATTGCTGCGTTCGCGGATCAACGTGTCGATGTCAAGCCAGATCAGCTGGCCCTGCAAATAGGCGTCGAGGGTGTTGAGTTGCCAATCTGGCCAAGGCTGAAGCCGGCCTTCCGGATAGATGATGTTGTTGCCGTGCTGGATGAGCACCTGCTCGGACGCGTCCTGCAGTGTCCGCCACTGCAGCCCAGGTCGGTTTGCATATTCCGATGCGGTGGACTCCCAGTTCCTGAGCGCTTCCTCCCGACTGGCGACGCCCGACCGTGCGTTGAGCACGCCATTCCAGTACATCGTCAAGCCTTCAAACACCCAGAGCAACGAGTCCTGAGGTGCGACGTTCAGATTCGCCGTCCACATCGTCGCAGGAACGCGGAAGAGGCCATTCCACGCATGGACGAAGCCGTGAAACGGGTTGCCAAGAGATCGACCATAGCGCGCCGAGTTGCTGAAGAACGCAGCAGGAAGGCCGTTCTCCCCTGAGCGACTCTGCTCGAAGTAGCCTGGGCCGAAGTCGTTCGCCAGCCAGACCAGCATGTCGTAGTGGTCGTAGTGTTGGCCGCCGAACAATTTATAGGCCTGTGCGATCTCGCGACGATACTTGTCGAGAGCCTCGGGCGGCACGACCAGGCCGGACTCCGTATCGGCCGCGACGTCCAGTCGTACCGGCACCGGGTCGCCACTGAGGGCGTATTGCCTCATCCAGCGCGCTGCCATTACGGGAGAATCCACGAGCACATCGAGCGACACGGGAGAGAACCGCACGACATCCCCGACGCGAGTGCCGCCGTCGAGCGAGGAAGCGAACTGCCAGTCATGCGGCAGCGTCACGGCGGGGTCGATCTGGATGCGGCGCGCGTAATAGCCGGCCGGATAGAGCACGTGGCTCTGCCACTGCAGATCCACCATCGTCGGTGTTGACAGCACCGGCCCGATCGCCCTGCTGGCGGGGAAGAGGAACTCGAAATCGACGTCCACTTCCTGCGCCCCCTGAGGCAAATCGACATGGAACGCAGCTTGTTCCACCGGGTCGCGTCGCCACGGCAGGCGCTTCCCGCCCACATTGAACACGAGCCCTGCGACCTGGTCGAGCACATTGGGCGGCACCGGATCGCCCGGAACCCATTGGGGGAACAGCAGCGTCAACTCCCTCATTCCGCGGACGGGGATGGTTTCGTGGATGCGGTGGATGCCGCGCATGGCGTCGGTCGCGTCCACTTCGAGGCGAAGGGTGCCGGGATAGGCGACATCCTGCGGCGGCGCGATGCGCGGTGGTGCCGGAGTCGCCTGCGGAAGCTGTGGACCAGCAGTAGCCCCGTTTGCAGCCCCGCAGGCGGCCACGCCAAGCAACGCTGCCAGCGCCATCGTCGTCATCAAAACTTTCACGCATGTCCTCCATGGCCGGTGCCGAGATGGCAGGCGCGACCGAACTGGTGATATTGCCAAAGCATGGTGCGAGACAAAACCCCCGCGGAACTCAAAGGTCCATTGCGCGCAGGACAACGCTGCGCAGCTGCGCGTGCCTACAGCGTCGCGACAAGATAGTCGATGAAGGCACGTACCTTGGGAGGCACGCGAGAGCCTGGCGCGTACAGCAGGTAAGCGGAGCGAGCGTAGCTTCCGTCAGGTACCCAATCCGGCAACACCACGATGAGCCGTCCGGCTTCGATGGCGGACTCCGCAGAAAACCGCGGGACCAACGCAATGCCTGCGCCCTGTTCCGCGGCCGTGGCCAGGGCCAGGCTGTTGCCGATCGCATGGCGCGGCGCAATGGCAATCACGACCTGCTCGTCACCGCGCCGAAAGGGCCAATTGGCGTCGAACGCACCGTAGCCCAGGTGGATGCATCGATGCTGCACAAGCGCCTCGGGCCCGACCGGCGTCCCATTTGTGCGCAGATAGCCAGGAGAGGCCACCAGGACATAGGGGGTCTCGAAAAGCCTGCGGGCCGCCAGATCCTGCGGTGGAGACGCGGTGATGCGCAGTGCGACGTCGACGCGCTCCGCCACGATGTCGATAGGCCGATCGGTTAGTTCAAGACGCACGTCGACTTCGGGGCAAGCTTCAGCGAATCCAGCGATGCGAGTCGCGAGCCACAACTGCCCCAGTACCACGGGGGCAGAAACGCGCAAGACACCCGCGGGTTGGGCGCCGTAACGAGCGGCAAGCCCATGCACGGTAATGGCGGCGCCGCGGATTTGCGCGCATTCACGCAGCACCTGTTCACCGAGTTCGGTAAGCGCCAGTGATCGGTAGCTGCGGACTAGCAGTTTGGAACGCAGCGCCTTCTCAAGCCGGGCGACGCTCCGACTCATCGATGACGGTTCGACGCCGTAAGCGCGTGCAGCCTGTGAAAAGCCGCCGTGCTGGACGACACGCCAGAAGGCGATCATTTCGTCGAGCAGCAAGCTCTGGTGGTCGCTTTTATCCTGGGCAGATGACGCGGCGGGGGACATTGCTGTCTCAGGTAGGAGGATGGTTCGGATCAGACAACAGGAACTGCAAGTCGCCCTCCACCAGAGGCGATGGGCCACGTCCTTCGCATCGACGGCCAGCACGACTACCTGAGGATTCTCGGTGACGACTTGAGCCCGATGCCGTCGTCCGCGGCGCTGATACCGCTCGCCGTCGCATTGGCGGCGTGCGTCTCAGGCATCAGCGGTCGTCAAGCGTGCGTGGGAACAGGTGCTTGGCCCCCCAACTTCTAGCTTTGGAAGTGAACGCCGCCGATGTCATCGAGTCGCATTTTCATGCCCCATCCAAAATGCTGTGCCGCACCGAAGTTGTCATCGACGAACACCGCCCTTGTTTTCCATCAATCCGTTGGGGAAGCCTTCGATCTTCTGGAACTTGACATCACCTTTCGTCGTCCAGTTCGCCGGCTTCAGCGGCACGTTGATGGGCGCGGCTCCGAACGCGCTCCCGGCAAGCGCGGCGAAGATCATCGCGAGCGCTGGGTGCGCGCGACGTGAAGTGTTGCGTGTGGAATCGTGAACTGACTGGCCGCCTTCCGTCTCTCCTCCTCGCTGGTGGATTTTGCGGAGCCCATTCGTCAGGATCTTGTTCATAGATTCAGTGCGAAGCGTCGCGCCATGTGATCCAGCCGACAAGAATCGACAGTGTCGCCGCGACAAGTGGCGCCGCCCCATGCCCGTATTCGCCGTGGAGTGTGACGGTCGCGAGCGCAGCTAGCATCACGAGGCAGCCGAGCGCCGAGCCCCACAGCCGCGTCCTAGCCCGCGCTAATAGAACGGCCGTCGTCAGTTCCAGTGAACCGGTCACGAAGTGGAACCAGTGCGGATATCCCCACTTCAGGTACTCCTCGATGATGGATTGCGGGGCGAAGATGTTGCTGAGCGAGCCCACGACGAAAAACGCGGCGAGAACCAAAGGCAATGCTCGGCGCCAGGAGATTTTGGACATACCCTCTTCCTTGCGTGATGAAGTGCCGCTGACGACCCGTGCTACTCGGTCGACAAGCGGACCTATATCCGCTGGTTAATGCGGCTCGGAAAAAATGCCTACGAGACCACCGTTCACCACGTGATAACCGGTGTCCGCTTCAACCAAGTGTCGGTCGCCAGTTGCTCCACCACGAACTTCGCGACGTCGGCGCGGGCGATCTTGCCCCCGTGGAACCCCTTGAGCTCCGTGAGAGCCCTGACGTTGCCACGCGCCGGATGGTTGGTGAGCTGAGTGGGGCGAACGATGACCCAGTCGAGTGCGCTGGCTCGGATGGTGGCCTCCTGGCTTTCCTTGTCCTTGTAGGCCTGGCTAAGCAACAAGGGCTGGAACAGCCGGTCGAACACGAAGCCGCCGTGGCCCTTGCTGTCCCCGACTCCCAGGGCGCTGATGCAGACCAGACGGCGCACGCCGGCATGCTTCATGGCGGTGACCAGGGCCCTTGTCGCGACGGTCAGCAAAGTGACCTCGCTGAAGCCCATGCCGGTGCCCAGCGCACTGACGACGGCATCGGACCCTTCCAGGGCGCGCTGGAGCACGCCTCCGTCGCGGGCATCACCCTCGATCAGGTCCGCTCCCGGCAGATCGACGCCCGCCCTCGAGCGGACCAGCGCCTTGACGACATGGCCTTTCGCCAGGGCGTCGCGGACGATCAGCCGTCCGGTCCCGCCCGTTGCACCCAGAACCAATACCTTCATGTCAGACCTCGAACTTCCTGTGTGTGAATGCCGTAGTTCATGCCGTGGCAGCCTTGTAGGCCGCCGCAAAGACGTCGCGGGCGGACGTTGTGCCGGCGACATGCTCCGTGCCCTCGACGCCCAGTTCCATCCAGCCCGCGTTGACAGCGTCGTACATTGCTTCGGCTTGCGCAGTCTGTCCCTTGGGAATGCCAAACTGCTCGAACGCTGCCGACCACCCAGCCCGCGGAACGGCAAAGGCTTTGACGTCGCGCTGAAGAACCTCTCCCAATTGCACGGCGACTTCATCGGCGCTGACCATCGAACCGAGTTCGATGACTCGCTGTCCCGACCATTTCGGCCCGGCCAGGAGCGTCGCTACCTCGGCGCCGATGTCGTTGGTCGCGACCATGGTTGATTTCCGATTGGTCGGGTCGTAGAAGACGGGCAGCGTGCCACCTTGGGCAACGTGCAGGCCGAAGAGAAAGTTCTCGAAAAAGCCGCCGGCGCGCACGAAGGCAATCGGCGATGCCAGGTTGCGCAATCCGTGCTCCAGCATCGACAGCGCCGTGATCATCCCCAGGCCCTGGACTCTGTTCGCTCCCATCGAGGACAGCGCGACGACGCGCGGTGGCTCGACTTCGGTCAGCGCCTTGACAAAGTTTGCGATGACGCCCTTGGCTTCCGTGAAGTCCGAAGAAGGGGTCCAGACGACCGGCAACATGACAAACGCGCCCTCGACGCCGTCGAGCGCCCGCGCGATGGTGTCCGCATCGTTCCAATCGCCGTCAACCAGTTCGACGCCTTGGGCCGCCCAACTGGCCGCCTTTGCGCGGTCACGAACCAGCGCGCGTACTTCCTTGCCCTGCGCCAACAGATGCCTTGCCGTTGCACCGCCGACTTGTCCCGTAATTCCCATGACTAGAAACATGCTGTTCACCTGAACCCATAAGGTCTACAATTGAGAGAAGGTCTAATATAGAGACCTAGATCCTGCACCGCAAGGAGGCAGTTTTAGGTAACCACGAGAGGCGAGGGGAACCCGAATGAGCACCGCATCAAGCGCGATCGAGCGATTCAGCCGCTATCAAACGGACGACGCCCAGTCTGTTGACGGGGTGTACTGCCCAGTGCGCGATGTGCTCGACCGCATTGGCGACAAATGGAGCATCCTGGTGGTCATGACCCTGGCGACGCGACCTCAGCGTTTCAGTGAGCTTCACCGCGCAATACGCGACATTTCAAAGCGCATGCTCACTCAGACCCTGCGCGACCTGGAACGCGACGGACTGCTTAGCCGTCACGTCTTTCCGACCAAGCCCCCTAGCGTTGAATATCGCCTGACGCCGCTAGGTCAATCACTGCTGGAGCCGATGGCGAGCCTCGTCGATTGGGCCGACCGTCGTTGTTCCGACATCCACGTCGCGCGTGCCCGCTTTGACGGTGTGCCGCAGACTGAACCGGTTTCGTCAGTTCGCGGGTCTGGTGTGCACTTCGAGGCCGACGCCCTGTAGTTGGAGCGACCCGAGTCCAGGGGGCATGCTGTTGCAGATTTTGTTCAGCATCCGCTTGGGGCGCCGGCTCATCCGGCAGACCCCGTACAGCGTGCTGAACCGCTGGTTCATCGGCTGTCGAACGTCGGACGGTGGGCCTACTCTCACGTGCCCGAAAAAGAGCGTTCCGTAGACTCCTGCCCCTTCGCCATCCGAACGCGGGAGAGCCTCGAGAGAGGCGCTGCGATGCCGGACAGAAACGTCCGTTAGCCGATTGCTGTCGCGGACCCGCTACGCCCTTCGTCGACATCGCCTAGTGCACCGCGATCGAATGTCGCGCGTGCGAGCTCCACCTCGGCCATGTGCTCGGTCGTCCAGCGGTAGATTGCTTTCAGCGGCTGATGCACGCTTCGGCCAAGCGGCGTGATGGCGTACTCCACCGCGATCGGCGACGCCGGCACCACACGGCGCGTCACGATGCCGTTGCGCTCAAGGCGGCGCAGGCACTGCGTCAGCGCCTTTTGCGTGACGCCCACCAACTGCCGCTTGATGGCGTTGAAACGCAGCGGCCCCCCATCGAGTGCCTTGAGCACGAGCATCGACCATTTTTCCGTCAACTGGTCGAGCAGGAGCCGCTGCGGGCAGTTGGCGTCGAACTCTTCGGACGGGCAGGCCGACATGCGGTATCTCCGAGGCTATCTGGTGGCATCCAAGTGGCTATTTTATCCCAGGTTTATTTT
>FTIR01001411.1_pt4 | contig 16416 bp, 15 predicted proteins | sample 1658041 | NCBI WGS metagenome assembly FTIR01 (sample SAMEA3914793, study PRJEB12502) | metagenome | biome: forest; material: soil | place: Canada | collected 2011-07-03 | depth 0.3 m | reverse complement strand
CCGGCCGGGTCGACGCAGATGTGGCCGACGTCGCCGGCCGAGCCGTTGGCGCCGCGATAGACCTCGCCGTGGCAGACGACGCCGCAGCCGATGCCGGTGCCCACCTTGAGCACGAGGAAGTTGGGCAGCTCGCGCTTGAGGCGCCACAGTTCGGCCAGCGCCATCAGGTTGACGTCGTTGTCCACCCAGACCGGCGCCTCGTACTCGGCGCGCAGGTCGTCGCGGATCGAGAAGCTGTCCCACTGCGGCATCAGCGGCGGCTCGACCAGCTGGCCGGTGGCGAAATCCACCGGGCCCGGCACGCCCATGCCGATCGCCAGGACGTCGCGCGGCTTGAGATTGCAGCCGGCCAGCAGCTCGCGCATCAACGCCCGGATGCGCGACAGCACGAGGCCGGGGCCGATGCGCACGTCGATCGCCTCGCCGTGGCGTGCCAGCACCTGCAGGTCCAGCGACAACACGGCCACCTCGATGCTGGTGGCGCCGAGATCGGCGCACAGCAGCACACCCAGCGACGCGTGCAGGCACAGCGTCTCGGCGCGCCGGCCGCCCGACGATTCGCGCTGGCCAGACTTGTCGAGCCAGCCTTGCTCGACCAGGCCGGCGATCACGGCGTTGGCGTGCGTGCGCGAGAACGCCAGCCGCTGCGACAACGCGTCGCGCGACGGGCCGTGCAGCCAGAAGACGCCTTCCAGCACGCTCAACTCGTTGTCCGACAGCTGCGCCCAGCGGGTCATCGTGTCCTTGTCTCCGTCGTTGCCACGGCCTCTGCGGGCCGATGGCGGGAATGTAGGACGATGACTTCAGCCGCACAATAGCCGACTTCAGCCTAAAACAGGCTCAAGTAGGTCATTCGAGGCGAAAGTATCGGAGAGCGCAGCGCGTTCAAGTGGCCCGCAGCAGGTGCTCGATCGCGGCGTCGTCCAGGCCCGCGGCGCGCAGGATCTCCGCGCCGTGCTCGCCGCGCGCGGGCACGCCGCCCGGCGGCCCGGACGGCGTCGCCGAGAAGCGCGGCGCCGGCGCGGCCTGCAGCACGCCGTCGCGTTCGCCGTAGACCGCGCGCGCGGCCAGGTGCGGGTGGACCAGCGCTTCGCGCGGCGTGAGCACGGGCGCGAAGCAGGCGTCGCTGCCTTCGAGCAACGCCGTCCAGTGCGCACGCGGCTGGGTGGCGAACAGCGCTGCCAGGCGCTCGCGCAGGGCCGGCCAGCGGCGCGCGTCGTAGGCGTTGCGGAAGTCGGCGTCGTCGGCCAGGCCGAGCCGGGCGAACAGCAGCGCGTTGAACTGCGGCTCGAGCGCGCCGACGCTGACGAACTGGCCGTCGGCGCAGGTGTAGCTGCCGTACCAGTGCGGGCCGTCCAGCAGGCCGCGGCCACGCTCCAGCGGCTGCTGGCCGGCGGCATGCAAGGACAGCAGCAGGTTCATCAGGTTGGCGCTGCCGTCGACGATCGCCGCGTCGATCACCTGGCCGACGCCCGTCTGGCGCGCCGACAGCAGCGCCGCGAGCATGCCCATCGCCAGGTACAGCGCGCCGCCGCCGAGGTCGCCGACCAGCGTGGGCGGCGCGATCGGGGGCGAACCCGGCTGGCCCGAGAACCAGAGCGCGCCGGACAGCGCGATGTAGTTGATGTCGTGGCCGGCGGCCTGCGCCAGCGGGCCGTCCTGGCCCCAGCCGGTCATGCGGCCGTAGACGAGGCGCGGGTTGCGCGCGAGGCAGGTGTCGGGCCCGAGCCCGAGGCGCTCCATCACGCCGGGTCGCATGCCTTCGATCAGCGCGTCGGCGCCGTCCACCAGGCGCAGCACCGCGGCGATGGCGGCGGGGTCCTTCAGGTCGAGCGCCAGCGAGCGCTTGCCGCGGTTGACGATCGCGTTCCTGCCCAGCGACAGCGTGTCGCCGCCGCCGGCGCGCTCGACGAGCACCACGTCCGCGCCCATGTCGGCCAGCAGCATGCCGCAGAACGGCGCCGGGCCGAGACCGGCGATCTCGACGACACGCAGTCCGGACAGCACGCCCATCGCCGCCTCAGGCGCGCGCCGTGCGCATCAGCGGCAGCGAGTGCAACACGCCGAACAGCAAGGCCTGCACGACGCTGGACGCGAACGAGCCGCGGTAGGCGCGCAGGACGCGCAGAAAGAACGGCAGTTCCATCACGTGGACGGCCAGGAACAGGGCCGCGACCACTTCCGCGCCGGTGGCCAGCGGGCCGTGCAGCCAGCCGAAGACGGCGCCGAGCGCCAGCGCGTAGAGGACGAGACAGCCCAGCTTGAGGAGTGCGAGCATCGAGGCCTCAGGAAGTGCGCGCGCCGCGCGAAGCGATCATTGTGCGGGCAGTCGCGGCCAGCGCCTCGGGCTGCAGCGATTCGAGCGCGAGTCGATTGGCGGCGTCGCCGGGCCCGAATTCGCGCGTCGTCGACCGTGCGTAGGCCGGGTCGTAGTGCTGCGTCATCACGCGCTCGAACAACTCGTCGACGCGCCCTTCGGTGGCCAGCGTGTGCCACAGCGCCAGTTCCTCGCCGCCGACCAGCGGCTTGAGCGGTGCCAGTCGCGCGACCATGGACAGCGGATCGGCCGCGAAATGCGCATAGTCCTCGCGGCACAGCCGCACGCGTTCGGCCATCGGCACGCTCAGGTGGACCGTCGGCGCCCGCCGCATCGCCGCGGTCAGCGCCTCGGGCACCAGCAAGCGGCCGATCTTCTTGCTCTCGGCCTCCACCCACACCGGGCGCGCGGGATCGAAGCGGCGCAGCACGTCCAGCACCAGCGTGTCGAAGTACTTCTGCGACGGCTGCGGCTGGCCCGGCAGGTCGCCCAGCAACGAGCCCTTGTGGCTGGCCAGCGTCTCCAGGTCGAGCACCTGCTCGCCCTCGTGCGCCAGCGCCTGCAGCAGCCGCGTCTTGCCGCAGTTGGTGGGGCCGCACAGCACGCGGTAGTCGAAGGCCGGCGGCAACGTGGCGAGCGTCTCGCGCACCCAGTTGCGGTAGCGCTTCCAGCCGCCGGGGATCACGTCGACGGTGAAGCCGATCAGCCGCAGGTTGGCGGCCCACAGCGCGCTGCGCTTGCCGCCGCGGAAACAGTAGACGAGGAAGCGGTCATCCGGCTTGAAGCGCGAGATCAGCGCCCGGGTGTGCTCGGACAGGTTCTGGAACGAGTACTGCGCGCCGATCAGGTAGGCCGCGTGCGGATCCGTCTTGTGCTGGATGCCCACCTGGGCGAACTGCGCGTCGTCGACGACGGGCAGGTTCACCGCACCGGGCAGGTGATCCTCCACGTACTCGTGCGGCGAGCGCGCGTCGATGACCAGCGCGTAGTCGCCGAACGGCAGCGGTGCCAGCGCCGAAGTGTCGGCGACAGCGGATTCATTCGAGGAGCTCATGGCGTGGGATTGTGCGTCGTGCGCGTGCGTGGGCGTTTCAATGCGACTGCGCGGCCAGCGCCTTGCGGGCCGCACCGCTGATCGCGTCGTCGGCCAGCACGAGGATCGCCATCGCGATCAGCACCGTCGCGGCCTGCGCCTGCTGGAACAGCGACAGGTGGAAGTAGAGCATCTGGCCGAGCCCGCCGCCGCCGACGAAGCCGAGGATCGCGGCCATGCGGATGTTCATCTCCCAGCGGTAGAGCGTGTAGCCCAGGCACTGCGACGCGATCAACGGCAGCGTGCCGTAGACGAAGCGCGCCGTGGGGCCGGCGCCCAGGTCGCGCAGCGATTGCTCGGGCGCGCGCGACGCGTTCTCCAGGCTCTCGGCGAACAGCCGGCCGAGCACGCCCGTGGTGTGCAGCGCCAGCGCCAGCGTCCCGGCGAACGGGCCGAGGCCGGCCGCGAGCACCATCAGCGCGGCCCACACCAGCTCGGGCACGCTGCGCAGGAAGTTCAGCACGAAGCGGGCGAGCCACTTCGGCAACGTCCCGAAGCGCCCGGCCGCGGGCAACGCCAGCAAGCCGCCGCCGACCAGCGCGATCAGCGTGCCCAGGATCGAGACGGCCAGCGTCTGCAGCGCCGCGAAGCCGACCTGGCGCAGGAACGGCGCGGAGACATCCGGCGGAAAGAACTCGACCACGAAGCGCGCCATGGCCTGGCGGCCCTCGACGCTGACCAGGCCGCGGAAGTCGACGGCCAGGTAGGCAAAGCTCGCGGCGATCGCCACGGCGATGGCCAGCACGCTGGCGACGCCGGCGATGCGATGGCCCCGCCGCGCGGTCATGCCAGCACCTTGCGCAACGCCATGCTGATCGCGTCGGCGAGCATCACCAACGCCAGGAACACCAGCGCGATGCTGCTCACCTCGCCGCCGGACAGCATCTTCAGCGACTGATCCATCAACTGCCCCAGCCCGCCGGCGCCGACGAAGCCCATCACGACCGCGGCGCGCACCGCGCATTCCCAGCGGTAGACCGTGTACGACACCAGCTCCTGCGCGGCCAGCGGCAGCAGGCCGAAGCACAGGGTGGCGATGCGGCCGCTGCCGGCCTGCAGCAACGCGCGCGCGGGACGCGCGTCGGTGGCTTCCAGGATCTCCGAGTACACCTTGGCGAGCATGCCGCCATAGGTGATGGCCAGCGCGAGCACGCCGGCGGCCGGGCCGAGGCCCAGCGCACGCACGAACATCAGGGCCCACACGACCTCCGGTACCGCGCGCAGCAGCACCATCAGGCTGCGCACGGCCTGGCGCACGACGCGGCCGCGCCAGCGTCCGTTGGCCGGCCCGATGGCCGAGATCGACAGCGAGCGCGTGGCGCAGAACGCGAGCGGCACGGCGATGAGGAACGCGAGCGCCATGCCGGCGGTGGCCATCGCCAGCGTCTGCAACGTGGCGGTCAGCAGGAAGCCGAGAAAATCACGCTCGGTGGACGGCGGAAGAAAGCCGGCGATGAACGTCCGCATCACGTTCAGGTTCGCCGGGTCGAACAAGGTGGCCGGATGGAACTCCGCCAGCCCGAGCAACGGCCACAGCACCACCAGCGCGGCGATGCCCCAACCCAGGCGGCGCTGCGCGAGCGGATCGCGCAGCGCGGGCGACAGCGCCGCCGTGCTCATGCCGAAGCGAGCGGCCATGTCGCCCGGTGTTGCGCGACGGCGGCCGGCTCGCGTGCGTCGCCGCCCTCGCCTGCCGCATAAAGCGCATCGAGCCGTTCCGGCGTCACCTGCCCTGCCGGCAGGTCGAACAGGACGACACCGGCGCGAACGCCCACGATGCGCGGGAACCAGCGCAAGGCCAGGTCGACCGCATGCAGCGACGCCACGAAGGTGGCGCCCGCGCCGCTGCTGTAGTCGACCAGCTCGCGCAGCACGGCGTCGGCGGTGGTCGCATCCAGCGCCGACACCGGCTCGTCGGCCAGCAGCAATTCCGGCGACTGGTACAACGTGCGCGCCACAGCCACGCGCTGCAGCTGGCCGCCCGAGAGCTGGTCGCAGCGGTCGAACACGCGCTCGCCCAGGCCCACGCGCGCGAGCGCGTCCCGCGCGCCGGCGACATCTCCAGGCACCAGCCACGAGCGCAACGCCTTGCCTACGCCCCACTGCCCCAGCCGGCCCGCCAGCACCGCGGTGACGACGCGCAGCCGCGGCGGGATGGGCGGCGCCTGGTGCACGAAGCCGATGCGCGCGCGCAGCGCTTTCAGCGCGCGGGCGCGCTGCGTCCACGGATCGGTGTCGAGCAGCGCCAGCGTGCCTTCGGTCGGCCGCAGCGCGGCCGCGGCCACGCGCAGCAACGTCGTCTTGCCGGCGCCCGACGGCCCGATCAACGCCACGCGCTCGCCTGTGGCGACGCGCAGGCTCACGCCGGCCAGCGCGCGCCGGCCGTTCGCGTGGACGACGCCGACGCCTTCGAAGCGCAGGCTCATCGCCGCATCCCCGCGCGCGGCGCGGCCGTCACTTGATCAGGCCCGCCGAGCGGCCGGCGGCCTCGATGCCGTCGTAGTTGGACGCCTTGGTCGGGATGAACTTCGTGGCGCGCTGCAGGTCGAGGATCTCCTTGTCCGCCGGCTTGCTGGCGTCCAGCGCCAGGAAGGCGTCGGTGAGCTTCTTCACCAGCGCGGGATCCATGCCCGGGCGCACCGTCCAGTTGTAGTCGAAGAACGGCGGCGTCGTGGCCAGCACGCGCACCTTCTCGGCATTCGGGTTGTGCGCCTCGACCAGCTTGTCCATCACCGACGCGTTGAGCACGCCGGCCTCGGCGCGGCCGGAGGCGACGAAGGCCACCGTGGCGTCGTGCGCACCGGAGAACGCCACCGTCTTGAAATCCTTGGCGGCGTCGATGCCCTGCTGCTGCAGGAAGAAGCGCGGCATCAGGCTGCCCGAGGTCGACGACGGCGCGCCGAACGCGAACGTGTGGCCCTTCAGTTCGGCGATCGTCTTGATCGGGCTGTCGACCGGCACGATGAAGCGGCTGGTGAACTTCTCGTCCTCGGCGCGCTGGACGATGGGCAGCACCTGCCCGTCGGTACGCAGCCTGGCCTGCACGAAGGTGAAGCCGCCCAGCCAGGCGAGGTCGATCTTCTTCGTGGCCAGTCCTTCGACGACGGCGGCGTAGTCGCTCACCGGCGTGAACTGCACGTCCATGCCCGTCTTCGCCTTCAGGTACTCGCCCAGCGGCTTGAACTTGCGCTGCAGTTCGGTAGGGGCCTCGTCGGGAATGGCCGACACGCGCAGCACGTTGGCTTGCGCGTGCACGCCGGTGGCCCCCAGCAGCGCGGCTCCGCCCAGCGACAGCGCGACCAGCGTTTGGAGCAGCGCGCGGCGCGGGCGGGAGGGCGAGGAGACTGTCAGGTTGTTCATGGCGATGGGGGCGGGATGAGGATCAGTGGCGGCACGCTGTCGGTGCGGTCATGCATTTTGCCCGCTGAAGTCGCTACAGTCCCGACTCACGCCTCGAACTTCGCCGCCATGACCACTGCCTCGCCCACCCCGCTCCGCCTCACCAGCTTCTCGCACGGCGGCGGCTGCGGCTGCAAGATCGCCCCGGGCGTGCTGTCCGACATCCTCAAGGCCAGCGCGCCGGGCTTCCTGCCGCCGCAGCTGATGGTGGGCATCGAGACGGCCGACGACGCCGCGGTGTGGAAGCTGAACGACCACCAGGCGCTGATCGCCACCACCGACTTCTTCATGCCCATCGTCGACGATCCGTTCGACTTCGGGCGCATCGCCGCCACCAATGCGATCAGCGACGTCTACGCCATGGGCGGCACGCCCATCATGGCGCTGGCCATCGTCGCGATGCCGATCGCGCAGCTCCCGGTCGACGTCATCGGCCGCGTGCTGGCCGGCGGCAACGCCGTGTGCGCCGACGCCGGCATCCCGATCGCCGGCGGCCACACGATCGACTCCGTCGAGCCCATCTACGGCCTGGTCGTGATGGGCCTGGTGCACCCCGACCGGGTGCGCCGCAACGCCGACGCGCGCGCCGGCGACGTGCTGATCCTGGGCAAGCCGCTGGGCGTGGGCGTGCTGTCGGCGGCGCTGAAGAAGGGCCGGCTCGACGATGCCGGCTACGCGCGCCTGATCGCCACCACCACGCGCCTGAACAAGCCGGGCGCCCGCCTGGCCGAGCTGGACGGCGTGCACGCGATCACCGACGTCACCGGCTTCGGCCTGGCCGGCCACGCGCTGGAGATGGCGCGCGGTGCCGGGCTGCGGGCGCAGATCGCCTGGTCGGCGGTGCCGCTCATCGCCGGCGTCGAGGGGCTGGCGCGCGACGGGTTCATCACCGGCGCGTCGGGCCGCAACTGGGCCGGCTACGGTGCCGACGTGCAGCTCGACGCGAGCCTGCCGCCGGTCGCGCGCGACCTGCTGAGCGATCCCCAGACCTCGGGCGGCCTGCTCGTGGCCTGCGCCCCGGACGCCGTGGATGCCGTGCTCGCGTGCTTTCGCGACGGCGGCTTCGACGACGTGGCCGTCGTCGGGCGCATGCTGGCCGGTGCGGTCGGACTGCAGGTCGACGCCTGACCAGGGCGAGCCCCGCCGGCACCGGGGTTCGCGCATGTCGCCGACGCGACACCGACAGGCGCCTGCAGACGCGGCGTCGGGTCGCGCCCGCAGCATGCGCGCTCGAAAACGGACGGATCGTGCGAAAGCACCGGTGCGTGCCTCGATCGAAGCGGCGCGCCGCCGAAGGAATCGGATCGAGGACATCACGCCTCGGTTCGACGACAACGCGACAACGATACCGATGCCCAGGGAACGATCCACGCGCCGCTGCGCGCACCCCGCCGCCGACCGCCCGCGGCGCGCACCCGCGTTCACGCGCGTCCGCGCCGGCCTGCGCGTCGCCGCCATTGCCGCGGGCCTGCTGCTCGCCGTCGGCAGCACGACGGCGTCCGAACTGACCCAGGCCGTCGACCGCCTCGTGGTGCAGGGCTTCGAGGATCCGCAAGGCGCCGACGCGGCGCTGCGCGCCCTGCAGGCCGCCACGCCCGCGACGCCGGAGAACACGCGCGCCCTCCTCGTCGGGTTCGGCCTGGTCGCCGCCGATCATCACCTCCCGCAGGAGACGGCCGCGGTCGCCAAGGCCTTGCGGGCGCTGGCCGACAGCGCCGGCCCCATCGCCGCGGCGGACGCCCACCTGGTCAACGCCGATCTCGAGTTCGAAGGCATGCAGGAGGAGAACGGCAACGTCGAGGCGCGTGCCGCGGTGGCCGGCTATTCGCCCTGGTGCGACTCGAAGGATGCCGCGCTGGCGGCGCAATGCGATCGCTTCAACTGGTTCTACGCGCTGCTGTACGCCGGCTACGGCGCGCACGGCGAACGCAACTCGGCCGCCGCCGCGATCTACCTGCACATGGCACTCGACGCCGCGCTGCAGGCCGGCAACCGGGGACTCGAGATCAAGGCGACGGCGATCCTCGCGTCGCTCGCGCAGGGCGACAACGACGCCGAACTGGCGCAGCGGCTGATCGCGCGCGCCCAGGAGCTCGCGAAGCTCGAAGCCGATCCGGCACTGCAGGCCTACGTGGCCACGTTCATGGGCGACGTGCTCGAGGGCCGCGAACAGTACGTGGACAGCCGCGCCGCCTATCTCGAGGCCATCGCGATCTCGCACGCCGCCGGCCTGCATCGCCGCACGGCCCAGGGCGAACTCAGCCTCAGCGGCGCCGAGCTGAACCTGGATCATCCGACCGAGTCGCTCGCCGCGCTCGGCCGTGCCCAGGCCTTTCTCGCGACGCACAACGAGCCCGGCCTGGAGCGCCAGCGCCTGCACGACGAGACGATCGCACTGCTCGCGCTGGGCCGGGTCGCGCAGGCCAAGGTCAAGCTGCGCGACGTGCTGGCGCGCTACGACAACGAGACCGGGCCGAACGCCCGCATCGGCGTGCTGCGCGACCTCGGGCCCGCGCTGGCCCGCGCGGGCGACCGCGCCGGGGCGCTCGAGCTGTTCACGCGCGAGCAGCAGTTGCTGCTGGCCAAGAGCGACGGCCGCTACGAGCGCGACATGCAGGACGTCCAGAAGCTGATCAAGGACGAGAACGACAAGCTGCAGGCCCGGCGCCTGTCCGAATGGGGCGGCGCCGCGGTGGCCTGCGTGCTGCTGGCCCTGGCGATCGCCTTCGTCGCGCGCCGCCAGGCCGCGCGCAACCGCCAGCTCGCAAGCCGCAACGACGCCTTGCTGATGCAGGTGGAACACGATCCGCTGACCGGTCTGGCCAATCGCGCGCACCTGCAGGCGCGCGTGGCCGGGCACGCCGGCGACCTCTTCGAAGGCGCGCTGTTCCTGATCGACGTCGACCACTTCAAGGACATCAACGATCGCCACGGCCATGCGGCAGGCGACAGCGTGCTCGTGGCCATCGCCCGCCGCCTGGAAACCGTGCTGCGCGAGCGCGACCTCGTCGTGCGCTGGGGCGGCGAGGAGTTCCTCGTGATGGTCGACAGCCTGCCCGTCGCCGAGGCCGTGGTGCTGGCGCAGCGCCTGATGAAGGCGTTCGGGGACACGCCTGTCGTCGTCGACGGCCAGGCCATCGCGGTCACCGCGTCGATCGGCTTCGCCGTGTTCCCGCTGGCGGGCACGCGGCCCGGCCACGGCTTCGACATGGCGTTCGCGCTGGTCGACGCGGCCATGTACCACTCGAAGAACCAGGGCCGCGATTGCGCCACGTGCATCGTGTCGCTGGACCCGGCGCTGCCGCTCGAGCTCTCGTCGCTGCCGGCCACCATCGCGCAGGCGGCCGCCGCTGGCCGCGCGATACTGGCGGTGCACCGGCCGGCGCAGACTGTCGCGCCGGCCTGACCGGAGAACGACGCATGGCCAACGACACGACAGCGCCCGCGCGCATCTACCAGCCCGTGAACTTCGGCGCCAAGCTGGCGCTGATCCATGACCACTGGAAGCCGCGCGTGATCGCCGAGATGAACGACTACCAGTTCAAGATCGTCAAGATCCTGGGCGACTTCCTGTGGCACGACCACGCCGACACCGACGAGACCTTCATCGTGCTCGAGGGCGAGTTGCGCATCGATTTCCGCGACGGCGCCGTCACGCTGCGCGCCGGCGAGATGTTCGTCGTGCCGCGCGGCGTCGAGCACAAGCCCTATGCCGCAGAAGAGGTGAAGATGCTGCTGATCGAGCCGCGTGGCGTGGTCAACACTGGCGCGCTCGAGTCCGATCGCCGGGCGGAAAACGACGTCTGGATCTGACGCTGTCCGACGCGCCATGAACAAGGGCCGCGTTCGCGGCCCTTGGCATCTTCAACGATCGTCGGCGACGTTCAGTGCGCGCCGCCCGCGTCCACGGACGGCCCGCCACCGGCGATCTTCGGCGGCCGGCGCGTGAACCAGATCGTGAAGATCAGGAACAGGAACGTGACCGCGGAGCCGATGAAGACGTCGTCGGCGGCCCAGGTGAAGGCCTGCACGTCGATCAGCCGGTTGATGCTGGCGTAGGCGGCACTCCCGGTCACGCCGGCCTGGTTCAGCGCCGTGGTCGCGCCGTCCAGCGCGCTGCCGTTCAGGCCCATCTGTTCGACCAGCCGCGCGTGGTGCAACGTGGCGCGGTTGTCCCACAGCGTGGTCGCGATCGAGGTGCCCATCGCGCCGAACATGATCCGCACGAAGTTCGACAGGCCGGCGGCGGCCGGGATGCGTTCCGGCGGCAGGCCCGCCAGCGTCAGCGTCGTCAACGGGATGAAGAAGAACGCCATCGCGCCGCCCTGGATCAGCGTCGGGATCAGGATCGTGCGGAAATCGGTCTCCGACGTGAAGTTCGACCGCATCCACAGCACCAGCGAGAACATGATGAACGCGCCCGTGGCCATCCAGCGCGGATCCCACTTCGCCACGTTGCGCCCGACGACGGGCGTCAGCAGGATGGCCAGCACGCCCACCGGCGCCAGCGCCATGCCGGCCGCCGTGGCCGTGTAGCCCATGTACTGCTGCAGCCACAGCGGCAGCAGCACCACGTTGCCGAAGAACAGGCCGTAGGCGATGGCCAGCGTGCCGGCGCCGAACAGGAAGTTGCGGCGCGCGAACAGCCGGATGTCGACCACTGGGTGTTCGTCGGTCAGCTCCCATGCCACGAACACGGCGAACGCCACGACCACGATGACGGCCAGCGCCACGATGGTGCTCGAGTTGAACCAGTCGAGCTCCTTGCCCTTGTCCAGCATGATCTGCAGCGACCCGACCCACAGCACCAGCATGGCCAGCCCGACGCTGTCGATGGGCCGCTTGACGATGGGCGTCTCGCGCTTGCGGTAGATGCTCCACGTCACGCCCGCGGCGAAGATGCCCACCGGGATGTTGATGTAGAAGATCCACGGCCACGTCCAGTTGTCGGTGATGTAGCCGCCCAGCAAGGGCCCGGCCACCGGCGCGACCAGCGTCGTCACCCCCCATAGCGCCAGCGCGGTGCCGGCCTTCGCGGGTGGATAGGTGGACAGCAGCAGCGTCTGCGACAGCGGGATCATCGGCCCGGCGACGAAGCCCTGCAGCACGCGGAACGCGATCAGCAGCTCGATCGACGGCGCGAGGCCGCACAGCACCGACGCGATGACGAACAGGATCACGCTCAACGTGAACAGGCGCACCGCGCCGAAGCGCTGCGTGAGCCAGCCGGTCAGCGGCACCGAGATCGCGTTGGCGACGCCGAAGCTCGTGATGACCCAGGTGCCCTGCGAGATGCTGACGCCCAGGTCGCCCGAGATCGACGGCAACGACACGTTGGCGATCGACGAGTCGAGCACGTTCATGAAGGTCGCCAGCGACAGCGACAGCGTGCCCATGACGAGCGCGCCGCCACGCAGTGGCGTCGGCGGGCGACCCGCCGCTGCGGGTGAGCTCATGATTGCTTGTGGTGGCGATGGGGCCTGGTGGCGGGTGCGTCGGCAGACGCGACCTTGTCGTCGGCGTTGGCGGCGGCAGCCGTCGACGCGGTGGCGGCGGGCACCTTGGCCACCGCGGCGCGCCCGCCGCCGTTGGCCGCGATGATGCGCGCCACTTCGGCGTCGGCGTCGTGCTGCAGCGAATCGAACACGTTGGTCGACGCGACGGCGCCCTGCGCCTTGGTGCGCGGCGTGTCGGAGATCGTCAGGCCGTTTTCGTCCGCGACGTCGACCGTGGCGGTCATCGACAGGCCCACGCGCAGCGGGTTCTGGGCGATTTCCTTCGGGTCGAGGGAGATGCGCACCGGCACGCGTTGCACGACCTTGATCCAGTTGCCGGTGGCGTTCTGCGCCGGCAGCAGCGAGAACGCCGCGCCGGTGCCGGCGCCCAGGCCTTCGACCTTGCCGTGATAGACCACGTGCTTGCCGTAGACGTCGGCTTCCAGCTTGGCCGGCTGGCCGATGCGCAGGCGCTCGAGCTGGCCTTCCTTGAAGTTGGCGTCGACCCAGGCGTTGTCCAGCGTGACGACCGACATCAGCGGCACGCCCGCCGCGACCCGCTGGCCCACCTGCACGCTGCGCCGCGCCACGGTGCCGCTGACCGGCGCCGGGATGTCGGCGCGCTGCACCGCGAGCCAGGCCTCGCGCACCTTGGCGGCGGCCTGCTGCACGTTCGGGTGGTCGGCGACACTGGTGCCTTCGGTCTGCGTCCGGTTCGAGTTGAGTTGTTCGCGGGCGGCGTCCAGCGCCGACTTCGCGGCCGTGTAGGCGCTCCGGGCCGAGTCGAGTTGCTGCTTCGAGTGGTCGTACTCTTCCTTGCCGACGGCGCCGCTCTGCACCAGCGGCGTGCGGCGGTTGACGTCGTCCTGCGCCTTCGAGAGGTCGGCCGCGGCACGCGTGGCGTCGGCCGCGCGGGCGTCGATCTGCGCCTGCAGCGTGGAGTTGTTGGCGAACAGGATGCGCGTCTCGCGCACCGTCGATGCCAGCGCGGCCTCGGCCTGGTCCAGCGCGACGCGCGAGTCGGCCGGGTCGAGCTTGACCAGCAACTGGCCCGCCTTGACGTAGTCGGTGTCGTCGGCCTGGATCGCCGTGACGGTGCCGCCGGCCTGCGCCGTGATCTGCACCACGTTGGCCTGCACGTAGGCGTTGTCGGTGGACTCGGAATGACGGCCGGTCATCCAGTAGTAGATGCCGTAGCCGCCGCCGATGATCAGCACGGCCACCGCGATCGCGGTCAGGGCCGTACGACGCCTGGGGTTGCCGGCCGGCGCGGTGGTTTCGGGGGCGGCGGTGTTGGAAGCAGGTGCGTTCATGATGCTTTAAGCGGGCGTGAGGTTGTCGTTCTTGGCCGTTGTCGTCGGCGCGGAGGCCGCGGCGGCGGGGGGTGTCGTTGCGGTGCCGGTGGCGGTCCAGCCGCCGCCCAGCGCCTTCATCAGCTGGGCCTGGACGTCGAGCGCGCGGTACTCGAGATCGACCTCGAGGCGACGTTCGGAGAGCATCTGCGTCTCGGCGTTCAACACGATCAACGCATTGCCCAGGCCCTGGCCGTAGCGCTTCTGCGAGAAGTCGTAGCTGGCGGTCGAGGCGCCCAGCGCCTGGCGTTGCAGCGCCAGCTGGCGGCCGATCGACGCCGCGGAGGTGGCGGCATCGGCCGCCTCGTGCACGGCGTCGATCACCTGCTGGTTGTAGGCCTGGATCGCGGCGTCGCGGTCGGCGCCCTTGCCCTTCAACTGGGCGCGCAGCTGGCCGCCTTCGAAGATGGGCAGGTGCAGCGCGGGGCCGAACGACCAGGCCTTGCTCGGGAGTTCGAGGAAGTGGTCCAGGCTGATCGAGTCCAGGCCGAAGCTGGCCGAGAAGTTGATGTCCGGATAGAACTTCGTGCGCTGCGAGGCCACCTGCTGGTTGGCGGCTTCCACGCGGGCGAGCGCGGCGGCGACGTCGGCGCGACGCGCGATCAGGTCGGCGCCCAGCACCGGCGGCTGCGCCGACGCGTGCAGTTGGTCCAGCGTCGGCGCCAGCGTGGCCAGCGCCTGCATGGGCTGCGCGGTGAGCGCGGCCAGCATGTGGCGCGTCAGGTCGATCTGCTCGTCCAGCGATTCGATCTGCGACAAGGTGTCGGGCAGCGCGCCTTCGCCCTGCTTCTGTTCCACCACGGTGTCGAGGCCGGCCTGCACGCGCTGGTTGATCAGCGACAGCATCTGCTTGCGCTGGTCGTAGGTGCGTTGCGCGACCGCGCGCTGGCTCTCGAGGCGCGCCAGCGAGAAATAGGTGCGCACGACCTGCGTGGCGATCTGCTGCGCGGCGACGTCCGCGTCGGCCCTGGCAGCGCGCGCGCTGCCGAGCGCCGCTTCGAGATCGGCCTTCTGGCGGCCGAACAGGTCGGCGTCCCACTTGAGGCCGAACGTCGCGTCGGACTGGTTGAAGATGTTGCCGCCGTACGGCGGCGGGAACAGGCCGTTGCGCGAGAGCAGCTCGCGCGTGACGGAGGCGTCGAAGCCGACCTGCGGGTCGGCCGAGCCGCGCGTCGCCTCGACGACGGCTTGCGCGCGCGTCAGGCGCGCGGCCGCGGCGCCGAGGCTGGGCGAGCCGTCCAGCGCCTTGGCCACGAGCGCGTCGAGCTGCGCGTCGCCGAACTGGTGCCACCACTGTGCGTCGACCGCCGTGGTCTGCTGGTCGGCGGGCAGGCCCAGCGAATCGGCCGTGCGGGCGGCGACCGGCGCCGTCTGGTGTCCGGGCGAGGCGCAGCCGGCCAGCATCAGCACGGCGGCCGAGGCGACGGCCAACGCGAACGTGCTGGCAGACAGCACGCGCGGCATGTCGAGTTCGATGCCGCGGTGCTGGCGATTGCGCGGCGAGCGCGGCGCGGGCTGCGACTCACCGGTCTTCGGGGCCGCGCCGGCGCGGCGCGGGCATTCTGGTTGTTGGTTGGCGCAGGGCATGGGAGTCTTTCAGTCGGGAGTCGCTGAATTGTTGGCGGTGGCGGTGCGCAGGGCTTCGCCGTTGGCGCGCATGCGCTTGAGCATGCCCAGCAACGCACGCCACTCTTCCTTGGAGAAGCCGGCCAGGTGCAGGTTGAGCACCTCGGCCAGCACGGCGGGGACGACGGCGGCCACTTCGCGGCCGGCATCGGTCAGTTCCAGGTTCACGACGCGCCGGTCCTCGCTCGAGCGCACGCGGGCCACGAGGCCCTTGGCTTCGAGCCGATCCAGCGCACGGGTCATCGCGCCCGGGTCGCTCTGCAGCGTGCGGGCGAGTTCGGCCACGGTGCTGCATTCGCCATGGGCCAGCTTGAACAGCGGCACCCATTGGGCATGGGTCAGGTCGTGGTCGACCAGACGGCGGTCGACCTGGGTGGTGATGGATCCGATGACACCCTTGAGCACGGCTCCGACGCTTTCTTCCACGGTGTAACCCTCGGCGGAATAGAAGTCGGCCCGCGGGTGGGGATCGTTGATGGATGACATGGATGCGAATATACTTGCTTAGGCAGTTAATGCATCGACAATGATTGAATAGGCTTTCATTGCATGGGGGAATACCCTTTGCATCGCATCATGAAGCTTGTTGAAACACACAGCCCGTAGACTGGACCCATGACCTCTGCTTCCGATCGCGCGAAGGCGGCTTCCCCGCGTTCGCTGTCTGGCCTCCTCCCTTTTCTTCGCCCCTATCGCGGCCGCATTGCGGCCGCAGTCGTGTTCCTGATCGCCGCGGCCATCACGACGCTGGCCTTCCCGGTGGCGTTGCGCTCGCTGATCGACGGCGGCCTGGGCCTGTCCGGCTCGCCCGCCGTGGCGGCCGGCGCCAGCTCGAGCGCGGCCAACGGCGCGCGCGTGATGGCGTTGCGCGACCATTTCCTCGCGCTGTTCGCCGTCGGCGTGGCGCTGGGCCTGTTCTCGGCGCTGCGCTTCTACTCGGTGACGTGGCTGGGCGAGCGCGTGACCGCCGACCTGCGCAACGCCGTCTACCGCCACGTCGTGAGCCAGAGCCCGGCGTTCTTCGAGACCAACGCCACCGGCGAGGTGCTGTCGCGCCTGACCACCGACACCACGCTGGTGCAGCAGGTCGTCGGCTCCAGCCTGTCGATGGGCCTGCGCAACGGCGTGATGGGC
>FTIR01002480.1_pt2 | contig 16490 bp, 16 predicted proteins | sample 1658041 | NCBI WGS metagenome assembly FTIR01 (sample SAMEA3914793, study PRJEB12502) | metagenome | biome: forest; material: soil | place: Canada | collected 2011-07-03 | depth 0.3 m | reverse complement strand
TCGTCATAGTCGCGATATCCGCTCTCCCGCCGCGCAGGGAATACTGGCTTTGCGCCCTGGCGCCGCGCCGCTGGGAGAAGCGGCGGTCCCCCGCCGTCGCCAAGTTTTGCGCGCCGCGCTGAAATCGACCTTGGGGAGCGTCGTTCCGGGACGTGACCCTTGCGTCTAGGCCGCCGTTTTCTCAATCCAATCGGTGATTGAGTGATGCGTGGGTGTCCATCCGAGGATCTGGGTTGCAAGGGCGCCGCGGACACGGCTGTTGGACCCCAGGCCGAAAACCGCGAGCTCACGACCTAACAGGGCGACAGCCTGATCGGCGGGCAGGGATTGGGGCTCACCAAGACCAAGCCGCTTCGCCATGGACTTGATGACATCGCCTAAAGCCGCCTCGCCGCTTTCCACATAGATGAAACTGCCGGCAGGCGCGGCCTTGACCGCAAGCACATAGAGCGCGGCCACGTCGTCGATATGCGCATTGGACCAGCGGTTCAGGCCACGGCCGACATAGACGAATGGCGCGCCTGAACCGGCCTGTTTGGCGAAAGCGCCGTCTCCATAGATCATGGTGTTGCACAGGACGGCCGACCGGACGCCTGGGGCGTTCAGCACCAACCGGTCGATCGCCACACGCGCGGCCTTGTCCGGCAAGGGATCGATCGGGGTGTCCTCGTAGAAGATCCGCTCAGACGGCTCGCCCATGGCCTCATCGCTGATGATGCTGCTGCCGCTGGTGTGGACCAGCGCCTTTCCCGTCCCCGCAAGTCCAGCAATCAAAGCCTCGGCTGCGCCGCGGTGGTCACTGTCGGCGGCATTGACCACGCCGTCCGCCTGACGGGCCTCATGCTCGAGCAGGTCCCGATCGTCCAGGGAGCCGATGACGGGTTCAACGCCCCGGGCTCTCACCAGAGCAGCCTTCTCTTCGCTGCGCACGAGGCCGCGGACACTGTGGCCATCGGCGATCAGGGCGGATGCGACCGCGCCGCCGATGAAGCCGTTCGCCCCCGTGAGAAAGATGCGCATCGCTGGGGCCGCATTCGTCACTGCAATTGTCGCCACGCTTCACGCTCCAACCGTCACATCCGGTCGCGGAAGCTATCGCCTTGGCGCGGGAATGGAAGTAGGCACCGCCGATTGCCCCGCGGGATCACATGATGCGGAACGCCGGGAACCACTACGCGCGCGAGACGGGCCATGGGGACGAGTTTAACGGAACGGTGCGCTCGGCGTGGGCGCCCGGTTAGCTGGGAACTGGCCGGATCAGCTCAATCCCTCCTCTGCAAGCGCCTGGATGACCGAAGGCATTGCCTTCATGCTGGTCAAGCAGTTCTGGAGATTTTCCGGCAGATCAACGCCGCTCTTTGGCGCGGCCATCAGAATCCAGAAGAGATAGCAGTCAGCGATTGTCATCTCATTGCTCACCAGGAACGCCTTGTCACCCATCTGATCCGCAAGAATGGTGAAGGCCTTCTTGATCTTCTCACGAGCACGCAGCTTTTCCGGTTCCGGGAAGTCCTTGAAGAATGGGCTATAGGATCCATGGATTTCGGAGGACATGAAGGCGAGCGCCTCGAATGTCCGCCACCTAAGCATGTTATCATCGGGCAGGAGCTTGCCGCTCTGATCTGCAATATAGGCAAGAATGACCTGGTTCTCAGTGAGGATTGTTCCGTCGTTCATCTCAAGGGCCGGGATATAACCCTTTGGGTTAAGCGCCAGAAAATCGCGGCCATCTTCGGTCTTCCTGTTGCGGTCGATGCTGAGGAGCTTGTAGGGAAGCCCGGCCTCAATGAGCGCTATGTGATCGGCCAGGCTGCAGGCGGCGGGATAATAGAAGAGGTTCATGCTCGGTCTCCGTGTCTGGACCCATCCGAACCTTACGGGTCGGAGGCCGGTCTAAAATGTTGACCACGGCCATGTATGGGACTTAAAAAGAGCCGTCAAAAGCATATGTTTAGGAGCAGGTCAGATGGATATGACCGCCAAGGCGGCAGGAGCTGACTGCCGCGCTGTGAGCGAAATCCTCAGCCGCGTGGGCGACAAATGGACGATCCAGGTGGTTGTCGCTCTTCGCTCGGGCTCACAGCGCTTCAACGGAATCAAGCGGCGTGTGGGCGGGATTTCGCAACAGATGCTGACGAGGACGCTCAAGATGCTGGAACGGGACGGTATGGTCGAACGCACCGTTCGCCACACCACTCCGCCGCAAGTCGAATACATGCTGACGCCGCTCGGACATTCCCTATCTGAAACCGCGAGGCATCTCGCCGATTGGGCTGCAGCCCATCAAAGAGTAATTGCAGGTAACCGCCTCCAATACGACGCTCGCCAGCTTTGATTATCCGCCGTCTGATATTTGCCGCTGCCCGACCATCGGCATCAAAGAGCTATCGGCCGGATGGTTCGCTCGACGCTGTTGTTGTCGATCTCAATGCGCCCGTCAGACAGGAAGAGCTTCAGGCCATCCCAGGGAATACGCTATCGGCTTCACACCTCGGCGCGGGGCAAACCTGACGTCTTCCTTTCCCCCTTGCGGGGAAAGGTGTCGGCGGAGCCGACGGATAGGGGGTGAGACACCCAAGCTTCAACTAAAACAACAGCTTGACCAACCGCTCCCCGGCGACGCTGTTCGGCGCTGACACCCCCCATCCGACCCGCTTGATACCCATCCCCGTTACGTCCCCACCCTCAGCAAATCGAACGGCTCCGCCGCCTCCACCCTTGCTGTGCGCCCTGGCGCGCGTCGAGCGAGCGGGCGGCCCAGCCTTTGGTCGAGGTCGGCGAAGCGCTCCACCCGCTCCGGCACGGCGGCGCCGGCTGCGGTTTGATGGCGCAGTGGTGAAGTTGCAAGGTTTGCAACTCATCTGTTGTCGTCTTTGCGATTGGCGATAGCCCCCTTGGCGACCACGATTAGGCGAAGTTTTTGCTTCAGCCGCAGCCCAAAACGCCGGACTCGTGTCGCCATGACAGATCTTGAATACGCCCTCGACGCCTATTTCGCCGCCTATCAGCGGGAGAACCTGGACGAGATACTCGACTGGTTTCTGCTGCCTTGCCACTTTGTGAGCGACGCGGACACCGTGGCCCTGACGCCGCTGGCGACGAGAGAGGCGTGCCGCGCCGGCGTGGAGAAGGTGCTGGGCTGGCATCGGGACTTGGGCGTCAAGCGACGTCGCATCGTAAAGCAATTGATCATTGAACTTTCGCCGCGGATCAGCTGCGTTGACGTCACGGTCGATCTTGAGGATGACGGCGGCGTGAAGCTTTACGATTTTGAGGCCGTCTACACCTTCGTGCGCAGCGGCTTAGACTGGCGTGTCGCCGCGATCGCGCACAATCAAATTCCACGACTGTTGAGCTGTGTCCGCGCCCAGGGCCGGCGCTGATCACCGGACGAAAGCCGCGCCGCCAAGGGTTATTGACGATAGGCCGCCGCGGCGCTGGCGTTCCGCCTGTCACTTTCAGACAGTGACTGTTTTTGCCAGGCTTCGAAACTCATCCTTTGACTGCGCCATTTCCTCCATAAGCCAGGCTGATAGGCGACCAACATCGGCGCGAGACTGCGTGTTTTGATTGGCGTAGGCGATTTTGTAGCCGCTGTCGTAGTCGACGCAGATGTCGAAGCAAGGCGATAGTCGTCCCTCGCGCAGATAACTATTGGCGAGCGCGGAGACGGCGATCGTCAGCCCAAAACCGTTGGCGGCCGCTTCATACATCAAACCCCACGTCTCATAGCGCGTGGAGTCTCGCACATTGGGACCATGGTATCCGGCCCGGTTCAGCCAGCGCGTCCAAAAGTCCACAGGCTTTTCCAGCGCCAAAAGCTTATAGTCAGACAGGGCGTCCAGCGAACGGGGCCGCGGCTGGCCGAACACCAGAGCAGGCGGGGCGACGACGACGGCGTCCAGCGCCGCCATCGGGTCGGTGGGAAGATCCGTGAAATCTCGCAGGTTGCTGGCCAAGGCGAGGTCCGCCTTGCCTAGACGCAGCCTATTCAGGTCAATGCCGATAACAATATCGATGTCCAGTCCCGGATGCTGATCGATGAATTTGGCGAGCCGGGGCATCAGCCAGTTTATCGCCAGGGACTGTGGCGACATGAGAACCAGGCGCTGACGATCAGGCGCGAGCCTTAGGGCTTCGGTCGCGGCGATGATTTCATCCAGACGCCCGGCGATGGCCTGATAATACCGGCGACCGGCCCGGGTGAGCGTCGGCGGCGCCGATCGCTCAAACAGCGCGCCGCCGGTGAAGGCCTCCAAGGTCTGCAGTCGCCTCGAAAAGGCGGAGGGGCTAAGGGCGAGCTGTTGAGCCGCCGCCCGGAAACTCGACGATCGAGCCGCATACAAGAAGGCTTCTATCGCGGGCAGAGGCGGAAGACGGCGTCCCATAGAGCCCTCCTGCGCCGGAACCTTGTCAAACAGTTGTGACACGCCAAAGACGGCGGCGAACCCAGCCTGCGCTTCCGCTTGATCGGCAGCCCGCTAGCGCCCGCGTTTGGCCGGGCCAGGGACCGCTGCGCCCGCGCGCTCGACCACGGCCAGTCCTGCGTCCGGGCGACCAGGCCGGCGCCCGCCGGGTTCATCGACACATGGCGGGCGGCGGCCATCAGGTGACGCTCATCCATGGCGGCGGCGCTGAACCGGCCCTGCCACAGGTGGCCTGTCCAGTACTCCCGAGCATGGATCCTGGCGGCGTAGCGCCGACGGGCCTCGGCGAAGCTGCGCCTCAGCCCGACCGGGTCGGACGGAGCCATGACCGGCCCGTTGAACAGCCTGGACCACATCCGCCGCCGCAGCGTCTAAGCAAACCTTTGCAGGTTTGCTTAGACTTGGGACTCTTAGCAGCATTGATTTTGCTTCCAAAAAAGCAAAATCAATCGTGGCTTCAGCCACGCGAGGCTGCCTAGGGCCACGGCGGCGGATCCGCGAGCGGTCAGCGCTGGCCAGGATCGGGCTTGCGCTTTTCGGCAGGCGGCGCCGGGCGGGCTTGAGCCCGTTGCTGGGGCGGCGTCCGATATTCCGCCGGCGGCGCATGGTAGGCGCGAGCCTCAGGCGGAGGGGCTCGATATTGCGGCGCCGGCGCCCGGTACTCGGCGGGCGGCGCGCGGTAGGCGCGAGCCTCAGACGGAGACGCGTGGAATTGCGGCGTGGGCGCGCGATACTCGGCTGGCGGCCGATATTCCGCCGCGGAGCGGCTGTCGACGTAGGGCCGATTGTAGGTCTCAGCGTGGGCGTAGCGCGGGTCGGTTTGCGGCGCGGGCCGCGAATAGACCGGACTCGGGGCCTCCCGCGCGGAGATGTCCGGGGCCTGGCGGTCGTCGCTTGGAGTTGGCCTCGCATTGGCGTAGGGTGCCGGCCGCTTGTTCGGCTGGTTGACCGCGGCGGGCGCGGCGCGCTCGGCATTGTTGAAGGCCGTGCGCGGTTGCTGCGCGAATGGCGCGGCCTGTCGCCCTGCCATCGCCCCCGCTATCGGGCGGCCAGCCTGATCCGCCCTGCGCATCGGCGGATTGTAAACCCCGCCCGCTCGCGCTGCGGGGACCACGCCCGGTCCCCTCAGGACCGCCGGCCGCAGGGTCGCGGCGATCGGCGGCGCGCCATGGTTGGCGGCGGCGTGCAACACCGGATCGCGGGCGGCGATCTGCTGGTGCTGGAGCTGAAGCGGCGTGGGCGCTAGATGGTGTTGCCGTTGGACCAGAAGCTGTTGGGACGTTGGCCGGGCCGTCACCCCGCCTGGGCCGTTGTAGCTGACTCTGGTGATGGTCGTGTTGTTGACCGTCCGGTTGTAGACGTTGGTGATGTTGACATTGTTGATGTTGTTGACCGTGCGGTTGTAGAAGAAGCGGTCGTGGTCCCAATAACCGCCTTCATAACCGAAGCCGGTATAGCCGAAACCGTAAGCGATGCCGCCGTAGAAACCCACCTCAGGGCCCCAGTAGCCGCTGTGAAACAGATAGGCGCCGTTGTCCCAGCCCCACCAGGCGGGAGTCCACAACAGGCCTGGCTCAGGCGCTAGCACCCAGGTCCCGGGGACCCAGTAGTAATCATCATCGCCCCACGCCCAATAGCCCGGCATCCAGATGTAATCGGGGCCCGGAATGGGCGGTTGCTCATAGATCGGCAAGGGCGGCGGTGCGAAATCGACACTGACGCCGATGGAAACGTTGGCCTGGGCCAAATTGGGGATTGCAGTGGCCGACAAGGTCGCTAGTCCGAGGACGGCGGCAATGGCGGAACAGCTCAGCCTGCGCATGGGGGACGCTCCTTGGTGTGATGTCGCGAGTTAACGATCTGCCCGCACGACACGTTGCTGTCTTCTCAAAATCCCCCCAATAGACCCTTTGCCATTGTGTAGATGAACGTAAGCTGACAATGCCTATGGAGCACAAATTGTAACCACCCGCTTCCCGAGTAAATCTACATAAAACGTGCGGCTCGGCATTTGGTTCAATCATGTTGCACTGCGCCGTCGCGGTGACATCTGCGCCGTCGCCTCCTGCGGCGTGGGGCGACCAGCTGCGCCGGTGGCAGGGGGTGGAATTGAACTTGTCTCCTCCGGGAATTGCGGTGAAACTGCGGAATTACTGTAGAATTACGGTGACACTGTAGGAAATAGCCCAGCCTACACTTCCGCTTGATCGGCAGCCCGATTGGGTCTGCGTCTGGCCGGGGCCAGGGACCGCTGGGGGCGATCCTCCAGGGCCTTGATCCAGTCGGCCGCCCCCACCAGCCGGCCGGTCGAGCGCGAGTGTCGGATCGCCGGGGAATACGGGGACAGGGGAATACGGGGACATGATACTGGCGTCACCGGATTCCACGATTCCACAACAGAATCACAAGTGTCTGAAATCACCCAACTTCATTTCGGGTCAGCCTCTTAGGCATGAAACACCTTCGGCCATGCCGCCAATAGCGAGAGTACTATCGAAAAAAGAAGGGCGAATGAGGTCAATACAGATTTCTCTTGCGCCTCCAGCCTTTCAAGTATGAACGCAATCGGGCGGCCCAATACCGCCCTAGATAGATAAAGTATCGTCCCCGATATCATCGCAATTAAAAATAACGTTATTGGCAAGATCGCCAAGGCTCCCAATATTATGGGGAATTGACCGGAATTGCAGCCATAGTCGCTGTCACAGAACTTGGCGCCGTCGATCAAGTGGCGCGGAATAAATTTTATGATAAAAATTTTACTAACAAACAAATCGGAAATGACGAAATTCATCAACATCGATGACACCAATACCAGTGGCATAGTGATAGCAACTACCAGTATGAGAGCCACGGCCTTTGGAAAGTTTGCGGTGATTAGTTTATGAGATACATAAAATATCAAAAGCCACGACGCCAAGTCGGTTAGGATATTCGTTATCGAAAAGGCTGTGGCGAATATGGAGCCTACGAGGAAATCCGCCGCCGCATGATCCCGAATCGCCGTTATCAATTCGAACAGGAGAAGCGCCACCTCGGATATCAGAAAGCTGACAAAGGCAATATTTCTAATGTAGAACCAGGCATTCTTGCCTCCGACAATCCTCGTGTATTTTACTAGCAGCGCGGCTGGTATCTGATACAATCCCTTCCAGTCGCCATTCACTGCAATATAGTAATCGACAAGCTTGGCGCGAACAGCTTTGTCGCCAGGTTTTCCAATAGAGAAGTCTGTAAAGTTCGCTACCGCAACGACGGTCGTCAGTAGCGCAACATATATCGCCAGCATTGCGCGCCCTCCAATCAGCACCTTGTTTCGAAACTGGAACCCTGTCCAGCCTTTTCAGCCTATGGACGGTGAAAGCTCCACCAAGCCATCCACGCGAATGAATATGGCATGGGCGCGAGAGCCCCCCCTTTGGCCCGATTGATGGGCCATCCGCCATTAGATCGAGAGCCCCGCTGATAACACCGCCCCGGATTCAGGATTTTCGCGCGCCGCAGACTGTATCTGGTTCAGGTCCCGCTTCGGGGGCGTGCCGAACATCCGGGCGTATTCGCGGTTGAATTGCGAGGCGCTTTCATAACCCACTTCGAAGGCGGCGGTCTCCACCTTGACTCCGACCGAGATCATCAGCCGGCGCGCTTCCAGCAGGCGGAGTTGCTTCTGATATTGCAGGGGTGAAAGCGACGTCAGCGCCTTGAACTGGCGATGGAAGGATGAGGGGCTCATCCGTGCGATCTTCGCAAGCGCGTCGATCCGGATCGGCTCGCGGAAGCGCTCCCGCAGGCTGTGCATCGCGGAGATGACGTTCTGCGAAGGGCTGTTGGCCAGCGCCAGTCGCGCGACTTCGCCCCCCTGCGGGCCGGCCAGCAGCCAGTAGCAGATCTCCCGCATGATGACCGGATAGAGCGTCGCAATGGCCTTGGGCGTCTCCAGCAGTCGGACCAGGCGCAGCGCGCAATCGGCGAGCGGCCCTTCGACGTCGGCCACGAACACGCCGCGGCACGCTTCCCCGCTGGGCTTCGGCGGTGGGTCAAGCCCTTCGGCGACACTCCGCAGAATCGCAAGGTCCAGCCCAAGGGTAAGCACCAGGCAGGGCTCACCGGGGCGGGCTTCGAACACCCGGCCGACGGACGGCGTTTCCACGCCGATGACGAGGGCTTGGCCGGCCCGATATTCCAGCCGATTAGCGCCGAAGGTCGCCCACTTGGCGCCCTGGGCGACGATGCATAGGGCCGGTTGAGTGAGCCGGTGCATGGGCGGCTTCGGGTGATCGGACCGCAGGACGGCCATGGTCTCGATGGCGGTCACATAGGGGCTCTCGCCGGCTTGCCGCTCGGTGAACTGGAAGAGGGCTTTGGCGAGCTGGTCGATCATGTCGGCTTCCTGTCCCGGGGGCGCGGCGACTGGGCGCGCGACGGCAACCTAGGGCGACCGGCAGGAATAGGCAAGAAAACGCCGGGAACCGGCATTCAACCTCGCCAGCCTTGCTCGCCATACTGACCCTTGAACAACCCCTTCCCGTTTCTGGATAGAGTTGGTGAAAGGTCTTCTATGTCAGTGTCCAAGATCGCGATCGTGACCGGCGGCAGCCGCGGGATCGGCCGAAGCACGGTTCTCAATCTCGCCAAGCGCGGCGTCGGCTGCATCTTCACCTACAACACCAATCGAGCAGAAGCCGACAAGACGATGTCCCTCGTCGCGGACGCCGGCGCGCAGGGCGTGGCGCTGCAACTTGACGTCGGCGACGCCGGCGCCTTCGAGGGTTTCGCGATCCAGGTGCGATCAGCCCTGGCCGGCATGGGCGCAGACCGGTTCGACTATCTCGTGAACAATGCCGGCACATCCTCCGCCGCAAGCCTGGCCTCGATCACGGAGGCCGACATGGACGCGCTCTACAGCGTCCATTTCAAAGGCGTGCTGTTTCTGACTCAGAGGCTGCTGCCGCTGATGAATGATGGCGGCCGGATCGTGAACATCTCCTCTGGTCTCGCCCGCTTCGCCTCGCCGGGGCGCATCGGCTATGGGCCGATCAAGGCCGCCGTCGAGTCCTTGACCCGCTACATGGCCCTGGAGTTGGGACCGCGGCGGATCGCCGTCAATGTCGTGGCGCCCGGACCGATCGCGACGGATTTCAGCGGCGGGATTGTCAGGGACAACCCCGAGGTCAACCGGCGCATCGCCGAGCACACCGCGCTCGGCCGCGCGGGCTTGCCTGAAGATGTCGGGCCGGTGATCGCCGCATTGCTTTCTGACGAATTCGGCTGGGTCAACGCCCAGCGGATCGAGGTCGCTGGCGGCATGCAGATCTGAGGGGGGCTGCGCCATGAACCTTTCTCAGAACACCATACTCATCACCGGGGGCACGAGCGGCATCGGCCAAGCGCTCGCGGCTCAATTCCTGGCGCGCGGAAACACAGTGCTCGTCACCGGAAGAACTGAGGATCGGCTTGCGGCGGTTCGCCAGGCTCTGCCCGGCGTGAAAACCTTTGTCTGCGACCAGAGCGACCCTGTGGCGATCACCAAGCTCTGCGCGGAGGCGGCGCTCGCCTTCCCGGACCTGAATATCCTGATCAACAACGCAGGCATCGGTTTGAAGCTGAACCTTAACGACGAGACGCGCGCCCTGGAGGATCTGGAGACGGAGATCAGGACCAACCTGACCGGTCCGATTCAGCTGGTTCAACAGTTTCTGCCCCATTTGAAGCGCCAGAAGGCGGCGGTGATCGTCAATGTCACCTCCGGCCTGGCGTTTGCGCCCATGCCGTTGAAACCGATCTACTGCGCGACAAAGGCGGCCATGCACTCCTACACCCAATCCTTGCGCGTGCAGTTGAAACACGCGTCGGTGAGGGTGGTCGAACTCGTGCCGCCGGCGACCAGGACGGATTTCAACAAGGGGCAGGAGGACGTCAACACCGCCTCCGCTATGGACGTGACCAAGCTCGCCGAGGCGGCCATGCGGGGTCTGGAGCAGGGCCGGGACGAAATCCTGCCGGGGATGAGCCCGCTGATCCGTCTGATAGGCCGCCTGAATCCCCATGCGATCATTCGCAGGGCCGACGCGGAACGAATGGGCGCCGCAGCCTGAGCGCCAAGCGGCTGTCCAACCCCCTGCCCCCGCCTGGCGCGGCTCAACCGGTCAACCTCCGCCTCAACGCCTGCAGCGACCCGCGCCGGCTCTGGGTGTCGGCCATCAGGGTGTCGAAATCGGCCAGTTTTCCGTCGATGCAGCGGAGCAGGGTCGCGGTGCGGCCGGCCTCGTCCGGGATCTTCAGATAGACGCCGATCTCCTTCAGCGTATATCCCAGGCGGCGGGCGCGGCTGATCAGGGACAGGGCGGCGACCGCCTGATCGTCATAGTCGCGATATCCGCTCTCCCGCCGCGCCGGGCGCGGCAGCAATCCCTCCGCCTCATAGAAGCGGACCCGCGACGGGGTGATCCCGGCCCGCGCCGCCAATTGTCCGATCCGCATGCGCTTGACCCTCCACCTAGGTGGAAGGTGTAGGGCCAAACCGCCTTGTTCAAGAGCGGCCCGACGGGCCATGAGGAGATGACCCATGAAACTCTATTTCGCGCCCGGCGCCTGCTCGCTGTCGCCCCACATCGTGCTGCACGAGGCCGGTATCGTCGCCGACTATGAAGAGGTCGACACCAAATCGAAGATCATGAAGAGCGGCGGCGATTTTCGCCACATCAACCCCAAGGGCGCCGTGCCGACGCTGCAGCTCGACGACGGCGAGATCCTGACCGAGGGCCCGGTGATCGTGCAATATATCGCCGACCAGGCGCCGGGGTCGGGGCTCGCCCCACCCGCCGGCGAGCGGGCGCGCTATCGTCTGCAGGAATGGCTCAACTTCATCAGCAGCGAGGTGCACAAGCCGCTCAGCCACCTGTTCAGCGATGACGCCACCGATGTATCGCGTCGCAAGCAAAAAGACCTGCTGGCGCCCCGGTTCGGCTACCTGGCCAAGGCGCTTGACGGCCAATCCTTCCTGATGGGCGAACAGTTCACGGTCGCCGACGCCTATGTCTACAACATGCTGCTGTGGACCATTCCGACCGGCATCGACCTTGGCCCCTGGCCGGTCTTGCAGGACTACCGCCTTCGCATCTCGGCGCGCCCGGCGGTGCAGGCCGCGTTGAAGGAAGAGCGGCTGATCGGATAGGGTCCTGGCCGCGCAGGCTTGCCCGCCCGCCGCGCGCCCTGCCGGCGTGGGCTATCGGATTCACACATTGGTGGCGGTGCAGACCTGATGTCCTCCTTTCCCCTTGCGGGGAAAGGTGTCGGCGGAGCCGACGGATAGGGGGTGAGACACCCAAGCTTCAATCAGATCAACGGCTTGACCAACCGCTCCCCGGCGACGCTTTCGGCGCTGACACCCCCCATCCGACCCGCTTCGCGGGCCACCTTCCCCCGCAAGGGGGGAAGGAAGACGATGCGCAAGCCGCTGATCTAAAAACGACTTTTGGGGATGTGTGAACGCCGTAGGCCGGCGTGGGCGGGACGCTGGCGGGGAAGGCGCACAACGCGGACGGCGCCACAACGCCCTTCCTCGTCCAGCGCTAGAATTCCTCCCAGCTGGCCGGGGGCGCCGCCGCAACCGGCTTCAGCGCCGCGCCCCCGCGCCCCGTCGTCTTCATGGCCTGCACGCCCCTTGAGGCGGCGCGCACGGGCGGGCGGGCGGCGGACGGGCGCGCGCCGGCCTGGGCGCTTTGGCCCACCTCGAAGGCGCCGATCAGGCGGGCCAGCTCTTCGGCTTCCTGAGTCAGGCTGTGGCTGGCGGCGGTGGCCTGTTCGACCATGGCCGCGTTCTGCTGGGTGACCTGGTCCATCTGGTTCACGGCGGTGTTGACCTGTTGCAGGGCGGTGGCCTGCTCCTGGGTCGAGGCGGCGATATCGGACACGATGCCGTCGATCTCGACCACCTGGACCACGATGCGGTCCAGGGCCTGGCCGGTCTCGCCGACCAGGTCGACCCCGGCCTTGACCTGCATGCCCGAGGTGGAGATCAGGCCCTTGATCTGCTTGGCCGCGTCGGCCGAGCGCTGGGCCAGGGCCCGCACTTCCTGGGCGACCACCGCAAAGCCGCGGCCGGCGTCGCCGGCCCGGGCGGCCTCGACCCCGGCGTTCAGGGCCAGAAGATTGGTCTGGAAGGCGATCTCGTCGATCACGCCGATGATCTGGCTGATTTCCTGCGACGACTTCTCGATGCCGGTCATGGCCGCGACCGCCTGGCGAACCACCTTGCCGGAGCGCTCGGCGTCCTGCTTGGCGGAGCCGACCACCTGGCTGGCGTGGATCGAGCCTTCGGCCGTCTTGCGCACCGTGGCGGTGATTTCGTCCAGGGCGGCGGCGGTTTCTTCCAGGCTGGCGGCCTGATGCTCGGTGCGCCGGGCCAGATCGTCCGAGGCGCTGGAGATCTCCAAGGTGCCCGACCGGATGGTCGAGGTCGCCGTGGTGACCACCTGCATGGTGTCTTGCAGCTTCTGCATGGCCGCGTTGAAATCGGCGCGCAATTTTTCGTATTCCGGCGAGAACGCCTCGCCCAGGCGGAACACCAGGTCGCCCTCCGACAGCCGCTCCAGGCCCGAGGCGACGGAGTCGACCACGCGCGCCTGCTGCCGGGCGGCCTCGGCCAGGGCCGCGGCGTTGCGGGCGCGCTCGGTTTCCGACAGCCGGCCGGCGTCGACGGCCTCCTGCTCCAGCCGAAGCTTGACGATGGCGGCGTCCTTGAACATCTGCACCGCCTGGGCCATCTGGCCGATCTCGTCCTTGCGGCCGAGGGCTTGGATGGCCACGGTGTTGTCGCCGGTCGACAGCTGTTTCATCGTCGCCGTCAGCTCGACCACCGGGCCCGCGACCGTGCGCGACAGCATCCAGCCCATGGCGCCCGACAGGGCCATGGCCAGCAGGCCGCCGATCGCCAGCGTCCATTCCATGCCGCGAAGGGCGTCGGCCGCCAGAACGGTCTGCGCGTCCGAAAAGGCGTTCACCGCGTCGAGGGTCTGTTTGGCCGCCGCGCGGAAGGCGTCCATCCTCACCTTGGTGACGGGCGTCCTCGCCCGGGCGAGGCCTTCCTCCCGCCGCGCCGGATCCCGGAACAGGGGAATCTGGATATCGATCTCGTTCTTCCAGCCCGCGTGCGTCGCGACCATCTGATCGAGCAATTTGATCATGTCGGGATGCTGGGCGACGAGCTTTCGCACCTGGTCGACATCGGCGACGAAAGCGGCCTCGCCGAGGTCCACCTGCTTCAACGAGCTTTCGTTGAACGTGAGCTTGTACCCGCCCACCGAGCTGGATTCGTTGAAGGTGTCGGCCTTTGCCCGTTCCAGCGCCGCCTGGGCGTCATTGGCCGCCTGGTTGCGCACGTCCGCGGCCGAGTGGTTCAGCGCGGAGATGAACACCACCACGCACATGACCAGGACCGTGGCCAGGACACCGGAAAAGGCCAGCATCAGCTTGCGCGTTATGCTCAGGTGCGAAAACAGCATATATTACCCGATCTCAATTGGCGGATAGACGACGGCATTCCCAGATTGACCAGATCAAAAAGTATTTGAGATAAGATTTGATGATCAGGGCCGTAAACACTCACGTATCACCGTTATCTAAGCCTGTCGTCTTTCTACAATTCACACATCACCGGTAATGATCGAGATTGTGTTGAAAACTGATTGACGCGATATTTTCGGGACATTTTGACGCGGCGACGGGATGTGTTCCGCGCCGGGGCGCCTAAGCAAACCTTTGCAGATTTGCCTAGAGCGGGTTTCGACGAGCGTCAGCGGCCACATAGGCGTGGTAGACAAGGGCCAGGCCGACGGCGACGAGCGTGGCCAGCACCCCATAAAGCGCCACCCCCTTGCCCAATTGCGGCGCGGTCGGCGCGAACATCCGGTAAAGGCCGCCGAACATCAGAATCCACCCGACCAGGGTCAAGATTAGCGGCCAGTTCCTGACCCAGCGGTTGTGCGCCTGGACGATCGATAGGTCCGCGATGAACAGAAGAGCTCCATTTAAGTAAACCACCGGCGCGGCGATGCCTGCAAAACTGTCGATGTTGATCGCTTCAGATAGGCCAAGAACAATGAGCGTCGGCCCGGCAATACGGGCGATCCGCCTCGACGTGATCATCAGCGCGCCTCCCCGCCACGGGACCAACGAACCGGCCGTTGGCGGCGGTTGTCCTTCAAATCATTGGGGCGTTGAAAACGCGTGGCGCCTAGACGCATATCAAGGATTGACCCCGCAACATCTTCACTGACGCTTCGCGCCCGATTGACGGCCTTCGCCCGCCGCATCAGGATAGGTGCTTGTTCACCGCGCCTCGCGGTGGGCCGCGGTGCCGCCGCGGTAGATTGAACGCCCTGGCCTCATGGCCACGGCGGGATATCCGCCGCGGGGCGTCTTCCGTTCAGGAGACGCGCGTGCCCCAGACTTTCAATCCTACCCGCAAACAGCTTGATGAGTTTGAACGCCGAGGCGTGGTGCGCTTGCCAGGCTTTTATCCGAAAGCTGACATCGCTTCGATGACGGACCGTCTTTGGGCGGACCTTGAGAAGCGGTATGGCATAGGCCGCGACCGGCCCGAGAGCTGGACGGTGGCGCTTCCCTTCCAGTTCCAGGCCCTGAAGCGCTCCGGCGCCTTTGGGGCGCTCGGCTCGCCAAAGCTGTTTGACCTCGCCGACGCCCTGCTCGGCGCTGGATGCTGGGACAAACCCCAGTATTGGGGCGGACCGCTGGTCACCTTCCCCACGCCGGCCCCAAGCCTGCCGCGCCCGCCTTGGCACCTGGACATTGCGGGCGTTGAACGGCTCAGCCCCCTGCCCATCCTGAGAATTTTCGTTTTCCTGGAGCCCGCGCCGCCGCATGGCGGCGGGACATTGTACGTCGCAGGTTCGCATCGGTTGGCGATGGAGGTCGAACGCGCCCACGGCGGGCCGGTACGGTCGGCGCAGGTGCGAGATCGGCTCAAGGCCGAGCACCCCTGGTTCGCCAGCCTGCTCACCACCCCAACCGCCGACCTGCGCGCGCTTGTCAATGTCGAGGCGCGGGTCGGCTCCCACACCGTCCGGCTCGAAGAAATGACCGGCGCTCCTGGCGATCTCATCGTCATGCACCCGGCGATTCTCCATGGCGCGGCGCACAATGGGCTCGATCACCCCCGGATCATGCTGACCGAGTGGATCCCGCGCCGTGACGGCGTGGCGGAATGACCGCGTTGGATCGGAGCTATGGCGCGGTCGAGCGGCTGCCCAGGCCTGCGGCCCTTTGCGACCGCTCCTGGGCAGGCCCGGCTCGGACTAGGTCCCGCTTCAATGATCCAGATCAATTTCGTCTGGTTAATCCTCCAGTAAATATCTGATTATCTGGGTGATTTTGGTGAACCGAACGGCTGGGGCGCCGTTCTTGAGGGGCTTGGTCCGCCGCGCCAATTCGGCTTGGGCGAGCCGGCGCGGCTCTGAAGGAGCCTGTCCAGATGGAACATGCGACCGGCACAGATAGGGCGGCCGCCCCGCCCGCGACCGACAGGGGCGCCGGTGTTCACGGCCCGACCATGAAGGCCTTCGTCTATGTCGGCCCCGGCATGGCGGCGGCCCTCCAGGACCGGCCCAGGCCGACGATCCAGGCGCCGGGCGATGCGATCGTCAAGGTGGTCAAGACCACCATCTGCGGCACCGACCTGCACATCCTCAAGGGCGACGTGCCCACCTGCGCGCCGGGCCGCATCCTCGGTCACGAGGGCGTCGGCGTGATCGACTCCGTCGGGGCCGGCGTCACCACCTTTCACAAGGGCGACCCGGTGCTGATTTCCTGCATCTCGTCCTGCGGCAAATGCGAATACTGCCGCCGCGGCATCTATTCCCACTGCACCACGGGCGGCTGGATTCTCGGCAACGAGATCGACGGCGTCCAGGCCGAATATGTGCGCATCCCCCACGCCGAGACCAGCCTCTATCCGATCCCGCCGGGCGCGGATGACGAGGCGATGGTGATGCTCAGCGACATCCTGCCGACCGGGTTCGAATGCGGCGTGCTCAACGGCAAGGT
>FTIR01002555.1_pt1 | contig 16810 bp, 17 predicted proteins | sample 1658041 | NCBI WGS metagenome assembly FTIR01 (sample SAMEA3914793, study PRJEB12502) | metagenome | biome: forest; material: soil | place: Canada | collected 2011-07-03 | depth 0.3 m | reverse complement strand
TTCGCCGAGCTCGCCACCGAGCTCGTCGCCAACGGCCACAAGGCCCTCGTCTTCAGCCAGTTCGTCGACTTCCTCTCCTTGCTGCGCGAGCCGCTGGACGAGGCCGGCATCGCCTACCAGTACCTGGACGGCAGCACGCCCGCGGCCGAACGCACGCGCCGCGTCGAGGCGTTCCAGAACGGCGAGGGCCACCTGTTCCTGATCAGCCTGAAGGCCGGCGGCTTCGGCCTGAACCTGACCGTGGCCGACTACGTGGTCATCGCCGACCCGTGGTGGAACCCGGCCGCCGAGGATCAGGCCAGCGGCCGCGCCCACCGCATCGGCCAGCAACGACCGGTGACGGTGTATCGGCTGGTGAACACCGGCACGCTGGAAGAGAAGATCCTGACGCTGCACCAGACCAAGCGCGAGCTGGCCGACAGCGTGCTGGAGGCCGACGGCGAGGCCGTGGCCGCGGTGCCGATGGCGCGCGAGCTGCTGGCGTTGATGCGGGGCGACGCGCTGCCCGAATAGGACGCGCTACGATGGGCGCGAGTCCGTCACAAGGAGGCAAGCGCCTTGACCGAAGTCACCGGCATCGACCACATCTACATCACCGTGTCCGACCTGGCCCGCTCCGAGCCGTTCTACGACCGCGTGCTGCGCGACGCGCTGGGCTTCCGCAAGAACACGTTCGCGCTGGCCGGCGACCCGCACATCCAGTACTTCAACCGGCTGTTCGGATTCGTGCTGCGCCCCGCGCGGGTGCAGCACGCGCACGAACCGTATGCGCCGGGGCTGCACCATTTCTGCCTGCGGGTGGACTCCGTCGAGGACGTGCACGCCGTGGCGCGGGAATTGCAAGGCTCCGGCATCCAGGCCACCGATGCCCGTTTCTACCCGGAGTACTCGGACGACTACTGCGCCACGTTCTTCGAGGATCCGGACGGCGTGCGACTGGAAGTTACGAACTGGCGTCTCGAACGCCGCCGGCGTGCGGCACACTGGGACGATCCTCAGGCGTGACGGCGGCGGCGTCGTCCCGCAGCGTCATCTGACTCCCGCCACCCATGCCCATGACCCCGGCCAAGCCGCCCGAAGACGATTCCCGCAAGCCGCCGCCCGTGCCCGGCAACGTGGCGCTGCGGGCGGTGCTCACCGGCATCAGCATCGACCTCTGCGGCTCGACGCTGCTCAACATCGTCCTCACCTCCCTGTACGTGGCGCAGGCCGGCACGCCCGGCATGACGGCGACCGAGATCGACGACCTCGTGCGCAGCATGCCCCCCGAGTCGCCGCTGTCGGTGCTGGGCATCCTGCTGGGCTCGCTGATCTCCGTGGCCGCGGGCTACGTCTGCGCGCGGATCGCGCGCCGCAACGAGTTCAGGCCCGGCGGCCTGATGGCCGGCTGCACGGCATTGATCGGCCTGCTGCTGGTGGACACCGACCGCCTGACCACGGGTTTCCTGCTGCTGCTCCTGGCCTGCGGCGCCGCCTGCAACCTGCTGGGCGTCAAGTACGGCGTCGCGCAGAACCGCCGGCTCGACCAACCCGCCGAGCCGCCGGCGGACACGACGGCTTCATGAGCGCACGCCACGTCGCCATTGGACTCGGCATCGCGGGGGTGCTCGCCCTGGTGGGCTGGTGGGCCGTCGTGGCGTTCATGCCCGAGGGCTTCATCGACATCGACCAGGCGCAGCTGCAGCAGCGCCTGGACGAGCGCTTTCCGCAGAAGACCTGCGCGATGGGCGTGGCCTGTGTCACGCTGAGCGCGCCTGTGGTGACGCTGGCCGAGGGCTCGCCGCGCATCGGCCTGTCCGCCGACGTGCTGGTGACGCTGGGCCACCGCGAGATGCCCGGCAAGGTGGCCTTCAGCGGCGTGCTGCGCTACGTGCGCTACCAGGGCGATTTTTTCCTTGACGAGGTGCAGGTCGACAACTTCTCCCTCACCGGCTTCCCGCCCGAGTTCGTGCAGGTGGTGCAGGTGCGCGGCCCCGCCGTGCTGCGCCGCGCGCTGGAGGGCCACCCCGTCTACTCGCTCAAGGGCGACAGCGCCCGAGCCGCATTCGCCAAGCTGGCGGTGCGCGACGTGAAGGTGGTGAACGGGAAGCTGAGGGTGACGTTCCTGCGTTTCGGCGGCTGAAAATGAGCACGGCCACGCAGCGAAACTTGCCGACCTCTCTCATTCCGTGTTAGAGTCACGGACTCCGCTAGTCAGACCACAGCGGCAGCCGAATCCTGGAGAGGTGGCAGAGTGGTCGATTGTACCTGACTCGAAATCAGGCGTACCGCAAGGTACCGTGGGTTCGAATCCCACCCTCTCCGCCAGGACAGTGAAGCCCCAGAATAGCTAGTCAAATCAACGACTTAGCTTTCTGGGGTTTTCTCTTTTCCTCACACGTTTCCCCCACACGTTCTCAGCCGCGATCCGGCGACTGTCTACAATCTAAGCAAGCGCTGCTATACGCAAGCGCTCGCTGGGTAGTGCGAGCCTTCAAAAGGCCGGCGTAGGATCGAGCGATGGCATCTCTGATCGCATTCCTCACCTGGGCGTTCGCCCACTCCGAAGACTTCAACAAGGTCGCACTCGCTCTTGTTGCACTGGTCGGACTTGTTCTAAGCCCGATGATCCAGTGTGTGGTTGTGGCTTGGCAGATGCGCGTTCAGCGACGTATCGCCAATCTATCCGCGATCGATAACATCTCGGCGAAGCGCCAGGTCTGGATCGATGGCGTGCGAAATGACGCCGCTGAATTCCTCGCTCACACTGCGATGCTGGCGACGCTTCGAAGCAAATATCGGCGTGTCGAAGGTCATGACGCGAAGCAGGAGGTGGAGGAGAGGATGCTCACCGCTTTCGGGCAGGCAGAGATTTGCGGTTCGAGGCTGGAGCTGCGGCTCAACCCGAATGAAACGGCCCATCAGGAGCTGATTGCAATTGCTAAGGCCTTCGACCTAACGGCCAAGAGGTTCTTCGACGAGCCGGGGCTTGAGACACTGGGACTCCTAGACACCTACCAAACCCAGCGTGCCGAGATCATTAGCCGCTTGCAAGGCATCCTGAAGACCGAATGGACGCGCATCAAGGAGGCGCGGGTTTGAAGCCCTGAAGAGGGACGGCATTCGATCCATCCGGGTGACTGGGAGATAGTTCGAGCACATCGTGAGATCGTGGCTTTGGTGGCACTGAGCGCAGGCGAGACGCATAACAGTCCCCGACCGGGGATGGCGCATCACCCACATCCGGGATTGAACCCTTGACACTAACTCCTCCGGGATCGACCTCGCGTGTCTCGCTATGCCGGTCGCTCCTGACTTTCCCACTCATCGGTGAGAGTCACGGAACGAAAACCGTGCGGAGCCGTAGGGCATCCACTTCTGCCTATCAGGAAGGCACATAGTCGGGTTCCAGTCCCGACATCTGCTGGAACTTCTGGGCGAACTGCTCGGACATCAGGCGTCCCGCTGCGGTAACCGCCGAGTTCAAGCGGTGTTCAACCGAGCTGGACAGGCCACCGTCGAATCGGAGCCAGAGGCGGCGAAGACAGGGGGCGCGGCTGAGGCAGTCGGGCGGACTCATCGAATCGAGGGGTCATGGCGGGAATCGAGACCACGCAGAGTAAGCGAACGGCCATCCCATCTCGACCGTTATGCTCTGGCCATGCATGATCTGCTGATCACCAATATTGAGCGTTTCGACCTGAGCTCCGAGAGCGCCTCGGTCACGCTCGAGAGCGACGCCGGGCAAGTGGTGGCCTTCTGCTTTCCTTGCGGCTATGAGGTCGGCGATCGCGTTCCCAATCGCTTATATGTGCTGGACTCGACAAAGGTCCAGTCCCCGTACTTTGAAGACTGGACCGACGAGGAGCGCGTTCAGGTGTCGCGTGAGCGGCTTGATCGCGCCCGTGGTTATGCGTATAGCGGATGCGGCAGAGTCATCGACTCCCAGGAGGGGCTTGTGCAGGCACGGGGATTCATACTGGATTTCGGCGACGTGCCAGCGGGCGCTGAGGCGGTGGAGTTCGAGATCACCCGTCTTGATTTGAGGTAGCCCGCCAGCAGTGCGGCAGCAGTTCGTCGATCCGGCTGGCCGGCTGTGTCGGCAACGTGCTGAAGGCGCGAGGCAATTGGCGAGAGAACATCCCTGGCGTGGAGTGGTTCAACACCACGGCTGCTGACGTGGAAGCCATCATTGAGTTTGTGACCGAGAGCTGATCACATTCACTTGAATTCCGCCTGCATCTTCTGCGGAAGTATGTAGACGTCTTGAAGCAGATGCTCAACGACGCTCATAGCAAGTGACAGTTGACTGTCGGTGTGCGGCGTTGCCTCATGCGCCGCGGCGTTGCCCAGTGACCGAATCTTGTGTAGGAAGGCGGCGCTCGTAGGGGTCAAGACGGACTGGGTCACCAAGTTGTCGATCTGTAAGTTTAGCGTCCCACCTGCGGCGTTCTTCTGCTTGCAAACGGCCTCCAGCAGAGCACGAAGTCCTATGCCAGCCAACACCGGCTGTGCATTGCTGAGGGCGGTTAGCGTCTCGTCGTAGATCCGCGTGACTATCGGCGGCAAAAGATACTTGTCATTGCCGAGCCCATTCACGCCCTCACGCCTTGGCGGATAGAGCGACTCGGTGACCTCGCTGACCATCTGTCCGTTCTCGTCAATGTCATAAGCTTCCGAGTTGGACGACCTCTGCCGGAAGGATATGTTCTTGCAGCCAAGGCACTGGATGGTTTGGTACACCTCGTCCCAGGAAAAGGTGTTGACAGGATCAACCGGCTCCCATCCTTCGAGGTGTACCGATGCCAGAACTACGTGGGCAGTCTTGCCAGTGCACTTGGCGCACAGCACTACCTCTTCGGTGCTGGGCAGTGTCGCCTTAGTTCTGATCGTGGCTGCCATTGGTTTTCCTGCGGTTGAGGCCTCATTCTGCCCTGGGGGGGACGATCGGGTCGGACGTTGCAACCCCCTCGTGACTGAATGCGGATCAGGTGCCGAGATAGCCCAGAATCAACTTTGAGACCACGCCTGTGGCGACTCCCTGCGCGGACTTCGTGCCGAAATCAGTGAGCCATTTCCGAATCGCGACAGCCTTGCCTCCGCTTCCCGTGTCGTTGTCTGGACTTCCTGCAGCAGCACGCAGGGCGGCGACCTCAGGCTCCGACACCCCGACACTGCGAAGGGCGGCTATGAGGCTTTCTAGGTCTCCAGCGGCGATGCCCGTAGACGCTACCTGAGTCGTCCCGGTGTCGCCCTGGCTGAGGTTCTGAACGTTTCCAAGAATCGTGGTGTTGAAAATGTTCGGCACGTTTGTTCCCTTGATTGACCCACTGATCTCGGCGATGTCGCGGGAGGCGGGTAGCTCCTCTTCGATGCGCAAGGCGAAGTCCAGCACTCGTGTCTTCACCTGGTCGAGCACGTTCTCCAATGATCCCTGAGGAAGCTCCATCCATGCCTCAACGCACTGCGACCCGCGAACGTGTGTAGCGAATTTGGCCCCCAGATCAGCGGGCCAATGTATGCGAGGGCTGCTAACGCCCTTCGAGTTCTTCACTAACGCGGCGAACTCAGCAATCGCATCTCGCGCCTCGTGCTTCTCGTAGTGAGGCTGCAGGGCGTTAGGGAGCACGCGCACGGGTATGTCGAATTCACCTTGGTAGTACCCCATGAACTGGCCGCGGTTGCGAACGTGGAACACGCGGTAGGCTGGCACGGTCTGGTCGATTGGGTAACCTTCAAGCTCGCCCTTCGCCCAGTCAGTGAGAGGCTGGTAGTTCAGGCGGCGACCCAGCACCATGCAGAGTCTGAGAAGACGGGTGACTTCCCCGTCCTTCGAGGTAGCTTCATCAATGATGTCGTCTAGCAGGGCCATGCCCAATGCTACCGCTAACCGACAAGTTCAAGGGGCATTGAGCGGAGCCGGATAGGCCACCTTCGAGAGCGCTTCAAGTTGCTGTGCTTCGATGCTGCCCGAGGCGTACAGGCCATAGGTGATCGTCTTCTTATCGTGGCCAACGACATCCGCCGCGATGCCCTCAACCACCCCAGCACGCTGCATCATCGTTATGAGGGTGCCACGGGTGGTGTGGAATACGTGCGAAGGGCCATAGCCCAAGTCCTTCTTGAGGCGGTTGAACCGCTATCCTAGAGGAACCGAGCGGGTGCCGTATTGGTTGCCGTTGAGACGCCAACGCGCCGCTGCGATGACCTGATCGTCGAGTCCTACGCTGCCCGGGCAGAGGGCAGGTGAATGACAGCGCCTGGGACCCTATCTGGCAGAAAGCATGTGAAACGCGGCCTCGAACTCCTTGGCGGCGGCATCGATATGGGCCGCCCCGGCATCGAACGACCATCGCCGGACCGACGGAGCCTCCGAGAAGCCGGTTTCGGCCAGGAACGTCGCGGTCGCGAGTGCGTGGAACGCGCCTGTCAGCATCGAAGATGCGATGTGCATGCCTGCAACGTTGCTGAGTCCCGCGTCGAGAAGGTTTGGCGCAAAGGCGACCGTCTGCACCCTGAGCCGGATGGCTTCGGCCATCGCCATCCCGGTCGCGCGCTCGAGAAGATCCTGTGTGAGCGTCTCCGGGTCACCGAGGCCGATGACCATGATCGACTTCGGAGCCAGGCAGTCGGGCGGAGAGACCAGATGAAGCGTCTCGAGTTGCCGTGCCTTGAAGGTCCCGCTTGTGCGCATCCGGGTCAGGAGACCGTCCAGGGATTGGTCGAGGCCGAGCATGCCGCCACCGAGCGATGCACCCGCGGCTTCGTGTTCGAACATGCACGCAAAAGAGAGGTCGACCCCGGCGTCCCGCGGGCCCCATGCAACCACATCGAACTCCACGCCGCGAAAGCCACCCAGCGCGTACCGAGGCACTCGCGAACCTGATTCGCGCTCGCCGGGCTCCGCAGGCTCACGAATCATTTCTCGACTCTGGCATCAGGACGGGGATGAGCGCGAGGATTGGCGGCGCGACGAAGCACCACATGCCGAATCGAGCGAATACGATTGCGCCTGCCGCGCAGCCCAGTGCGAAACCAATCACGTTGGCCGACATCTTTTCCAGGCGCGCCAGGGCAGTGATTCTTGCTTCGCCCGTTGTCCCTCGGATCAGATCCGCGATGTCAATCATGATCTGAGTCGTCGTACCTGTCATCAGCGTCGTGGGCGGGGCCGTCCCCAGGTGAATGCGGGACGCGGCGTTCTGAATGGCCATTGCCGAGACCAGCACCATGCCGGTGATGAGCATCCCGAACCCGCCGCCCTGCTTGGACGGCTCGAGTTGGACGGCAAGCATGGCCCCGATCGCAAGAAGGGCCAGTTCGATCGACAGCATCGTCCTCAGGATAGGCAATCCCACCTTGGGCAGCAGGAAGCTGAACATCCGCGTCGACACGATGACGGCGCAGAACACGGGCAGGGCGGCCAGCTTGGCCGCGGCTCCTGCTGTGCCGAGCACCAGGGATGCACCCAGCGTCACGAAGTTTCCGGTGACATGGGCCGTGAAGAGTCCTTGCAATGCCAGGAAGCCCGCGGTGTCCACGTAGCCCGCGTTGACGCTCATGAAAACAGGGACGGTGAGTTTCATGTCTTGAGCCTCTTGAAGAGGAAGTCGAGTCCGAGGAGCGAAGGACGGGCGGCGCGGATGCCGCCGAGCGATTCCGCGCCTACGGTCGGCGCGCGCACTGGCGGAGTCGGTACCTGAGGCGCAGGTGACAGGTTAGGACGGCGCCATCATCCGCGCCAGACCCGGCAGGCCGTGCCGGGCTCGGCCATTGGAGAGAGCCTCTGCCTGGCGTCCGGTAGTGCCGGGCACGAAAGGAAGATCGTAAAGGGCAAACTTCCGGTCGTGCCGCAACCGGCCCCGCTCGCTCGTCCCGTCGCCGGTCACCAGGTGGCACGAAGCCCCACGGCGATCACCGACGGACTCGAACCGGTGGCCGGTGTCGTGTCGTTGATCGCGAAGTCCATGAAGGCGTTCGTCTCGTCTCCACCCGCGCCCCGGCGATGGCCTGCCCGTCCAGGTCGGTGACGCGTCCCGTGACCCGCAGGCGCGGGCCAGGGGTCGACCCTGACGAGATGGTGGCGCCGGATTCGCGCAGCGGCTGGTTGGCGCGCCAGAACGGACCGACGAGCGCGGGCTCGGTGCCGCCGGCGGCGACGGCGTCGCGTGCGCTGCGCAGCTGCACCAGCGTCGCCAGTCCCAGGATGTCGGCCAGCAGGATGCCTTCGTGCTTGCGGGGGCCGGTGGCCTTGCCCACCGCGACGAGGAAGTCCAGGCCCGTCTGCAACTCCTGCGGGGCGAGATCCACCTCGAGAGCAAACGCGTGGAGGTGCCGGATGGCCGCGGCCATCACCTCCTTGAGGCGAGGATTCTCGGTGCCCGCGTTGGCACGAAGGACCGCGGCGAGCAGTTCCTGCGGGTCCGACGGCGAAAGAGCTTTGTCCGACATCACGTGTCTCCTTGTCCCGGTAAGGTACTTTAGGGCAATCGATTGCCTTCAGATTTGGTCAGTTGCGCTGGTGCGTCAAATCGCGGCGACTTCATGCTGCAGGGCTTGTTCGCGACCCATTTGCAGGTCCGGGAAAGAGGGGGCAAAATTAAGGCAATCGTTTGCCTTAATTTTCAAAATGCCCGCACCCACTTCCCAGGTCACGATCGACGACATCGCCCGCGCCGCGGGGGTGCATCCCGGCACGGTCTCCCGGGCGCTGCGAGGCGTCAGCGGGAAGGTGTCGCCGGACAAGCGCGCCGAAATCGAGCGCATCGCCAACGAGCTGGGCTACCAGCCGAACTTTCTCGCCGCGTCCCTGCGAACCAAGCAGACGAACATGGCGGCCATCGTCGTCCCCGACCTGGCCAATCCGCTGTTCGGCCCCATCGTCCAGGGCCTGGAGAACGCGTTGCGCGAGCAGCAGATGCTCTGCCTCGTGGTTCAGACGCCTGCCGATCCGTCGAAGCGGCGCGAGCTGGTGGTCGCGCTCGCCAACCGGCACGTCAGCGGCCTGCTGATCCTCGCGGCCGAGAGCGACGATCCGATGCTGGAGATCGCCAAGCTCCGCCACCTGCCCACGGTGCTCGTCAACCGCGGCACCGGCGACCGCCAGTTCTCCAGTGTCGTGAGCGATGACGCCGAAAGCGTGCGGCTGGTGCTCGAACACCTTCACGAACTGGGGCACCGTTCGATCGGCCACATCGCCGGGCCGGGATCGTCGTCGACCGGGCGCGCGCGTCGCGACGCGTTCATCCGGATGACCCGTGACATGGGACTGAAGAACTGTCCGGTGGTGGAAGCATCGGCGTTCACTCGCCAGGCGGGTCGGGACGCCGCGGGCAAGCTTCTGAAGGGCGCCAGGCGTCCCGGCGCGGTCTTTGCCGCGAACGACCTGATCGCCTTGGGCGTGCTCGACCAGGCGAGGGCAACAGGACTGTCGGTGCCGCGCGACTTGTCCCTTGTCGGCCACAACGACATGCCGCTCGTCGACCTCATCGACCCGCCGTTGACGACGGTACGCATTGCCGTGGACCAGATGAGCGCGCAGGCGGCCGCGCTCTTTCTCGAACACGTGGCGCGGCCGAACCAGGCGCCCTCCACGAGGGTGCTGATGCCCGAGCTCATTGTTCGAGCGTCGACGGCTGCCCGATCCGTCGGCTGACATGGGCTCGCAACCGAACAGGGCAGTGGCGGTCGGCTCGCTTCTCCCGGTGGCGCTCATCCGGGCGTGTCTCCTTGCTGCTTGTGTCGTCGTGGCCTCGCTGGCGACGGCCGCGACGGCGCCTGGGGCGAGGGCGACACCGAACGCCAAGCCGCTGTCAGGTTTCGCCTACAACTCGTGGAATCCGCAGGACGGCGCGCCCGGCGACGTCTGGGCGCTGGCGTTGGCGCCTGACGGCACCTTGTGGCTGGGTTCGGGACAGGGCCTGGTCCGCTTCGACGGCGTCCGCTTCGAGCGCTATCGAACCAGGCAAGGAGCCCGCTTGCCGGCTCTGAACATCAACGCGCTCGCGGTCATGCCCAGGGGTGAGATCTGGTTGGGAGATCATGACGGCGGCGCGGTGCGTCTACGCGACGGCGTGGCCACGCGCTATGGCGTTGCGGACGGGCTTCCCAGCGGTTCAATCCTGCGCTTCGCGTCGGCCTCGGGCGCGCTTTGGGCGGCGACGGCAACCGGCCTGGCCCGCTTCGATGATCAGCGCTGGAGTCGTATCGGATCCGATTGGGGTTTTCCGCGGACCGCGACCTACTATGCGTTCGCCGACCGCGGTGGCGTTCTCTGGGCATCCACGGCCGAGGGCCTGTACTACCTGCTGCCGGGCGAACATCGATTCCACGACTCCGGCGTGCGCGTCGCTCCCTACGCCATCGTTGCGCAGGACCGCTCGGGGCGTCTATGGCTGTCTGACGGCATGTGCGGTACGCGGCCCCTTCCTGAACTCCTCAAGGGCGCAGCGCCTGTTCCCTGCGCGGGCCACGGCAGCGTGCAGCATCGCGCCTGGCAGATGCTGTTCGCCTCCGACGGCAGCCTCTGGCTGACCGAATTGGGCCGGGGCGTGGCGCGGGTCCCGCATCCGGAGCGGGTCGCCGTGGGCCAGTCAGTCGACACGAGCACGGAACTGGAACTCTTCACGCACGAAGACGGCCTCGCTTCGGCAGTCACAGTTCCCTTGCTGCAGGGCGCCGACGGAGAGGTCTGGGTGGGCACGAACCTGGGACTGTCGAGCTTTCGGCGCCGGCGCCTCCAGGAAGTGCCCGGCCTGGCTTCTTCCCCGTTGAACGGCTTCGCAGTCGTCCGCGAAGGATCGGGCGTGCTGGTGTCGAACCAGGAACAGGTGCTGGAGGTGGATCCACCGAGGCCGCCGGTCGCCGTGCTGCCATCGACGCTTTTCTTCGATCCGCGAGCCGCGGTGCGCTCCGGCGATGGCGCCCTCTGGTACGTGGAGCGCGACCTGCTGTGGCGGATTCGTGACGGCAAGCGCAGCAGATGGCAACTCCCGGCGAAGGGCTTGTGGACGAACGGCGTGGACGCGATGGCGCCGGACGACAAGGACGGCGTCTGGCTGTCCGTGCACGACAACGGCGTCTTTCACGCCCGACCTGGGGCCCTGACCCGGGAGAGTCGACTGCAGCCTGAGGACGGTTGGCCGTCGGCGATCATGACCGGCGACGACGGCGACGTCTGGTTCGGTGTTGACGGAGAACTCCTCCGTCTTGCAGCCGACGGCAAGCGCTCGCGCCATGGCGAACCGGACGGGCTTGCCGTTGGCCGGGTGACCGCGATGCTGATGAGTCGATACGGACTGGTCGTCGCGGGGCAGGACGGCGTGGCGCTGCTGCGCAATGGCCATTTCGTCACCGTTGCGGCGCTGCGCGACGATGTGTTCGGATATGTCTCCGGCATCGTCGAATCGGACTCGGGCGACCTCTGGATGAACGGCGGACGCGGCGTCGTCCAGATCTCCGCAAGCGATGTGCTGCGCGTGTTCACCCAAGGCGCTCCACTGAACTACCGACTGCTTGACGCGCAGGACGGCCTGCCCGGCATCGCGTTGCAGGACCGCGCGTCGCCAACGGCGCTGCGGGACGCACGTGGACGGCTTTGGTTCGCTGCAAACCAGGGCGTGGCCTGGCTGGACCCCTCCGAGGCTTCGAGGAGCGCACGTCATCCGCCCGTAGAGATCAACGAAGTGCGCGCGGGCGACGAGAGCTTCGAGCCCGTGCCCGGATTGACGCTGCCAAAGGGCGTTCGCGCCGTGACTTTGCGCTATGGCGCGCTGACCCTGGATCGGGCCACGAAGATTCGCTTTCGCTGCCGGCTGGACGAGGTCGATGAGGACTGGCGCGAGGTCGGCAACCAGCGGGAGGTGAACTATGCCAACCTCGCTCCCGGCACCTACCACTTCAGTGTACGGGCGGCCAACGCGGACGGGTTGTGGAACAACAGTGGCACGTCCATCGCCTTTTCCATCCCGCCGACGCTTGTGCAGACGCGGGCGTTCTTCTGGACCTGCGTTGTGCTGCTGTGCGTGCTCGCCTTGCTGGTACACCGTTTGCGTATGCGGGTGCTGTCGAATCGCCTGCAGTTGCGCCTGGAGGAGCGCCACGCCGAACGTGAGCGCATCGCCCGAGACCTTCACGACACGCTGCTTCAAGGATTCCAGGGCCTCGTGCTGACCTTTCATTTGTGCGCCATACGTCTCGAGGAGGGGGAACTGCGCCGGCAACTGGCGCAGGCTCTGGATAGCGCCGAGGCCGCTCTGGTTGAAGGGCGGGAGCGTGTGCACCTGCTGCGCCGCGTGGCAGGCCGCGGTGAATCCATCGCCGTGCTGCTCGGCGAGCTCGGGCGCGAGATCATCAAGCCGCCGACCGAATTCAGGATTGTCGTCACCGGCGAGGAGCGCGCGCTTTGCGAGGCCGTGGTCGACGAGCTGCAACTGATCGCGCGCGAGGCGCTGGCCAATGCGCAGAGGCACGCGCGGGCTCGCCTCGTCGAGATCAGGCTGGACTTCGCCCTGGACGCCTTGCGCCTGAGCATTCGCGACGACGGCACCGGCATGGAAAGCCTTGTTCGCGAGCGGATGGGACGCGACGGGCGCCTGGGCCTTCGCGGCATGTCCGAGCGGGCGGGCCAGCTCGGCGGCACGCTGAACATCCATCCGTGGGCAGGCTGCGGAACGGAGGTGTCCCTGCACGTGCCCGCGGCGGCCGCATACAGCTGGCCTGCCGCGGAGCAGTCGCCGTCAGGTTGGCGCCGGTGGTGGCGTCGGTGGGTGGGCTGACACCTTGTTCACGCCCTAGGCTTCCAGCAGGGCGACAGTGCCCAGCCCGCCGTCCGCGCAGATGCTGACGATCGCTTTCGTTCCCTTTGGACGCAGCGCCAATTCCTTGACGGCTTGACTGAGAATTCGAGCCCCCGTCGCCGCGAAGGGGTGGCCCAGCGCGACCGAACCGCCATGCGGATTGATGCGATCGCGTGGAAATGTCCCGAACCTCGGCTCGACGCCGACGCGGTTCCGCAGAAACGCCGCGTCCTCCCAGGCGGCGATGTGGAACGCCACCTGGGCGGCGAAGGCCTCGTGGATCTCCCAGAGGCCGATGTCCTCGTAGGCGAGGCCGTGTCGAGCCAGCAGGCGCGGAACCGCGAAGGCCGGCGCCATGAGCAGGCCTTCCGTGCGGAAGTCCACCGACGCGAGCTCCCAATCCAGGAGGCGCACGGCGGGCGTACCTGGCGGAAGCCTCGCCATGCCTTTCTCCGAACCAACCCAGAGTGCAGCAGCCCCGTCGGTCAGCGCACTCGAATTGCCTGCGGTCAGCGTGCCCAGCCCGGACGTCGTGTCGAAGGCCGGCTTAAGCGCCGACAGTCGCGCGAGCGATGTGTCCTTGCGTGGAAGACCGTCGCGAGCGATCAGCCCGCCCGGCGTCTGAACAGGCACGACCAGGTCGTCGAAGAACGCTGCGTCCCAGCCCGCGACCGCGCGCTGGTGGCTGGCGAGCGCCAGTGCGTCCTGCGCCTCGCGGGTGATGTGCCACTGCCTGGCGGTGATCTCGGTGTGTTCGCCCATGGTCAGGCCGGACGTGCGGTTGGCAACCTTGGGAATCCACAACCGGATGTCCCCGGGGCTGAGTTCGATCAGATGGTGCAGCTTCGCTCCGATCGTTCGCGCGTCCTGGAACTGGCGCAGCCAGTCGGAGAAGTTCTGCCCGAAGCCGATCTGTACCCGGCTCATGCTCTCCGCGCCGCCGACGATCGCGAGGTCTCGCGCCTTGCCGTCGATCATTCCGGCGGCCTGGAAGGCCCCGACCATCGATGTGGAGCACGCCATGATGGTGGAGAACGCCGGGATCGTCGCATCGAGCTCGGCGTCGAGGAGCACCTCCCTGGCGATGTTCGACCAGGTCAGGTTCGGGATGACCGAACCCCACACGAACATGTCAGGACGCGTTCCTGCCAGCTTGGCTGCCATCTCTTGCGCGATCGGCACCGACAGGCCCAGCGCGTCGAGGTGCGAAAACGCGCCGCCGGCCTTCAGGAACGGGGTCCTGACCCCTGCGGCGAGGAAGACGGGGACCTTGGTCGCGCTCATCGGATGGCCTCTTCGTACCGATCGAGCGGCGAATATACCTGCGGTGTCGCGCAAGGTTTGCCCCATGCGCACAACGGCCAATGCGGCCTCTGCATTTCGGTAGTTCGACCTCGACCACTTGCTGGATATGGTGAACCGGGAACGCGGGCCATCGACTGGCCAGACGGCGCTCGGCCTGCTGGTCTCGCCGGCCTTCTCCGGCTTGCCCTGGCCATGGGGGCGGGTCGCCGCGAACTCGATCGTCTCCACGGTTTCTGTCATGCTCATGACGTACTTCATCATGCCGCGATACACGCGCCTGCTGTCGCGCTGGCTCCATCGCGAGTAGAGGCCGCGCCCCGTCGAGCGGCTCACGATGGCTCCGCCTAGTCCTTCAGGCCTAGGGCGACCCCTGCACGGTGCCCTATCCCCGGGCACGGCGACTTGGAGGCGCGGCCGGCGACGATCGCCGGCAGAATTTCTTGTCGGTGATGGATGCCGACGTGGCGGCAAGCCTCCCCGAGTCCTCGACCCCACAAGGAGAACAAGAGATGTCCACTTCTTCCATCAGCTCGCTTGCGGAGCTCACGCGCAGACAGCTCGTGTTGGGCGGCGCAGGCCTGGCCGCCGCGGCGGCGTGGCCCGGCTCGGTGCTGGCCGCCGCATCTTCAACCTCTTCCAAAGCAACGCAAGGAAATCAAGCCATGAGCTTCGTCACGACCAAGGACGGCGTCCAGATCTTCTACAAGGACTGGGGCGACAAGTCCGCCCAGCCCATCGTGTTCTCGCACGGCTGGCCGCTGAGCTCCGACGACTGGGATACCCAGATGCTGCACTTCCTGCAGCGCGGCTACCGCGTCGTCGCGCACGATCGCCGCGGTCACGGCCGCTCCAGCCAGGTGGCCACCGGCCACGACATGGATCACTACGTCGACGACCTGGCGGCAGTCATGGATCACCTCGACCTGAAGCGCGCTTTCCTCGTCGGCCACTCCACGGGCGGCGGCGAGGTCGCGCACTACATCGGCCGCCACGGCAGCAAGCGCGTCGCCAAGGCGGTGCTGGTCAGCGCGGTGCCGCCCATCATGGTCAAGACCGCGAGCAATCCCGGTGGCCTGCCGATGGACGTCTTCGACGGCATTCGCGCGGGCGTCGCCAACAATCGCCCGCAGTTCTACAGGGACCTGGCCATCCCGTTCTACGGATTCAACCGTCCGAACGCGAAGGTCTCCCAGGGCATCCTCGACCACTGGTGGGCGCAGGGCATGATGGGATCGGTGCAGGCCCACTACGAGGGCATCAAGGCGTTCTCGGAGACCGATTTCACGGGCGACCTGAAGAAGATCGACGTGCCCACGCTGGTCATGCACGGCGAGGACGACCAGATCGTCCCGATCGCGGACGCCGGGCTGCTCTCGGCCAAGCTGGTCAAGGGCGCGCAGCTGAAGACGTACCCGGGCCTGTCGCACGGCATGTGCGCCACGAATCCCGATCTCATCAATGCGGATCTGCTGGCCTTCTTCAAGGCCTGATATTCGGATGTGACGACAAGGCCCCTGTCCGATGGCCGGGGCCATTTTTGGTTCATCGTCGACTTGCGGGGCGCGTTGGTTTGCGGTGCGCGCTGGGTCAGGCACGACTCAGTCCTCCACCATCGCCCGCAGCTTCTCCACCGTCGCCCAGTTGCGCGCCGTGCCGCGCTCCTTGAGCAGCTTGCCCACGGCCTTCGCCACGCGGCTGTCGATGACGCCGCCGGCGCACCACAGCCAGGCGGCGTGCTGGCCGGCCGCGAACGCCTCTGGCGCCCAGTCGTTGGCCTCGAGCGGCTTCAGCTCCGTGAGCGCGGACGCGTCCTGCGTGAACATCACCAGCATGCGCGCGTCGTCGTCGGCGTGCTCGCGCAGCGGATGTTCGGCGATGGCCGCGGCGAGGTCGGCTGCGGTCTTGACGACCACCTCGCAGTCGACACCCAGCGTCTCCACGATCGCGGCGCGCAGGCGCTTTGCGTGCGCGGCGGCGGTGCCGCCCTTCGCATCGAAGACCGCGTTGCCGCTGTTGAGGAGCGTACGCACGTTCGCGAAGCCGAGTCCTTCCATCAGGGCGCGCAGGTCGGCCATCGCCACGCGCTTGGCTTTGCCGACGTTGATGCCGCGGAGCAGGGCGATGTGGCGCTTCATGCCGTGCATTCTGACCGGTACGGCGCCGGCACGCGGCAGGTCGGTACACTTCGTCGCCCATGCCGCACACGACCCAGCCCGCCCACGCACCAGTCCATCCTCTTCGCCGCCTGCTGGGCTACGCCCGCGGCTACCGGCGCGACATGGTGCTGGCCACCGTCTACTCCGTCCTGAACAAGTTCTTCGACGTGCTGCCCGAGCTGCTGATCGGCATCGCGGTGGACGTCGTGGTCAATCGGAAGACCTCGTTCGTCGGCCGCTTGGGGCTGGTCGACCCGAAGCAGCAACTGGTGCTGCTCACGCTGCTCACCATCGTGATCTGGCTCGGCGAGTCGCTCTTCCAGTACCTCTACGAGCTGAAGTGGCGCGGCCTGGCGCAGAGCCTGCAGCACGAGATGCGCATGGAGGCGTACACGCACGTGCAACGCCTGGAGATGGCCTACTTCGAGCGCAACCGCAGCGGCAACCTGCTGGCCGTGCTCAACGAGGACGTCAACCAGATGGAGCGCTTCCTCAACGGCGGCGTCAACGACCTGATCCAGGTGTTCGTCGGCTCGCTGATGGTGGGCGGCGTGTTCTTCGCGCTCACGGCCA
>FTIR01001663.1_pt2 | contig 16874 bp, 18 predicted proteins | sample 1658041 | NCBI WGS metagenome assembly FTIR01 (sample SAMEA3914793, study PRJEB12502) | metagenome | biome: forest; material: soil | place: Canada | collected 2011-07-03 | depth 0.3 m | reverse complement strand
GCCGGCGGCCCGCACGCCGAGGTGATGGCGTTGCGCGACGCGCAGGCGCGCGGCGCCGACGTGCGCGGCGCCACCGTCTACGTGACGCTGGAGCCCTGCGCCCACCACGGCCGCACGCCGCCGTGTTGCGACGCGCTGGTGGCCGCCGGCGTCGGCCGTGTCGAGATCGCCGTCGGTGACCCGAACCCGCTGGTCAACGGCCAGGGCACGGCACGCATCGCCGCGGCCGGCATCGCCGTGGGCCACGCGAGCGACGACGTCGCGCAGCGCGCGCGCGAACTCAACATCGGTTTCTTCTCGCGCATGGAGCGCGGCCGGCCGTGGGTGCGCATGAAGATCGCCGCCTCGCTTGACGGCCGCACCGCGTTGCCCGACGGCGCCAGCCAGTGGATCACGGGCGCGGACGCGCGCGCGGACGGCCATGCGTATCGCCGGCGCGCGGGCGCGGTGCTCACCGGCATCGGCACCGTGCTGGCCGACGACCCGGCGCTGGACGTGCGCCTGGTCGCGACGGCGCGCCAGCCGCTGCGCTGCGTGGTCGACGCCCGGCTCGATACGCCGCCGAGCGCGCGCCTGTTCGACTCGGCGTCGCCGGTGCTCCTGTTCACCGCGTCGACGGATGCAGCTCGCCGCGCGGCGCTGCAGGCGCGCGGCGCGGAGATCGTCGACGTGCCGCAACGCGACGGCCGCCTGGTCCTCGAACACGTGCTCGACGCCCTCGCCGCCCGCCACGTCAACGAGCTGCACGTCGAGGCCGGCGCCCGCCTCAACGGCGCGTTGCTGCGGACGGGCCGCGTCGACGAGCTGCTGCTTTACCTGGCGCCAACGCTGCTGGGCGCGGGGCGCGACATGGCGTCGCTGGGGGCGCTCGAGGCGCTGAGCGACGGCATCCCGTTCGAATTCACCGATGTGGCGAAAGTGGGCGCTGACCTGCGCATCCTTGCACGAACCCGACACGCATAGAGTCCCCGCCCCTGGGAAACCCTTGCCCGCCGCCTACAATCGCGGGATGCCCATCTCTTCTGTTTCCGCCCTGGTCAACGAACTGGCCGCGGGCCGCATGATCATCCTCGTCGACGAGGAAGATCGTGAAAATGAAGGCGACCTGGTCCTCGCGGCCGAATTCGTGACGCCCGAGGCGATCAACTTCATGGCCCGCCACGCCCGCGGCCTGATCTGCCTGACGATGACGCGCGAGATGTGCGAGCGCCTGCACCTGCCGCCGATGGCCACGCGCAACGGCTCGTCGCACGGCACCGCGTTCACCGTCTCGATCGAGGCCGCCGAAGGCGTCACCACCGGCATCTCCGCCGCCGACCGTTCGCGCACCGTGCAGGCCGCCGTCGCGCGCGGCGCGAAGCCGTCGGACCTGGTGCAGCCGGGCCACATCTTTCCGCTGCAGGCGCAGGACGGCGGCGTGCTGATGCGCGCCGGCCATACCGAAGCCGGCTGCGACATGGCCGCGATGGCCGGCCTGATGCCCTCGGCCGTCATCTGCGAGGTGATGAACGAGGACGGCACGATGGCGCGCCTGCCCGACCTCGAGATCTTCGCCAAGGAGCACGGCCTGCTGATCGGCACGATCGCCGACCTGATCCATCACCGCAGCCGCAACGAGTCGCTGATCAACCGCGTGGGCCAGCGCGAGCTCGCCACCCCCTACGGCAAGTTCGATTGCCACCTGTTCCGCGACCGCTCCGGCGGCGCGCACATGGCGCTGGTCAAGGGCAGCTGGAAGCCGGGCGACGAGATCCCCGTGCGCGTGCACGAGCCGTTCTCGGCCATCGACCTGCTCGACTCCTCGTGCGGCAAGCACTCGTGGCCGCTGCCGCAGGCGCTCGCCACGATCGCGCAGCGCGGCCAGGGCGTGGCGGTGCTGCTCAATTGCGGCGAGCCGGCCGACCACCTAGTGGCGCAGCTGATGCCCGAAGCCGATCCGTGCGAGGCCGCCAGCAAGCGTCCGGTCGACCTGCGCACCTACGGCGTCGGCGCGCAGATCCTGCGCGAGCTGGGTGTCACGCGCATGCAGTTGCTGGGCCAGCCGCGGCGCATGCCCAGCATGACCGGCTACGGCCTGGAAGTGTCCAGTTTCATCACGACCGCCGACGCCGCCTGACCTCGTCTTTCTCCAGCCGGTCGCCGCGTGCGATACGGCCCCTTGTTCTTTTTCCCCGGAGCGTTCCCCGATGCAAGCTGCTGATCAAGGCACCCCGATCGATCTCGATGGCCACGACCTCGTGATCGGCATCGTGCGAGCGCGATTCAACGACGCAATCACGTCGCGCATGGCCGAGGTCTGCCAGGCCGAACTGCTCGCGCTGGGCGTCTCCGCCAAGCACATCACGCTGGTCACCGTGCCCGGCGCGCTGGAGGTGCCGATCGCGCTGAAGGCGATGGCCGACCAGGACGACTTCGACGCGCTGGTGGCCATCGGCTGCATCATCCGCGGCGAGACCTACCACTTCGAACTGGTGGCCAACGAGAGCGGCGCGGGCGTCACGCGCGTGTCGCTCGACCACCAGGTTCCGATCGCCAACGCGATCCTCACCGTCGAGAACGAAGCCCAGGCCCTGGCCCGCGTCGAAGACAAGGCGCGCGACGCTGCGCGCGTTGCGGTCGAGATGGCCAACCTGATGGACGACCTGCTATGAATGCCCCGATTTCCGACACGCCCGCGACCCAACCCGCCGGCAAGCCGCCCAAGCCCAAGTCGGCGCGCCGCCGCTCGCGCGAGGTTGCGCTGCAAGGCCTGTACGAGTGGCTCGTCTCCGGCACCGATGCCGGCGTGATCGACGCCCACATGCGCGAGCAGGAAGGCTTCGACAAGGCCGACCGCGCGCACTTCGATGCGCTGCTGCACGGCTGCATCGCCGAGGCCGCCGATCTCGACGCGGTGCTGGCGAAGTTCGTCGACCGCAAGACCACCGAGCTGTCGCCGGTCGAACACGCCGTGCTGATGATCGGCGCGTACGAGCTCAAGCACTGCGTCGACATCCCGTACAAGGTGGCGATCAACGAGGCGGTCGAACTCGCGAAGAGCTTCGGCGGCACCGATGGCCACAAGTACGTCAACGGCGTGCTCGACAAGACCGCCACCGACCTGCGTCCGGTCGAAGTGCAGGCCGCGCAGAAGCATCGCGGCTGACCTGGCAATGAAGCTCGCCAGCCGACTCGACCACATCGATCCGTTCTACGTGATGGAGTGCGCCAAGGTGGCGCGCGAGATCGCGGCCTCGCCCGCATGCGACCCCGCGCTCGGCGGCGAGCGCATGATCTACCTGAACATCGGCGAACCCGATTTCACGGCGCCGGCGCCCGTGATCGCCGCCGCCGAGGTCGCGCTGCACGCCGGCCGCACCCAGTACACCGAAGCCGTCGGCCTGCCCGCCTTGCGCGAACGCATCAGCCAGTGGTACGCGAGCCGCTGGGGCGTCGCCGTGCCGGCCCGGCGCATCGTCGTGACCGCGGGCGCGTCGGCCGGTCTACAACTCGTCTGCCAGGCGTTGTTCGAGGCCGGCGACGAGGTGTTGATGCCCGACCCGAGCTATCCGTGCAACCGCCATTTCGTGGCGGCCACCGGCGCCACCGCGCGCCTGGTGCCGACCACGCCCGCCACGCGCTTCCAGCTCGACGCCGACGCGGTGCGCGCGCACTGGCAGCCGCAGACGCGCGGCGTGCTGCTGGCCACGCCGTCGAACCCGACCGGCACGTCGATCGCCCCGGCCGAACTGGCGCGCATCGTGGAGGTCGTGCGGGAAAAGGGCGGCGTCAGCATCGTCGACGAGATCTACCAGGGCCTCAGCTTCGACCCGGCCTTCGAACGCTGCGCCCTGGCGCTGGGCGACGACATCATCTCGGTCAACAGCTTCTCGAAGTACTTCAGCATGACGGGCTGGCGCCTCGGCTGGCTGGTGTTGCCGCAGGCGCTCGTCGAGCCGGTGGAACGCCTGGCCCAGAATCTCTACATCTGCGCCAACTCGATCGCCCAGCGCGCGGCAATCGCCTGTTTCGACGCCGAAAGCCTGGCCGAATGCGAAACCCGGCGCGCGGCATTTCGTGCGCGGCGCGATTTCATCGTGCCGGCATTGCAGAAACTGGGCATCGACGTGCCGGTCATTCCCGACGGTGCTTTCTACGTCTGGGCCGATTGCCGCCGCTTCGCCGCCAACAGCTGGGATTTCGCGATGCAGATGATGCAGACGGCCCACGTGGCGCTGACGCCCGGCAAGGACTTCGGCCCGGCGCATGCGGACACCTATTTCAGGCTGTCGTTCGCAACGTCGATGTCGCAGCTCGAGGAAACTGTCGCAAGGCTGACGCGCGAGCTCGACCGCTGATCCCTTCAACCCTGCCGGCGAGCGTGACGCAATCGCCGAGAGGGCGATATTTGTGTCATCGTGCAGGGTATGTTCCTGTTATTCGGTCATTTATCCAGGCCCACCATCGGTTAACTTCCGCCCATGCGATGGAATCTCTTCAGGCGCGCCGACTCCGTGGACGCCTCCGACTCAAGCTTCGAAACGACGGTGGTCGATGACGTGGCGGCGGCGCGCATGGCGCAAGGGCCGGCGCCCGAAGGCGCCGTTGCGCCTCCGCCCGCCCCGGTGCTCGCCGGCATCGGCACGGGTATCGAGAGCGAAAACATCGGCCACGTCGGCCGCTATGCGCTCAAGACCATCCTCGGCAAGGGCGGCCTGGGCACCGTCTACGCGGCCTGGGATCCGCTGCTGTCGCGCACCGTCGCGCTCAAGACCCTGCACATCGACGCCGATCCGGCCGCCCGCGAGTCGCTGGACGCGCTGTTCCTGAACGAGGCGCGCGCGGCCGCCGGGCTGTCGCACCCGCACATCGTCACCGTGTTCGACGCCGGCCCGTCCGACACCGGCGTCTACATCGCCATGGAGCGCCTGCAGGGCCAGGATCTGCGCCACCTGCTGCTGCAGGGCGTGCGTCCCGGCCCGATCGAGGCGGCCCAGGTGGTGCGCCGCGTCGCCGACGCGCTGGCCTACGCGCACCGCAAGGGCGTCGTGCATTGCGACGTGAAGCCCGCCAACATCTTCATGACCGGCCGCATGCATCCGAAGGTGCTGGACTTCGGCATCGCCCGCGTCGCGCACCGCGACGTGCCCGCGCTCGAGGGCGTCGTCGCCGGCTCGCCGTTCTACCTGGCGCCGGAACAGATGGATGGCCGCTCCGTGGATCGCCGCAGCGACGTCTATTCGCTGGGCGTCGTGCTGTACGAACTGCTGGTGGGCAAGAAGCCGTTCGAAGGCTCGTCGCTCGAAGCGATCACCAACGCCGTGAAGACGGCCGAGGTCGTGCCGGCGCACCGCGTGTCGCCCAAGATCCCGTTGGGCCTGTCGGTGATCGCCGGCCGGGCGATGGCGCGCGATCCGGATCAGCGTTACCCGTCCGCCCGCCACCTGTCGATGGAGCTGCGCCACTGGGTCGATTCGGCCGAGGCGCGCGCGCTGCGCAACGAGGCGCGCGGCACGCCCAATCCGACACCGGCCACGAAGAAGTTCGCCCGCATCGCGGTGCCGCTGGCCGCCGTCGCCGTGATCGGCGGCGGGTTGGCCTGGATGAAGTTCGGCGGCACGTCGTCGTCCGAGGTGGCGACCGCCGCCCCGGCCGCCAGTGCGCCCGTGCCCGTGCGCGCGGCCGCCGTCGCGCCGTCGGCCGTGGTGATCGCCTCGGCAGCCGCGGCCGCCGAGGAAGCCGCCGCAGCGGCATCGGCCGCTGCCGCGACCTCCGTCCCCGCCAGTGCGGCGATGGCGCTCGACACCGGAGCCGGCACCGTCCCGGTGGCCGCCAGCGCGCCCACCGACGCGGCCGCGAAGAATGCCGAGCGCACCATCGTCAGCAAGGCCGAAGCCGCGCGCCGCCGCAAGGCGATGGCCGTGGCCAGCGTGACCGGAGGGGTGCCGATGTCGGCCGTGCTCGCCGAGGGCGTGGTGCAGCTGGCCGTCAGCCCCTGGGGTCAGGTGGAGGTCGATGGCAAGACCATGGGCACGTCGCCGCCGCTGACTCGCCTGACGCTGTCGGCCGGCAATCACACCATCACCGTGCGCAACACCGACTTCCCCGCCTACACCACCACCGTCGCCGTCGACGGCGAGAGCCCCGTGACGCTGCGCCACCGCTTCGGGCCCTGAGATTTCTGCTGACCGCCAACGCCGTGACCACTTCGACTTCGTCGCATCGCCCGTCGCCCCTGCCCGGCAGCGCCCGCCTGACCCGGGCGTTCGCCGTGCTGGCCGTCGCCGCCACGCTGGCCGCCTGCGAAACGGCGCCGCCGCAAGCGCCGGTCGGCCTCACCGATCTCACGGAGCGGCCCGCCGAACGGGCGCTGATGGGCGCCATGCGCGCCTACGACGACGCCGACTACCCGGCGGTGGAACGCCAGGCCAACGAGGCGATGAAGCTGGGCCTGCGCAGCACGCGCGACGTGGCCACGGCGCACAAGCTGCGCGCCTTCGTCTACTGCACCAGCAATCGCCTGGCGGCCTGCGAGGCCGAGTTCCGCGCCGCCCGCGCGGCCGATCCGGCCTTCGTGCTGAGCCGCGCCGAGGCCGGGCATCCGGTCTGGGGACCCGTCTACCTCAAGTCGCGTCAGTAAACGCCGGTAAATGCGGCGCGCGAATTTTGCGCCGTCGAGAGGGTCGAACCCGCGGCTTCGCGGGGCGAAGCGCCGTCATCGGCTCGATATTTGCTCAGCGCTGCGGGCCGCGGAGCGTCGTGCGGTCGCTTATCATCGCGTCGCCCAATGAAATCTCTAGAGTCCACCGCGCCCCAGGCCGCCCACTTCCATCACCCCGTGCGGGTGTACTGGGAAGACACCGATGCCGGCGGCATCGTGTTCTACGCCAACTACCTGAAGTTCTTCGAGCGCGCCCGCACCGAATGGCTGCGCGCGCTCGGCCACAGCCAGCAGGAGATGGTGGACACGACCGGCTGCATGTTCGTGGTTCAGGACACCCACGTGCGCTACCTCAAGCCCGCCCGGCTCGACGACTGGCTCGTGATCACCGTCGACGTGCGCGAGCGCGGCCGTGCCAGCCTGCGCATCGCGCAGCAGGCCTGGTGCGGCGAGACGCTGCTGGCCGAAGGCGAGATCCGCATCGGCTGCGTCGAACGCGCCACCATGAAACCCCACCGCATCCCCGGCCCCATCTTCGAGGCGATTGAATGAATCAGGATCTCTCCATCATCGAGCTGGTGCTGCATGCCAGCATCGTCGTCAAGATCGTCATCGCCGGCTTGCTGCTGATGTCGCTCTTCAGCTGGGGGTTGATCTTCTCCAAGCTCGGCTCGCTGAGCAGGATCAAGCGCAGCAACGAGGCCTTCGAGCAGGACTTCTGGTCGGGCAAGAGCCTGACCGACCTGTACAGCCAGGCCTCCAACCAGGCTGAGACCGGCCCGCTGGAGCGCCTGTTCTCGAGCGGCATGCGCGAGTTCATGAAGCTGCGCGACCGCCGGCTCGACACCGGGGCGCAGCTCGACGGCGCGCGCCGCGCGATGAAGGCCAGCCTGCAGCGGGAACTCGACGCGATCGAGGGCAACCTGGGGTTCCTGGCCTCGGTCGGCTCGGTCAGCCCCTACGTGGGCCTGTTCGGCACGGTGTGGGGCATCATGAACGCGTTCGTGGGCCTGTCCAACCTGACGCAGGTGACGCTGGCCACGGTGGCGCCGGGCATCGCCGAGGCGCTGGTGGCCACCGCGATCGGCCTGTTCTCCGCCATTCCCGCCGTCGTCGCGTACAACCGCTTCGCGCGCGACATCGACCGCATCGCGACCACGCTCGACAGCTTCAGCGACGAGTTCTCCAACATCCTGCAGCGCAACGCCGGCACGCCTCAAAGCGCAGCCGGCGCGCGCTGAGCGGCGATGCCCGGCGTCGTCGGACGCGGCCGTGGCCGCCGCTCGATCAGCGAGATCAACATGGTGCCGTTCATCGACGTCATGCTGGTGCTGCTGATCATCTTCATGGTGAGCGCGCCGCTGATCACCACCGGCGTGGTCGACCTGCCGTCGATGGGCAAGGCCAAGCAGCGCCCGCCGTCGGTGATCGAGGTCATCGTCGGCACCGACGAGCACCTGCGCATCCGCATCGACAAGGCCGATCCCGAGCCGACGACGATCCCCGCGCTCGCCGCCCGCGTCAACGAACTGCAGGGCGGGCGCAGCGACGTGCCGGTGGTGATCGCCGCCGACAAGAGCGTGCGCTACGAGAGCGTCGTCAAGGTGATGGACACGCTGCAGCGCGCGGGCGTGCAGCGCGTGGGCCTCGCCGTCAAGCAGGTGGGCTGACGAGATGGAACCGATTCGCGTCGCGAGCGATCGAATCCTGCCGCCGCGCGCCCGGCGCGGCCTCTTGAACGCATGAGCAGCATCCTCGCCCCGCGCCCCGACGACCGCCCGCCGCAGCACGAGGACTGGGGCACCGGCGTCACGATCTCGGTGATCGCGCACCTGACGCTGATCGGCGCGCTGGTGTGGGGACTGCACTGGCGCAGCTCGCCGGTGGAGGCCACCGCGTCGGCCGAGCTGTGGTCGGCGGTGCCCGAGGCCGCGGCGCCGCCGCCGGTGGAGGCTCCGCCGCCGCCGCCTCCGGCGCCCGTACCGCCGCCGCCGCCCGTCGAGGCGCCGAAGCCGCCGGACATCGTCATCGAGAAGATTCCCGAACCGAAGAAGCCGGAAAAGCCCAAGCCCGAGCCGCCGCCCAAGCCGGTGAAGGTCGAGCCGCCGAAGCCGACGCCTGCGCCGCCACCGCCGCTGCCGCCCAAGGACAAGCTCGACGCCAAGCAGCTCGCCAAGCTGCACGACGAGAACCTGAAGCGGATGATGGGGCAGATGGACGCGCCGGCGAACGCCACCGGCACGGCGGCGCGCGACTCCGGGCCGTCGGCGAGCTACGCCGGCCGCATCATCGCGCGCCTGCGGCCCAACGTCGTGCTCACGGACAGCGTTCCCGGCAACCCGGCCGTCGAGGTCGAGATCCACTGCGCCCCGGACGGCACGATCATCGGCCGCCGCATCACCAAGTCCAGCGGCTCGCAGGCCTGGGACGACGCCGTCCTGCGCGCGATCGACCGCACGGGCACCCTGCCGCGCGACACCAACGGCAAGGCGCTGGACACCATCCCCATCATCTGGCGGCCGCAGGACTGAGTGCGGCCTATTTGGTGACGGGCGCCTTCGCCGCGTCGGCCGTCGTGCCGCCCAGCGACTTGCACGTCCCCGTGGGCACGTACTTCCAGTCGTCGGCGGCCTTGTCCGTCTTGGCCTGGCCCGCGCACGAGTGCGAGCCGGTGGACGTGGCGCAGTCGTTCTGGCCGGCCTTGGCGATGCCGAAGCATTTTTCCTTGGCCGGGGTCTTGGCGTCCGTTGCGGCTTGAGCCTGGCCGATGGCGAGGGCCAGCACGGAGGCCAGCGTGGACGAGGCAATGGCGCGCTTGTTCATGGGAAATCGTTCCTTTGTCGTGAAGGGCGGGTCAAGAGCCGCCCGGTGCCCAGTTTGTACCCTTTCCGGGCGGCCCGGTTCAAGCCCCGGCGGCCGACCGTGTCGATTCCTGCGCACGGCCCGGTCGATATCTCCCCACAAACAGGCGATTGCGGCCGTGCGGCCGGGCTCGCACAATCGACCGGGCATCGCCTGTTCGCCAGCATGCGCAACCCGGGAGTTCGTGCTTGTCCAACCACCCCGCCCTGCCCGACGACGCCCTCGAGGTCCAGCTTCTGCTCGATACCTTCCGGGGTATCGACCTGGGCGTGGTTTGGCTGGACGACCAGGCCCGCGTGGTGTTCGCCAACGAGTTCTTCGCCGGCTGGCTCGCGAGCGACGCCGCGACGCTCGCCGGACGGCCGCTGGACGAACTGGTCGACGGGCTGTCGCCGCAGCAATGGGAGGCGATGCGGGCCCCGCCCGACGGCACGCACGCGCCGCAACGGCTGAGCATCGCGACGGCCGACGGCCGCCAGCGCGTGCTCGAAGTGCGCGCCCGCCCGGTGCGTCACGGCGGCCAGGCGCTGACCGCGCTGTTGCTGATCCCGATCGCCGATCGCGTCGAGGCCGAAGGCATCGACGGCCTGCAACGCGAGGTGCTCGAATCGATCGCCCTCGGCCGCCCCCTGCGTTCGGTGCTGGACCTGCTGTGCCGCCGCGTCGAGGCGCTGGCGCCCGACGTGGCCTGCTCCGTGTTGCTCGTCGAGAAGAACGGCACCGTCACGCCGATCGCCGGGCCCAGCCTGGCGCCGGCCTACGTGGACGCGCTGCATGGGGCGCCGATCGGCCCGCGCGCCGGCTCGTGCGGCACCGCGGCCTGGCGGCGCGAGGCGGTGGAGGTGTCCAACATCGCCACCGATCCGCTGTGGGCCGACTACCGCAGCCTGCTGCCGCTGCTGGACATGGCGGCCTGCTGGTCCACGCCCATCATCGCGGGCAACGGCGAGGTCGTCGCCACCTTCGCGCTGTACTACCGCACGCCGCGCTCGGCGCCGCCGTTCCATCGCCGCATGGTCGAGGCCTGCGTGCCGCTGTGCCGCGTGGCGCTGCAGCACGAGGCCAACCGCACGGAGATCGAGCGCCTGGCCTACTTCGATCCGCTCACCGGCCTGCCCAATCGGCGCCTGTTCAGCGATCGCGCGCGCCAGACGCTGCAGATGGCGGTTCGCGTGCAGGCGCCCGGAGCGCTGCTGCTGCTGGACATCGACCGCTTCAAGACGACCAACGATTCGCTGGGCCACAGTGCCGGCGACGAGGTGTTGCGCGAGACGGCGCTGCGGCTGCAGGCCGAGCTCGGCGACGGCGCCACCGTCGCCCGCCTGGGCGGCGACGAGTTCGCGGCCGTGCTGCCGCGCTGCAGCCCGGTGGAGGCGATGCACGCGGCCGAGCACCTGCGCCACGCCCTGGCCGCGCCGCTGCGCATCGCAGGCATGCAGATCGAGGTCTCCACCAGCATCGGCATCGCCCTGTTCCCGCAGGACGGCGTGGAGCTGGAGCGGCTCGTGAAGAACGCCGAGATGGCGATGTACGAGGTCAAGCGCGCCGGCCGCGGCGCGTCGCGCTTCTTCACCAGCATGATGAACGACGTCGTCGCGCAGCGCATGCAGATGGAGAGCGCGCTGCGCCAGGCGCTCGCGGCGCGCGGCCTGGCGCTGCACTACCAGCCCAAGATGCACCTGGACGGCAGCGGCTGCGCCGGCGTCGAGGCCCTGGTGCGCTGGAACGATCCGCAGCTCGGCGCGGTACCGCCCGATCGCTTCATCGCGCTCGCCGAGGAGTGCGGCCTGATCGGGGCGATCGACGCGTGGGTGCTGGAGACCGCGTGCGCGCAACTGGCGGCCTGGCAACGCGACGGCGTGCCGGTGCCCAGCGTCTGCGTCAACGTCTCGCCGCTGCGCTTCCACTCCGACGACGTGCCCGCGCATGTGCGGCGGCTGCTGTCGCTGCACGGCCTGAAGCCGTCGGCGCTGATGCTGGAGGTGACCGAGCGCGTGATGCTCAGCGACGACGAGCGCACGCGCGTGGACCTGCGCACGCTGCACGAGATGGGCGTGCGCCTGTCGGTGGACGATTTCGGCACCGGCTACTCCAGTCTCGGCTACCTGAAGCGGCTGCCCGTCAGCGAGCTCAAGCTCGACAAGAGTTTCGTCAGCGACCTCGAGCACGAAGCCAGCGACCGCGCGCTGGCCGGCGCGGTGATCGGCGTCGGCCAGGCGCTGGGCCTGCAGGTGGTGGCCGAAGGCGTCGAGACGCCCGGGCAGCGCGAGTTCCTGGCGCGCGCCGGCTGCGACATGGCGCAAGGCTTCCTGTACACCCGCGCGCTGCCGGCGGCCGACCTGGTGGCCTGGCTGGAGCGCGAGCGCGGCGGCTGGTCGCCACGCCGGTTGACGGCCATCAACGGCGGCGGCTCGCGCGCGGCCTGAACAGGTTCCGGGCGTCCGGTCCAGCGGGCCGACAGGGGCGTCGGCGATACTCGCGCTGCGCCGCCTCCGGCGCGTCCGCCGCCCCCTTCAAACACTCATGTCGAACGACTTCGCCCGTCAGCTCGAGACGCTGCAGCCGCAGCTGCTGCGCTTCGCGCGCACGCAGCTGCGCAACGAGGCCTGGGCCGAGGATGCCGTGTCCGAGACCGTGGTCGCCGCGCTCGAGAAGCCGCAGGCCTTCGCCGGGCAGTCGCAGTTGAAGACCTGGCTGGTGGGCATCCTCAAGCACAAGGTGATCGACCAGCTGCGCCGCCACAGGCGCGAGGCGACGATCCTGACCACCGACGACAACGAGGATCTGGACGACCTGCTGTTCGCGCCCGACGGCCACTGGCGCGAGATGCCGGCCGACTGGGGCAACCCCGACGACGTGCTGCGCCAGCGCCAGTTCTTCGACGTGATGCAGACCTGCCTCGACGTGCTGCCTCCGACCCAGGCCCGCGTTTTCATGATGCGGGAGTGGCTGGAGCTGTCGTCGGACGAGGTCTGTAAGGAATTGACCATCACCACGACCAACCTGTGGGTGCTGCTGCATCGTGCCCGACTCCGGCTGCGCGAATGCCTGCAGGCCGGCTGGTTCGATGCGCACCCTACCGCCCCGGCGACCCGATGAGCCTGTTCTACCGCAACTGCCGTGAAGTCACCCGCCTCGTGCTCGAGCGCGAGAACCGGCCGCTGACCGTCGTCGAGCGCGTCGCCGTGCGTTTTCACCTGGGCATCTGCCTGATGTGCACGCGCTTCACCGGCCAGGTGAAGCTGATGAACCGCGCGATGGCGCAGTGGAAGCAGTACACCGAGTACGACGAACCGGGCGGCCCGGCCGCCTGAGTCGGCCGCCGGCGCCGAACTGGCCTGCGATCGAGTCTCTTTTCCTCGATTCGCACCGCGCCCCGCATCCTAGTATCGAGCCGCCCCCACCTGTCGATGGGGAAGAGGATGCGTCCGCACGCAACGTCGATGTCCGATCTATCGCTGCCCCCTCTGTCCGCCACGCCCGGTCGTCGACCGCAGGACGGCGCCGCTTCGGCCGAGCCGTCGCACTGGGCCATGCCGCCCGCCGCGAACGCGGGCAAGGTGTGGCCGCTCGGCACCAGCGAGCCGTGCGCGATCCTGGGCCTCAACGACAAGAGCTTCAACGCCCGCATGGCGCACTTCGAGGCGTCCATGGGCCTCGCCACCGTGTTCGTGCCGCCGGCGCGCGCGCCGATGCAACTGCGCTTCGGCCAGTTCCAGCGCCTGACGCTCACCGAGCCGGTGATGCCCTCGAGCAACGGCGTCAACGCGGCCCCCGGCTGGGCCGACCGCGTTCCGGGCGACACCGAATTCCAGGTTCAACTCAGCAACGGCAAGTCGCACACCGGCCGCACGATCGGCCACGTCGAGAGCGACCAGGGCCTGTTCCTGTTTCCGCCGGTCGGCGACGGCGGCCTGGTCCAGCGCACGTTCTATCCGCGCGGCGCCTATCGCCGCGTCGACTTCGGACCGCGCCTGGGCGACGTGCTCGTCAGCAAGCACACGCTGTCCCCGCAGCAGTTGCAGGACGCGCTCGCCGAACAGCAGCGCCTGCGCAACATCAAGCTCGGCGAGATGCTCGTCGAGGTCAGCCTGATCACGCAGCAGCAGCTCCAGCAGGCGCTGGAACTGCAGTCGCGCACGCCGATGCTGCGCCTGGGCGAGGCGCTGATCTCGCTGCGCATCCTGTCGCCCGAGGACCTGGCCCAGGCGCTGCGCAGCCAGATCCGCAACCGCAACCTGCCGCTGGGCGAACTGCTCGTCAACCACGGCGTCATCACACGCGAGGAATTGCGCGAGGCGCTGGAGGCCAAGCGCTCGCAGATGCCCGACATCGCGCCGGCGCAGCAGATGATGGATCCGCTGGTGCTGCAGACCACCGCGTCGCCCCAGCAGATCAACGCCGTGCTCGCGGAGACGGAGAAGCAGCGCCAGCAACGGCCCGGCGACGTGCTGCTGAGCGACCACGTCACCACGCCGGAGCAACTGCACGCCGCGATCGAGGCGCAGAGCCGGATGCCGATGGTGCGCATCGGCGAGGCGCTGATCGCGCTCGGCTACATCACCGAGAGCCAGCTCGCGGACGCGCTCACGCACCAGGGCAAGGACCGCAAGGTGCCGCTGGGCGAACTGCTGGTGCGCCAGGGCCTGATCACGCGCGCCAACCTGCAGACGGCGCTGGCCCGCAAGATGGGCTATCCGCAGGTGGATCTGCACGCGTTCCCGATCGACGTCGAGGCGCTGCGCAAGCTGCCGGTGGCCGCCGCGTTGCGACTGGAGATGCTGCCGCTGGGACTGATGAACGGCAAGGTCATCGTCGCCACCGAGGATCCGTCGCGCCGCGACCGCATCGACGAGGCCGAGTTCCTGACCCAGTCCAAGGTCGTGCCGGTGCTGCCGGCCGCGGGCAACCTCGTCGAGCAGATTCCGCTGCTGTACACGCGCGGCGGCCTCGACGAGATGTCGTTCGACTTCAACCCGGGCGCGCCGGCCCAGGAGAGCCAGAGCACCGACACGCTGCTGGCCTCGCTCGAACTGCCCACCGAGAGCACGGGCGGCAACGCGTCGGGCAACGACAACGACGATGCCGTCGAACAGTCCGACAGCTCGCTGGTGCGGCTGATCAACTCGATGATCGTCGAGGCCCATGCGCAGGGCGTGTCCGACATCCACATCGAGACGCGCCCCGGCCGTGAAAAGGTCAAGGTGCGCTTCCGCGTCGACGGTCTGCTGCGCCCCTATCTCGAGCTGCCGCACACCTATCGCCAGGCGTTGGTGGCGCGCCTGAAGATCATGTGCGACCTCGACATCTCCGAGCGTCGCCGGCCGCAGGACGGCAAGATCAACTTCGCCCGCTTCGTGGCCAGCTGCCCGATCGAGCTGCGCGTGGCGATGATTCCGACGGCCAACGGCCTGGAAGACGCCGTGCTGCGTATCCTGGCGTCGGCCAAGCCGCTGCCGCTGGATTCGCTGGGCCTGTCGCCGCACAACCTGGTCGCGCTGAAGAAGGCGATCGAGCGCCCCTACGGCATGGTGCTGTGCGTGGGCCCGACCGGCTCCGGCAAGACCACCACGCTGCACTCGGCGCTGAGCTTCATCAACACGCCCGAGCGCAAGATCTGGACGGCCGAGGATCCGGTCGAAATCACCCAGGCCGGCCTGCGCCAGGTGCAGGTCAATCCGAAGATCGACTGGACGTTCGCGAAGGCCCTGCGCGCCTTCCTGCGCGCCGACCCGGACGTGATCATGGTGGGCGAAATCCGCGACAACGAGACGGCGCAGATCGCGGTCGAATCGTCGCTGACCGGCCACCTGGTGCTGTCCACGCTGCACACCAACAGCGCGCCCGAGACGATCACGCGCCTGCTCGACATGGGCATGGATCCGTTCAACTTCGCCGACGCGCTGCTCGCCGTGCTGGCCCAGCGTCTCGTGCGCCGCATCTGCAGCGGCTGCAAGACCTCGACGCCTGCCACCGAGGAGCAGATCGACGAACTGGTGAACGATTCGTTGCACATCTGGGGCGATCACCCGCAGGCGCCCACGCGCGAGTCGCTGGTCGCCGATTGGTCCAGCCGCCACGCGGTCGACGGCCGCCTGATGTTCTGGCGCGGCACCGGCTGCGCCAAGTGCGGCAACACCGGCGTGAAGGGCCGCGCGGGCGTGCACGAGCTGCTGACCGTCACGAAGGGCGTGCGCCACCTGATCCAGACCGGCTCGCGCGCCGAGCAGATCCAGCATCTCGCGATGGGCGAAGGCCTGCGCACGCTGCGCCAGGACGGCATCGAGAAGGTGCTGGCCGGCATCACGACGATCGAGGAAGTGCGGGCGACGTCGAACAACTGACGCCGCCCTTCAACGACGAACGCCGCGCGGCTGCGAAGCCGGGCGGCGTTTTGCTTGTGGGCCGGCGTCGCGCGCAGATCAGCGCGCGCGCGACCTGTTGCTCACTTCCACATGCCCGAGGCAGCCGTCGACGGCGCGGCGGTGCTGTTCTTCTTCGGCGCCGGCGGCACGACCTTGGTGGTGGTGGTCGTCGTGCTCGTCGTGGTGACCGTGGAACCCGGCGCGGCGGTGTCGGCAATGGCGGCGTTGGCGGCCAGGCCGTTCGCGGCGGCGACGGCGGCCGGCGAGGCGACGTTGGGCGCCAGCGCGCCGGCATTGGCGCCGGCCTTCTGCGACGCCTGCACGGCGATGCGCTGCTCGTCTTCCTGGCAGCCGTCGACCAGGCGGTGATGTTCCTTCTGGTTCATCAGCATCGACTTCATCGGGATCTGGATCCACACCACGGCGCCGCCGGTGTCGACCAGGCGGATCGCGCCGGTGGTGGTTTCCTCGGGCACCATGATGTACGTCTTGTGGTCGAAGGTGACCTTGAAGTTGCCCGAGTGGCCGTCGATCTTCTCGACGTCGACCTTCTGCTTGAACTCGCAATCGGCCACGCCGGTGAGCACGCGGTCGGCCATCGACAACTGCCCCGGATCGAGGTTGTCGTTGGTGGCGGAAACGGGCTCGGCGGCCTTGGCGGCCGGCTTCTTCGCCTTGGCCTTGGCATTGACGGCCGGCGTGGCGCCCTGTGCAAACGCGGAAGACAGGGTGAACGTGGAAAGCGCGGCCAGGACGGCTGCGGCGGTCAGGGTGCGAAGCATCGAGCGAAGTCTCCGGGTTTGAAAACGACTCGATTGTCGGCGATGCACCCTGCGCTGTTACAGATTCAAGTGCAACCCCTTGTTTCGGGGTGGCGGGATGCCAACTGCGTCACGACCCGAGCACGTTCAATGGCCGAACCAGCGCACGCGCGCCTCGGCGGGCAGCTGCGCGTGGCCGCCCATGGAGGTGCGGTGCGCACGCTCGATGACATTCCAGAAATAGCG
>FTIR01002553.1_pt1 | contig 16973 bp, 15 predicted proteins | sample 1658041 | NCBI WGS metagenome assembly FTIR01 (sample SAMEA3914793, study PRJEB12502) | metagenome | biome: forest; material: soil | place: Canada | collected 2011-07-03 | depth 0.3 m | reverse complement strand
TACCAGTTCAGCCTGAACCTGCTCAAGAAGTTCAAGGCGATGCATCCCGACGTGCCCACCAAGAGCGGCATCATGGTGGGCCTCGGCGAGACTGACGAGGAGATCCTGCAGGTGATGGCCGACATGCGCGCGCACGACATCGACATGATCACCATCGGCCAGTACCTCGCGCCGTCCGGCCACCACCTGCCGGTGGCGCGCTACGTGCACCCCGACACCTTCCGCATGTTCGAGCAGAAGGCCGTCGAGATGGGATTCAGCCATGCGGCGGTCGGCGCGATGGTGCGTTCCAGCTACCACGCCGACAAGCAGGCCGAACACGCCGGCCTGGATGTGAATTCCAGCGTTAAAGCCGACTGAACATCGTTCGACGCGACTGAACATCGCTCACCACGACCTGACAGCACTCAGCGCCTCCGGGATGCCATGGCCGACATGCCCGCGATCCGCGAATTTCCTCATGACGGCGAGATGTGGCGGATCGACTGGCTGGGCAGCGTGGAGCAGAGCGGGCACGAGCCGAAGGTCGACGTTCACCTGAGCCATCTGCCATACGACGATGGCCCGGGGGCGCCTGCGCCCATGCATGTTGCTGCGGACGACAAGCGCGTGCTTTCGATCGGGGTCGGGCAGTTACCGTATCTCTGCACCGGGTCGCGTTGGCGCGACGGCCGGCGCATGTGGTTCTACTCGCAGGATTTCCTCACCCCGAGGTTCAAGAACATCCTGTTCGATGAGCGAACCATCCGAAGGGTTCCGCTCCACCACGTGGTCGGTGAACGGATGGGGCGGGATGGCAGAGCGCAAAACCTCTGGCTTGTCCCACCCTACGCATACGCGATTCCTCCCGGACTGGGCAAGACGCGCTGCTTCGCGATCGAGTATCAAGGCGACCCCTACGGCGTCGTCGTGCCGGCGCACGAGGTCGCCCGGTTCTACTACGGACAGTCGTCCGACTTGGCGTTGGCCATGTTTCGCGGCACCCTGGCAGCGGCCCCACGCGAAGTCTGGGATCGCGATCATTGCAGCATCGAGACGGTCGACGGTCGTCGCCTGGCAGTGATCGCACGCGCCAGGAGGATGTCGAACAACGACTGCTGGGTGCTTGGCCGAATCCTGGGCGACGAAAACGCCCGCCGCGGCGCACAGGCCATCTATCAGTCCCTGCTGCGGTCTTCGGCGAACCGCGAGCGCTGCTTCATCGATACCGACATCCCGTTCCGCGGCGTCGCGAACTGGACGGTGCGCGCAGTGCGGATCGTCGGTACTGGTGGCCAAGCGCGCTGGCTCGTCCTGGAGATACTCCGTTGCAGCGGTGCGTTCCCCTTCGATGATCTCGCGGTGATCGCCGACAACGACAACCGCCCCGCCGCCGACAGCGCATCGTCAGACGGCAAGCTCGATGCCTTTCCCGGTATGCACGTCGCAGCCCCTGAAAGCGCGGACGACGAACTGCGAAGCGACGGTCCACCGAGTGCGGGAATACGTCAGATCGCGTTGCTCAATCCGGGCGAATGCTACGAAGCGCTCCAGGGGAAAACCATCCTCGATCCGCCACCGAAGGCGGACACTCGCTATCGCAGCGCGGAGCCGTGGTCGACCGCTGGCGGCCTCGCCGACATGGCCACGGGTGTAGGCACTTATGGTGAATCGGGGGTCAAGCCGGCCGAAGTCGTATTGGACATGGACGGGATGATCGTCTCCGAAAATGGTGAGGCCGAGGACGCTGTAGGCGAGAAGGCGCGCTTCGAGGCCCTCCGGGCGACCTTCGAGAATCTCGCCAAGGTCGCCGACGAACTTGCGGCGATGGGGGGCATCGCCGCGCAGATTCGCGGGTCGAAACAAGTCTCCAGGATTCCGCTGACGGCCGAACCCCACAAGAGGCAGTGGTCATGGCTCGACTCCGCCGCGCAGCAACCACGGGCCGTGATGGTGGTCGACGTCGTGCTTGCTGACCGGTCTGCCAGCCTGATTGAATTCCAGCAGCGAACTGGGGAGAAATGCACGCTCGGCGTGGTCGTTGCGAGTGGCCCCATACTGCCGTCCGACGCCGCGATCATAGGCATTCTGCGCGATCTGGCCCAGGAGCGCGGCGTCTGGAAAAACGTACGGGAACCCAGTGGCCTCCGAATTTCCTGCTTGAAGCACACGAGGACGTCGACGGGCATGTTTGCCAATGCGATCGTCGGAGCAATCAGGATTGCCGACGTGTAACGTTCAGTCCGCTGGGCAATCGCACCTCTGCCGCGATGTTTCTCATTCGCTCGACAGGTTCGGCGTACCGATCCGGCTGAAGTACGCGCCAAAGCGCTCGACGAGCGAAGGCACGAACTGGGGGGCAAGCGAGGCAATCCGAACATGGGACGGGGTCAAATCTCGGTGGGCTGCTTCGAGGCCCATTGCTTCCAGATGGTGAAACTGCACCAGCCAAGGGCCGAGCTGGGCTCCCGCACCGTCGACAGCGGCAGGAAGGAAGTGCTGCTTCGGAGACCCCTCGTGCTGGACGATCCTCTTCAGCTCTTTGTCTCCGGCCTTTGTTGAACCGTCGATCTCATTCCAGCGCTTCGAGATGTCCTCGCACTTGGCCAGCAACACGGTGGCCACCTTGCCCTTGTTTGCAAGATCGCACCTGGGCGTCACCATGATCCACAGGCCGCTGTCACGCCGCAGAAGATCGCCCGTGTCCAGCCAGTCCTTCAGCGGCGGCACGAAGTAGGTTTCCTCGGCGTGAGCCGCGCCACCAGCGGCGTGCAGCAGCGAGTCGTGCACATGGGCCGTCACGTGGCGCGCCAGCGCCTCGGTCAGGGCATCCCCGTCGCTGTTCTTGGTCCATCGTTCCCAGCGGGGCCATATCGACTTGAAAAAGATCTTCGCCGTTTCGCGCTCGACAGCGACGCGGATGCCGCGAAGTCGCAGGAAGAGATCCTTCTGGCTCGAAAGCCACGCAAAGACCGGGTCGAGGCCGCCGCCTTTGTCCATGACCTGGACCTGCGGCGGAAAGTTTGACACGTCGGCTTGAACGGTCTGTCCCGTGTAGACGACGACACCGATGGGCTGGGTGGCACCGATGTAGCGGATCAGCTTGTTGCCGTCGTCGTTGTCTTCGCCAACGCCGGCCTCGCCCTGAAGGCGAAGGTCCACCACGACGGCATCCAGCTTCCGTGTAGCCAGGATTTCCTGAGCCTGCTGGACCGACTTTGCGCTCAGCTTGTCGATCAGGAAGCCGTTCCGGTCGACATCGGCGTTGAACGCGTCGACCGCTTCATTCCACTTGCCGATCATCGAGTCCTCGTCCTCGACGAGCAGTACCTGCAGCGTTGGTTGGGTCACGATTTTCCTCCCTCTCGGCACATCTCGATCACGAACGTCGTACCGTCCGCTTCGTCGTCGTAGGCGACATCGCCCTTGCTCGCTCTCATCGCCGCGCGCGCGATGGCCAGCCCTATGCCCGAACCCTCGGGCTTCAGCGTGAAACCTGGCGTGAATAGCCGGCCGACGAAGCGCTCGTCAATCGACGGCCCATTGTTCGCCAGGGAGACTCGCACGTACTTCCTGGAGAACGTGCTCATCATGACCAGCTTCCGCGGCCGTGTCGCGCTGGTTCCCAGCCAGTGGACCGCGTTGTCGATGATGTTGAGCAGGGCCGCCATCAGGTCGGACTCATAGCCCTTCGCCTGCGGAAGATCGTCGGGCGCCTGTACCTCGACCTCGATCTGTGCCCCCTCGATGGCGTCCTTGAACAGGTCCAGGCACCGCCCGAGGACCTCCGGCACGTTCAAGGGCTTGGGTCGGCCTCTGCGTCGTCCCGATATGGGATCGAGGGCCCTGAACAGCTTGTTCATGCCACCCGCCGACTCGTGGATGGAGGCGGCGTCCTTCTCGAACGAGCCACGGAAGTGCTGCCCGAAGGTCGACTGCTCCATCAGCCGAGGAGCGCCGTCCGCGAGCCTCTTGGATCGCGTCGTGATGTCCCCGAGAAAGCGACGCCCGTCATGGAGCACCTGCGAGACCACCAGTCCGAGCGCCGAGCGCGACGACAGCGCCTGCTGGTAGGTCTCCAGCTCGCCGATCGCGGTCTTCAGCGCGGTGCTGTCCTGCCGCAGCGCCCGTTCGACCCTGTCCCGGAACTGGGGAGGCAGCTTGGCGACAGCCCGCTGCGTGGCCTGCAGCGCCGCCTTGCCCCGCACCTCGTCCGTATCACCGACCTGCTTTCTCCCCAAACCGGCCATGCTCCGGAACTCGAAGCGGATCTGTTCGGCCCGCGCCATGGCATCGGCGATGAGTCGCTTGAGGCGTTCGAACTGCTCGTTGTGCTCCAGACCTTCGCGGCTGCTGCGCTCCACCAGCCCCGACACGGCCTCGCTCCCGATGTCGATGACACCCCACACCTGATTCAGGCCGAGCTTGTGCGAGGGGTTCTGCACCCGCATGCGTTCCAGCTCCAGCCAGTCGGTCTCGGCATCGCCGTAGGGCCTGATTCGGAAGCCTCCCCTGTAGATGCCGATCCCGATGTTCTCGTCGAGGACGCGCTTCGCGTCCACGCGACCGACGGCGCCAAGGTTCAGCTTCTCGAACAGCTCCACGACTGCATCCCGGTCGTAGATGTTCAGCGTGACCTTGAAAGGCCCGCAAGACGCCTCGTCTTCGGCCAGCGCCGGGGCCTCCAGCTCGAGCGGATGGGACTGCCCGTCGGCTCGCATGTTCGTGAAGGTGCCTGAGAACGCCCCTTCCTGATCGAAGTCGCCCTTCACCATGTAGTGATAGATGTTGTCCAGGTGGAAAGGCCTGATTTCTGTGGGATCGGCCGCGGCGTCCTCGCCAGCCAGCGCCGCGAACGCGCCCGATACCAGAGCCTGTCCATCGAACCCGTCGGCGTCCTTCCGGAATGCGGACAGGTCGAGGAAGATCCTGAATTCGCTCTCCTGCGTGTCCCGCGGCGATATCAGGCGGCGAAGCTCCCTCACGAGCAGCTCGAGCTGCTTGCTCGTCCAGGCGTCGCGCAGGTCGCTGATGTCGAGGTGGACACCGGTCGGCTCCCTTTCGTCGCCAGCCCTGGTCTGGATGCCGATTTCGACCTCGTCCAGGTACTTCCTGAGTTCGAAATCGTTCCAGTCCACTTCGACACGGCTGACTTCGAGCTGCTCCGATTCCAGCCGGCTCGCGCATGTGAGCGTGAGGTTCCGGCCGAGTCTGGCGGTGGCGAAGCGGCCCACGCCTTTCGCGCCCAGCATCAGCCTGCCGCCAGGACTCGTGCGCCGCTCGACCTTGTTGGTGGTCGCGGGCTCGAACCACTTCTCCAGAAGATCGCTGGCCGTCATCCCGTGCCCGCGATCGCTGACGGTGATCCGCCCCGCGGCGCCGTCCTCCAAGATTCGACGGGGCCTGATCGAGATGTGCACTGCAGGCGAATCGGCGTCGTAGGCGTTCTTGACCAGCTCGATAAGCGCCGCTTCCGGCCCGCTGATAAGCTGGTCACCTATGGTTCGGACAATCCGGGCTCTAGGGCGGAGCTTGGCCAAGTCGAATCTCCCGCAATTTAGTTTTGGCCAAGCTTGGCCGGCCACGCCAAAGCCTGGTAGCCTGGCGGGGTTACAACATCAGCTGGAAGCTTATCTCATGAGAACCTTTGCCGACCTATTCTGCGGCGGGGGCCTTGGTGCGCGCGGAGCGGTCGAGGCCGGCATGACACCCCTCGTGGCCGTCGATCTCTGGGATATCGCCTGCAAGACCTACAAGGCCAACTTCCCGGGGGCGGTCGTATTGAACGAGCGGATCGAGGGTATCGATCCGCTGGAGCACTGCCAGCCCGGCGCGCTCGACCTGTTGCTCGCCTCGCCCGAGTGCACGAATCACTCGGTCGCGAAGGGCGCGGCACCCCGCGATGAGCGAAGCAAGGAGACCGCCCTGCACACGGTCGACTGGATCGCGGCTTTGCGTCCTACCTGGTTCGTCATCGAGAACGTGAAGGAGATGAAGACCTGGGGCCGGTATGCCGAACTGCTGGATCTGCTGCGGGCCCTCGGCTACAAGATGCGCGAGGAGGTCATCAATGCTGCCGACTTCGGGGCGCCGCAGGCGCGTGTGAGACTGTTCCTCATTGGCGGTCTGAACATCGAGCCGCCGGCGATCGTGCCCGCGGCCGGTACTGCCAGAAGGACGGTGCGGCAGATCCTCGATCCGGACGGCACTTGGTCGATGAGCCCGGTCTTCACCGACACGAAGGCGGCCGCCACGAAGGAACGCGCGCGGGACGCGATCAATCAGCTGGGCTCGGGCGCCGAGTTCCTGATCGTCTACTACGGCTCTGGCGGCAAGAAGTCCTGGCAGACCATCGACGAGCCGCTGCGCACGGTCACGACGGTCGATCGTTTCGCGCTCGTAAAGAAGCAGAGCAACGTCTGGAAGATGCGCATGCTGCAACCGTCCGAGCTGGCGCGCGCGATGTCGTTGCCTCCGGCGCACGTCCTGCCGGAAGGCAACAGGCGAGACCGCGTCAAACTGTGCGGGAACGGGGTCTGCGCCGTTGTAACTGAGCGGATAGTTCGCCAGCTCCGGGAGACGCTTGAACGTCAACCACGGCCTCCGCATCCTCAAGAGGCACCCGAAAGAATTCCGCAAGCCGTGCGGTGACCACCTCCGGCCGCCTGGTTTCGCATTCCCATATCTCGAGCACCCGCCAGCCCAGCCCCTCCAGCTCCACGCGATTGCGGGCATCACGGAGGCGGTTGGCGTCGAACTTCTTCGTCCAGAAGTCGGTACGTGTCTTCGGCACCGCTGCGAGCGAGCACGCGTGCCGGTGCCAGAAGCAGCCATGGACGAACACCACGGCCCGATGCCTGCGGAAGACAAGGTCAGGCGTGCCCGGCAGCTTCCTGTCGTGAAGGCGGAACCTGAGCCCGAGAGCATGCGCCGCCGAGCGGACGATCAGCTCGGGCTTCGTGTTCTCGCCGCGTATACCGCTCATCATCCGGCTGCGCACCGCCGGAGAAACGATGTCCATGGAAATCAGCTTTCGTGGCCTGACCGGCGACTATTTGATCACGGCGCTTTGTGACGAGTATTCAAGCGCATCCCTTCAAAATTATGTACGCCGATTCATGGGGCGTAGCAACGTCTCAAACCACGGTGGCCATTTCGACATGTCGCGTTTGAGGTCGCTATACCGCACGGCCCGGTCCTTCCATGCCATGCTGATGCGAACGCCAGGCTCTGCAAGCAGCCACGAGGCGAGCTGAATGACGTGGCGGCGGTCGGCGATGGGGCGGGATTCGAACCAGCGGGCAACCGGGATTGCCTGTGGAACCGGTGAGCGGGACAGCATGCGGGCAACGTAGGTTGCGAGCCGAGCGGACCAGTACCGCGACACCATGATCCGGCACAACTGATGCAGCACGGCCATGTGCCCGGCGTCCAGCGGCGACGGCCGGCCTTCGACGGCATCCGCGATGGAATTCGACACCGCGGCGATGCTGTCATCGTAGAACTCGGCCTTCTTGGTTGGCGAGTCCCGAAGGTCGATACCGCAGATGTGGCAACCGCTCATCGGGCCGGAGTCGACGGATTGAGGTTTCCCCAGTTCCTGCCGGTGCAAGGCGACGGGCTCCTCGCACCGTGGACACCGGTCGAGTAGTTCGACGCCGTGACGGGCACAGTGGCAAAGGACGGCGACACGCCAGCGGGTACGGAAGTACGGCTCGGCGTCTTCGGCCAGACACTGCGGGCAGTAGAGGGTTCCGAACGCCTGCCGTTTGCGGTGGTACATGCCAGCGCACAGGATCCAGCGCAATTGCCCGGTCGCGGGCTTACGGTCGTACAGCGTTCCCTGGTATCGGAGCAAGGTCGTGTCGACCACGCGCCACAGTGGGGTTCCGGTGTGCTCGGCCAACGACCGCAGCAGCCAAGCCGGCGCCAAGCGGTCGATGTCCCTGTTCCAGAGTTGACGCTCCTGGCCGAAGACCTGGACGCAGAAGGTCTGTAGCTTCAGGCCGTTGGCCCGTGCGATCCGCACCAGCCAGGAAGACAGTAGTTCGTCGGGGAGAGGTTTCGGATGCGCAGGCCACAGCCGGCCGCTGAGCCCGCTCACAGCAGACGCTCGGCCTGGCGGCGCCGTTCGGACGGAGAAGTCCAGTCGAGGCCGTCGAGCAGCTTGGCGTCGATGCGCTCGGAACCGGACGAGACGGCCGCGGTCGCCGCGTGGGTCAGCAGCGTGGACAGCTCCCCGAGATATCCCTCGCTCATGGCCAGGAGCTTTGTCGCCAGCGCGGTCTCGTGCAGGTTCGACGGGAGGCGCAGCGGGAGCATGCGCTCGAAACTGGCCAGCAGCCGCAGGAAGTCGTTGTCGAAATTCCATCTCGGCAGCGCAACTGGCTCGAAGCGGTTGGCCAACTGGGGGTCGGTCTGTATCGCGCGGAAGGCGTCCTTGGTGCCGACGCCGACGATGGGCACTTGCAGTTCGTTGCCGAGATACTTCAGCACGTTGAGAAAGCCGCGCTGCTTGTTGAGGTTGCCGGCGAGGATGTGGTGCACCTCGTCGACGATCAGCATCTGCAGGCGCACGAGACCGAGCAGCTTGAGCACCTGGGTCTGCTTGCGGTCGACGCGGTCGTGCGGCCGGTAGGGCGCGAACAGCCGCTCGAGGATCGCGTTGTAGAAGCGGCCCTCGTCCGGCGTCGGCGGCGCCTGGATGACCAGGACTGGAACCAGGACGCCTTCGCCGTGCGGGTTGTCCCGGGCCGGATGGCGGCTGCGGAAGCGCTCCACCAGCATGCTCTTGCCGTTGTTCGTCTCGCCTACGAGGAGCAGGTTGGGCATGCGGTGCGAGCGCGGATAGGTCAGGAGGTCCTCGAGTTTGCCCAGTACCGTCTGAGCGCGCGGATAGCCGATCCAGCGCGGGGCGCGGACGCGCTCGATGCGCTGCTCGGCCGGAAGCTCGAGCACTTGCCGGGCCTGGGGCGAAAGGTGGGCCGGTTCAGGCGTCGCGCTCATCGCTGAAATCATCGAGGTCGTCGAACGGTGCCGGAGCTGGCGGCGGTACGTCGTCCACGGACGACGTTACGATTGCGACCGTCGTAGCCGGCCTGGGTGCCTTGGCGGCGTCACTGCGCCGTTGCTGCGCCAGCCGCACGGCACGAGTCTTGGTCTTGGCCGTCTCCTCGATCGTGCGCATGCGCTCGTAGGCGGAGAAGATGGCGCGCTCGTCGACGACCTTGCCGGCGCTCTCCGCGGCCTTGTGCGCTTCGCGCAGCTCCCACACGCTGATGGCGGCGTGAGAGGTATCGCGATAGGGAATCAGGTAGTGGGTGCCGATCTCCGGGTCAAAGAACCACACCGCGCTGATGTCGCGCGGGTCACGGCGGAAAATGAACTTGCGCTTCTTCCCCGGCGCCTTGGGGTCCTTGGCGCCGATCCAGCGTCGCAGCACGTCGTGGTAGTAGTGAACTTCGTCGATGACCACGCCATAGTCCTGAACCGTGCGTTCCAGGAACGGCATGAAGTCCAGGCGCAGGCGATCGGCATCCCGCGGCCGCGCCGGCAGGCCGACGCCGGGTTGCCGGCCGTCGCCGAGGATGCCCGCCTTGTACTTGTCGATCGGTGCCATGCCGATGGCATCGTGTCGACGACGGTGATAGACCTGCACGACGAAGGTTGCCAGCCATGTCTCGAACTCGCTCAGGGTCAGCGTTGCCTTGGCGTCGGAGTCGTAGCTTCCTCGTTCCCTCGGGTTCGAGAACGTCGTGCCCGGCAGGGTATGGATCTCGCGCAGCACGGTGCCGAGCAGCCGCTCGATGTGTCCGCCGAAGTTCGGCCGCGCCACAGGGCGCCATGCGATGTCGATGCCGTACTGGGCGCAGGCGCGTTGCAACATGTGTCCGCGGAACTCGCGCGCGTTATCGAGGTGCAGACTCTTCGGACTTCCCCACAAGGGCCACTCGTCCTCGATGCCATGCTTGGCCAGCCACTGCTCCTTGGGCAGGATGGCGTGAGCCAGGCAGAGCCCGGTCGCCATCGCGCCGGGTGGATCGAATGAGACGTAAAAGCCGGCCACCATGCGGCTGAATACGTCGATGGCCATGGTGATCCACGGTCGGCCGATCGGCCGTCGCTGCACGTCGTCGACCAGAATGATGTCCAGCTTGGTGTGGTCGATCTGAACGAAGGCCAGCGGCCAGTCGGCACCGGGGAACTGCCCCTCGATCGGAGCGAAGATCTGGTCGGCCGCTTTGGCGCCGTGCCGGCGTCGCATGGTGAAGGACTCGGACAGCGCGCCGATGCGGTTGCGCACCGTGTTCGCGTGCGGAGCTTCCAACTGGGCGTTCAGGCAGCGCTCGCGCACGGCCTCGACGACCTTGGAGATGGATTTGCGTTGGCGGCTGAGATACACGTCCTCGATGGTCGCCGCGATCACGGCTTCCACTTCCGGCGCGAGGCGCACGCTGCCCTTGTCGCTGCGCTTGCGCGGGATCAGTGCGGTCAGGCGCCCGGCCTCCTCGTAGGCGGAGATCCAGGCGTACAGCGTCGCGGCGTTGAACCCGAACTCCCCTGCGCGGGCCTCGACCTCGGCGCGGGTTCGCCGGCGCTCGATCAGTGGTCGGATGATGTCGAGCCGGCGTTGGGCCGTGTTCCAGTCGGCGTCCTCGACGTGTTCGATGTCCACTTCGGCATGGGCAGCGACCTCCGCCGCCGATGGCTTCAACTCGGCGAGCCGCCGGCGTGCGATCTGACCCGTCGCGGTGTCGCGTACCAGGACCGAGTCGAGGTCGAGTACGTGCGTGACAACGCCGAGGCGGTCGTCGACGCGAACCTCGACGCCAGGCCGCACGGTGAAGGTGGGAGCGGTTGCGCTCATTCACAACTCCAGATCGGGCTGTCCATGGTGATCGGCGCGTGCAGGTCGGCGCTGATCCGGAACGATGCGATCAGACTCCACAGCGCCGGCAGCAGGGCCGCGCGGTGCCACTCGTCACGGAATACCGCGGCGAGCAGGGCGGCAGGCGTTGCCTGCCGCAACTCCCGCATCGTGTCCAGCAGGAGCGCCGCGTGACTGGCATCGATCTCCGCTCGGCGGAACGGAAGCAGGAATTTCGCATTGATCAGGTAGGGAGTGCGAACCTCCGTCTCGGTGATGATCTTGAAGCGCATTCCGTTCCGGCGCGCGTAGCGCACGCCCGAACGCAACTTGGGGTGCAGTTCCGCCCATCGCTCCTTCAACTCGCTGCGGTACTTGACCTCGCAGAGCATGGCCGGCCTCGGCGGCTTTGCGTCGTCGCGGTAGGACACGACCACGTCGGGCGTGTACCGGCGGGAGCGGTGACCGTCGTGCCAGGAGATGGACACCGGCTGCACCTCGAAGTACGCGACCTCGGGCGCGAATTCGAGCAGGGTGTAAAAATCCCGCTCCAGGGTCGATTCGAACTGGGCGGGCGCGCTCGCCTTTCCCGAGGCGAGCACGCCAGTGACGTTGCGGTAGTTCTTCGGGATCTGTCGAGCGGGCATGGTCAATCCAGTCGTCCACAATGTTGTGCCGTAGTCGGCAACAACCTTGGAACTCCGCACTTTAAGCGCGGCACCAGTCGGGATGATCGTTGGAATTCACACTGGACATGGGCTGAGCGCCGGCGCGCCCGCCGGCGCGCGTGCATCGGGGGGTATCGATCGCAACCCCCCAACAAGGGTGTGGCGATCCGCACCCGCGCCGTGGAATGATCCGGTCTTCCGCGGCCGCCGGCCGTCCCACTGAATCGAGAGTTCGCTTCCGATGCAGATCTCGCCGCAACAGATGTCCGCGTTCGAACAATCGCGGCGCACTCGCTTCCTGGCGCGGGTGCGATCGTTCCTCGGCGAGCGGGCACAGCGTCCGGTCGTTGACGCGGAGCTGGCCGACCTGTGCGTGCGGGGCGAGCGCTACGGCCTGGTCAGCGAGCAGGAGCTGGCCGGCTACCTGGTGATCGCCTGGGCGGTCGAAGCCTGGCGGGCGCCTCGGGATCCCGCGTGGATCGCGCACATCATGGACGACCCGCATCGCGTGGCGTCCGACCGGGTCGCCGCGCTCTATCTCGCCGCCGACAGCGGGGCGGCTCGCGCGTGAGCTTCTTCGACGATCTCTGGAACGCGGTCAAGAACGCGTTCTCCACGACGCCGGCCGTGGCGCCCGTCGTGCCCTGCACGTGCCAGGGCGCGTTGACGCCGCAGCAGGCGCAGGCCTGGTTCGACAAGTTCAAGGCGCGCACCGACATTCCGTGGAACTACCCGAACGACTGCTGCTACAACCGCGCCCACGTGATGGCGCAGGACCTGAAGAAGGCCGGCGTGGACGTGGGCAAGGCGTGGAACTACGCACCCGACAACGCGGACGCGCTGCGCGTGAACACGCCCAACGACCCCAAGGGCTACGTCGAATGGGGTTACCACGTCGCCCCGACGGTGCCCGTCATGAAGCCGGACGGAACGACGCAACCCATGGTGCTGGATCCGTCCATCGCGAGCGGCCCCGTCACGCCGGCCCAGTGGAAGGCCATGCAGGGCCAGCCCGGATCGGACCTTGTCCTCACGAATGCCGATCCGTACTATCGGACGGAGGATGGCCGGGTGGCTCCCACGCCCGGCGATGCCGAGGTGGAGAACATCTTTGAACAACACCGCGAAGACCGAGCCGCCAACTGGGCGTCGACCCGATGACCCGATGCCGAAATCCGCGCGAAGGCGCCTGCTGCTGCTGGGAGTGCTGCTGATGTCCTCGACCTTTGCGAACGAGCCGGTGCCGGCCGCGCCCATGCGGGGGCCCGATTTCGCCCTCGGCGCCGTGCGTTCGTGGACGGAGGCGCCCGGCCAGCCGGGCGAGTTCGTGCTGGACGATGGATCGCGCTGGCACCTGGCCTCCGACCGCGCCGACTACAACGTGCAGAAGGCGTTCATCGTGCGCGCAGTGTCCCGCAGGACGCCGCTGTTCGTCGCCGGCGATCGTTCGCGCGGCGTCGTCGACCGGCTCGCCACCGCCCGGCTGCTGGCGGCGCAGCGCGTGCAGGCGGCCGGCGCCGGCCGGTTCTCGGTGCTTTTCGCCGGCCCCCCGTCCATCTACTACCTGCGCATGGATCGTCCTGCCGCGGGGCAGTCGCTGCAACTGCTGCAGCGGAGCGCGGCGCGAGCGTTGATGCCCAATCAGCCCGACCTGCTGGTGGGCATCGACACGGTGACGTCGGAGGTGATACTGGTGGAGCCGCTGGTCGTGTCGAATCCCTGAGTGCGGCGCACGCCGGCGCTCAGGACTCTTCGTCGAGTTCGGCGATCAGCGGCCCGATCGTCGTGAAGTCGGTCTTGCCGACCCAGCGCCGCACGATCTCGCCGCGCTTGTTGATGAGCAGCGACGTGGGCGTGAACTGCACGTTGCCAAGCCGTTGCGCGATCTCGCCGGTGTTGTCGATGACCACGCCGAACGGCAGCGCGCGGGCCTCGGCGAAGTTGGCCACCAGCGCGGGCGCGTCGTAGCGCATGGACACGGCCAGAGTCTCGAAGCCCTGCGGCGAATAGCGCTGCCAGTTGGCCACCAGCGCGGGCATCTCCTCCACGCAGGGGGCGCAGTCGGTGGCCCAGAAATTCACCAGCACCACGTGGCCGCGCAGAGCGGCGAGGTCGCTCTTGCGGCCGTCGAGCAGCGTGTAGGGCAGCGCGGGCACCTGTTCGGCCCGGTTGCAACCCGTTAGCATGGGTAGCGCCAGCCCGACGCCTGACGTGAGCGCCACCACGGCGAGCAGGGCGGGCGGGCGAACGAATCTCATGAGGTTCCACATGCAACGACGTCAGTTTACGCCGGCCCTGGCCAGGCTCTTCCTGGCCCGTATGGCCTGCCTTGCGCTGCTGGGCGAGACGGCCAACGCCTTCGCGCTCGGCGAGACGGAGGCCGCCTCCGGCGTGCGCGCCGCGCTCGAACGCGGCGCCGACAGCGCCGTGTCGCTGCTCGGCAAGCCGGGCGGTTTCCTCGACAACCCGCAGGTGCGGATCCCGCTGCCGGGCGCACTCAAGAGCGCGGCATCGATGCTGAAGATGCTCGGCCAGCAGCAGAAGGTGGACGACCTCGTCAACTCGATGAACCGCGCGGCCGAGTCGGCGGTGCCCGAGGCCAAGCCGTTGCTGCTGAACGCCGTGCACTCGATGTCGGTGGAGGATGCGGTGAAGATCGTGCACGGCAGCGACACCTCGGTCACCGATTTCTTCGCCACCAAGACGCGCGCGCCGCTGGGTGAGAAATTCCTGCCCATCGTGACGGCCGAGACCGAGAAGATGTCGCTGGCGGGCAAGTACAACGCGGTGGCGAGCAAGGGCTCGTCGCTGGGCCTGGTCAAGCCCGAGGACGCGAACGTGGAGCACTACGTCACGCGCAAGGCGCTCGACGGCCTGTTCTTCATGATCGGCCAGGAAGAGAAGAAGATCCGCGCCGATCCCGTGGGCACCGGCAGCGCGATCCTGAAGGCCGTGTTCGGCGGGCACTGAACCGCGGGCCGGTGCCCGGTGGTTCAGATCGTTCGAGACAGCTCGAAGATCAACGCCGACGGCAGCGACTGCATCACCGCGTCGCGGCCGATGCGCGCACCGTTGTCGGGGTTGTTGGTGGACAACTGCAGCGCACCGCCTTCCGGCGCCACTTCGATGAACACGAACGACGGCATCTCGGCCGAGATGCCGTTGCGCAGCTTCTGGAAGCGATCGCCGGCCAGCACCGATTCGTAGACGATCGCGTGCGGCAGCGCGTCGCGGCAGAACTCTTCCGCTTCCTCGACGCCGTTGACGAAGTCCACCAGCAGGCCCATGTGGCGGATCGATTCCTTGATCAGCGTGCGCATCTCGCGCCCGCCGGCCACCACCAGCACGTGGCTGCCGGCCAGCGGCTTCGAGTTGTCGGACACGCCGAAGCCCTGGTCGATCTCGACCACGCTCACGCCCTCGATCTCGTCATGGATGGTGCGCGGGAACTCGATCGTCAGCGTCGTTTCGTCTTCCGACACGCTGCGGTCCATCGTCAGCCCCAGCGTCCACGAGATCTGCTGCACCAGGCGCCACGACATCGAGTCGAGCGAAGGCAGCGGCGTGCCCACCGGGGTGAGGCGGTCGGTGGCGTCGGAGCTGGCGTGCGCGAAACGCACCGTGAGGCGGGCGTACGGCGGCCAGGCCTTGATGTCGAGCTTGAATTCGAGCTTCTTCTGCGCGAGGTCGAGGCTCCAGTCCACCACGGCCTGCATCAGGGCGTAGAGCAGCGTGGCGTCGACCACCACCTCGGCCGGCTTCAGCGCCTGGCTGATCTCGATCTGGCGCGCGGACGCCTCGCGGTTGCGCTGCAGCAGCACCTCGCGAAGCATCTGCGTCACGCTGATCTGCTCGGGCGACTGGCGGATGCGGCCCGAGGCGAAACGGGCCAGTTGCTGGCCGATCATGCCGGCGCGGCGGGCGCGCTCGATCTCCTCACGAAGCATGCGCAGGCCGGCGCGGTCGATCTTGCCGGTGGTGGCGAGCACGGTGACGCGCTCGAGCGCGGCCGACAGCGGCAGGCCCACCTCGGTGCCGATCTGGCCGATGATCTCGCGCCAGTGGCCTTCGTCGGGCTCCTGGCAAGGCATGTCGGACGCCTGCTCGGTCATGGTGCCTCGGCTCGAGGCCAGTGTGATTGTCATGATGGGAACCCTCCTTCGCACGGCGCGAGTCACGCCAGACGTCGACCCGCATTGTGCGCCTGTGGTTTCACAGGTTACAAACGGTAGCGATTGTGAATGCCTTCATGTTGCCCAGCGTTGGGAGGACATTCCATCCCCCAGGAGGGTGAATCGCGGCTTCCCCTCGTGCCCGTTGATCCATCATGACCAGATGCCTGCTGAAAAACATTCGGATACACCCGTTGACAGGCCCTCCATGACGCTTTCCCGCACTTTCCTCGGCGCGGTCGCGCTGGCCGGCGCCTGCGGGTGCGCGCCGACCTGGGACTGGCGCAGCGTTCAGCTGCCGGACACCCAACTCGTGACGGAGCTTCCCTGCCGCCCGTCCCGCTTCCAGCGCGACGTGACCGTGGCGGGCGTGCCGCTGAAGCTGTTCATGCTGTCCTGCGAGACCGGCGGCGTCACCTACGGCGTGGCGACCGCCGACGTGGGCGACCCGGCGCTGGTGGACGCCGTGCTGTTCGCCCTGCGCGACGGTGCCGCCGCCGCGATCCGGTCGTCCGATGTGCGCCCTGGCGCGTTGAACCTGGGCGGGATCACCCCGTTCTCAGGAAACTCCAGTGTCCATCTGCATGGCCAGCGTCCCGACGGCCAGACGGTCGAAGAAGCGGTTCGCGTGTTCGCGCGCGGCACGCGGGTGTTCCAGGCCAGCGCCGTGGGGCAGTCGCTGCCCGAGACGGCCATCGGGCCGTTCGAGGAGGGCTTGCGGTTCGACCTGGAAAAGCCGGTGGCTGGCCCCAATTGAGCTTCGTGTCGATGCGCCGAACGCCGGCAAGCGTGCAAAAGAACCGCGAAAAGCGGCGAGTGCCCCTGCAGCCGGACAGTACGTATTAGGTTTGCCGAACTTCCCAGCCGATAATCTTGTGTTTGCGTCGTCCCGAGACGCTCGGATTTCCCCCACGTGGCCGCTGTCCTGCTGATCGCTCATGCCCCCCTCGCTTCGGCGCTGTTGTCCGTCGCGGGACACTGCTATGGCGAAAAGGGCCATCTGTTCGAGGCCATCGACGTCGAGCCGACGATGTCTGCCGAAGCCGTCGAAGCGCTCGCGCGCGAGGCGCTGGTCCGGCTCAACGCCCCGGAGGTGCTGGTGCTCACCGACGTCTTCGGCGCCACGCCGTGCAACGTCGCGCAGCGGCTGTCCGACGGCGTCAGCGTGCGCGTGGTTGCCGGGGTGAACGTGCCGATGCTGTGGCGCTCGCTGTGCTATCTCGGCGAGCCGCTCGACGCGCTGGTCGCCCGCGCCGTCTCCGGCGCCTCGCAAGGCGTCATGCAGGT
>FTIR01452735.1_pt1 | contig 17004 bp, 15 predicted proteins | sample 1658041 | NCBI WGS metagenome assembly FTIR01 (sample SAMEA3914793, study PRJEB12502) | metagenome | biome: forest; material: soil | place: Canada | collected 2011-07-03 | depth 0.3 m | reverse complement strand
GCGCCGGACAGCGGCGCGCTGCCGCCGATCAAGGTGCATGCGTCGATCGACGCGCTGCCACCCGAGCTGGCGCTCGTCGTCGTCGCGACCACCGCGAACCAGCGCCTCGCGGTGATCGAGCAACTGGCCCGCGTGTCCAAGGTCACGCATCTGGTGCTGGAGAAGTTCCTCTTCAACGACTCGACGCAATACGCCGCGGCGCAGGGCATCATCGCGGTGCAGGGCATGCGGGCGTGGGTCAACACGCCGCGCCGCCATTTCAGCGTCTATCGCGAGTTGCGCGAGCAGATGAAGAACGAGCGGCTGCTGCAGTTCACGGCCGACGGCGGCGACTGGGGCCTGTGCTGCAACAGCGTCCACTTCGTGGACCTGGTGCAGTTCCTGACGGGCGAATCGGAGCTGCGCCAGCTGAGCACCCGCATCGACGACGGCGCGTTGCCCAGCAAGCGCGAAGGCTACGTCGAACTCACCGGCGAGGTCACCGGCGAGGTCGGTTCGGCCCGATTCACCGTGCGCTCGATCCGGGGCTCGACCAAGCCGATCACGCTGACCCTGCACTACGAGAGCCAGACCGTGTTCGTGTCCGAAGCCGCCGGCACGTCCTGGCGCGTCGGCCAGGGGCCGGTCGAGACGGTCGGCTTCCGCCTGCCCTACCAGAGCGAGATGACCGGCACGATCGCCGACCAGTTGCTGCTCACCGGCACCTGCGACCTGACCCCCTACGCGGAATCCACCGCGGCCCATCTCCCCTTGTTGCACGCGTTCGCGAAGCTGGCCGGCGAAGTGACCGGCTCGACCGCCAAGTGCGCCATCACCTGAACTGGATCGGACAACCCCCATCATGACGCTGCTCATCGGAAGCGGACCCATGGCGATCGAATACGCCAAGGTCCTGAAAGCCCAGCAACGCGACTTCACCGTCGTCGGCCGCGGCGCGGCGAGCGCCGCCGCGTTCACCGAGAAGACCGGCGTGCCGGTGCTGACCGGTGGCCTCGACCACCTGATGGCCGCGGGCAGTATCGCCGGCGCGCAAACCGCCATCGTCTCGGTGGGCGTCGAAGCGCTGTTCGAGACGAGCATGGCCTTGCTTGCGCACGGCGTGAAGCGGCTGCTGATCGAGAAGCCTGGCGTGCTGCGTCGGGAACAGCTCGGCCCGCTGCAGGACGCTGCCCGCCACGCCGGCGCGCAGGTCTTCATCGCCTACAACCGGCGCTTCCTCTCGTCCGTCCGCAAGGCGCGCGAGATCATCGAGGTGGACGGCGGCCTGACCTCGTTCACCTTCGACTTCACCGAGTGGGGCCACGAGATCGGGCCGCTCAAGAAGGCGCCGGGCGTCAAGGAGATGTGGCTGCTTGGCAACTCCTCGCACGTGCTCGATCTCGCGTTCTTCCTCGGCGGAAGCCCCGCGCAACTGCACGCGACGCGCACCGGCGCGCTGGACTGGCACCCGGCCGCCGCCGTGTTCGTCGGCAGCGGGCTGACGAAATCCGGCACGCCGTTCTCCTACCACGCCGACTGGGACGCCCCGGGTCGCTGGGGCCTGGAGTTCTGCACGCGCCAGCACAAGCTGATCTTCCGCCCGATGGAAAAGCTGCAGGTGATGAACAAGGGCTCCGTGCAGATCCTGGACGTCGCGGCCGACGCGGACGATGCACGCCTGGACGCGGAATTCAAGCCAGGCCTGTACCGGCAGGTCGAGGCCTTCTTCGCCGCCGAGACCGACGCGCTGTGCACGCTCGACGAGCTGGGGGCCAACGTCGCGCACTTCTACGCGATCGCCGGCTACACCGACTGACATCGAGCTGCCTTGAACGCCTCGCCCTTCCCGCCCCGCCGCGCCCGCGCGCTGATCATCGCCGACTCGCTCGCGCTGCCGCGCGATGACGTCGGCTATGAGCAGACCTGGCCCGCGATGCTGGCCGAGCGCCTGCCCACGATTGCCTGGATCAATCGCGCGCAGCGCCTGTCCACGACCGAGCGGCTCAACGACGAGGGCAACGGCGGGGCGGACTGCCTCGACTTCTACAAGCCCGGCCTGGTGCTGCTGCAACTGGGCATCGTCGACTGCGCGCCCCGCGTGCTGAAGCGCCGCACGGCCGCGATCGTCTATCGGCTGCCCTTCGGCCTGGGCGCGCGCCTGCCCGCCTGGCTCGAGCGCCGGCGCGGCCGCAAGGCCGGCAACTGCTTCGTTTCCGTGGTGGCCTACGAAGCCAATCTGCGCACCTACCTGGCCCGCGCAAACGCGCAGGGCACGCACGTGATCGCGATCTCCGTGCTCCCGGCGACCCGACTGCTGATCTCGAAGAATCCGCTCGTCGTGGACCAAATCGCGGCCTACAACGCCGTCCTGGAGAGGCTGGCGCGCGAGATCGACCACTTCGAGGTGCTGCATCCGTTCCATGCCGCGACTGCGCCGGACGATCTCTTCATCGACGGCTACCACTTGAACGAGCAGGGTGCGCGCGTCGTCGTCGACGGGCTCGAGCCGCTCGTGCACGAGGCCCTGGCGCCTCGCATCGCTGCCTGAACGCCATCGCGATGCTCTACGTCCTGGTCAACAACGACTACCAGCTGCAGGCCCTCGGCCGGCACGGCATTGCCTCGCACGCCGGCGGCGCGGGCGTCACGCTGATCACGGTGCCGCACGCGCTGTCCGCGACGATCTCCACGAGCAAGTTCGCGGCGGTCCATCGCTTCGACACGCCCATGGGCCGCACCCGCATGCCGATGACGCTGTGGCGCTATGCCGGCCGGGCGCGCGAGGTCACACGAACCTTGCAGCCGGGCCGCGGCGACACCCTGCTGTTCTTCACCGAGGCGGAGTGGCTCAACCAGATCGTGGCACAGCACTTCCACGCCCGCGGCGCGCGCGTCGTGATGCTCGAGGACGGCGGCTTCGCCACCTACATCCCGATGTCGGTCGCCAGCAGCGAGCCGCTCACCTGGCGCGAACGCTGCATCCAGGCGGCCTACCGGCGGGTGCCCGGACTGGCGAAGAGCCGGCTCTTCAAGGTCAACGGCCAGCTGTTCCCGCGCCTGCCCGACTCGGCCATCGATGCGATCGGCCTCTACCAGGACGTACCGCTGCATCGCGACGTGGCGATCCGCCGCGTGCGCAAGCCCGCCCGCAAGACCTGCGAACTCCGCCCGGGCAGCGTCCTGTTCCTCAACGAGCGCATGTACGACCACTACCAGACCGCCGAGGTGTACCTCGCCGGCCTGCGTCGCCTGATGCGCGCGTTGACCGAAGGCTTCGCCTCGGTGCAGTTCAAGTTCCACCCGCGCGAGCCCGAGGACTGGAAGCTGCGCATCCGCGACTTGCTGGCCCGCGAGTTCCCCGCCATCGAGATCATCGACCGGCCCGGCACCATCGAGGAGATGATCCTCGACTACCGGCCGGAGGTGCTCGCCTCGTACTTTTCAGCGGGCTTGCTGAGCATCGAATACCAGGGCATCGAGCCGCTGTACCTCTACCCGCTGCTCGACGACCTGGTGGACCAGCCGGTCTTCCGGATCGCGACCCGCATCCTCACTGCCTGGGGCTACCGTTTCGCGGCCTCCGACGACGAGGTGTGCCGCGGCTACCGCAGCGGCATCGCGGCCGACGATCCATCCTCCAGCATCGAGCTGGCCCAGTTGCTGTGGCCGGCCGGCGATGCGGATGGCGTCGGCGACGCAACGCAGCGACTCCACTCCGCCCCGGCCTGAGGGCGCCGTCCGCTGCTCCGTTCTCGCCGGTCACCCGGCCTCTCTCAACACACGCACTCAGATTCAACAGATGGACTCCAAGATCATTGCCGTCGTGGGCCTCGGATATGTCGGCCTCCCGCTGGTCGTCGAATTCGGCAAGCTGGGCCCGACCATCGGCTTCGACATCGCGCAGGACAAGGTCGACAAGTGCAATCGCGGCACCGACCCGTCGCGCGAGTTGACCGACGAGCAGGTGCGTGCCGCGCGCCATGCCACGTACACCAGCGATGCGAACGAGCTCGCCAAGGCCGACATCATCATCGTCGCCGTGCCGACGCCGGTCGACGAGGCGCACGTGCCGGACTTCCGCCCGCTGGTCGGCGCCTCGACGAGCGTCGGTCGCCACATGAAGCGCGGGGCCACGGTCGTCTACGAATCGACGGTCTATCCCGGCGCCACCGAGGAGATCTGCATCCCCGTGCTGGAGCGCGAGTCCGGCCTGAAGTGGAAGCAGGACTTCTTCGTCGGCTACAGCCCGGAGCGGATCAATCCGGGCGACCGCGAACACACGTTGACGAAGATCCTGAAGATCGTGTCGGGCGATACGCCGGTGACCCTGGACCTGGTCGCCAAGACGTACGAGCAGATCATCGTCCCCGGCGTGCATCGCGCCTCGAGCATTCGCACCGCCGAAGCGGCCAAGGTGATCGAGAACACGCAGCGCGACCTGAACATCGCGTTGATGAACGAGCTGGCCCTGATCTTCGACAAGATCGGGCTCGACTCGACAGAGGTGCTCGAAGCCGCAGGCACGAAGTGGAACTTCCTGAAGTTCAAGCCGGGCCTGGTCGGAGGCCATTGCATCGGCGTGGATCCGTACTACCTGACCCACAAGGCCGAGATGCAGGGCTACCATCCGCAGGTCATCCTGGCCGGCCGGCGCATCAACGACGGCATGGGCAAGTTCATCGCCGAACGCACCGTCAAGCAGCTGATCGCCGCTGGCTCCCCGATCAAGGGCGCCACCGTCCACGTGCTGGGCCTGACCTTCAAGGAAGACTGCGCCGACCTGCGCAACTCCAAGGTGATCGACGTGATCCGCGAACTGCACGGCTACGGCATCCATGTGAACGTCGCCGATCCGTCGGCCGATGCAGCGGAAGCCAGGCACGAGTACGACGTCGAGCTGACCGCCGTCGACCAACTGCCCCAGGCGGACGCCGTGGTGCTTGCCGTGGCGCATCGCGAGTATCGGGACTTCAGCCCGGGCGACATGAGCCGGATGCTGAAGCCGGGCGGCGTCGTGGTCGACGTCAAGGCCTGCCTGCCGAAGGATGCCTTCGAGCGCGCCGGCTACCGGCTGTGGCGCCTGTGACGCCGAACGCGGAACTAGAAGCGATCACCCATGCGCGCTGAAGCGAACGCCCGTCCCTTGAAGGTCTTGCATCTGGGCAAGTACTACCACCCGGATTCTGGTGGCATCGAGACGGTCACCAAGGACCTGTCCCAGGGCGCGGCGCGCGCCGGCTGCGAGGTCACGGTGCTGTGCTTCGGCCGCGTCGACCGCCCGGTGCAGGAACGATTCGACGGCGTGGATGTCGTGCGAACTCCGATCTGGAAGCTGGTCTCGTCGCAGCCGTTCGGCTGGAAGTACGTCCGCGAGTTCCTGCGCCGCGCCGGCGAGTTCGACATCGTGCATGTCCACGTGCCCAACATGCTGGCGGCGCTGATGCTGCTGATGGCTCGCATCCCGGGCAAGGTGGTGGTGCATTGGCATGCCGACGTCGTCAACAAGGGATGGATCGGCACGCTGATGCGGCCGCTGGAGTGGACGATGCTGCGCCGCGCGGACGCCCTGGTGGCCACCTCGCAGGCGTACGCGGACGCGTCGCCCCAACTGCGTCGCTTCGGCGGCAAGGTGCACATCGTGCCCATCGGCATCGAGGATTCGGATGTCTTCGACGACGACGACGACGCGAGCGGCGACACTCCAGCCCCGGACGTCGGCGCGCAAGCGACGCCGGCGCTCGACGGCACTCCGGTCGTCCTCGCCGTCGGGCGGCTGGTGCCCTACAAGGGCTTCGACGTGCTGATTGCCGCTGCCCGCCTCTTGCCGGCTGCGTGCCGCGTTGTGATCGTCGGTGGCGGCGAGCGCCGCGCCGAGCTCGAGGCGCTGATCCGGCAGCAGCAGGTCGGCGACCGCGTGCTGCTGGCGGGCCGCCTGGGCGACGATGCGTTGCGCTCGCTGTTCCAGAGCGCTGCGATCTACTGCCTGCCGTCCGTCTCGCGCGCCGAGGCGTTCGGTGTCGTGCTGCTGGAAGCCATGGCCCATGGCTTGCCAATCGTGGCCTCGAACATCGCTGGCTCGGGCGTGCCCTGGGTCAACCAGCACGACGTGACCGGCCTGAACGTGCCGATCGGCGACGCCCAGGCCTTGGCCACGGCCCTCTCGCAGTTGCTGTCCGACCCGGCGCTGCGCGAGCGCATGGGGCACGAGTCGCGGCGCCGTTTCGAGGCCGAGTTCACCGCCGCGCGCGCCAGCCGCCGCATGCTGGATCTCTACGGCACGCTGGCCGGCCGGCGCGTCGAGGAGTTGGCGGCATGAACGAGCTCGTCCGCGGCGAAGGCGCCCTGGCGCGGGCGTGGCTCCGATGCCGCGGCCTGGCGCAGCGCGCGCGTTCGCTGTTCCTGTACCTGTCGTTCTCGGCCGCCTCCAACGCCGTGGGCCTGCTGACGACCCTGTTCATGATCCGCCACGTCGCGCCGCAGGAATTCGGCCGCCTCGCCATCACGCTGGGCGCGCTGATCGTGGCCAACGCCATCATCGGCCTGGGCGCGGACAACCTGATCGCCATCAACAAGACGAACCTGGACAACGAGGGGTACGCGCGCTTTCGCACGTCCTACAGCCATTTCGCGCTGTTGAACTTCGCGCTCTCGCAGTGCGTCGTAGTCGGGGTGTGGCTCACCGGCTGGGTCGACACCCTGGTGCTGCTGGTGCCGCTGATCGCGCTGACCAAGTTCTTCGTGTCCATGGCCAGCATCGAGTACGTGATGGAGCAGCGCGCCATCGCCTACGGCCTCGTCCAGTTCCTGACCTCGGTGGCGGCCGCCGTGATCACCGTCATCCTGGTGCTGTGGGTCTCGCCCAAGGCCGAGTCCCGCATCGCGGCGCTGCTGCTGGCCGACGTCGCCCTGCTGGTCGTGCGCTACGGCCTGCGGCCGACGGTCATCTCCTCCTGGCACTTCGACCGCGAGGCCTTTCGCAGGATCGCCCGCTTCGGCGCGCCGCTGATGATCTCGATCGGTCCGGGGTACCTGCTCAACGAGGCGGACAAGGTCATCGTGGCCCGGCAGCTGGACCTGGCGTCAGCGGGCATCTACGGCGCCGCGGTCACCATCGCGGGCTTCATGCTGACCTTCATCATGGCGCTGCTCAACGCCACGGTACCGAAGATCATGGCCGTGCTGAAGAGCGGCACCGAGTCTCCGGTCCGCACCACGCTGCGCTACGCCATGAAGTTTTGCGGCCTGTCGGTCGCCTTCGCGGCGATCTTCCTGCTGGCCTACAGGCTGGCCGCCACCCACCTGCTGCCCGCCAAGTATTCCGCCGCCATCTCCGTCGTCTACGTGCTGGTGCTACTGATGCAGCTGCGCAGCTTCTACGCCGTCGTCGGAACGGTGACTGACTACCTCGGCATGACCAACGAGAAGCTGGCCGGCTTCATCCTCGCGGCGGCGGTCAGCGTCGGCAGCACGGTGCTGCTCGTGCCTCGCCTGGGCCTGTTCGGCGCGGCGTTCGGCACCGGCCTGGGCTACGCCACGCTGGGCGGCTGGCTGATGCTGTGCCTGGCGCGCCGCCGCCCGCTTCCACTCGCTGCCTGATGCCATGCTGAGCAAGATCCTGCTTCCGATCCTCGTCGTCCTGCGCGTCGACCGCCTGGCCGACCGCTGGTCGCACCTGCTGGCGCAGCTGCGCGTGCGGCGCTACCGAGCGCGCGGCATCGCCTTGACGTTCGTGCCGCAGGGCGGACATGACTTCCACATCGAAGGCGACCTCTCGCGTTTCCACATCGATGCGACCAGCCACATCAAGTCCGGCACCTACATCGAATGCAGTGGCGGCGTGCGCATCGGACGCTGGTTCCATGCCGGTCGCGGCCTGACGATCTTCTCGACCAATCATAATTACCGCAGTGACAGGATGATCCCGTACGACGACGTCGACGTGCCCGGCCCCGTCGTCATCGAAGATTGCGTCTGGGTCGGCGCGAACGTCTCCATCGTGCCCGGCGTTACCATCGGCGAAGGTGCCGTTGTCGCAATGGGCGCCGTCGTCACGCGTGACGTACCGGCCGGCGCGGTCGTTGCCGGCAATCCAGCCCGAGTGATCGGCCAGCGGGACATGGACCTCTATCGACGGCTCAAGACACAAGGCCGTTTCGGCTGACAAGAACGGAATTCCCATGATTGAAGAAATTCGCGACGGCGACGCCGTCATGGCGCTGATCCTGCGGCGCGACTACAGGGCCGACGGGATCAAGTTCCTGACGCCCGACTCCTATTCGCAGCAACTCGGCTACATGAACCGGCCGGAAGGCTACGTCATCAAGCCGCACGTGCACAACCTTGCCCTGCGCGAAGTGCACTACACGAATGAAGTGCTGTTCATCAAGAGCGGCAAGGTGCGCGTCGACTTCTACGGCACCGACCAGCAATACCGCGAAAGCCGGGTGCTGGAGACGGGCGACATCATCCTGCTGATCGTCGGCGGCCACGGTTTCGAGATGCTAGAGGCCAGCGAGATCGTCGAGGTGAAGCAAGGCCCCTACGTGGGCGAGAACGACAAGATCCGGTTCGAGCCGGTGGCGGCCGACCAGGTCAAGCTGCCCGGCCAATGATTTGAATTCAGCGCGAGAAAGAACGACATGATCCCAGTGAACCAACCCCTGCTCGACGGCAACGAAAAGCGCTACCTGCTGGAATGCATCGAGTCCGGATGGATCTCCTCCGAAGGCCCGTTCGTCAAGGCCTTCGAGGAGAAGTTCGCTGCTCGTTTCGGCCGCAAGCACGCGATCGCCGTGTCCAACGGCACCGCCGCGCTGGACGCCGCCGTCGAGGCGCTCGGCATCGGTCCCGGCGACGAGGTGATCATGCCCTCGTTCACCATCATTTCCTGCGTGATGCAGATCGTGCGCAACGGCGCCAAGCCGGTGCTGGTCGACTCGGATCCGCGCACGTGGAACATGGACGTGGAGGCGATCGAGCAGAAGATCACGCCGCGCACCAAGGCCATCATGGCGGTGCACATCTACGGCCTGCCGGTGGACATGGATCCGCTGCTGGCGCTGGCGCGCAAGCACAACCTGAAGGTGCTCGAAGACGCGGCGCAGATGCATGGCCAGACCTACAAGGGCAAGGCCTGCGGCAGCTTCGGCGACCTGAGCACGTTCAGCTTCTATCCGAACAAGCACATCACCACCGGCGAGGGCGGCATGATCGTCACGGACAGCGACGAGCTCGCCGAGCAATGTCGCAGCTTGCGCAACCTGTGCTTCAAGCCCGAGAGCCGCTTTGTGCACGACCGCCTCGGCTGGAACCTGCGCATGACCAGCATGCAGGCCGCGCTCGGCTTGGCGCAGATTGAACGCCTCGATGAATTCGTCGCCCGCAAGCGCAGCATGGGCGCGCTGTACCAGGAACTGCTGGGCGACCTGAAGGGCGTGCAGTTGCCGCTCGCCTCGACCGACTACGCCGACAGCGTCTACTGGGTCTTCGGCCTGCTTCTCGACGAGAGCCTGGGCATCACGGCCGTCGACGCGATGAAGCGCTTGGCCGAACAGGGCGTGGGAACCCGTCCCTTCTTCTGTCCGATGCACCAACAGCCGGTGCTTCACAAGATGGGCGCCATCGCCGAGTCCGACCGCTGCCCGGTCGCCGAGCGCCTGTACAAGCAAGGCTTCTACATCCCCAGCGGCATGGCGCTTACCGAAGACCAAATTCGCACCGTCGCCGCGACCGTGCGCCGCGTGCTGAATCCCTGAATGAAGCCGCAAGCCCCTCTCGTCCTCGTCGACCTGCGCACCTGGCCCTGGACCGGCATCGGCCGGGTGACGCGCGGCATCTTCGAATGCGCGCGCGAGCTCGAATCGGAATTCGACATCCAGTACATCGTCTCGGACGAGGTGCGCCTGCCAGCGGCGCTGCCGAACTTGATCCGCTTCGAGTCGAAGCCGTTCGGGCGCGGCGAGCAGACCGAGTTCCGGCGGCTCTTCAAACAGCTTCGCGAGCGTCAGGTGATCCTGCATTCGCTGAACTTCAACGTGCCGCTGCTGCCGCCGCGGCACGTGCGCCAGATCGCGCACTTCTACGACGTGCTGACCGACACCGGTGAGTTCCGCACCGTCTTCCATCGCCTGGCCTATAACGCCTATGTCTGGAGTCTGCGGCGGCATCGCGCCATCATCCTGGCGCAGTCCGATTACACGGCGGCGCAGATCGCGAAGCATCATCCGTTCGCCGAGGTGATCGTCATGCCCCACGGCTATCGCAACTACATGACGCCGGGCGATGTCGACCTCAGGCAGGCCCACGGCCTGGAGCGACCGTACTTCCTGTACATCGGACTGAACAAGCCGCGCAAGAACCTCGACGGGCTGCTGCAGGCCTATCGCGAGGCGCTGAGGGCCAACCCCGGCATCGGCTACGACCTCGTCGTGTGCGGCCCGATCTTCGATCGGACGTCACTGGGCTTCGACATCCGGGCTGCGGTCGACGCCGATCCGCTGCTGCTGGGCCGGGTGCACCTGCTCGGGTTCATCCCGGAAGAGCATCTCTATTCCGTCTACCGCCAGGCCAGCCTGTACGTCGTACCCAGCCACCTGGAGAGCGGCTACAGCTATCCGGCGCTGGAAGCGCTGACCACCGGCACGCCGGTGCTGCTGAACCAGGTCGACATGGCCAACTACGCGTCCGACGGCGACGGCGTGGCCTTCTTCGACGGCAGCCGCAAGACCGGGCCGGGCAGCCTGAACGCCGTGCTGGCCGAGATGCTGGCGCGGCCACGCTTCGAACGCGTCGATCCCGAGCAGTGCGACGTGCTGGCGCGCTTCTCATGGGATCGCGTGCGCGACACGATGAGATCGCTGTACCAACGGCCATGACGCCCTACCTGGTTGCTTTCGCATCCTTCCTGCTCGTCTATTTCGCCGTCGAGACGAACTCAGGCCATCGAAGCCCCAGCCCCGGCGAGCGGCTCGCGCTGCTGCTGCCGCTCGCGGTCTTCGCCGTGCTGTATGCGGGCCGGATCGGCACGGACGTCGAGAGCTATGGCGGCCTGTTCGAGATCGCGGAGGACTACCCGCTCGAACCCGGTTTCTCCATCCTGATGATCGGTGCGAAGACGATCGGACTGGACTACATCGCGTTCACCAAGGTGCTCGCGCTCGTCCAGATGATGCTGCTGGCCTACGTCGTGCTGCGGCTGCGCGATCCGCTGTTCTTCCTGCTGTTCTACCTCAGCGCCTTCTTCCTCAACTTCCAGTTCAATGCGATCCGCAATTCCCTCGCGCTGCTGATCATCGCGGCCCTGTATGTCCGTGCGCAGCGACCGGGCGCGATGGCGCTCGTCGGAGCGTCGGTCATCCACTATTCGTCCGTGCTCACGCTGGGGCTGCAGCGACTGGCGACGAGCAAGCGCCAATGGCTGACGATCGGCCTGGTGGCCGGCATCGCGCTCGCCTTCGCCGCCATCTGGCTGCACCCGGAAATCGCGGGTGATCGACTGGGTGACCTGTTTGTCTACAAGGGCTACCTGGAGCAGGACTACGAGACCAAGAGCTTCTACCCCGCGCTGCTGCTGAAGCTCGTCTTGGCGTGGTTCTTCCTGCGCAACGGCGGCCGCCCCTTCTACTTCCGTACCTACGCCATCCTCGTCGTGCTGGTGCACCTGGTCAGCCCGATCCTGAGCCGCCTGTGCGACCTAGTGCTGTTCCTGGCCTTGCTGGATGTCTGCGCGCGCCAGCGCATGCAGATCCACCGCGCCATGGCCATCGGCCTCACATTGGTCCTGGTGGTGAGCAGCCTGCTCATTCCCTGGAGCGATTGCCAGCACGGCGGCGAGGACAGATGGTGCCTGGTCGGCGGATCTGCCCGATAGACCTTTGCTCGACGAGACCCGCGAGCCTCATTCCCAGGATTCCTTCCAGATGATCGATGTCAGCGTCATCATTCCGACCTTCAATCGTCGCCAGGACCTGCCCATCGCGCTGGACAGCGTCTTCGGCCAGCCGCATGTGCGCGTGGAATGCATCGTCGTGGACGACTTCTCCGACGACGGCAGCGTCGAGTTCATCCGCGAGCGCTACCGGACCCAGGAACTGGTCGTGATCGAGAAGGCGCGGCGCAGCGGCCCGCAATCCAGCCGCAACCTCGGCATGGCGGCCGCGCGCGGCGAGTTCATCACCTTCCTCGATTCCGACGACTACTTCGAGCCCGACACGCTGGCCCAGCGCGTGGAGCTCTGTCGCACGCTGCAACTGGACGCGCTCTTCTCGGGCTACCGCGTCAAGTTCGTCGGACGGCGCTGGGATCTCGTCAAGAACGTGCGAACCGAAGTGCGCGCGTGTCCGGCCGACTACCCCGCCGCGCTGCGCGACTTCAAGATCTCGCCGATGATCGTCATCATGTACCGGCGCGCCGCCCATCCCGCGCTGAAGCTCGACGAGACGCTCGCCTCCGGCCACGACGACGACCTGTCGCTGCAACTGATCAAGACCTGCCGCCACGGCTTCGACGACATCGCGGCGGCGACCATCATCCAGCATGTGGGGGAACGCGTCGCCACGCCGCGGAACCTGATGATCGGCGATGCGCAGCTGATCCGGAAATACGCCGGCGACGTCAGTCTCCACCATGGCCAGGGCTACCTGAACCAGCGCCGCGCCAAGGCGCTGTCCGGCTTGTGGAGCGTCGGCCAGTTCAGGCGCTCCGCCTTGCTGTGGGAGGGTGCGCCGGACAGTCCCTCGAAGCTCGCCCTGGCGCTCCTCGGCCTGCTGTACCTGCCCCAGCGGCTGCTCTCGGCGCTGCGCAAGCGCGCGATGATGGCCGCCGTGCGCGCGGTGCTGTGAACATCGTGAACGAACATTCGAATGCCTCCAGTGCCGCCCGGGTACTGGTCCTGATCCCCTCGCACAACCGCCGGGACATCCTCTGCAGCACGCTCGCCAAGGTGCGCGCGCAGCTGCCGCCGGAAGCGGCGCGCGTCGTCGTCGTCGACGCCGGCTCGTCGGACGGCACCCCTGATGCCGTGCGCGCCCTGCAAGCCGACATCGAGATCGTGCAGGGCCGGTCCGACATGTGGTGGACCGCTTCCGTCAACCACGGCCTGGAGACCATTGCCCGGGCCGCGCGAACGGGCGATCGCGTCATCCTGATGAACGACGATGTCGACCTCGAGGCCAGCGCCCTGCGGAACCTGCTGGAGGCCTCGCGCCTCGAGCCGCACGCGGTCATCGGTGCCGTCAACATCGTGCATCGCCCCGGCGACGTGCCGCGCATGTACTTCGGCGGCGGCCACTACGACCTGCGCTTCGCCCGCCACAAGGCCAACATCCCGGAAGGCACGCCATGGCGCGAGCCGGCCGAGCGCTTCCTGGATACCGACTTCCTCTACGGTCGCCTGCTGGTGATTCCCTGGGAAGCCTTCGACGGCGGATGCCGATTCGACGACGTCGAGTTCCCCCAGTACTGCGCCGACGAGGACTTCGCCTTCGGCGCCAAGAAGCGCGGCTTCAAGGTGCTGGTGGACACGCGGAGCGTGGTCTACGTGAACGAGGAGACCACAGCGCGCTTCAGCCTGAGCTTCGGAAAGGGCGGCGTGCGCGGCGTCCGCAAGGCGCTGACGGCATTCAACTCCTGCTACAACTGGCAGCAAGGCTGGGCCTTCTCGCGTCGCCATGCGCGGTGGCCGCTGTTGTTCCAGCTCTGCCGATACGGCATCATCTTCCTGAATGAAAACGTGCGCCGCCGCGGCTGAGCCCGGGGCGGTGCGACACGCGCGACAGCGCAAGAGAGACGGGTATGTTTCAAGCCTTTGGATACGTTGATTCCGCGACCCAGCTCGGGGACTACTGCCGCCGTTGCCTGACCGACGCGGGCGAGAAGACCCATGCGCCGGCCGTCGGCAACGACGCCTGGGAAATCTACAAGTGCCTGCGGCTGACCGATGAGCTGATCGGCATCTTCAACGAACTCGACGTCTTCAAGCAGGCCGCCAAGGCCGGCTACCGCCTGCGCGAGGAGCCCTCGCTCATCCGCTGGACGTATTCCGGCCAGAACCACGGCGCCGCGGACCACTATCACCACGACGGCCACTTCGGACGCGGCGGCCAAGTCAGCCTGATGCTGCTGCTGGAGAACAACGTCGGCATGACGCACATGCGCATCATTCCCGGCTCGCGCAGATCGTTCGGCCGCTGGCTCTATGACGCCTTGTGGAAGCTGCCCTTCAAGGGGCGTGGTCGACTGTTCAAGCTCAATGACTGGCTCATCGAGCTGTTCAACAAGCCGGTCAAGCTGGAAGGCCCGAAGGACCGCCTGTTCTTCTTCAACGCGGGCGACAACCTGCACAAGGCCTTCCCGGTCGCCAACACCACGCGCACCATCTTCCACCTGAACCTGACGTTGTTCGAAAGCCGCCTGTCGCGCGATCTGCTGAGTTCTGTCACGCCCGGTGCTCATCCGCCGCAATGGCGGCAGTTGCTGGGCGTTGCCGAGGATGGCGCTGCCTCGCCGCAATAGCGCCAAAAGGCTGCCCGGCAACGCGCGCACGTGCCGGCGGCTCGCCTGTCCCAGACAGCTAAAATCGTCGCCGCCGCATCCCTGGACGCACCCCCGTTCCAGGCGCGTTTCCATCGCCTCCTGGTCAAACATGAACCTCATTGCCGACGGCATCGAATTCGAGCACGATTTCCTCTCAACGGATGAGTTGAACGCCCTGCGCGCGGAGACGGACTTCCTGTTCAGCAAGAGCCTGAACAGCGGCCCGGGATTTTCGGTGCACCTGAGCCAGTACGTGCAGGAACTGACCTGGCCCGCCAGCAAGATCAAGTCGGTCAACCTGATGGCCAAGGCCGTGCGGATCTTGCAGCGCCTGGACGACATGCCTGGCATGCGCGAGCGCGGCTTCCGGCTGGTGCACGTGGCGGTCTACCGCGAGAGCGGCAATCCGAAGCCGTTGCTCTGGCATTCGGACGGCCGGCACGGCAACCTGATCCGTGCGCAGGTCTGCATCCGCGGCGGCGCGCGCGACTCCGGTGCGTTCCAGTACGTCCGCACGTCGCAGAACCTGCCGAAGGTCGACTATGTTCCCGAAGCCGGCTACGTGGAAAGGAACGCGGGCCTGATCCAGACATGCGCCGAGCCCAACGGCACGCTCTATCTGATCAATACGCTGGGCTTTCACAACAAGACCGAGTGCATGGCCGAACGGGTCTCGATCATGTTCGACTTCCTGCCGGAATCCTATCTGCAGGAAAACCACGGCGACATCTGCTCCGACCTGATCATCTCGGTCAATGACCTCACTTCGGAGGTCCTTGCCCATTTGCCCAGGCTGCAGGTCGAGCTCAACCCGTCGCGGCCGTCGCCCAACACCGCCGACGCCTACCGTTTCGTGCTTCCGTACGGCGGCCTGCGGCGGCGCCTGAATCTTGGTGCGCGCGTCAAGAACGCGTTCCAATCGTTGCGCGGCACTCGCGCCTGAGCATCCCCAGCGGCGCGGCGTTGCCCGCGCCTGCGTCGTTGGCGCGGACGCCTGGCACCGTCAGGCGTCGATGGCTGGCGAGCGGTACTCCGGCACCACGCCGGCCAGCGCCGCACGTACGGCCTCGTCGTTGGCACCGTCGCCCGCAGCCGCATAGCGCAGCAGTTCCGGCAGGTCGTTGTCACGCGACTCGAGGCGCGCGATGCGCAACTGCGGGATCGCCGTCGCGATCGTGGCATCCGCATCCGCCAGCAGTTCCTCGTACAGCTTCTCGCCCGGCCGCAGCCCCGTGAACACGATGCGGATGTCGTCGACGCTGTGACCTGACAGCTTGATCATGTCGCGCGCCAGATCGACGATCTTCACCGGCTCGCCCATGTCCAGCACCAGCACCTGGCCGCTTTCGCCGATGGCCGCGGCCTGGATCACGAGGCGCGCCGCCTCCGGAATCGTCATGAAGTAGCGGATGATGTCCGGGTGCGTGACCGTGATCGGGCCGCCGCGCGCGATCTGCTCCTTGAACTTCGGGATCACGCTGCCCGAGGAGCCGAGCACGTTGCCGAAGCGCACGGCCATGAAGCGCGTGCCGGGATGATCGGCCGCCAGGGACGACACGACCATCTCGGCGGCCCGCTTGGTGGCGCCCATGACGTTGGTCGGGTTGACCGCCTTGTCGGTGCTGATCAGGACGAAGCGCTCCGCCCCGGCCAGCGCGGACGCCAGTGCCGCGTTGTGCGTGCCCAGCGTGTTGTTGCGCAGCGCCGCCCACGAGTTGTGCTCCTCCATCAGGGGCACATGCTTGTAGGCGGCCGCATGGAAGACGACCTGCGGCTTCCAGTGGCCGAAGATGCGCTGGAGCTGGGCGAGATCCTTCACGTCGCCGATCAGGCGAACCAGTTCGAGCTCCGGAAAGCGATGCGTCAGCTCCTGCTCGATCGTGTAGAGGTTGAACTCCGACAACTCCACCAGCACCAGCCGGCCCGGCTTGTAGCGCGCCACCTGCCGGCACAGCTCGGAGCCGATGCTTCCGCCGGCGCCGGTGATCAGCACCGTCTTCCCGTGCAGCACCTTGTCGATGCCCTGCTCGTCGAGCTGCACGGGCTCGCGGCCCAGCAGGTCTTCCGGCTCGATGTCGCGGACGCCGCGCGCGATGTCGGACTCGCCCGGACGCAGCTCGGCCGCGGACGGCACCGTCAACACCGGCAGCCCTGACGCGCTCGCCAGTTCGAACGCCCGCCGCCGCTGGCGCGCCGACGCACCCGGCAGCGCGATGATCAGGTGCGTCGCCGCCCCCAGCACCGCGCGATCGCTCACGGCCTCCAGCGGCCCCAGCACCGGCACGCCGGCGATGCGCGCGCCCTGCTTGGCCGGGTCGTCGTCGAGCATGCCCATCACGATCCAGCCCTGCTGGTGGATGCCGGCCATCAGGCGCTTGGCGGCCTGGCCGGCGCCCAGGATCAGCGCGCGCCGCACCTCCTGGTCGCCGCCGGTGATCTGCGCGCGCGAATGTTCGTAGAGCATGCGGTAGGCGATGCGCACCATGCACACCG
>FTIR01001961.1_pt1 | contig 17096 bp, 17 predicted proteins | sample 1658041 | NCBI WGS metagenome assembly FTIR01 (sample SAMEA3914793, study PRJEB12502) | metagenome | biome: forest; material: soil | place: Canada | collected 2011-07-03 | depth 0.3 m | reverse complement strand
GCGATCGCGCTGGGCTACGACAACGCCGAGGAGATCCGCCTGCTGCGCAGGCCGCTGGCCATTCCGGCGCAGGGCCTGGTGGCGCCGCTGGTGGCGGGCTACGACCCCGCCTATCGCAGCGGCATGGGCGACTACGACCCAGTGCGTGCACGCGCGCTGCTCGACCTGTACGGCTACGTCGACGTCAACGGCGACGGCTATCGCGAACGCCCCAACGGCGGCGCGCTGGTGCTGCACATGGCCACGCAACCCGACACCACCGCGCGCCAGCTGAACGAGCTGTGGCAGAAGAAGATGGACGCGATCGGCATCCGCATCGTCTTCGACCTCCGCCAATGGCCGGAGCAGATGAAGCAGGCGCGCGCCGGCAGGCTGCAGATGTGGACGCTGGGCGCGTCGTCCGACGAGCCCGATCCGGAGGATCTGCTCGGGCTCGCGTACGGCCCCAGCAAAGGCGAAGGCAACTGGTCGCGCTTCGACCTGCCGGAGTACAACGCCGCCTTCCGCCGCATCCACGAACTGCCCGACGGCCCCGAGCGGACGAGCGCCATCGCCGGCGCGCAGAAGCTGCTGCTGGCCTACATGCCGATGAAGACGCACATCCACCGCGTGCGGCTGGTCCTCACGCAGCCATGGCTGGAGGGCTATCCGGCCAATCCGTTCGTCAGCGGCTACTGGCGCTTCCTAGACATCGACGCGGCGCGGCGTCCCGCGACACAATGAAGCCGATGTCGTGCCCCCACCTTCTCCCGCGCTGGCGCCGCACGCTGGCGTGCCTGCTGGTCGCCTGCGCCGTGGTGCCCGCCCGGGCCGTCGACGCGGCCGCGCCGGCCGTCGCTGCCGCCTCCGCGCCGCCCAAGACGCTGCGCTACGCCTTCCGCGTGGCCGAGACGAGCTTCGATCCGGCGGCGCTGAGCGACATCTACTCGCGCATCGTCACCGGCCACATCTTCGAGGGCCTGTACGGCTACGACCCGCTGGCGCGGCCCGCGCTGATCCGGCCGCAGGTGGCGGCGGCGCTGCCGGAGATCGGCAACGACTTCCGCACGTTCGTCGTGCGCCTGAAGCCGGGCATCTTCTTCGCCGACGACCCGGCCTTCGGCGGCAAGCCGCGCGAGCTCGTCGCGCAGGATTTCGTCTATGCGCTGGAACGCGTGGCCGACCCGGCGACGCGCAGCCCGAACTGGGCCTCGCTGAACCAGAACAACATCGTCGGCCTGGCCGCGCGACGCCAGCGCGCGCTCGACGCCCACGCGCCGTTCGACTACGACGTGCCGGTGTCCGGCCTGCGCGCCGTCGACCGCTACACGCTGCGCATCGAGCTCGCCGAGCCGCGGCCGCGCTTCATCGAGGTGCTGGCCCAGGGCGACATCTACGGCGCGGTCGCGCGCGAGGTGGTGCAGGCCTACGGCACGGCCATCGGCGCCCATCCGGTGGGCACCGGGCCGTTCCGGCTGGCCGAATGGCGGCGGGCGTCGCGCATCGTGCTGGAGCGCAATCCGGGCTATCGCAACGTCGCCTACGACGCGCAGCCGGCCGCCGACGACGCCGCCGGCCAGGCGCTGCTGGCGAAGTTCAAGGGCCGCAGGCTGCCGATGATCGACCGCGTGGAGATCGCCATCATCGAGAACGACCAGCCGCGCTGGCTGTCCTTCGTCAACGGCGACACCGACTTCATCGAGCGCGTGCCCGAATCGTTCATCGACATCGCGCTGCCGGGCGGCAAGCTGGCGCGCAACCTGGCCAGGAAGCACATCCAGGCCTACCGCCAGCTGATGCCCGACGAGAACCTCACGGTCTTCAACATGGAGGATCCGGTGGTCGGCGGCGATTCGGCCGAGCACGTGGCGCTGCGCCGCGCCATCGCGCTGGGCATCGACACCGAGCGCGAGACGCGCATCGCGCGCCATGGCCAGATGATTCCCGCGCAGTCGCAGGCGGTGCCGTTCACCAGCGGCTACGACCCGGCCTTCACCAGCGAGATGAGCCAGTTCGACCGTGGCCGCGCGCGGGCGTTGCTCGACCTGTACGGCTATGTCGACCGCAACCACGACGGCTGGCGCGAGCAGCCCGATGGCAGCCCGCTGGTGCTGACGATCAACAACCAGAGCGATCCGGCCTCGCACCAGCTCGGCGACCTGTGGCAACGCAACATGGCCGCGCTGGGCCTGCGCACCGAGTTCCGCCTCGCGCAATGGCCGGAGAACCTGAAGGCGGCGCGCGCCGGGCACTTCATGATCTGGGACGTCAACAACCAGGCCACGCACCCCGACGGCCAGACGCAGTTCGAATACCTGTACGGCCCGTCGGCCGGCAACTTCAACCTGGCGCATTTCCACTCGAAGGAATTCGACGCGATCTACGAGAAGCTCCTGGTGCTGCCCGACGGCCCCGAGCGCGACGCCCAGTTCCTGGCCGCCAAGCGCCTGGCCACCGCCTGGATGCCGTACAAGGTGCACGGCCACCGCTTCGTCACCGACATGGCGTGGCCGCAGCTGGTGGGCTTCCGGCGGCCGCTGTTCTGGCAGGACTGGTGGGAGTACGTCGATATCGAGCCGACGACAATCGCTCGATGACCGCCGCCGATACCGCCTCGCCCGACTCCAGCCGCCTGGCCGCCGCCCACCGCTGGATCGCCGTGCTGGTGCTGGGCTTCGCCTCCGGCCTGCCGCTGGCGCTCACCGGCCAGGCGCTGCAGGCCTGGCTCACGATGGACGGTCTCGACGTGGCGCAGATCGGGTTCCTGAGCCTGATCGGGCTGCCTTACACGTTCAAGTTCCTGTGGGCGCCGCTGATGGACCGCGTCGACCTGCCGCTGCTCGGACGGCGCCGCGGCTGGGTGGTGCTGGCGCAGGCGCTGCTCGCGCTCGCGCTGTTCGCGCTGGCCGACATCTCGCCGAAGCTGGCCCTGCCGCTGTTCGCCGCGCTGGGCGTCGGCGTCGCGTTCCTCAGCGCGTCGCAGGACGTGGTGATCGATGCGTACCGCACCGACCTGCTGCCGGCGCGCGAACGCGGCGTCGGCTCGTCGCTGTTCGTGATGGGCTACCGCCTGGCGATGATCTTCTCCGGCGGTGTCGCGCTGATCTGGACCGACACGGTCAGCGGCTCGGGCATGAGCTGGCCCGCGGTCTACCGCATCATGGCGGTGCTGATGGGCGGCGCGGCGGTGCTGTCCGCGCTCGCGCTGCCGCGCCTCGCGCAGGCGCCCGTGCGCCTGCACGACCCCACGCGCGCGCCGGTCACGCGCGACCTCGGCGGCTTCCTGGCCGTGGTCGCGGCGGTGGCCGCCGGCGTCTGGCTGACGCAGCGCTTCGGCGTGGCGTTGGCCGGCTGGCTGCTGTCGCCGTGGTTCGGCTCGGAGGTCGTGCGCGGCACGCTGCAGGCGAAGTGGATCGACCTGCTGGCGCTGGTGCTGGGCCTGGCGCTGACCTTGCCGCTGGCGGCCTTCGCGGCGCGGCGCGCGCGCTTCGAGACGCTGCTGTCCGGCCTGGACGCGTACTTCAGCCAGCCGCGCGCCTGGAGCTTCCTGGGCTTCATCGTGTTCTACAAGCTCAGCGACGCCTTCGCGCTGTCGCTGATGACGCCGTTCCTGTTGAAGGGCATGGCCTTCGGGCCGGCGGAAGTCGGCGTCGTCAACAAGCTGATCGGCCTCGTGCTGACGCTGGTGGGCGCGTTGCTGGGCGGCGCGCTGATGCTGCGGCTGCGGCTGGCGCGCGCGCTGCTCGTGTTCGGCGTGCTGCAGATGCTCAGCAACGTGGGCTTCTGGTGGCTGGCCGTGCACGGCAAGGGCGCGCTGCCGGGCGCGCTGATTCCCGCGTTCGACTTCGGCTTCGTCAAGCTCGCGCAGCCGACGCTGGTGGACGGCGGGCTGCTGCTGGCGGTGGCCAGCGAGAACCTGGCCAGCGGCATGGGCACGACGGCCTTCCTCGCGTTCCTGATGGGGCTCACGAACCAGCGCTTCACCGCCACGCAGTTCGCGCTGTTGTCGGCGTTCGCGTCGATCGGCCGCGTGTGGGTGGGGCCGCTGGCCGGCGTGCTGGCGGAGTCCATCGGCTGGCCGGCGTTCTTCCTGGTCGCGATGGCGATGGCGCTGCCGTCGCTGGTCTGGCTGAAGCTGCTGTGGCGGCCGATCGAGACGCTCGATTCGCGCTGAAGGGAACCCCTTGAATCGCGGGTGATCGCAGTCATCTGCATCCCGATTCCCCGAACGACCCGCCCTTGATCACGCCGCAGTCCCTTTCTCCCGCCGACCCTGCCCGCCGCCGCTTGCTGAAGGCGACGGCCACCGGTGCGCTGCTGGCGCTGCCCGGCGCCGCGGCGCTGGCCCAGCGCGAGGGCGTGCAGGTGGGGCCGCCCTCGCGTTTCGAGTCGCTGGTGCCGGCCGCCGAGATCGAGGCCGAGGCGGCGCGCGGCTATCGCGAGATGCTGGCGCAGGCCCGGCGCAACAACCTGCTGGCCGAGCCGGTGCACCCGCAGCTGATCCGCCTGGTGGCGATCTCGAAGCGCCTGCGGCCGTTCGCCGGCATGTGGAACGAACGCGCGGTCGGCTGGCAATGGGAGGTGAACCTGATCGGCTCGCCGCAGATCAACGCGTTCTGCATGCCCGGCGGCAAGATCGCGTTCTACTGGGGCATCCTGACCAAGCTGAAGTTGTCCGACGACGAGGTCGCGATGGTGATGGGCCACGAGATGACCCACGCGCTGCGCGAGCACGGGCGCGCGCAGATCGGCAAGCAGGCGGCGACCCAGGCCGGCATCGGCCTGCTGGCCGGCCTGTTCGGCTGGGGCAACACCGGCCGCCAGGTGGCCGGCATGGGGGGGCATCTGCTGTCGCTGAAGTACAGCCGCGATGACGAGACCGAGGCCGACCTGATCGGGCTGGAACTGGCGGCCCGCGCAGGCTACGACCCGCAGTCGGCGCTGTCGCTGTGGCGCAAGATGGAGGCGGCCAGCCGGGGCGCGCCGCCCGCCTTCCTGTCCGACCATCCGTCGAATCCGGATCGGTTGAACGTGATCGCCGCCAACATCCCGCGCGTCCAGGGCCTGTACAACCGCGCGCCCAAGCCCGATCAGCGCTTCGGGCCGCCCGGCTCCGGTGGCAAATCGGGCCAGGGCTGACGCCGCCGCTGCTGTCGGCAGCCTTGCGTGCGCTGCGCCGCGCCGGTGCATGCAACCCGTTTCATGCCGCTTCCAGCTCGACTTCTGGGGGGTCTGGCCTGGGGGAGGTATGTGCGTTGCCCCAGACGGCCGTGACCTGGGTGCCCTGGCGCTCGTGGGTCCGATAAATCCTGTCGCATGGGGCGGCGGACCAAACTTTTCGGAGTACCAGCAATGACTTCCCAACATGATCAAACCGGTCGTCACGACCAGCAGAACCAGGCTGGCGCGCAGGGCCAGCAGAACGCCTCCGGCGGCGGCGGGCGCGGCTTCGCCGGCATGGACCGCGAGCGTCAGCGCGAGATCGCCAGCCAGGGTGGCCGTGCGGCGCATGCCAGCGGCAATGCGCATCAGTTCACGTCGGAAGAGGCGCGCGCCGCCGGCTCCAAGCGCCATGCGAACAATGCATCGCGCAACGCCACGGCCAACACGGTCGCCGGCTCCGGCTCCAAGAGCGACACGTCCCTGAGCTGACTGCGTCGTCGGCCCGCGTCGGGGCGGGTCGGCCGACCTGGTTTGCTGCAAACGCTACCGCAAAGCGTGGGCATTGCTCACGCTTTGCCATTTCCGGATCGGCCTGCAGCCGGGCCGCGAATGTCAGGATGTGTAAAGCCGGGCGCCTCGCAATGGGTCGTCCGATTGAGCGGACGATGTAACCCAACGTGCTTATGATCGCGCGATGCACATCGCCCTGATCGCGCACGACGCGAAGAAAGACCTGATGGTCACGCTCGCCCGTGACTTCGCGCCGTTTCTCTCCCGCTGCCACGTGATGGCCACGGGCACCACCGGCTCGCGCCTGATCGCCGAGGCCGGCCTGGAGGTGGAACGCCTGCTCAGTGGGCCGCTGGGCGGCGACCTGCAGATCGGCGCGCGGCTGGCCGAAGGCCTCGTCGACGCGGTGATCTTCCTGCGCGACCCGATGACGCCGCAGCCCCACGAGCCGGACATCAACGCGCTGGTGCGCGCGTGCGACGTCCACGACGTCGTGTGCGCGACCAACGAGTCCAGTGCCCGCCATGTGATGAAGGCGCTGGCCGAGGAACTCGACGCTTCGCTTCGCAAGCGCTAGCCGGAAAAGCGCGCCGAGTACTTCCGAAAAGAATCGATGCCTGCGATCCAGCCAGTCCTGCGTGGCGCGCGCGCCGTCGCGGCCCTTGCCGCTTGCGGCGCCGTGGCGGCCTGCGGTGGCGGAGGCGGCGGCGCCGGCGGCACCGATACCAGCCCGTACATCGACTCGAACCACTATTCGATGGCAGCCGGGGACTCGCTGTCCACGCCCAACGAGACCACCTCGGTCACGCACCACACGCTGACGCTGGGCGGCAGCGCGATCGCCTACACGGCCACCGCGGGGCACCTGTCGGCGCTCGATTCGACCCGGGCGGCCGAGGCATCGATCTTCTACGTGGCCTATACGGCCGACGCCAGCCCGCCCGCCACGCGTCCCGTCACGTTCTTCTTCAACGGCGGCCCGGGCTCGGCCACAGTCTGGCTGCACCTGGGCTCGTTCGCGCCCAAGCGCCTCGTCACCGGCGTGCCCGCCACCACGCAGACGCTGCCGTTTCCGTACGTGGACAACACCGAGAGCCTGATCGACACGTCCGACCTGGTCTTCGTCGATGCGGTGGGCACCGGGCTGTCGGAGGCCATCGCGCCGCACACCAACCAGACGTACTGGGGCGTGGACGCCGACGCCGCCGTGCTGCGCGATTTCGTCACGCGCTGGCTGGCGGTCAACGGCCGCGCCGCCTCGCCGCTGTTCCTCTACGGCGAGTCCTACGGCACGGTGCGCGTGCCGGTGCTCGCGCGCCTGCTCGAGACCGCCGGCACCCGCGTGAACGGCGTCGTGGAGCAGTCCTCGGTGCTGAACTACAACAGCAACTGCTCGATCCAGACCCCGCCGCCCAGCATCAACTGCGCGGGCTTCCTGCCCAGCTACGCCGCGGTGGGGAGCTACTACCAGCTCGCGACGGCGGCGGGGCCGGACCTGGACAGCTACCTGGCCGTCGTGAGCAGCTACGCGGACGCCACCTATGCGCCCGACGCCGCCACCTGGCTGGCCAACGGCACGCTGCCGGCCGCCGACCACGTGGCCGCGCTGGTGGCCTTCACCGGCCTGCCCACCGCCATCTGGGACCGCCAGTTCGACGTCGACTACGACACCTTCCGCCACAACCTGATCGCCGCCACGACGCTGGGCGTCTACGACGGCCGCATGTCGGCGCCGGTGGGCTCGGCACTGGACGCCGCCGACGATCCGTCGAACACCTTCGTCGAGCCCGGCTTCCAGGCGGCGATCCAGGCGGTGCTGCCCGACGAACTGGGCTACACGAACCCGTCCACCTACGTGATCACCAGCAACGCGATCGACACCTGGAACTTCTCGCATGGCGGCCGCTCGCTGCCCGACGTCGTGCCCGACCTGAGCGCGGCCCTCAGCCTCGATCCGGCGCTGAAGATCCTGTCGCTCGGCGGCCAGCACGACCTGATCACGCCGTTCCACCAGACCGAGCTGGACTTCGCGCGGCTGGCGTCCGGCGCGCCGGTCACCGCGCACTTCCATCCGGGCGGCCACATGACGTACCTGGACGACGGCACCCGACCCTTGCTGAAGGCCGAACTGGCCGCGTTCTACGCCGCGGCGACGGGAGATCAATGATGTTGCGCACCGCCCTCGTTGTCGCGACGCTGCTGGGTGCCACGGCGGTCGGCGCGGCGCCGCAGCTCGATCCCGGCAGGCCGCCGGCCGCCACGCTGCAGGCGGCGCAGGCCGAGAGCCGCACGCGGCCGGCCTCCGTCGGCGCGACGCTGGACGGCGAGGCCGAGCAGCACCTGCGCGAGAGCTTCGACGCCGCCGACACGGCGCACCGCGGCACGCTCTCGCGCGCCGAGGCCCAGGCGGGCGGCTTCGGCTGGATCGCCCGGCACTTCGATGCGATCGACACGCGACACACCGGACGCGTGAGCTTCGACGACGTGCGCAGCTACCTGAAGTTGCGCGGCGCGAATCCGGCGGCGAAGTAGGGCGGGCGTCAGTCGAACGCCGGCTCGCGCACGGCGGCGGCCGCCTCGGCGCTGCGCGCCGCGATCCACGGCAGCACCGCGTGCGCGGGCATCGGCCTGGCGAACAGGTAGCCCTGCAGCTCGTCGCAGCCCAGCGCCGTGAGCACGTCGCGCTGGCCGGCCGTCTCCACGCCTTCGGCGACCACGCCCAGGCCGAGGTCGTGGGCCAGGTGGACGACGGCGCTGACGATCGCGCGCGCGTCGCTGCTCGTCTCCAGGTCCATCACGAAGCTGCGGTCGATCTTCAACTGGCGCGCCGGCAGGCGGCGCAGGTAGCTGAGGCTGGAGTAGCCGGTGCCGAAGTCGTCGATCGACAGCAGCACGCCGATGCGGGCCAGCCCGCTGAACGCGGCCTGCGTGGCCTTGACGTCGCCCATCGCCACCGATTCGGTGATCTCGCACAGCAGCTGGTCGGCCTCGATGTGGTGGCGCCGCAGCGCCTGCGCGATGCGCTCGACCAGGTCGTCCTCGCGCAGCTGGTGCACCGACAGGTTGATCGCCACGTTCATGCGCACGCCCGCGGCGGCCCAGGCCTCCACTTGGCGGCAGGCGTCGTCCATGACCCAGTTGCCGAGCTTGCCGATCAGGCCGAAGCGCTCGGCGAGCGGGATGAACACGGCCGGGCTCACCATGCCGTGCTCCGGGTGCAGCCAGCGCAGCAAGGCCTCGACGCCGTGCGTCGCGCCGGTGCGCCCGTCCACCTTGGGCTGGTAGTGCAGCTCCAGCTGGCCCTGCTCGATGGCGCAGCGCAGGTCGTTCTGCAGCCCCAGCATCTCGGGCCGCGGGCCTTCGAGGCGTTCCTCGAAATGCGCCCACGTGTTGCCGCCGGCGCGCTTGGCCTCGCCCATCGCCGCGTCGGCGTGCGCCACCAGGCGCTCGCGCGGCCCGTGCTCCGGATACGTGGCGATGCCCACCGAGCACGAGATCTGGATCGCTCGCTGCGGGGTCGAGATCGTCTGGCCGATCGCCTCGACGATGCGGCGCGCCGCGATCACCGGGTCCACGAGCGCGGTCTCGCACTCCATCAGCATCACGAACTCGTCGCCGCCCAGGCGCGCGACGGTGTCGCCCGCGCGCACGCTGGCGCGCAGCCGCGTGGACACCTCCTTGAGCACCAGGTCGCCGACGGCGTGGCCCAGCGCGTCGTTGACCGGCTTGAAGCCGTCGAGGTCGATGAACAGCACCACCACCTTGGCGCCCTCGCGTCCGTCCGCCACCGACGCCGCGAGACGCTTCAGGGCCTTGGACATCAGCTTGTCGAACAGCAGCCGGTTCGGCAGGCTGGTGAGCGGATCGCGCAGTGCACGCTGGCGCAGGCGTTCGTTGGCGCTGCGCAGCCGGGCGTTGAGGCCCGAAGTGCGGGCGCGCAGGCGCGTCTCCAGTTGCGCGGTGAGCAAGGCGGCGCCCACCAGTGCGACGCCGCAGGCGATCAGCAGCGCGCCCAGGTTGCGGCCCGACAGGCCTGGCTCGCTGAGGCAGAACGTCGCGCCCGGAAAGCTGGCGGCGGCCATGCCCAGGTAGTGCATGCCGCAGATCGCGCCGCCCATCACCGCCGCGCTGGCCGCCTGGAAGCCCTTGCCGCGGCGCGCGCCGCGCACGAGGAAGAAGGCCTCCAGCACGATCGCCGAGGCGCAGATCGCGACGACGACCGTCGCGATCACGATCTGCCGGTTCCACTCGATGGCGGGCGCCATGTCGAGCGCGGCAGCGCCGAGGAAGTGCATCGCGGCGAAGCCCGCGCCGACCACCAGCGCGCCCATCCACAGGCGCGGCCAGGCGAGCTTGTCGCGGCTGGCCACGAACAGCGCGATGGCCGAGGCAGCGACGGCGGCCATCCAGGACAGCGCCGTCGATCCGACGCCGAAGCCGACGGGAATCGGCAACGTCAAGGCCAGCAGCCCGGTGAAGTTGGCGGCCCACAGCCCGCTGCCCATCGCCAGCGATCCGCCGACCCACCAGCGGGTCGCCAGATGCCTGTTGGCGCCGCGCAGGCGCTGGCTCGCATCGAGCGCGCCATAGCAGGCGAAGCCTGCGATCAACAGGGAGCAGGCAACCAGTTGCGCGTCGTGGGAGGTGGGCAGGTTGGGCAAGGCGAGCGTCTCCGGGCCCGTGGTGCAGGAGGCGCCAGGGGTTCCCAGGGAACGTCTTCGGCAGCTCCTTGCGGAACCTGATGCCTGTTACCTACGAGCGCACGTACGCATAGCCGGCATGCTCGCGCCGGATCAGCTCGACCACGCCCGAGGGGACGACGCCGACGCCGGGCGCCAGGTCGGCCGCTTCGAGGTGGAAGCCGCGCATCGAGTTCTGGCACGCGGCGATGTGCACGCCGTTCTTGAGCGCCGCGGCGATCTTGTCGGCCACCGGCGAGTCCTTCTTCAGCATCGCGATGCCCGGGCCGTAGACCACCAGCTCGATGTCGGCCCCCTCCGCGCCGAAGCCCTCGACGGCGTTGGCGATGTTGCCCAGCGTGAGGTTCCACTTCTGCGGGTCGGCGTCGCTGACGGCGAAGATCGCCTGTTCCTTGGCGACCGCGGCGGTCTCGGCAGGCGCGGCGGCGATCGCGTGCGGCGTTGCGACGGCTGGCGCAGTCACCGGGCTGGCGGCGGAAGCGGCGCCGGCGGTCGAGGCAATCAAGGCTGCGACGAGAAGACGGGAAACGTGGCCGGACGATGTCATGGAAACTCCGATTCGAGGATGAGCGGACATCCCCTGAGTTTGATGCAACGGCAAGGCATCGCGCCGCTTTGCCTCCCTGACTTCGCTGTAACATCAAGAATCAGTGAAAGGGCACACCCGTGCGAGAGCCGGGGTCGCAAAGCCACCGACCCTCCGGAAACGGCAGGAGGGCAGCGGGGCTGCCAGCAGGAGCGTCGAACGACGCCTGCGCGCCGGGGAGCCTGCAACCGTCGAAGTACGGACAGGCACCCCGCCGAGCGACCCTGAACCGCACCCGTGGCCCGCCTTGGGGAGAGGGTAATGGCGGCACTGCACGACTGTTGGACAGCACCGATCGCGCCCGGTGGGCACGGCGACGCGCGCCGCCGCGGGGCGACCACGCGCCCGACAACCGGGGCGATTCGATGACGCTTTTCGAACGCTGGAAGCGCTGGCTCGGCATCGGTGCGCCGCCGGCGGCGCCCGAGATTCGCCGGGCCAGCACGGACGAGCTCACGGGCCTGTCCCATCGGCAGGTGATGCACGACACGCTGGCGGCCGCGCTCGATTCGGGCGTCCAGGGCGTCGTCGTGATGCTGGATCTCGACCACTTCAAGTACTTCAACGATCGCCACGGACACCGTGTCGGCGACGAGCTGTTGCGCGCCGTGGCGGCGCGCCTGCGCGAGACGCTGGCAACGGCCAGCTGCCTGGCACGTGCCGGCGGCGACCAGTTCATCGCGTTCCTGCCGGGGTTGACGCTCGCGGAGGCGCTACGCAAGACGCAGGACTGCATCGCCGCGATGCGCGAGCCGGTGACGCTGGCCAGCGGGGCGGAGATCGTCACGCTGTCCGCCGGCGTCGCCACGCTGGCCGGGCCGGCCGTGGACGATGTCTGGCGCGCCTGCGACGCGGCGCTGCACGCGGCCAAGGCGCGCGGGCGCGATCGCGTGGTCGCGTTCGACGACGACACGCGCCAGATCGTCGCGTCGCGCCGCGATCTCGCCTCCGCCGTCATCGAACTGCAGGAGCGCAACCGCGCGCTGCGCGAGGAGGCGCGCACCGATGCGCTCACGGGCCTGCGCAACCGCCTCGCGCTCGACGAGCTGCTGCACGCCACGGGCGGTGACGGGGATCGCCGCGTGCACGCCGCCGCGGTCGCGTTCATCGACGTCGACCACTTCGGCAACTACAACCACGCGCACGGCGACGCCGCCGGCGACATCGCGCTGCAGGCCATCGCCCACGCGATCAAGGCCTGCTCCCGCGAGGCCGACCACGTGTTCCGCAAGGGCGGCGAGGAGTTCGTCGTGGTGCTCCCCGACGCCGACAACGACGCCGCGATCGCGGCCGCCAATCGCATCCGCAGCGCGGTGCACGATCTCGCGCTGTCGCATGCCGCCTCGTCGGCGGCCGACGTCGTGACCGTGACCATCGGCGTGGCCAGCGGCCCGCCGGGCACCACGCTGCGCCAGCTGCTCGGCGCGGCGGCCGAGAAGGCGATGGCCGGCAAGGTCAACGACCAGCGCAACCGGGTTCACGCGGTGCGCCTGCGCGACGTCGGGGCGAGCTGACGCGCGCCGGGCTCAGCCGCGATAGAAGTACGGGTCGAGCACGCTCACCGCCGTGATCGAGTCGATCGGCAGGTTGTTGTTGCGGGCGCTCTCGCGGATTGCGTCGGGCGTGGGGGCGTCGTAGATGCAGAACGTCTTGCGCTGGTCGTCGCTCACGTACGAATGCACCCAGGTGACGCCGCTCCGGGCATTGGTGCCGACGACGGTGTTGCAGACCTGCGCGCCCTGGTCGTTGACGGGAAGGTGCAGGCCGTCCGGGAAAGTGCGCTCGACGAGGTAGCGGGGCATGGCGGGCTCCTGGGTTGTGGGGCGATCGATCGTGATCGTGGAAGCCGAGCGTAGGACGGCGTGCGTGCCGCGGCTACCCCACACTTGCCGGGCGCGCCGGCCCCGTGGCCCCCTTACGCGCGATCAGGTCCCCGATGCGCCCGGGGACGGCAGGCGGTCCAGCGCCACCATCACCGCGTCAAGGTCGGCCGGCGCGATGTCCAGGCCGAAGGCGTCGGCGAACACGTCGGCGAATTCGGCGCGGGTCTGCAGCGTCTGCTCGACCGGCGCCGCGCACTCGGGGCGGAACGTGGACAGGCGGTGGTTGAACAGGCGCAGCCGCCCGTCTTCGAGCGCGCGCGTCACGAGCAGGTTGCGGCCCAGCATCGACTGTGGATGCGTGGCGACGAACCAGTTGCCCATCTCGCAATCGATCGCGGCGGGCGCCGTCGGCAGGATGCGGTAGCAGGCGGTCCAGCCGTCGGCCGCGAGCGTGCACAGCATCACGTCGCGTTCGATGTCCTCGAAGCGGAACATGCCGGTGCCGGCCGCCTGGTCGCCGCGGCCGGCCAGGCTCAGCGGAGCGAGCGGCGCCACGCCGCCGCAGCCGACGTCGACCAGGTGATCCACGCCGTCGAGGACGACGCGCGTGGCCAGGTGGGTGCGGGCGGTGACGATGTCCGCCGGCACGCCCACGCGAATGCGCGCCTCCAGCGGATGCGCGTCGAAGCCGCAGGCCTGCAGCACGCCGCGAAAGAGCTGGTTCTGCTCGAAGCAATAGCCGCCGCGGCGCTGTTGCACCATCTTGCATTGCAGCCCGTCGGTGTCCAGCAGTGGCACGCGCCCGGCGAGCACCTCGATGTTCTCGAACGGGATGGCCATCGTGTGACACAGGATCAGCCGGCCCAGGCACTCGCGCGTGGGCGCGAGCGCGCCGGCGAAGCCGATGCGGCGACGGTAGGCGTCGAGGTCCAGCGCGTCGATGTCGATCGGCGCGCCTTGCGGCCACCTGGTGGTCATGAGATGTGCTCCTTGCGCGCCAGCGCGGCGACGCCCGGCGACGCGAGGCGGTAGTTACTCCGACAGAAAATCCGCGCAAACATCGAGCCTGCATGAATCGAGACATTTGCCGAAGTTGACACCCGACCGGCGCCATCCGGGTCCGGCAATCCGGCAGATCGATCTGTATGAGAGTAAGGTGCTTTGACATCGCCGTCATTTGCCCGTCGGCAAGGGGGACGAGATCCGCCATGAAGCGCCCGCCCCGAACCGGAGAGTCCCCATGCCGTCACTGATCCATTGCGTTTACTGCAGCGCGTCAATTCGCCCCTTTTCCGCGGCCGATCTCGCGAAACTGTTGCTGCTTGCGCGGCAGAACAATGCGCGTGCCGGCCTGACGGGGATGCTCTTGTACGCAGAGGGCTCATTCTTCCAGGTGCTGGAAGGGCAGATGGAGGCCGTTGATGCGCTCTACAGCGAGATCGAGCTCGATACCCGTCACGCGAAGGTGACGAAGATCATTCAAGAGCCGATTCAGCGGAGAGTCTTCGACGATTGGACGATGGGGTTCTCCGCCATGTCGCGCGAGGAAATGGAGATGATACCCGGCACCAATGACTTCTTCGGTCAAGGCAAGTGCTTCGTCGACCTCGACGCCGGCCGTGCCAAGAAATTGCTGGAGGCATTTCGCAGCGGTCGCTGGCGCCAGATGCTTTCCGGCTCTGCGCGCTCGGGTCCGGTCGAGGTTTGAGCGTGGACACGCCATCGCTGCCCAGCCAGGGCGCCGAGGCCCGGCCGCGCTCATTGGAGACGCGCACTCCGAACTTTTCGTATGCGTTTCAGCCCATCGTCGATGCGGTAGCTTGCGAAGTCTTCTCTTACGAAGCCCTGATCCGCGGGCCGATCGGCGAGTCCGCGTGGAGTGTCCTCGGCCGAGTGCCGTCGACTCAAAGGTATCTGTTCGACCGGGACAGCCGAGTCGCGGCGATCGCGCTGGCTGCGAAGCTCGGAGTGAATTGCCATCTCAATCTCAATTTCCTGCCGCAAGGGCTGTACTTGTGCGCGGATTCGGTCAGCGCGGCTCTGGAGGCGGCGACCCTGAGCGGATTCCCCGTCGAACGCATCATTCTCGAAGTGACTGAAGGCGAGGTCATCGACGACCAGGCCAATTTCTCTGCCCGATTGAACGAATTTCGGCGCCAGGGCCTGGGCGTCGCGATCGATGATTTCGGCGCCGGCTATGCCGGGTTGAACCTGCTCGCGGATTTTCAACCCGACCAGATCAAGATCGACATGACTCTCGTGCGCGGCATCGAACGGCACGGCCCGCGCCAGGCCATCGTTCGGGCCGTCATCCAGGTGTGTGCGGATCTGGGTGTCGATGTGATCGCCGAGGGCGTTGAAACCCTGGCCGAGTACCTTTGGTTCTCGGAGCAGGGCGTACGGCTGTTCCAGGGCTTCCTGTTCGCGCGACCGGGATTCGAATGCCTGCCACCGGTGCACTATCCCGGCAACGCGTGAGCTGTTGCTTGGCGTTCAGAGATTGAAGTCGTAGTCGATCGTCAACGGCGCATGGTCGCTGAAGCGCGACTCGATGTGGATGTGCTCCTTGCGCGCGAGCGCGGCGACGCCCGGCGTGGCGAGGTGGTAGTCCAAGCGCCAGCCCACGTTCTTCGCCCACGCCTGGCCGCGGTTGCTCCACCACGTGTACTGCTCCTCGCGCTCGTTGAGCGTGCGGAACACGTCCACCAGGCCGTCGTCGGTGAGCAGCTTGGTCATCCACTCGCGTTCTTCCGGCAGGAAGCCCGAGTTCTTCTGGTTGCCCTTCCAGTTCTTCAGGTCGATGGGCTTGTGGGCGATGTTGATGTCGCCCACGAGGATGAACTCGCGTTCGGCCTTCAGCGCCATCAGGTGCGGATAGATCAGGTCCAGGAAGCGGAACTTGGCGGCCTGGCGTTCTTCGCCGGACGAGCCGCTGGGGAAGTAGCAGCTGATGATGCTCAGCTTCTCGAACGGGTGCTTGAGGCCGGCGCCGGGCTTGTCGAAGCGGAACTCGACGTAGCGGCCCTCTTCGTCGAACTGCGTGTCGCCGAAACCGGTCACCACTTCGGTGGGCGCGACGCGGCTGTACAGGCCCACGCCGGAGTAGCCCTTCTTGACGGCGTAGTGGAAGCGGCCGGCCATGCCGTCGAGCGTGTCGAAGGTCTCGTGCACGTGTTCGTGCTGTGCCTTGACCTCCTGCACGCCCATACAATCGGCCTTCATCGACTCTGCCCAGGCCAGGAAGCCCTTGTTGTGGGCTGAACGGATCCCGTTCAGGTTCAATGTCACCAGGCGAAATCCCAAGGTACTCACTCCATGACTGCTCCCACCAACGACCTGCTCGCGCAGGAATTCGTCCAATTCTCGGTGGAGGCCGGTGTTCTGCGGTTCGGTGATTTCAAGACGAAGGCGGGGCGCGCCTCGCCCTACTTCTTCAACACCGGGCTGTTCGATGACGGCGCCAAGCTGATGCGCCTGGGTGAATTCTATGCACGTCGCCTGCTCGCGTCCGGCATCGAGTTCGACATGTTGTTCGGGCCCGCCTACAAGGGCATCACGCTGGCCGCGGCGGTGGCCATCGGCCTGGCCAAGCATGGCCGCAACGTGGGCTACGCCTACAACCGCAAGGAAGCCAAGGCGCACGGCGAGGGCGGCACGCTGGTGGGTGCCCCGGTGAAGGGCCGCGTGCTGATCATCGACGACGTGATCACCGACGGCGCCTCCAAGCGCGAGGCCGCGGACCTGATCCGCGCCGCCGGCGCCGAGCCGGTGGGCGTGGCCATCACGATGGACCGCCAGGAACGTGCGCGCGACGACGGCGAGGATCGGCGCTCGGGCGTGCAGTACGTGGAGCAGTCGCTGGGCCTGAAGGTGATCGCGATCGCGACGCTGGCCGATCTGATGCAACTGCTCGCTACCACCGGCGACTCCGCCCTCTCGGCGAACGCGGCGGCCGTCGCCGCGTACCGCGCGCGCTACGGCATCGACCTCTGAAGCAGGAACGCCCATGACCCATCGCCCCGTTTGTCCGCCTCGCGCCATCCGGATGGCGATGCTGGCGGCCCTGGCTTTCGTCGGCGTCGCCGCGCAGGCGATGACCGTCACCTACCAATGCACCGGCCGCCGGCCGCTCACCGCGGAGCTGACGCCCCGCAAGGGCCAGATCCATTTCGAGGGCCAGGACTGGACGGTCACGCGCGTGCCCAGCGGCCGCGAGGCGCGCTACCTGAACAAGGGCGCGGGCGTCGAGGTGGTGACCAAGCAGCGCGAGATGACGTTCACGCACGGCACCGAGACGCTGCAGTGCTTCCTGAAATCGGACGCGCTGCCCGGCGA
>FTIR01000210.1_pt1 | contig 17128 bp, 18 predicted proteins | sample 1658041 | NCBI WGS metagenome assembly FTIR01 (sample SAMEA3914793, study PRJEB12502) | metagenome | biome: forest; material: soil | place: Canada | collected 2011-07-03 | depth 0.3 m | reverse complement strand
GGCCGGGCGGCGACGAGGCCGCCATGGCGGGCGAGGGCTATCAGACCGGCGGCGCCGTGGACTGGTCGCAATCCAATCGCGGCGGCTCGTTCGACCAGGACGGCGAGGGCCTCGAGGGCTCATTCCAGCACGCCGTGACCCTCTCGGAGCATCTTCAGGCCCAGGCCTCGGTAGCCGGCTTTTCCCCCACCGAGCGGGCCATCGCCCAGGTGCTGATCGACGCGGTGGATGAAGGCGGCTATCTGCGCGCCAACCTGGACGACGTGGCTGCGCGGCTGGGCTGCTCGATGGCCGCAGTGGAAACGGTGTTGGCGCGGCTGCAAGGCTTCGAGCCCACCGGGGTGTTCGCCCGCGACGTGCGCGAGTGCCTGACCCTGCAGCTGAAGGAAAAAAACAGATTCGATCCGGCCATGGCGGCCCTGATGGACAATCTGGACCTGCTCGCCCGGCGAGATTTGCCGGGCCTGCGCAAGATCTGCGCGGTCGACGCTGATGATCTGAGGGACATGATCGCCGAGGTTCGCGGCCTCACCCCCAAGCCTGGCGCGGCCTTCGGCGGCGAGCCCAGCGCGCCGGTGGTGCCCGACGCGACGGTGCGTGAGGGCTCAGGCGGCCTCTGGCACGTGGAGTTGAACAGCGACGCCTTGCCGCGCCTGCTGGTGGACCAGCGCTATCACGCCCGCATCGCCGGCGGCGCCCGGGCCGAAGCCGATCGAACCTTCGTCGCCGACTGCCTGGCCTCGGCCAACTGGCTGGTCCGCAGCCTCGACCAGCGCGCCAAGACCATTCTCAAGGTGGCCAGCGAGATCGTTCGGCAGCAGGATGGCTTTCTGGCCTTCGGCGTCGAACATTTGCGGCCGCTCAACCTGAAGACCGTGGCCGAGGCGATCGGCATGCACGAGTCCACCGTCAGCCGGGTGACCTCCAACAAGTACCTGGCCACCCCCCGCGGGGTGTTCGAGATGAAGTTCTTCTTCACCGCCGCCATCTCCGCCTCCAACGGCGGCGCCGATCACTCCGCCGAGAGCGTCCGCCACCGGATCAAGCAACTGATCGATGGGGAGCGCGATGTCGAAGCGGTGCTGTCGGACGACCGGATCGTGGAGATCCTCAATGCCGCCGGGGTCGACGTGGCGCGGCGGACCGTGGCGAAATATCGCGAAGCCATGCGCATCCCATCCTCGGTCGAACGGCGCCGGGTGCTCAAGGAAGCCTATTGAACAGACAAGGCGCAAACCCTCACGGCCCGGATTCGTTCCCCCCAGGTTCGCCCTAAACACTTAAGTTTATTTGGATTTTTGATTTTGAACGGATTCGATCCAAAATCATCGTGATCTGGCGCGCATGTGTGTCGCCGCGCTTGACTTCCCATCGCGACGGGTTTGCAGTGCCCTCATGCAAGTTCAAGTTTCCGGCAAACATGTCGACGTCGGGGAGGCCCTGCGAACGCGGGTCACCGACCAAATGCTGGCCAGTATCGGAAAATATTTCGATCGCGGCGGCGATGCTGAAGTGGTCGTCAGCAAGGAAGGCCACAGCTTTCGCGTGGACTGTATGGTCACGCTGGCCTCGGGTCAGCACCTGCAGAGTCACGGCCTGGGCGGCGACGCCCACAGCGCGTTCGACGCGTCCCTGCACAAGATCGAGACCCGCATCCGGCGCTACAAGAACAAGCTGAAGAGCCATTCCGTGGCGGCGACCGCCAAGGCGGCGGAGACGGCCGCCCTCTATGTGCTGCGCGCGCCGGAAGAGGGCGGCACCGATGAGGAGTGGGACGATTCCGACGCCCACGGCGCACCATCGGCCATGATCATCGCCGAAACCCTCGCGCCGCTGCGCACCCTGACCGTTTCTATGGCGGTCATGCAGCTGGACTTGACTGAATCTCAAACAATCGTGTTTAGAAACGCCGCCCATGGCGGGCTGTCGGTGGTATATCGCCGGCCCGACGGGAATATCGGTTGGATCGACCCAGAGCGCACGGCGGCGCTCAACGGCGAAGGCGCCGCCTGAAACCGGGCGCACCGTCGGGCGTTGGTGACAAAGCCGTGAGCCGGTCGACGGTGGGGCTTTAAGATTCGGACGTCGCGTTTATGAACATCGAAAGTTTGCTGGACCGGCGAGCGATCACGCCGAAAGTCAGCGCGTCTTCCAAGCGCCAGGCCCTTTCCCTGGTGGCGGAGACGGCCGCGCGCCGCTTTGGCCTTGACGCCGGCGAGGTGCTGGATGCGCTCCAGGCCCGTGAAGCCGTCGGCTCCACCGGCGTCGGCTCGGGCGTGGCTGTGCCCCATGCCCGGCTGAAGACCCTGGACCGGATGCGCGGCGTGTTCTTGCGCCTGGAGACGCCCGTTGATTTCGACGCCGTGGACGACCGTCCGGTCGATCTGATCTTCGCCCTTCTGGCGCCCGAGGCGGCGGGTTCGGAACACCTGCAGGCCCTGGCCCGGGTGGCGCGGCTGTTGCGTCGCGCCGATCTGCGCGAGCAACTGCGGCAGGCGCACAGCATCGACGCCGTCTACGCCCTCCTCGCCCAGCCCGCGAGCCCGTCAGCCGCTTAAAAAGCCCCCGAAAAGATATGTGGAATTGACACCCCTGAAATATGCGAATAGTTCGCATTTTCATTCTCAAGAGGGTTGGCTCATGGCGATCGGTCGCGGCGCAAGATGGATGGGGGCGGTGATCGCCTTGAGTTGGGCTGGCCTGGGCCTGATCCATGGCGGCGTGGTTCGCGCTGACGAGCCTCTGTTCGGCTATCTTTACACCACCGACACCCTGCCCAAGGGCAAGAAGGAGATCGAACTCTGGTCGACCCAGCGCGAGGGGCGCAGCCAAGGCGACTTCCATGTCTGGCAGGGTCGCGCCGAGGTTTCCTACGGCCTCACCGACAGGTTGCAGGTGTCGGGTTATGTCGATCTCGACTATACGGACGTCTATCATAACACCCCGACCGGCGAGACCGCGCCGCCGGAGGTCTTCGGCGACTATTCGGTAGGTCCGAACGAGCGCCTGAAGCGTGGCCGCCTCGAGGGCGTCTCGGCCGAAGCCGTCTACCGCGTGCTCAGCCCCTATACCGCCCCCATCGGCCTAGCTCTGTACGTGGAGCCGACCATCGGACCGCGCACCCGAGAAATCGAGTCTCGCCTGATCGCCCAGAAGAACTTCCTCGACGACAAACTGGTGTTCGCCGCCAACCTCACGGTCGGCCAGGAATGGCGTTATCTGCTGGCGGATCCGAGCGCCGACCCCACGTCCGATGAATTCCATGATCATTGGGACAAGGAGACCGACGTCAATTTCGGCGTCGCCGGTTCCTATCGTTTCCGCCCCAATTGGTCGGCGGGCCTGGAATTGTTGAACGAGCGCGAATTCGCGGGGCTCAACCCGTTCGACCCCAGCACGCGGACCAATGTCGCCTATTATTTCGGTCCCAACCTCCACTTCGGCGGCGAACGCTTTTTCATCACCGGCACGTTTTTAGTGCAGTTGCGCGGGGCCAAGGACTACGCCAATCCGGCGCCGGGCTTCGTGGTCAACGGCATCAGCAACGCCGACGATTTCGAGAAATACCGGCTTCGCATCAAGGCTGGCTACTATTTCTGAGCAGGCAGACATGACCTCCCGCTTCTTCATTGTTCCTCTCGCCCTGCTGGCCACACCAGCCGTCGTCCACGCCACCACCTATATGAGCGTGGAACAGGCGCAGGCGCAGATGTTTCCTGGCGAGGCTCTCAAGCCAGACTTCCACACCCTGACCGACGCCCAGATGGCCGCCATCCATAGGGAGTCCGGCGAAGCGCCCCTGAACCGAGATCTTAAAGCTTGGCGGGCGGCGGACGGCGGCTGGTTCATCCTGGACCAGGTGGTGGGCAAGCACGAGTTCATCACCTTCGCACTGGCTCTGGACGGCTCGGGCGCGGTCAAGTCGATGGAGATCCTCGACTATCGCGAAAGCTATGGCGGCCAGGTGCGCGAGGCGGCCTGGCGCAGCCAGTTCGTCGGCAGGCGCTACGGCGCGCCCCTGAAACTTGGCCAAGATGTGCGCAATATTTCCGGCGCCACCCTGTCGTCCAAACATATGACTGACGGCGTTCGGCGATTGCTGGCCACCTATGCCTTTGTCCTCGCGCCCGGCGGTCGTTGAGCGGGCGCGGGCGCTGCTGGGAACCGTCGTTTCGGTTCGCGCGGTGGCCGCCCTCCCCGTGACGGCCCAGGCGGCGATCGAGGCGGCATTCGCCGAGATTGCGGACATCCACAGACTGATGAGCTTCCAGGACCCTGACAGCGATCTTTCGCGACTGCATCGCCAGCCCGCTGGCCAGCCCGTGCGGGTGGATTCGCGTACGGCCGAGGTGCTGGCCTTCGCCATCCATTTGGCCGAGCGTTCGGATGGCGTCTTCGATCCCACCGTGGGCGCCGCAGTGGTCGCAGCGGACGCGCTGCCGCGGCCAAGGGGTGTTCAGGCCATGCCGGACGCCGATTGGCGGGAAGTGCGAATCGAAGGCCGTCAGGTCACCCTGCGCCGGCCAGTCTGGCTGGACCTGGGCGGGGTGGCGAAGGGCTATGCCGTCGATCGCGCCCTGGCCCGGATGCGCGCCGTGGGCGCGGCTCAGGGGCTGGTCAACGCTGGCGGTGACCTGGCGGTGTTCGGCGGGCCGCCCGAACCGGTGCGCCTGCGCGCTGGCGATCCGGCCCAGGCGGCGGTCGTCATGCTGGAAGACGGCGCCATGGCCTCCAGCGGCGGCGATCCCGGCTCTCACACGATCCATCTGGACGGCCGCAGCCGCCGGGTCTCGCCCCAGGATCGCTTCGCCTGTGTCCTGGCCCGCACCTGTATGGCCGCGGACGCCCTGACCAAGGTGGCTCTGGCTGGGGATTGGGATCTGGTCCTGGCCCTCGGCGCTTCGGGCCTGTCGCACGACCCGGCGGATGGCTGGCGCGGTTACGGGGATCTGGCGTGAAGCGGTCGCACCTTCGCCCGCGCGCTCTGGCGACGGTCAAGCTGGGGGCCCGGCGGCGCTGGACCGTCTATGGGGTCGCCTTGGGTGTCTGGGCCACCGGCGCGCTCTGGCTGGCGTTCCATAACGTCTTGAAGCGGAATACCCCGTTCGGTCAGGAGCCCAATCCGTTGGAGCCCTGGTGGCTGAAGCTGCATGGCGCCTTCGCCTTCGCCTCCGTGTGGCTGTTCGGCCTGTTGTGGGCCGCCCATATCCTGGGCGGCTGGAGCAGCCACCGACGCCGATGGTCCGGCGGCGTCCTGTTCGCCTTGTTTGGCGTCCTGATCGCCAGCGGCTATCTGCTCTACTACGTCGGCGACGACAGCCTTCGCACCACGATCTCCCTGGCTCACTGGATCATCGGCCTGGCCGCGCCGGCGCCGTTCCTTTGGCACCGCTTCGCGCCGGTTCAGCAGAGCAAGGGCTGATTTCAGCCTTCAATCCATTAGGGCTGCTGACATCCCTAGGCCTTCACGAACGGCAGGCTGGTGGTCACCGTCCCGTTCAGGGCCAACAGCGCATTGGCCACCGCCGGGGCGATCAGCGGCGTGCCGGGCTCGCCGGCGCCGGTGGGATGACTGGCCGAGGGCAGGATATAGGTCTCCACTGTCGGCGCCTCGTTCATCCGCAGCACCGGATAGGTGTCGAAATTGCTCTGCTGGACGATCCCGTTCTTCAGGGTGATCTGGCCATAGAGGGCGGCGGCGAGGCCGTAACAGACACCGCCTTCCATTTGCGCGGCCACCAGGTCCGGGGCCACGGCCACGCCGCAGTCCACCGCGCAGACCACCCGGCCAACCCTCGGCTTGCCGTCCTTCAAGGTCACCTCGGCCACCTGGGCCACCACCGTGCCGAAGCTTTCATGCACCGCCAGGCCCCGCGCCGTCCCCGCCGGCAGGGGCTTGCCCCAACCCGCCTTCTCGCAGGCCAGGTTCATCACCGCCAGATGGCGATCGGCCTTGGCCTTGGCGTAGAGGGCGCGGCGATAGTCGGCCGGGTCCTTGCCCGCCTGCTTGGCCAGCCGGTCTATGGTGTGCTCCATGACCATGGCCGTGTGGGTCGCGCCCACCGAGCGCCACCACAAGACCGGCACCGGGAATTCCGGCATATAGACTTGGCCGTCCACCACTGGCGTAGCGGTCAGATAGGGCGAGCCCTTGACCCCCTCGACGGTGGTCTCGTCCAGGCCCTTCTGCATGGGCATGCCCTTGGTGATCGACTGGGTGACGACCCGGTGACGCCAGGCGGCGGGATAGCCGTCCTTGTCCAGCTTGATGGCCAGGGCGTGGTGCGTTAGGGGGCGATAACGGCCCGCGGTCATGTCGTCCTCACGGGTCCACACCACCTTGACCGGACGGCCCTTGCCCATGCGTTTGGCCACCTGCACGGCGTCGATCACATAGTCCGAGGTGGGGTTGCCGCGGCGACCGAACGAGCCGCCCGCCGGCAGGGTCTCGATCTCCACCCAACCCGGCAGAGTCCCCACCGCCTGGGCGGTGTTGAGCTGGTCCAGGGTCTGGATCTGCGAGGCGCCGGTCAGCTTGACCTTATGGCCATCCACCTGGGCCACGAAATTCATCGGCTCCATGGTGGCGTGGGCCAGATAGGGAAAGTCGTAGGTCGTTTCGAACAGGGGGCCATTGAAGGCGTTGGCGGGGTCGCCGGCCGACTGGAACGGCTGGGCCTTGACCTCGTCCCCCGCCTTGCCGGCGGCTATGTCCTTATAGTGGGCCAGGATCTGGTCGGTGGAGCGCTTTTCAGCCTTTTCGTCGTCCCACACCACCTTCAGCGCTTCGCGGCCGGTTTTGGCGGCATAGGTGTTCTGAGCCACCACGGCCACCCCCGAGGGAATCTCCACCACATCGACCACGCCCGCGACCTTGCGCGCGACGCTGTCGTCGAATGATTTGACCTTGCCGCCAAACCGCGGCGGGCGGGCGACCACGGCCACCAGCATATCGGGCAGATGGACGTCCTGGGTGTATCGAGCGGTCCCGTTGCTCTTGCTCGGGGTGTCCTTGCGGCGCACCCGGTCGGTGCCGATCAAGGTGAAATCCCTGGGTGATTTCAGGGTCGGCTTGGCCGGCGGCGCCACCTTGGCGGCGTCGGCCAGCAGTTCGCCAAAGCCGGCGGAGTGGTTGGAGGCGGCATGGGCGACCACCCCGTTCTTGACGGTGACCTGGGCCGCGGGCACGCCCCAGCGGGTGGCGGCGGCCTGGACGAACATGGCCCGCGCGCCCGCCCCGGCCAAGCGCAGCTGATCCCAGCTATTGTTGATCGCTGTCGAGCCGCCCGTGCCCTGCACGCCCATCAGGGTGTTGGCGTAGAGCTTGGCGTTGGCCACGGCGGCCTCGACCTTGACCTTGTCCCAATCGGCGTCCAGCTCCTCAGCCACGATGGCCGCCAGGCCCGCGTGATTGCCCTGGCCCATCTCCTGGTGCTTGTTGATCACCGTGACCGAGCCGTCGCCGGCGATCTTGATGAAGGGGCCAAACACCTGGTCCGGCTTATCGGCGCCCAGGGCGAGGATGTCGGCGGGGGAGCAGCCGACCAGAAGGCTGCCGCCGGCCAGGGTCGCGCCCACGATCAGACCGCGGCGGGTGGCCCGAGCGGCCTCGATGGTCTTGGTGATGGCGTTCATGACTTCACCCTTACGCGGCTTGACTGGAGACGGCTTGGCCGGACGCGTCCTTGATCGCCGCCCGGATGCGCTGATAGGTCCCGCAGCGGCAGATATTGCCGCTCATGGCCGCGTCGATGTCATCGTCGGTGGGCTTGGGCTTAGCCGCCAGCAGCGCGGCGGCCGACATCAACTGGCCCGACTGGCAATAGCCGCATTGCGGCACGTCGTGCTTGACCCAGGCTTCCTGCAGCGGGTGGACGCCGTTCAACCCCTCAATGGTGGTGATCTTGGACGCGCCCACCGCGCCGATCGGCGTCTGGCAGGACCGCACCGCCTGGCCGTCCAGATGGACGGTGCAGGCGCCGCACTGGGCGATGCCGCAGCCATATTTGGTGCCGGTCATCAGCAGCTCGTCGCGCAGGACCCACAGCAGCGGGGTCTCGGGGGCGGACGAGACGGTCAGGTTGCGGCCATTGATATTCAGCGCCAGGGTCATGCGCATGTCCTCCCGGAATTGTCGGCGCCCAGCGGATCAACCGCGAGCGGCTACCTCCATCTTAACAGCGTTCAGCAGGCCTCGGTCCAGCGAAATTGATGACCGGCCGGGCGACGCAGGCTAGCCTGCGTCGATGGACACCTTTCCCGCCTTCTTCCCCCTGGCCGGCCGCACCATCATCATCGCCGGCGAGGGCGAGGGCGCTGAGGCCAAGGCGCGGCTGTTCGAGGGCTCGCCGGCCCAGATTGTGCGGCTGGTCGGCGAGGCGGCCCTGGATCCCGCCCACTACACGGCCGCCGCCCTGGCCTTTGTCGCCAGCATGAACGTCGATTTTCGCCTGGGCGCCGCACGGGCGGCGCGCAAGGCCGGGGTTCCGGTCAATGTGGTCGATCATCCGGAGCTGTGCGACTTCACCACCCCGGCGGTGATCGACCGGGGCGAGGTGGTCGCGGCCATCGGCACGGGCGGCGCCTCACCCATGCTGGCGACCCTGCTGCGCCAGGACATCGAGGCGCGGGTGCCGCAGGGCGCCGGCCAAGTGGCCGCCCTGTTCCGCCTCGCCCAGACGCGCATTCGCCAGGCCCTGCCCGATCTGGACCGCCGCCGCGCCTTCCTGCGAGCCGCCCTGACCGGCCCGGCGGCAGAGGCGGCCATGGCCGGCGACGCCGACCAGGCCCACCGGCTTCTGGATCAGGCCCTGGCCGAAGCGGCCGCCAGCGGCCGGCCCCTGGGCAAGGTCAGCTTTCTCGCCGCCGGCGGCCCGGCCTATCTTTTGAGCCTGCGGGCGGTGAGCGCCCTGGCCCAGGCCGAGGTCCTGGTCATCGCCGAGGGCTGTGCGCGGGCGGTGGTCGATCTGGCGCGGCGCGACGCCCGGCGACTGCCGGACGCTGGCGGCGACGCCTTGCGGGTTCTCGCCGAAGAGGGCCTCAGCGTGGTGCGCCTGGCCCCCGAACCGGTCACCGCGGCTGAGCTCGGCGCCCTGGCAAGCGCCGGGGTGGCGATCGAGGTGCTGCCGGTGGCGCAGCCTTATCCCGTCTAACCGCTGTCTGGACGGGCGCCGGGCGCAAATTGCAGTATCAGGCGTTGATCCGGCGGCCATGGACGGTTTCGCCGCGGACTTCAGGAGGTCTCAATCGATGAAGGCGATCCGAAACGGTTTCGTGACCCTGCTGGTCCTGGCGCTGATCGGCGGCGGGCTGTTCGAGTGGTGGAACCTCGATCTGCGCTGGCGACCGCACAAGATCACCAAGAACCAGAGCGAAATCAGCCGCATCCTCGAAGGCGCCGGCTGGGTCTCGCCGGGGCTGAAGGGGCCCAAGCTCTACATCATCGCCTATCGCGACTGTGTCGCCTGTATCCGCTATCAGGAGGCGCAGTTCGCCACCCTGCAAAGCGCCGGCGTCGACACCCGGGTGATTATCCTCGCCCGGGGCGACGTCAACGGACAGTCCAAGTCCACGCCGGCCGAACGCTCCACCGTGGCCGAACTGTGGGTCAATCGCAGCTGGCCCCTGTTCCAGAGGTGGAGCAGCGCCTCGCCGGCCACCTGGGGAGCCTCGGGGATTCCCGCCGCGGACGGCGATGTCGCCCGCAGCGCCGTGGTCGAGGTCGGCCGGGACACGGCCGACAAATTGCAGCCGCTGCTGAGAGCCAATGGAATCAAGGCCAATTATCCACTGATGATCTGGTGGGCCAAGGATGGGGCCATGAAGGGCGCGTCCGGCGGCGATCCCCATGGCGACGGTTATATCCGCAAGGACCTGGGCGTGGGCTAGGTCCGTTGCGCCATATCGCTCCGGCTGTCACGGCTCTATCCCTGGTCGCTGCGGCCATGGCCATCGCCGCACCGGCGGTCAGCCCGGCGGTGCTGCAGGTGGAAGCCGATCAACGCCAGCGCGAGCACGACCGCGATGCAGCCCTGACTCAAGCGCAAGCCGCCCGCGCCGAGGTCGCCCAATTGCAGGCCCAGCTCCAGGCCCTGAACGCCGCCCAGCAGCACAGCGGCGCACCGATCAGCGCCAAGCGGCTGGTGCTGGCGGGCCTGGCTGTGCGCGAGGCGGACCTGCGCGGGCGCATGGGCGGGGACCAGAACCGCCTGGCGCGGCTCTTGACCGTGCTGGAGGTGTTCCGCCGCGATCCCCCGCCAGCCCTGCTGGTCGACCCGCATGATGTGCGCGACGCGGTGCGGGCGGCCATACTGGTGCGGGCCATGACCCCGGCGCTGGAGCGGCGCGCCGCGGGCTTGCGGCGGCAGGCCCTGGAGCTTCAGAAGCTGCGCCGGCAGGCCGACACCGCCAGCGAAGCCCTGATGACCAGCGAGAGCGACCTGGCCGAGCAGCGGGCCAAGATCGAGGATCAGATCCTCGCCCGCACCCAGGCCGCCCGCGAGGCGACGACCGAGGCCAGCGCGGCCAGCCAGGATATCGCCGCCCTGGGCGCCCGCGATCAGGCGCTGCACGATCTTACCCACGGCCTCAGGACCACGCCGCCACCGAACGCCGCCCCGCCCCCCAATCCTGAGCACGCCGGCCTGTTTGGGCGGCAGAAGCTGTTCACGGCGCCTGTGACAGGTGCGCCCATTCGCCGCTTCAACGACCCCGAGCCCGGCGGCTCGGACCGCTCTCGCGGCTGGACCTGGCGCACCCAGGGCGGCCCGGCGGTCATGTCGCCCGCCGACGCGATCGTCGATTATGCCGGGCCGCTCAAGGGTTTCGGCGTGGTGTTGATCCTGCGCCTGGGAGGCGGATACCACCTGGTGCTGGCCGGATTGGAGACGGCGACAGCCGGCGCCGGCGAGATTGTTTCAGCGGGGCAACCCATTGGGCGCATGGCGAAGGTGGATTCGCCCGCTCCGGACCTCTATCTTGAAATTCGTAAGGACGGCGCGCCGGTCGACCCGGCGCTCTGGCTCAAGGCGCCGGACCGTGCAGCGGCCAGGCGGTGAGAGTTTAAGAATTGGGGTCGGTGCTTAATTTTCGCGTCTTGTAAAAGACGCAAAGGAGCCCTAGGGCCTCAATGATGCGCAAATACCTCCTGATCGGCGTTTCGGCCTTTGTTCTCGGCGCCGGCTCCATGGCCTATCTCAACCGGCCGGCGGTGGCCGACACGCCCCGCGCCCAGACCTTCAAGATGCTGGAGCTGTTCGGCGACGTTCTGACCACGGTCGAAAATCAGTATGTCGCCCCGGTGGATGACAAGAAGCTGATCCAGGCCGCGATCGACGGCATGCTGACCTCGCTGGACCCGCATTCTGGCTATCTGAACCCGGACGACTATGGCGACATGCGCGACCAGACCCGCGGCGAATATGGTGGTCTGGGCATCGAGGTGACCAGCGACGAGGGCGCGGTCAAGGTGGTCTCGCCGATGGACGACACCCCCGCCTTCCGCGCCGGGATCCAGCCCGGAGACTATATCACCGCCATCGACGGCCAGAGCGTGATCGGGCTGCAACTGTCGGACGCCGTCAAGAAGATGCGGGGGGCCATCGGCCAGCCGATCAACCTGACCATCGTGCGCCAGGGCAAGGACCCGTTCGACGTCAAGCTGGTGCGCGAATCGATCAATGTGAAGTCGGCCAAGGGCCATATGGAAGGCGACTACGGCTATCTGCGGGTCTCGGCCTTCGACGAGAAGACCACCGAACAGGCCACGGCGGCGGTCAAGGAGCTGCAGGCCAAGAACCCGAAAATGAAGGGCGTGGTGCTCGACCTGCGCAACAATCCCGGCGGTCTGCTCGATCAGGCGGTGGGCATTTCCAGCATGTTCCTGGACGGCGGCGAGGTGGTCTCCCAGCGCGGTCGCGACCCCAAGGATATCGAGCGCTACAACGCCCGCAGCCACGGCGACATGCTGCACGGCCTGCCCATGGTGGTGCTGATCAATTCCGGCACAGCCTCGGCCGCCGAGATCGTTTCCGGCGCCCTGCAAGACCGCCACCGCGCCGCCATCGTCGGCCTGACCAGCTTCGGCAAGGGTTCGGTTCAGACCGTGATCCCGCTGCATGGCGGCGAGGACGGCGCGCTGAAACTGACCACGGCCCGCTATTTCACCCCCTCCGGCCGTTCGATCCAGAAGACCGGCATCGAGCCGGACCTCGAGGTCGCCGCCACCTATGAACAGGCGGAGGCCGTGGCCAACGAGGCCTTCCAGTTCTCGGAAGCCAGCTTCTCCAACGCTCTCAACGCCGAGGAAGGCAAGATCCGCCGTGCGCCGCACGAGGCGGCTGAAGCTCCGCCCACCGGTTTCGACGCCAAGAAGGACTTCCAGCTCGAACGCGCCCTGGACGTGCTGAAATACGGCTCGGTGGCCGCCACCCCGCGCATGCCGACGCCCAAGCCGAAGCTGGCGGCCATCCTGCCCAGCCACAGCCCAGCGGCCGTCGCCCCTGGCGCCACCGCCGTTCCGGCCAAGCCACCGGTCACCGCCCCGCCGGAAAAGACCGCGCCTGCGCCAAGCCATCCTTAAGCCGTGGCGGCGGCCGGGCGATGGGCTCAGCTGGCCTTGCAATCTGCATCGGACGCCCGGTTCGCCGATTGTTAACCATAATCTGCGAGGTTCGGGGCCGAGCCACGTGACCGTCTTGTCCGGTCCGCCGGCCGTGTCCAGGCCGCTTTGATGTTCGCAAAACGATCTCCGCAAGCCACCTTTGCGCCGCAGCCGCCCCCCGCTCAGGGCGCCCGCGGCGTCTTGAACCAAATTCTCGCCAGCCCAGCCTTGAGCGCCGCCGCCGCCGGCGGCCTGTTCATCATCTGCGCCATGGCCATGATCCTCGTGGCCGGCAATTCGCGCGCCGGATTGCCAATGGTCCGTTTTCATCTGGCCCAGCCCGGTTCCTCTCCGCCTCCGCCCGGCTGGCGCGAAGCCCTCACCGCCGAGCTGCCCGGCGACGCGCCCGTTAGTATCGACAGCCTGCAGCTCCTGCCAGGCGCGGCCGCCGCTCCGGGCGCGCTCGAAGGCCAGGCCGTGATCACCCTGCCCGGCGCGGACGGCTCACCGGCCGACCATACCGGCCAGGCCCTGGCCCCCGCCCCGCTCGCCGGCCTCAGCGAGCCTGGTCCCGGCGGCGCCGTCCTGCCCATCGTGGCCCAGGATGGGCGCACCCCCGCCCAGGCCTATGCCCGCCCGTTCCGCTCCAACGGCAAGCCCAAGATCGCCTTGGTTATCGGCGGACTGGGTCTCAACACCAAGACCACCCGCCAAGCCATCGACCAGCTGCCGCCCGATGTCACCCTGTCCTTTGTGCCCTATTCGGAAGGGCTGCAGGGCTGGATCGACCTGGCTCGCGCAGCCGGCCACGAGGTGCTGATCGAGGCGCCGCTGGAACCCAACGACTATCCCGACAACGATCCCGGTCCCTATACCCTGATGGCCCTGGGGCGTCCGGCCGAGACCACCCAGCGGCTGGAATGGGTCCTGTCCCGGGCCACCGGCTATTTCGGCGTGACCAACTATCTCGGCTCCAAGTTCCTGGCCAACGATCAGGCCATGGCCACCTTCAGCGCCGATCTGCGCCAGCGCGGCCTAGCCTTCATCGACGATGGCGCCGCGGTCAAGCGTGGCGGCGGACTGCAGCGGGCTTCAGCCGACACGGTGATCGACGACCAGTTGGCCGGGGACGCCATCGACAAGGAACTGGTGCTGCTGGAAGCCGACGCCTTGCGCAATGGCCAGTCACTGGGATCGGGGTTCGCCTATCCTCTGACCTTGGATCAGGTCTCGCACTGGGCTACCACACTGGCTCAGCGCGGCTACCAGCTCGCCCCCGCCTCCGCGGTGACGATGCGCCGTTGAGTTTGGCGGTACCCTTGGATCTTTCGGCCTATCGCCCCAATGTCGGCATCGTGCTTTTCCACCCCGATGGCCGGGTCTGGTACGGCCGCCGCGCCGGCGTGCCGGGCGTGCAAAACTGGCAGTTTCCGCAAGGCGGGGTCGATGCGGGCGAAGACCTGCTGGACGCCGCTCGGCGGGAGCTGAAGGAAGAGACGGGGGTCGGCTCGGCCAGCGTGCTGGACCGTACTTCCGACTGGATCGCCTACGATTTTCCTCCCGAAATGGCTGGCCGAAAGATCGCCAAGGGCTGGCGTGGGCAAAAGCAGATCTGGTTTGCGATGCGGTTCGAAGGTGAAGACAGCGAGATCGACCTGAACCAGCATCATGAGGTCGAATTCGACGCCTGGCGCTGGGGCGCCCTGGCCGACGCCCCGGCTCTGATCGCGCCGTTCAAGCGGGCGGCCTATGAGCAGGTGGTGGCCGCGTTCGCCAATCTAGGAGCCAAGGCCTGATGGCCCGCCAGACGCGCGCCAAACGCGATCTCGCCAAGCCCGCGGTGATCATGGTTCACGGCGCCTTTTGCGGCGGCTGGGCGTTCGACGATTTCCGGCGACCGTTCGAGGCCGCCGGTCATACGGTGCTGACGCCGGACTTGGCCGGCAAGGGCGCCGGTTCTCGGGGCACGGCCTCCATGGCCGACTTCGCCGCCAATATCGCCGAGCTGGTCCGCGCCCAGGACCAGGCCCCGATCCTGATCGGCCACTCTCTGGGCGGTCTTGTGGCCCAGATGGCTGCGGCCAAGACGGCTGTGCGCGCCCTGGTGCTCCTGGCGCCATCGGCCCCCTGGGGGGTCTCTGGCGGCAGTATCGAAGAAGCGGTTTCCGCCGTCAGCCTGTTTGCGCTTGGCCCCTTCTGGCTTCAGGCCGTGGAGCCCGACTACACCATCGCCGGCGCCTACAGCCTGAACCGGCTGGACAAGGCGGCGCGCAAGGCGACGTTCGCCCGGATGACGCCGGAAAGCGGTCGGGCGCTGTGGGAGACCCTGAACTGGTGGATGGACCCGTTCATGACCACCAGCGTCTCCGCCGAGCGGATCGCCGCGCCGGTCCTGGGCGTGGCCGGCGGCAAGGACCTGGTGCACCCGCCCGCCACCGTGGTGCGCACCGCCGAGCGTCTGGGCGGAGAGCTCAAGGTGTTCGACGAGATGAGTCACTGGCTGGTTTCGGAGCCGGGCTGGCAGGACGTCGCCCAGACCTGCCTGACCTGGATCCAACGGCAAAAGGGTCCTACCGCCGCCTGATCGCCAGCCGAATCAGGCCGATCAGCGCGATCAGCCCCCAGGCGCCTTCCATCAGGACGGCGGACAGGTTGAAGTCCCTGGCCAGCGAGGCCAGGATCAAGAGCGCCCCGACCAGGTTCATCGACAGGGCCGGCACGCGGGTCGGATCCAGGCGGCCGAACTGCGCCGCGGCATAGGCCGTCAGCATCAGCCCCACGCCGACCAACCCGCCGAGGTCGAGAAGGGTCATGGCCGTCGCCCGCCTATATGGAATGGCTGAGCTGGACGATGATCAGCCCGCGTCGCGGGCGTGCTCGGCCAGGATGGTGAAGCCATCCGGGGTCACGTCGGCGAAGCCGCCCTGCACTTCGAAACGATGCAGGCGCTCGCCGTCGTGGATAGTCACAAACCCTTCCCGCAGGGCGGTCATGAAGGGCGCGTGGCCCGCCAGCACACCGAAATCACCCTCGGAACCGGGGGCGTCGACCTGGTCGACATCCCCGGAAAACAGCAGGTGCTCAGGCGCGACCAGCGAGAAGCGGAGCTTTTCGGTCACCTAAGCCTCCTCGGCCAGCTTCGCGCCCTTGGCCACCGCGTCTTCGAAGGTGCCGACGTTGTAGAAGGCGATTTCCGGCAGATGGTCGCCTTCGCCGTCGCACACCGCCTTGAACGAGCGGATGGTGTCTTCCAGCGACACAAACACGCCCGGCAGGTTGGTGAACTGCTCGGCCACGAAGAAGGGCTGGGCGAAGAAGCGCGACAGTTTGCGCGCCCGGGCGACCACCAGCTTGTCCTCTTCGGATAGCTCGTCCATGCCCAGGATGGCGATGATATCCTTCAGCGCCTTGTATTGCTGCAGGATCTCCTGCACCCGGCGGGCCACCTGATAGTGCTCGTCGCCGATCACCAGCGGATCGAGGATCCGCGAGGTGGAGTCCAGCGGATCGATGGCCGGGAAGATGCCCTGGGCGGCGATGTCGCGGCTCAAGACCGTGGTCGCGTCCAGGTGGGCGAAGGAGGTGGCCGGGGCCGGGTCGGTCATATCGTCGGCGGGCACGTAAATGGCCTGGACCGAGGTGATCGAGCCCTTGTTGGTCGAGGTGATGCGCTCTTGCAGATTGCCCATCTCGGTGGCCAGGGTCGGTTGATAGCCCACGGCCGACGGGATGCGGCCCAGAAGCGCCGACACTTCCGAACCCGCCTGGGTGAAGCGGAAGATGTTGTCGACGAACAGCAGCACGTCCTTGCCCTCTTCGTCGCGGAAATACTCGGCCTGGGCCAGGCCGGTCAGGGCGACGCGGGCGCGGGCGCCCGGGGGCTCGTTCATCTGGCCATAGACCAGGGTGCAACGGCTCTCGCCGCCGCCGCCGGCCTTGTTCACGCCCGACTCGATCATCTCGTGATAGAGGTCGTTGCCTTCGCGGGTGCGCTCGCCGACGCCGGCCAGCACCGAATAGCCGCCGTAGGCCTTGGCGATGTTGTTGATCAGTTCCTGCATGGTCACGGTCTTGCCCACGCCGGCGCCGCCGAACAGGCCGATCTTGCCGCCCTTGGTGTAGGGGCAGAGCAGGTCGATGACCTTGATCCCGGTGACCAGGACTTCGGCCGAGGTCGATTGGTCGGCGAAGGACGGAGCCTCGGCATGGATCGGACGGCGATAGGTCTGATCGATCGGGCCGGCTTCGTCGATCGGCTCGCCGATGACGTTCATGATCCGCCCCAGGGTGCCGGGGCCGACGGGCACGGTGATCGGGCCGCCGGTGTCGGTCACCGGCTGGCCGCGGACCAGGCCTTCGGTGGTGTCCATGGCGATGGTGCGCACCACGTTCTCGCCCAGGTGCTGGGCGACTTCGAGCACCAGGCGGAACGGTGCGCCGGTGCGCTGGTCGGTATTGGTGGTTTCAAGGGCGCTGAGGATCGCCGGCAGGTGGCCGACGAACTCCACGTCGACCACGGCGCCGATG
>FTIR01091496.1_pt1 | contig 17239 bp, 9 predicted proteins | sample 1658041 | NCBI WGS metagenome assembly FTIR01 (sample SAMEA3914793, study PRJEB12502) | metagenome | biome: forest; material: soil | place: Canada | collected 2011-07-03 | depth 0.3 m | reverse complement strand
AGCGACCCGGATTCGGGCGACGCCATCTCCAAGACCGAACTCCTGGTCAACGGCAATTCGGTCCAGACGCTGACAGGATCTGCAGCAACCTCGATCAACGGGTCCTACACCGCAGCGGCCGCCGGCCAATACCAGCTCCAGTTGCGAGCCACCGATTCGCGCGGCGGCGTGACGCTGTCGAATGTCGTCACCGTCTCGGTCGACGTACCCCCCATGGCCGCGCTCAGTGCACCGGCCGCTGGTGCCTTGTTCCAGACCAGCACCGGAGCGAACTTCGCGGTGCCCTACGCGGGCACCGCGAGCGACAGTGACGGATCGGTCGCGAGCATCCAGCTGATCGTCGATGGCACGTCCGTCGCAACCGTGGCCGGATCAGCCTTCCCTGGATCGTCCACCTACTCGGTCGCACCGGGCACGCACACTTTCCAGATGCTGGCCACGGATAACCAAGGCCAGACGACGACGTCTTCGGCGGTGAGCATCGTTGTGAACCAGCCGCCCGCAGTTTCGCTCAACACCCCGGGCACGCTGTTGGTGAATTGGACCAGCACGAACGTCTCGATCGCTGTCATCGGCGCGGCCTCTGATCCCGACTCGGGCGACAGCATATCCAAGACCGAAGTGCTGGCGAATGGCCAGTCTGTCCAGACGCTGACCGGGGCCGCCGCGACGACGGTCAACTCGACCTACGTTGTCACAGCGCCAGGAACGTATCAAGTACAACTCCGAGCGACTGACTCGCGCGGCGGCGTGACGACGACGAGCGGGTTCAGCGTCGATGTCAATGCCCCGCCCGGCATCACGCTGACCTCGCCGGCCAACGGCGCGAGCTTCCTCACCGATCCGCAAGGACAGGTCGCGGTGTCCGTGACGGGCTCCGCCACGGATAGCGACGGGAGTGTCGCGAGCATCAAGATCCTGGTCGACGGCACCGTGGTCAACACCGTGTCGGCCGCGAGCGTCTCCACATCCCAGTCCTTTGGCGTCGGCACGCATACGGTTCAGCTCCAGGCGATCGACAACCAGGGCAATTCGACCAACAGCGCCATCTCGACCATCACGGTCACGGGGTCGCTGGCTCTCATGACGCTGCCCCAGGTCAGCACCGCCAAGGCGGGAACGATCAAAGGCCAGCAAGACGTGGCCGCGGGCAAGGCAACCTATCAGACCTCCATCCCGATGCCGCCTGGTGTCAACGGCATGGTGCCGTCGGTGTCCCTGAGCTACGGCGGCGGCACTGACATTGGCTACCTCGGGGTGGGGTGGTCTCTATCCGCCACCTCGAGCATCGAGCGGTGCCCGCCCACGATCGTTCAGGACGGTCGCGTGGACACGGTCCGATTCACCACCAGCGACCGCCTGTGCCTGGACGGCAAGCGCCTGCAACTCGCAACCGCACCGGCGGCAGCCTGCGCTGATTTCAATTGCGCATATTGGGACCCCTCCGCGGAGTACCGCACGGAGATCGAGTCGTTCGTGCGCGTGAAGCACTACGGCAACGGCTTCCAGGTCTACACCAAGGATGGCCGCATCCATCTGTACGGCGACGTCGCCGACACGACCGACACGGATGCAGGCGCGACGTCCACCCAGGTCTTCAGCACGCAGCGCACGAATGCGCCAACGGGTAGCGCGGTGCACACCTGGATGCTGCGCGACACGCAAGACCGCTTCGGAAACGCTATCGACTACACGTACGTCAAGGACACGGTGTCGGGCGAGTTCTACCTGCGATACATCCGCTATGGCGCCAATGCCAATGCGGGCCAGGCGCACTTTGCGAAGGTGCAGTTCGACTATGCGCCGCGCAACGACGCGAACGTGTACTACATCGCCACCGGCCGTGCCGACAAGACTGTTCGGCTGACCAATATCACGACCTTCACCGACACGCAAAGCGATGGCAGTGGCGGCAGCCAGGCCCTGCAGTACACGCTCAACTACGACTACAGCTCGACCAGCGGCCGCAGCCGCGTGATCTCGCTGGTCGAATGCGGCGCGACCTCGTCGGACTGCCTGCCGGCGACGACCTTCAAATACGGCGATCCGAATCCGAGCGTGACGCCGGGCTTCACGATGGATCGTGGCGTGTGGGCCGGGCCTCCGCTCGAAGACGCCGTGGGCATCGCGTCGTGCAACGTCCTCGGCCCCATTTCCACCGACCCCTACGGCACATGCCACTATGCCGTCCCGGACATGTTCATCACCGCCGATTTCAACGGGGATGGCCTCAACGACATGATCACCAAGTACCCCAGCTTTGCGCCAGGGGTGCTGCCGCTTTCCATCTACATCAACAACGGCTCGGGCTTCAATGCCCCCGTGCCGATCCCGTTCAACGGCGTCACCGTCGATTCGTCGTATTTCGTGGTTCAAACCGGCGACTTCGATGGCGACGGCCAGACCGACATCTTGCTGGCGCACACCGCGCCGGGCGCCTCGGGCCTGCTGGCTGCGCAATACATGCAACCGCAGTTGGTCGACTGGAAGATCTGCTATTCGCGCATGCGGCAAGGCAACGGCTTCCAGTGCCAGGAATGGGCGGCGCCGGCGGCGCTGACATCACAAGGGTGGACGCAGTCGAACATGAGCCGCGTGTACGACTTCGACGGCGACGGTCGTGACGACATCTTCTTCGCTGGCGGCGTACTGCAACCTGCGATATCCGGAAAGCGCTCGGTGGTCGCCAGGGCGCCGCTGCTGTGCATGTCCACGGGAACCGGCTTTTCCTGCAGCGTCCCGTCCACGATGATCATGGATCTCGGGTCCGGGATGGACGCGGACGGCATTCTCAACAATCCGCCTCCCGCCACGCTGTTGCCGACAGACATGGACGGTGACGGGCGCCAGGATTGGGTGAGTTGGGTCAACCCGTACGTCACCTGCACGAAGGAAGAAGGTTGCTCCAACGTCTTCGACTACGACGGTACGGGGGCCTGGATTCGGTCGTACACCGCCGAGGGCGGAGCCAGTGAACTACCCATCTTTAACTTGACGCAGTTGCCCGGCGCAGACACGGCCAGCCGCACGAGCGCTTTCCTGGGAGGGCTCCAAGTTGCTGACCTAAATGCTGACGGTTACTCCGACCTGTTGATCTACGGACAGATCTCACCGGCGCTGGGAATGCAATATCGTCTCTGCCAAGGGGCCGGCACCTACGGCACGGCGAGCTGTCTGCCAGTCAGTTTTCCGACGGCGGCTGCCGCTCACGTCTATCCCGTCCTGAGCGGAGACTATGACGGCGACGGGCTGAACAAAGTCTTCGTCCAACCTGGCGTGCTCGGCCAAGGCGTCAACCCCAAGATGTGCGCGATCCGAGGTACGGCTACGGCGGCCTCCGCGACGTGCGGCCCGGACTGGACCGTCGCCGCATTTCCGACGACAAGTCCCCCTCGCTTTACTACGATTTTTCTGAAGATATCGAGTGGACTCACGCCGGCTTCCTGGATTTCTCGGGCAACGGGCTGTCCGATTGGGTCCTGTACACGCCGGGTGGCCCTGTCGATCCGAACAACACGGGCGGCGCGCAGAAGCCGGGGCAGTGGCACGTCTATAGCCCCGCGTCGCAGGCCAAGCCGAACGAAGCACTCGACCGCCTAGTGTCCGTGACCGATGGCCTCGGCAAGAAGACGCAGTTCCAGTACGCGTTGCCGGGCGATTCCACCGTGTATTCGGCTGATGCGCTGGACCGCAATGGCAACGTCGTGCCGGTGACCTATCCCGAGCGGCGCGTTCCGCGCATGGGAACGCTGGTCAAGGCGATGCTCGTGGACAACGGCCAGGGTGGCACGGTCGAGCGCGACTACCACTATGCCGGTGCGACGCGCGACATGCAGGGCCGTGGCTACCTCGGCTTCGCCGAAGTGGATGTCACCGAGCCCGTGGCATCGACCAAGACCACGCAGTGGTTCAGCAAGACGTGGCCCAACATCGGAGCGGTGACCTCGTCGCTGACCACCTACAACGGTGGAGGCTCCAGCAAGCCCATTGCCTTGACGATCAACACGCTGGCGAACCAAGTGGTGGCGCTGTTCAACACTGGCGCAGCGACGGGCCAGCTCGCCTGGCAGAGCAATAGCCTGGACACGGTGTGTCCCTATGTCAGCGCATCCACGACTTCCAAGTGGGACATCGATGGGCAAAACTCGCCGATAGCAACCACCACCACGACGGTTGGCAGCCTCGACGCTTCGGTGAGCGGCCTCGACGCTTGGTGCAACACGACGACCAGCACGGTACAGACCTCCGGCGAGGCCGCAAAGGTCTACACCACCGTCAGCGGCGCGACGTTCCACAACGACCTCACCAACTGGTTCATCGGTCAGCCGGTGGCCGTTGCCGTCACCAAGACGCGCGATGGCGCCTGCGCGGTTCGTCGCACGTCGACCACCTTCGATCCGGTAACCGGCGTGGCAGCCTCCCAGATCGTCGAGCCGCACGGCGACCCGAACCAGCCCGCCAGCAGTTGCACGGCCTCCGATGCCGATTCGCTGTACACGCTGACCACTACCTACAACCGCACCAATACTGACGGCTCGCCCAACAACTTGGGCCTGCTCCGGCTGACGACACAATCCTGGCTGGACCCGGTCAGCCAGACGACGGTGACCCGCACGCCGCAGCAGGTGACCGCGTTCGAGGCCAAGGGCCGTTTCGCGCAGACCGTGCAGAACGCCTTGGGGCAGGCGCAGACGACGCTTTACGACGATCGCTACGGCACCCCGACGCAGCACACCGACCTCAACGGCCTGGTGACGACCGAAACCACCGATGCGTTTGGCCAGGAGACGGTCACGCTCGATCCGGTGACCAACGAGCACCGGCATGTCGTGCGCCAATGCGACGCCAGTTGCCCGGCGGGGGCGGTGGCCATCGTGGCGGACGATACGCTGCACCTGAACTCGCCCGGCAACTACACGCGCTTTGCGGCGCCCGCACTCACCTATCACGACGACGGTGGCCGCGTGCTCCGTTCCGTCAACTGGGGCTTCGACGGCCGCCTGATCGTGGCCGACCAGCGCTACGATGCGCGTGGCCGTCACGTGCAGACCGACCATCCGCACTTCGCCAGCGATGCGGCCGTGCTGGCCAACACCCTGGCCTATGACGATCTGGATCGCGTGACCTCGAGCACGGTCTACGGAGAAACCGGCGATGGTCGCGTCACGTCGACAAGCTACGCCGGTCGAGTGACGACCACGACCAATCCGGCTAACCAGACCAAGGTCGAAACCAAGGACACGCTGGGACTGCTGGAGCTGGCGACCGACGCCGCAGGCAACAGCACGAGCTATGGCCGCGATCCGTTCGGCAACCTGGCCAAGGTGACCGATCCGAAAGGCAACGTCGTCACGATCGTCTACGACCGACTGGGACGCCGCACCAGCCTGCAGGATCCCGATCTCGGTTTGCTGACGGAGAGGGTTGATCCGCCGGGACGCACCTACTGGACGCAGAGCCCCAAACAGAAAGCGGCGAACCAGTCGACGACGATGAACTTCGACGTCATGGACCGCATGACGCACCGGCTCGAGCCCGACCTGGAGAGCTACTGGGTGTACGACACCGCCGTGCACGGCGTGGGCGAGCTGGCGGAGGCCTACACCTGGGTCTCGGGCAACGGCACCAAGAGCTACGACCGCGTACACACTTACGATACGTTGTCTCGCCCGTCCACGACGGTGACCACGCTCGACGTCACCTACACCACCGGCCAGACGTATGACACTTATGGTCGGCCGCTGACGACCACGCAGCAGCGCGGCACGGCCGCGCGCAGCTTCACCGACGGCTACAACGCGATGGGCATGCAATCGCAGTTGACCAACGAGGCGGGCACGAGCCTGTGGCAGGAGACGTCGCAGGACGCTTGGGGCCACGAGAAGACGGCGCTCGAGGGCGCGCTGGCGCTCACGCGCGCGTACGACGGCCATACCGCCAACCTGACCAGCGCCAGTTGGTCGGTGGCGGCCTCGAACCAGGAGCGCTACAGCGAGACGCAGAACGTCTACGACGTCCTGAACAACCTCAAGCAGCGCAACGGCCGGTGGAACTACAACGATCCGAACACGAACGACCCGCAGCGCAGCTACCAGGACGTGTTCAGCTACGACGTGATGAACCGCCTGCAGACGGCCTCGGCGTGGTCGCAGCCGCAGGAGACTTTCAGCTACGACGCCATCGGCAACCTCACGAGCAAGACGAGCGTGGCCAACGGCGCGGCCTACACCTATCCGACGGGTGCCAACGCGGCGGGTCCGCACGCGGTGCAGAGCATCGCCACCCTCGGCAGCTACGGCTATGACGCGGATGGCAACCTCGTGAGCGCGCCCAACGCGGTGAGCGCGACCTGGACGAGCTTCGACATGCCGCTGACCCTGACCAAGGCCAGCAACTCCGACAGCTTCGTCTACGGGCCCGAGCACCAGCGCATCAAGCAGGTGCGCAGCAGCGGCACGACCCTGTACTACGCCGGCGGCATCGAGGTGGAGAGTTCGGGCGCGGGCGTGACGATGAAGACGTACTGGCCGCGCGGCCTGGGCGTCAACATCGACGCGCCGGCCGGCCCGAAGATGTACTGGACGCCCGCGGACAAGCTGGGCAATGTGCGTGGCTACATCGACGCGAGCGGCAACGTCGTGGAGATGCTGGACTACGACGCCTGGGGCAAGCGGCGCAATCCGTCGGGCATCGGCACGCCCGACAGCCTCGATGGGCAGACCGACGACAAGGGCTTCACCGGGCACGAGATGCTCGACAACGTGGATCTGGTGCACATGAACGGGCGCGTCTACGATCCGTTCATCGGGCGCTTCCTGACGGCGGATCCCTACGTCCAGGCGCCGGAGAACAGCCAGAGCTACAACAGGTATACCTACGTTTGGAACAATCCTACCAACAACACTGACCCAACCGGGTTCTGCTCGGTGGGCTCGGCAAAGTCCTTGATCGCTTGCAGAGAGGAATCAGTCGCGCCTGCACCAATTATTGTCACCGGTACGCCGGGATCCGCTAAGCCAGCCAGGACAGCGGCCGAAGCGACTGCCAACAGCAAGGTGACAAATTCGGATCAGGCCAAGCAACTAGGTGGCACAGATTCCAGCAGTCCGAATGGTGCCGATGCAAAGGATGCCGCATCAAATCAATCTGTATGCAATGGAAGTTGTCATGGTTACGACGGAACTCCCGGTCGTCCAATGACGAAGAATGAGGAGACAGTACTTCAAATAGCGAACGTGGTTGTGACGGCGCCTATAGGGGGCGCCGCAGTGGCGGAGCTCAAAGCCGCGGGCGCACTAGCGGGATCTGCGGACGCGTTGAATGCCGGGGGGCAGGTCCTCAAGCGAGCCGATAAAATTGGGGAGGACATCGTAGGCTGGGGCACTAAACAGACGGCCGAGGGAGTTGCGAAAACAGTTGCGAGAACTGAGCAGATCAATCCTGAAGTTGTCCAGCAGATGGCCCGACAAGGTCTGACTCGGGAGTGGGTTGACAAGCAAGCTGCACAGTATTTGAATGCGATGGAGGCTGGAGGAAGAAAGCTGATCAATGAACAATTGGTACCTCGCCTAGAACTTATGCAGAAGATTTTGGAAAACTGGACAAAGTAGCAATATGAAAAGCGATGAAATTGACCGCTCTATTGCGCGCCTACGTCAATTTTGGCTTAGCGATGGCAACCCCGTGCTTCAGCCCCCGGTGATCGATCAAGAAATACTCGCGTTCCAGCAGGCCAACAAGATAAATATTCCTCCGGATTTTTTGGCGTATTTGAAGTGCCAGAACGGATTTAATCAATATTCAGGTCATCAGGATGCTCGCGGCTTTAACTTTTGGCCGCTGCAAGACATCGACTCGCTTGATAATTATGAGGCAGGACGAAATATAATACCTGGATATTCTTCATATTTCCTGTTTTGTGATTATATGGATTTTAGCTGGGGCTATGCCATCTGCATGAGTGAAGGTGAACAAACCGTAGTCTTGGTGGGTACACGAGATGGGAAGCCGAAATTCGTTGCAGATAGCTTTATGTCTTTCATTGATGCTTACGTGAATGACGCGCCGTCTATTTATTTGTAGGGACATGTGGGCTTAACCTAGCAGGCGAACCACCTTGTCACGTCGGCCTCCGTGCGGCGGGGCCGAAAGATCGCGAGATGCAAAGGACGCAGCCACCGATTCCAACAGGGCGGGGTTGGGCAGGTTAAGCCCGCAGGAGCAATCACAAGCTTTCTCGCAAGTTGACCCCATGGGAAATCCGCAAGGGGCGAACCCGCTTTCCGGTAGTGCCGTTGTAATGGTTGGTGTGGGCGCAACTGTGTTGACTGCAGGAGCCGGAGCAGAGGCGGGGGCAGCGGTTATGGCTGATGTGGCCGAGGCTGAGCGGGTAGCCAATACCATTGCGAAAACCCAGGGGCAATTGGGTAAGATGCTGGATTGGGCGTCCAAAAATTCGCAGTCTCTTGAGAATGTTGAGAAAGAAGCTGAACAACTTTCCAAAATTACGCAGCGCGTTGTCGACTCAATGCGAAAAAATGGAATGGACCGAGAGATTCTCGAAACGGCTTCTAAGAAGTTTGGCGATTCATTAGGTCAGGGTCAGAAACTCGTCAATAAACTGCTTGAAAATAGAAAAGAAATGATTGATAAAATACTGAATTTGTGGCCAAAGGATTGATTGTGCAGCTTGCAAATATAGTGTCAAAGTGGGCGTCCATGAAGTCGCTAAAGCTCAATCCCGGCATCAGTCGCGAGAAGCTAAATAGTTTGTCTCATGAGTTTTCGCTTTCATTTCCTAAAGATTTTTGTGAGTATTTGGCCCTCCACAATGGCTTTTCGCGAATCGAATCCGATTCGTTTGAGAACTTAGACGATAATGGCTTCGATTTTCTTCCGTTCGAAGCGAATCGCTTAGTAGGAGGCAGGTGGTTCGTATTTTGTGAGTGGCCGTATTCGTTAATTAAGTACGCAATACTGCTCGATGATTCGAAGCGAGCTGGTCTGGTGGCAATATGCAGAGAATTTGACGAGGCATTCGTGCTTTGTGATAGCTTCTCGAAATTTCTTGACCTATATTTTGTTGACGACGCCGTGCTCTATAAAATTTCGGGTGAAGAAGTTTCCTTGGTTTAGCACGAAAACGGCACTCTCGCGCAAGCGATAAATAGAGTTGATTGAGCTGCCGGCCGGATTTCGTCTTTCAACGGGCGCTGGGGTCAGATCTTGCCTTTTGCGCCGATGCCGAAATGACGGCTGTCGAGGATCTGAAAACCTCCCCGGCCAAGCGGCCGGGGCCCCTCAAAGCTGACCACACATGACGCACGACTACGTGCAGTCTCGGGGATGCTAGGGTCAGGTCTTGCCTATTGCTATAAGTGCGCCGAGTACCGAATATCTGGGGCCGCATTTCCTCTGACGCTGGGTTGCGTTTTATTGTTTGCTGCCTGGTCGCAGCACCTCGTTCTTTAACAACGTACCCTGCGACAAGCAGACGCGATAGAGCGCTTCAGCAAATTCCGTGCTTGGTCGTCTTTGGCCCGTCCAAGGACGCAAGGGCCTGACCTGACCGCCAAGTCGAGCCGCCAGACAAACGCCGCCGAAATCGCGACGGTTGCCATGCAGGAGAAGCGCCCCGGCGATCTAAGCTCGTTGCATGGCACGACCTCTTCGCATTGAATTTTCAGGCGGCCTGTACCACATCACCGCACGTGGCGATCGGCGTGAGCCCATCTTCTCGGATGATCAGGACAGGGCTTGCCTGATCGAAATCCTGGCTCAGGCCCTGGATCGATTCAATGCCGTGGCGCTGGCCTACTGTCTGATGGGCAATCACTACCACTTCGTGCTGCACACGAGGCGGGGCAATCTATCGCGCTTGATGCGCCACGTGAATGGGGTCTATGCACAAGCTTTCAATCGACGACATGGCCTGGTCGGACATCTGTTCCAAGGGCGCTTCACGTCGATCCATGTCGACCAGGATGCGTACCTGATGGAGGTGTGCCGCTACACCGAGCTGAATCCTGTGCGCGCTCGCATGGTCGAATCGCCGTCGGATTGGCCTTGGTCGAGCTATCGCGCGCATTGCGGCCTCGCGGAATCACCAGAATGGTTGGATACCGCCGCGCTGCACGGCTACCTACTGGGCCATGACGCTTCCTCGGTGGTCGACCAACTGCGTGCCGCGGAGCTCTATGTGGAACTCGTCGCGAATGGCCGGGGCGTGCGGCTGTGGGAAGAAGCATTGCGACAGGACATCTATCTCGGAAGCGACGCGTTCATCGAACGACTCCAGCAGCACGCTTCGATGACGCGGGAGATCCCGAAGACACAGCGCAGCAAGCCGAATACGGTGCCGCGTTCGTTTGACGACAGGCTTTCGCGTGACGAATCGATGCGACGTGCCTACGTAGACGGTGCTATGAACATGTCACAGATCGCCGAGGCGACGGGCCTCTCGGTTTCCCGCGTTAGCCGCGTGATCGCGCGGCTCGAAGCTCAAGCCAATCAAAGTGCGCGCGTGTGGGAAGAATACCGGGTTCTCTGATGCATGAGTCGCGCATATGATTGGGGCAAAAGGCAAGACCTGACCCTGATCTCTCTGATCTCTGAAGATGCCCAGGCGGCTGGACAACCGACTACGCTGACAATTGATCGCGCTGGTGCTGCTGCGCGTCGCAGAGAAGCATTGAGCGGCACGCCGGCGCGGAGCGGTCTGGACCGCGACGAATATCCGCCCGCGATGTTTAGAGAAGGCGGTAGAGGTGCTAGTGTGCGTCATATCGACCCCTCGGATAATCGAGGCGCCGGAGCCTGTATCGGGGCGGCTTGTCGAGGCCTTCCGAACGGTTCGACGGTGACCATCCAAACTGGACAGTAAAATGCGCGTTGAAAAATTGCTACAAATTTCCGGGCCAGCGTTGGGAAGGTCTGGAGTAATGGACGAATGGCCTGCGAATGAAAGTCTTCGCGCGTTGCTCTTAAGGCGAAATGGATTTTTCGCATTTGAGTCGGCATTGCGAGTTTTTCCTGCAGAGGAAACATCCTTGTCATATGGCTTGGGGGAGTGGAATTCCCCCGATTTGTGGATCTCCTCTTACGGAGGCCTGGCCGATGGGCTGTTCTTCTTCGCCGAAGATGTATTTGGGGGACAGTTTTGCTTGAAAGAAGAGCAGGTCTATTCTTTCAATCCCGAAACGGCAGAGTTGACACTTGCTGGTGGGAATTTGGAAGCATGGGCTGATGCCATTCTGAAAGACTATGATTTTCTTACTGGATACGCTCTCGCCCACGAATGGCAAATTAAGCACGGCACTTTAGCGTCAAAGGTTCGACTGATTCCGAAGGTGCCTTTTGTGTGCGGTGGAGAATACAAAGTGGATAATTTGGCGGCTGTCGATGCCGCGCGCGCGATGCGGAGTCGTGGCAATCTGGCTCAACAGATTCAGAGCTTGCCGGACGGTTCGCAGATCAAATTTGAGTTGGTTGATTAGTCTCAAACGAGATCCGACCGTCGGCCTGCCAATGATCCATCTGCGAGGACGTCGGGGCCCCTTAAAACTGACCACGCAGGCGCCGGGGGTCAAATCTTGCCTTTTGCCACCGTCGAATGGATCGCTGTTCGAGAGCTGAAAACCCTCCCCGGCCGCACGGCCGGGGCCCCTCAAAGCTGACCACACATGACGCACGCAGTCGCGATGAGTGCAGCACCTTGCCAACCCAATGTGCGCTGGCCCGAACGCACTTCACTAGTCCTCGCCGCAGGGAGTCCGCGGGTCTTCCGTGCTGGCGACAATGTTCTTACTGGCCTAAGCGGTGAAGCCGCTTTTCGCGCATGGACTCTTCCATGAACGTTCGACGAAGTTCCTGATGAAATCTCAGCTTGCAGTTGGATTTGCATTGTTCTGTCTACTCTCCGGTTGCGCGGAGCAGCGAATCAAGGAACATTCACAAGCGGACATCGCGGCAGGGCGGTATCAGGCGGCGGTGAAGTCACTCCAGCTTGCAGTCCAGCAGTATCCTGATAGCGTGGCGCTGCGCAGTGCTCTGGTCGAAGCACGCTCCGAAGTCGTCACCCGCGTGACAGCCGAAGTGAACACCCTTCGCGCCGAAGGCCACTTTGACGAAGCCAGCCATCTCCTGGACCAAGCAGAAGCCGACGACCCCGGCAACGACCGACTTCGCTCGCTGCACGCAGCCATCGAAGTCCAAAGACGCCAGACCGTGGCGCTGGCGGAAGCCCAGCGATTGGCGGCGGCCGGAAACACCCAAGCTGCCTTGCGCACCGTCCGAGAGTCCCTGAGGGACGATCCTCGGAATGAAGGCCTGCAAAAGCTCGAACGCGAACTGAGCACCGCTCGCCGCGATGAACAGCTGCGCTCGTCGCAAAGCGTCCTCGCCGAACGACGCCCGATCACGGTCGACTTCCGCGACGCCGGCGTCCGCACCGTGCTGGACACGATCTCCCGCGCCAGCGGCATCGACTTCGTCCTCGACAAGGATGTTCGTCCCGACACCCGCGTGACGGTCTACCTGCGCAATGCGAAGGTTGAGGATGCGCTCGACCTGATTGTCGGTACCAACCAGTTGGCCAAGAAGATCATCGACGAGAAAACGGTGATGATCTACCCGAACACGGCGGAGAAGCAGCGCGAGTACCAGGAACAAGTCCTGCGCGTCTTCTACCTGGCCAACGCCGACGCCAAAGGCGCCGCGGCCTATCTCAAGCAGATGCTGCGCGTGCGCGACCCCTACGTGGACGAACGCACCAACATGCTGACTGTGCGCGAGAGCGCCGAGACGATGGAACTCGTGGAGCGCCTGCTGGCCGTCTACGACAGCGCCGAGCCCGAGGTCTTGCTCGAAGTGGAAGTCCTCGAAGTCAGCAGTTCGCGCCTGACCGAATTGGGCATCCAGTTCCCGACGTCCATCTCGCTGACGCCATTGCCTCCCGGCGGCGCCGCCGGCCTCACGCTGGGCAACGTCAAGAGCCTGACCCGCGACAACATCGCGCTGGGCGTGGGCGCGGCCACGATCAACCTGCGCCGCGAGGTGGGGGACTTCTCGACGCTCGCGAACCCGAAGATCCGCGTCAAGAGCAAGGAGAAGGCCAAGATCATGATCGGGGACAAGATCCCGGTCGTGACGTCGACGGCGGGCAGCACCGGATTCGTGTCGGACAGTGTCAGCTACATCGACGTCGGAGTGAAGCTCGAGGTCGAGCCGACGGTCTACACAGACGACGACGTGGCGATCAAACTCAATTTGGAGGTGAGCACGCTGGGCGACGCCGTGAAGACGTCGAGCGGCACGCTGGCCTACCAGATCGGCACGCGCAATGCGACGACGACGCTGCGGCTGCACGACAGCGAGACGCAGTTGCTCGCCGGCCTCATCAGCAAGTCCGACAGCAGCAATGCCAACCGCATCCCCGGGCTGGGCGACCTGCCGATCCTTGGGCGTCTGTTCTCCAGCCAGTTGGACAACGGGCAGCGCACGGAGCTGGTGTTGGCGATCACGCCGCGCATCCTGCGCAATGTGCGACAGCCGCCGGCGAGCGAAACCGAAATGTGGATCGGCACCGAGGCGGCGCCCAAACTGCGTCCGGTCGGCGGTCTGCGAATCAGTTCGCGGGACGATGCTGCGGTGGTCGGCACCGGTGCCCAGAAAGCATCCCAGACGGCAACTGCCGGCCAGGTGCCTGCCCCCACCGGCGCAAGCCTTCAGAGCGGTCAGCAAGCTGTCCAGTCTCCGTCTGTAGCCGCACCAGCGACGGCGGCAAGCGCTGCGAATGCCGATGCCGTAGCGAGCCTGTCCTGGGCGGGGCCCGCCCACGTCAAGGTGGGCGAGGAGTTCGAGATGACCTTGCAGGTGCGCTCGAACGAACCCTTGCGCGGCCTGCCGCTGCAATTGCAGTTCGAGACCGCGTCCGTCAAGTTGCTGGACGCGAGCGAAGGGGACTTCTTCAAGCAGGGCGGCGCCGCCACCAGCTTCAGCAAGTCGGGCGACGGGCAGACCGGCTCGCTGAGCCTGGCTGTCCTGCGGTCCGCCAGCTCCGGCGCATCGGGCAAGGGTGATGCCTACAAGTTCCGGTTCAAGGCGACGGCGCCGGGAGAAGTCTTCGTCAACGTCTTGAATGCCCAAGGGGCCTCCCAGGCGGGTCGCACGACGGACGCCACGCTGCCACCCGCGCAACGCGTGGTCGTTCAGTGAGCGGGCGATGGCGCGCAGTCACGGCTACACGTTGATCGAACTGCTGGTGGTGCTCGCCATCCTGGGCGTGCTCGCGGCAATGACAATGCCGCTGGCGCAGGTGACCTCCGAGCGCCAGAAGGAGGCTGAACTGAAACGTGCCCTCTGGCAGATCCGTGACGCCATCGATGCCTACAAGACGGCCCGGATCACGGGGGCCATGGGGCCCGCGCCAGCACCGACGGAGACGCCGTATCCGTCCTCACTCGACAGTTTGACGCAACTCGTTCTCGATGCCCGGCCTGACCATTTGGGCGAGGCGCATCGCTTCCTGCGCAGCGTTCCGCGCGACCCGTTCGCAGACCCACAGATCGCCGCTGCCGCAACTTGGGGGCTTCGCGCGTTCGACAGCGATGCGGAGCACCCCCGCGCCGGCGCAGACGTTTATGACGTGTATTCGAAGGCGCCAGGCAATGCGCTCAACGGCATCCCGCTCAGCCAATGGTGACCACTTCTTTCCTCATGACCGGCAGGCTGTCGTGGCCAGATGGCACTGCGGTCGAACCACGCAGGAAGGTGCGCGGCTTCACAGTCATCGAGCTCCTGGTCGTCCTGGCCGTGATGGGGCTGCTGCTGGCGATCGCCGCGCCGCGCTACGCCCAGCATGTCGATGCCGCGCGCGAAGTGGCGCTTCGACAGGATTTGTCGGCGATGCGGGACGCCATCGACAAGTACAAGTCCGACCAGGGAACCTATCCGGCGAACCTGGCCGACCTGGCGACCCGACACTACCTGAGCAGCGTGCCGGTCGATCCCATCACGCAGCGGGAGGACAGCTGGCGCGTGCAAACGGCACCGGACGGGAACGCGAGTGCCGGCATCGTCGACGTGCACAGCGGTGCCGACGGCCAGGCACGTGACGGGTCGACCTATGCGAGCTGGTGAACGCATGCACCGAAGTGAAGGCGGGTATACGTTCCTGGTCGTGCTGGGGCTGATGGCTATCTTCAGCATCGGGTTGGCGGTGGCCGGCACGACCTGGTCGAAAGGCGTGCGCCGGGATCACGAACGGGATCTCCTGCGCATCGGGGGCCTGTACGCCCAGGCGCTGGCTGACTACCGCGACCGCTCGCAAGGCTCCGTGCGGCGCTATCCGGCCAATCTGAGCGACCTCTTGAAGGATTCGCGCACGGTGGGCCTGAATCGCGATCTGCGCCGCCTCTATCCCGATCCCGTCGCTCCGGAGTTGCCCTGGGCCCTCATTCTGGACGACCAAGGCAATATCATGGGTGTGCACAGCCAGAGTCAGGAGCCGCCCCTGGCGACGGCGCCGCAGTCTGCAGGCCCATTGCTGTTGCCCGCGGTGGCACGCTACTGCGACTGGCAATTCGTGGCGCCGCAATCCACCGTCGCACCTCGCTCGCCGCCAAACGTTTCACCCAACGCGCCCGTGGCGCGAGTGTCATGACTCTCCATATCCGACAACATCGTGCGCGCCATCACGGACACGACGGCTTCACGCTGCTCGAACTGCTGGTGGTCATCCTCATCATCGGATTGCTGACCGGCATCGTGGCTCCACGCTTCCTGAGCCAGATCGGGCGCTCCGAGACGACGACGGCCAAAGCGCAGATTGCCAATTTCGACAAGGCGCTGGAGGCCTTCCGGATCGACATGGGTCGCTACCCGACGGAATCCGAGGGCTTGAAGGCGCTCGTCGTTTCACCGGGCGGCGACGCGCGTTGGCGTGGGCCGTACATGAAGGACGACATTCCGAACGACCCTTGGGGGACGGCCTATGTCTACCACTACCCGAGCACCCGCGGGAAGGATTTCGACCTGATCAGCCTGGGGCGCGACCGCGCGGTCGGGGGCTCGGGTGACGATGCCGACATCACCAACTGAGCGCATCGACAGCGTCTCGATTCTCACGTTCAACCCGCCTCATGCAGTACGTCGTCCGTTGGTTCGATCCGGAACTGTCCTCGATCCGCGAGGACGTGGTGGACGTCCCTGAACCCGCCCGCCTCGCCGAGACGACGGCCCATCGCTTCGAACGGTCGGGTGGCGTGGTCTTGTCGACGCAGCCTGTCCGCACCACGCAGCGTCGGGCCATTCGCGGCGAGGCTGCGCTCGATGTCGGCTGGTGGTGTCGGGAGCTGCGCACCCTCATCTCTGCCGGCATGACCGTGGTCGAGGCGCTCGAGACGGTCAACGCGCAGGCGCTTGGGCAAGCGCGTGCGCGGGCGAACTCCGAGCTCGTGACGAAGCTGCACGAGGGCAAGGCGCTGTCGGTGGCAATGCGCGAAGTGGGTGCCTTTCCTGCCGTCCTGGTGGCCGGGGTCACGGCGAGCGAGCGCACGAGCGGGCTGGTCGAGGCGTTGGACGAGTACTTGCGCTACGACGAGATGCTGCAGAAATTGCGCAAGCAGGTCATCAGCGCGGCGATCTACCCGGCCGTTGTCGTTGCGCTCGGCACCTTGATCGTCTTGGTGCTGCTGCTCTTCGTCGTGCCGCGGTTCTCGCAGATGTACCACGACCTGCGAGGTTCGGTGAGCACGACCACGAAGATCCTTGTGTCGTTGAGCAGCGGACTCTCGGAGCATGGGACGTTCATCGGCCTGTGTGCCGCGGCCATTGTCGGAGCGTTGATCTTCGCCTGGCATCGCGGTGTCATCCAGTCCGCCTTCGCCGCGCTGGCGCGTCGTATCGGGCCGCTCCAGCGCCAACTCGACCAATACCGGCTGGCCAAGCTCTATCAGTCGCTGGCCTTGATGTTTCGCGGCGGCTATCCGCTCGACGAAGCGCTGGCGCAGTGCGCCGCGCTGGGTCTCGGCAGCCGCATGGATTCCGGCATCCAATCGGCGGGTGCATCGCTGGCGCGCGGCGTGCGTGTGTCGCAGGCGCTCGGGGGCGCAGGACTGACCGATACCGTCGCCGCACGCCTTCTGGCCGTGGGTGAGCGCACCGGCAACTTCGACCGCGTCCTGCAGACGATCGCAGAGCGGCACGCGGGCCGTTTCACGACGTTCGTCGAACGTGCCAC
>FTIR01450564.1_pt1 | contig 17411 bp, 17 predicted proteins | sample 1658041 | NCBI WGS metagenome assembly FTIR01 (sample SAMEA3914793, study PRJEB12502) | metagenome | biome: forest; material: soil | place: Canada | collected 2011-07-03 | depth 0.3 m | reverse complement strand
TCGATCTTGGACAGGTCGAGAATGTCATTGAGCACGGCCAGCAGGTCTTCGCCCGAACGGCGGATCACCTCGACCCGCTCGCGCTGGTTGGGGGCCAGTTCCCCCAGGGCCATGATCTCGGCCATGGCCAGGACGCCGTTCAGCGGCGTGCGGATCTCATGGCTCATATTGGCCAGGAACTGGGACTTGAGCACATTGGCGGTCTGAGCCGCGTCACGCGCCTCCACCAGGTCGATCATCGACCGATGCAGCGCCTTGTCATTGGCCTGCAACTGGCTGAGCAGGGTGTTGAAACTGTCCGTCAACTGGCCGAATTCGTCATGGGCCCAATTGGGCACCCGGCCGGAATAGTCGCCGCTGTCGGTCACGTCGCGCATGGCCTTGGACAGGATATTGACCGGCTGCACCACGCGGCTGGCCAGCCAGCGGCCCATGAACAGGGCCATGGCGGCGGCGGCGAAGAACAGGCTGCCGCAGACCGCCAGATAGCGCGGGAGCAGGGCGGCGAAATCGCCCGGCGTCGAGCTCAGAACCACGTCGCCAACCGTGCGGCCGTTGGCGATGATCGGCGCGCGGGTGATGATCAGGTCTTCCGACGCGGCGGCCGGGGGAAGAGGGGGCCGAAGCATGACGATGGTCGCGCCCGTCGCATCGTGAACCACGGCCTGGCGCAAGCCCGGCGCCACGTCCAGATTGGCGAATCTGGCCCGCATATCGCCGCGATCGCCGCGAACGAGCGCCGGGCCGATCTGGCGGGCCACGATGCTGGCGAGGATCTGCCGGGTGTGTTGAACGAACAGGCGTTCGGCGCGCCATTGTTCGAAGATGAACATGCCGCTGGCCAGGACGAGCACAGCGATCGCGGTGGCGAGCGCCGTAATCGCGATCCTGTGCTCGAAGGTGATTCCCCGCGCGCCGACTGTCGGACCCGGTTCAAACTCGTCGATGCCCGTCAAAATCAACCCCGAGTTCCATCGGCAGCCGAGACCATATGTCGCAACTTCCTAACGCTTCGCTTCGCCACAGCATGAATTTCACAAGACGGCGCCGTGCGCATACGCCGCACCCGCGGTGGGCGACACAAGATTCAGACTAGCTTAACCTTAACGGATCGGTTACCAATCGAGTGACCCGAACCCATGGAGAGACCAGTGGAAAAGGCGCTAATCGCTCAACGTGTCGCTAACAAGCTTTTCGCCACCGAAAATACGATCGATGCGGCGATCCTCGAAGCCACCCAATTGCTGGGCGGCATGATCGAAGCTCGTCAGGAAATCGGCTTTTCCGCCGTCCTCGGCTCGGAAGCCGCCGCCAAGATCGGCGCGGCCCTCAGCGCCTTGACCGTGGCCCGCGCGGCGGTGGTCGACGCGCACAACGAACTGGCCGAAACCAAGCTGCGCCTCGGCATCCGCACCAAGATGGGCGGCGTTGGGCCCAAGAGCTACGACGACGCCGCGCCGGTGGGTGACGATCTGGCTGCTCGCCGCCGCGCCAGCTGAGGCGATGGTTCTTCAAAAATAAACATTTTTGCGCTATCCGCGCTCCTGGCTCGTCCAGGGGCGCGGAATGTCTTTCAGCACATACTTTCACGACATCAATACCCAGATAAGCCTAGTTCTGCTGGCGGCGACCTGTGTGTTCAGCTGGAGCAAGGGCGGCGCCGCCGAGCGTCTGGGCGCGGCTCTGCTGGTGGTGAACTGGATCGGAACCGACCTGGCGAGGGCGGCGACCGGCCTGACAATACCGACATCGGTCATGTTCATGTCCGACATGCTGCTCTCGACAGGGTTTCTCTATATCTCCGTGCGATACAGCAGCCTATGGCTGGGCCTGGCCATGCTGTTCGAAGCGTTCGGCTTTGCGCTGCATGCCGTCCAAATGGGCGATACAGACGCGCCGCGCTGGCACGGCATGATCATCTATCTGCTCTTGAACAACATCTTCAGCTATCTTGTGCTTGTGACCCTGGTGGCCGGCGTGCTGGCGACCATGGGCAAGCGCTCCAGGGACCGCAAGGCGCGCGCCCTGGCCCAGGCCAGGGCGGCCGACCGCGCCGCGCGACAATTCACAGTTCCGCCGCAGCCGCTCGCAAACAGCTTCTGAGCCAGGCCATGGGCGGCGTGTCGCCAACCTCCCGCCGCCACAGGGCCTCGACCTGGGTGGCCGGCGAGGGATAGGGCGCTTCGAACAGTTTCAGGCCGTATTGGGCGGCGAGGGAGGCCGATTGCCGGCGCGGAACCAGGGCGGCCATGTCGCAGCGGCTGATGATGGCCAGGGCGCTGTGCGCGTCCTGCACCGTCAGGGCCACGGCGCGGCGCAGCCCCGCTCGCGCAAGGACCTCGTCGACCTCGCCCCGGTCGTCCCAGATCACCCGTCGCTCCACCCCGCCCTCGGTCACCCGGCCATCGACAGCGCGGTCTTCTTCAGACGAGGCCATGATCACATGCGGTGTCGCCGCCAGGTCCTGCAGGGTCAGGACGCCGGCCTGGGCGGCGGCGTGGTCGGCGCGCAGGGCCCAGACCATGGTCTCGGAGAACAGCACCTCGCGGCCGTAGGCGGGGGTGGTCCGGCCATAGCCGCCGATGGCCAGGTCAATGCGGCCGGTCAGCAGATCCTCGCCCAGGGAGCCGCCGGCCAATTGCAGGCGAACCTCCGCGAACGGCGCCGCCTGGCGCATGGCCGCGATCACCGAAGGCATCAGCACGGTGGAGGTATAGGCCCCCGCGGCGATGGTGAAACGCCGCCGGGTGGTCGCCGGCACGAATTCGGCCGGCGCCAGAGCCAGTTGCAGCTGGCGCAAACCTTCTTCCAGGCGGGGCGCGATTTCCTGGGCGCGGGGGGTTGGACGCATGCCGGCCGGGCCGCGCACGAAGAGTTCGTCCTGCAGCACGTAACGCAGCCGGTTGAGCGCGTGGCTGACCGCCGATTGCGACAGGCCCAGGCGCGCTCCCGCCCGGGTGACGCTACGTTCCTCGGCCAGGGCGTGGAACACCCGCAGCAGATTGAGGTCCAGGGCGGGAAAATGAATGTCAGGCATATACCTAGTGATAACTTGTCATTTGGCTCATGGAAGCCCAATCCCTACCTGAGCAACAATCAATCATGGGCCGGGCTTGCCGCGCGCGCCTATCAATCCTCTATGCTGGGATGAGACCCCACTTTTTGTGTGCGCCGCCCTTGGCGCGAAGCTGGACCGTGACATGAGCCAAGACGCGACGCTGAACCCTGCCACCGCTTCGGCGCCGCCCGCCCGTCCCAGCGGCTGGCTGCGCCGCCTGCGCTGGCCGATCATGATCGGCGCGGTGGTCCTGGTCGTGGCCGTGGGTCTGTTCCTCTACCTGACCGGCGGGCGCTACGAGGCCACCGACGATGCGGCGATCAACAGCGCCCGGGTGTCGGTCAGCAGCAGCATTTCCGGACGGGTGCTCGCCGTGCCCGTCCATGATGGCGAACTGGTCAAGGCTGGCCAGATCCTGTTCCGCATCGATGCGCGTCCATTCCAGGCCGCCGTCGACGAGGCGGAAGCCAATCTCGCCGCGGCCCGGCTGCAGGTGGAGGGCCTGAAGGCCACCTATCATCAGCGCCAGGCCGATCTGAAGGCCACCCAGGACAATCTGGCCTATCTGCAGGGCGAGGCCCGGCGTCAGAAGGCCCTGGTCGCCGCCGGCACCTCCACCCAGGCCCAGGCGGCGCAACTGGCCAGCCAGGCCGACCAGGCCGGCCAGCAGGTCGAGGCCGCGCGCCAGCAACTGGCCAACGCCCTCGCCGCCCTGGGCGGCGACCCCAATATTGCGGTCGAGCGGCATCCGCTGGTGGCCCAGGCCGCGGCGCGCACCGCCGGCGCGGGGTTGAACCGCAGCTATGTGGACGTGATCGCCCAGCAGGACGGCATCGTCACCAAGGTCGACCAGCTGCAGGTCGGCGACTATGTCAACGCCTCCACCCCGGTGTTCACCCTGGTCTCGCCGCGGGTGTGGATCGACGCCAATTTCAAGGAAAACCAGCTGGAATATATGCGCGCCGGCCAGTCGGCGACGGTCAAGGTCGACGCCTATCCGGACCGGCGCTTCAAGGCTCGCGTCGCGGTCATCAGCCCCGGAACCGGCTCCAGCTTCTCCCTGCTGCCGCCGGAAAACGCCACCGGCAACTGGGTCAAGGTCACCCAGCGCGTGCCGGTGCGCCTGGAATTCACCGAAACCCCTGACGTGCCCATGCCGGCCGGCCTGAGCGTCTCGGTGACCGTCGACACCACCCACAAGCGCAGCCTTGGGGGACATCCGGCGGCGGGCGAGCGGCGATGAGCGGCATAACCGTCGGCGCCGCGGCTCCGGCCAAGGCCGCCGGCGACCCCAATCGCGGGATCATCACCGCCTGCGTCATGCTGGCGACGGTGATGAACTCGCTGGACACCACCATCGCCAATGTCGCCCTGCCGCACATGCAGGGCAGCGTCTCGGCCTCGGCCGACCAGATCACCTGGGTGCTGACCTCCTATATCGTCGCCGCGGCGATCATGACGCCGATGACCGGCTGGCTGGCGGGCCGGTTCGGCCGCAAGCAGGTGTTCATGATCTCCATCGCCGGCTTCACCGTGGCCTCGGCCCTGTGCGGCGCGGCCGGCAGCCTGGCCCAGATCGTCGGCTTTCGCCTGCTGCAGGGCCTGTTCGGCGCCGCCCTGATCCCCCTGTCCCAGGCGGTGCTGATGGATATCTATCCGCCGGAGGAACAGGGTTCGGCCATGGCCATGTGGGGCATGGGCGCGATCCTGGGTCCGATCGTCGGCCCCGCCCTGGGCGGTTGGCTGACCGACGACTTCAGCTGGCGGTGGGTGTTCTATATCAACCTGCCCTTCGGCGTGATCGCCTTCCTGGGCGTGTCCGCCTTTATCCACGACCACAAGCACGAGGAGAAGGTCCCGATCGACCTGTTGGGTTTCGGGCTCTTGGGCACGGCGATCGGGGCCTTTCAGCTGTTTCTCGATCGCGGCGAGAGCCAGGCCTGGTTCGAGTCGACCGAGATCTGGATCGAAGCCACGATCGCCGGTCTCTCAGCCTTTCTGTTCGCCGTCCACACCCTGACCGCCGACCGACCGTTCCTGCCGCGCGCGCTGTTCACCGATCGAAACTTCATCGGCTCGACCATATTCGGCTTCTTCATCGGCATTCTGCTGTTCTCCACCCTGGCGCTTCTGCCGCCGATGATGGAGGTGCTGCTGGGCTATCCGGTGGTGACCACGGGCATTGTCAGCGCCCCTCGCGGCGTGGGCAGCTGGGTGGCGATGTTCGTGGTGGGGCGGCTGGTCAATCGCTTCGACGTGCGCCTGATCATCACCGTGGGCCTGCTGGTCAGCTTCTTCGCCCTGACCGGCATGACTCACTATTCGCTGACCATGGACTCCAGCCTGATCGTCTGGACCGGGGTGTTCCAGGGCTTCGGCATCGGCCTGATCTTCGTCCCCCTGACCATACTGGCCTTCGGCACCCTGAACCCGACCTATCGCGCCGATGGCGCCGGGGTCTTCACCCTGGTGCGCAACCTGGGCTCCAGCGCCGGCATCTCGATCATGCAGGCCCTGCATACCGAAAACACCCAGCTGGTCCATTCGCGCCTGGTCGAACCCCTGACCCTGGACAATCCATTGGTCCGCACCTTGCGCGCCCCGTTCAGCCTGACCAATCCGGCCGGCGCCGCCCTGCTCGACGCCGAGGCGTCGCGCCAGGCTTCCATGGTCGCCTATGTCGACGATTTCAAACTGATGGCCATCATGGCCCTCGCCCTGATCCCCGTCCTGCTTTTGATGCGCACGGCCAAACGAGCCCCAACCGATGACCTTCACATCCATGCCGATTAAGACGCGCGCCAAGTTTTTGTTGGCCACGGCCTGCGCGGCGGGCCTGCTGGCCGGTTGCGCCGCCGTCGGCCCCAACTACGCCCCGCCGCCGGCCGCCACGGCCAGCGGCTATGTCCAGGCCGGCGACGACGGCAATCCCGGCCCCAGCCAGGTGGCCATTGGCGACAAGGTCGCGGCCGAATGGTGGAGCCTGTTCCAGTCTCCGGCCCTGGACCAGCTGGTGCGCGAGGCGATCGCCAACAACCGCAGCCTGGCCGAGGCGCGGGCGCGCCTGGCCCAGTCGCGAGACCAGATCGACGAGCAGAGCGGCCTGTTTTCGGCCGACCTGACCAGCAGCATCAAGCGGGAGCGGGCCAATCTGAACGCCTTTTCCGGGGGGGCGTTTTCCGCCTCGTCGCTGCCGGGCGGCTTGAGTTTCCCGACCAATCCCGAGTTCAATCTCTATTCGGTCGGGCCCAGCGTCAGCTACAATCTCGATCTGTTCGGCGGCAAGCGCCGGCAGGTGGAGTCCCTGCGCGCCCTGGCCGAGGCCCAGGCGCGCGAGCTGGACGCCGCCTATCTGACCTTGACCGGCAAGGTGGTCGAGCAGGCCCTGACCATAGCCGACGCCACCATCCAGGCGCGGGCCCTCAGCGAGATCGCCGCCAATGACCAGGCCGACCTGGACATGATGCGCAAGGCCCAGGCCGCCGGAGGCGCCTCCAGCGCCGATGTGGCCCTGGCCGAGGCGACCCTGGCCCAGGACCTGGCCATGGTCCCGGCTCAGCGCCAGCGGCTGGCCGCCGCCCGGCACAATATGGCCGTGCTGGTGGGCAAGGCGCCGAGCGACTGGGCGCCGCCGGACTTCGACGCCGGATCGGGAACCCTGCCCATGACCCTGCCGGTCAGCCTGCCCTCGGCCCTGGTGCGCAACCGCCCGGATATTCTGGAGGCCGAGGCCCGGCTGCATTCCGCCACCGCCGACATCGGCGTGGCCACCGCGGCCCTGTATCCGAATATCACCCTGTCGGCCAATTTCAGCCTGGACGCCCTGACGCCCGAGACCCTGTTCGACAAGACCTCCACCAGCTGGGCTTTCGGCGCCGGCCTGACCGCCCCGATCTTTCACAGCGGCGAGCTCAAGGCCAAGCAGCGCGAGGCCAAGGAGGCGGCCCGCGCCGCCCTGTTCGTCTATGAGGAAACCGTGCTGGAAGCCTTCAACCAGGTCGCCGACGCCCTGACCGCCGTGGGCCACGACAACCAGGCCTATGCCGACCAGACCCGCGCGCTGGACGCCGCGACCGATCGCCTGGGCATGGTGCGCAAGGCCTATGGCGAGGGCGGCGTCAGCGCCCAGCAGGTGGTGCGGGCCGAGCGCGACTGGCGGCGCACGCGCCTGGCCCTGTCGCAACAGGGCACCGGCCGCTTTGGCGACGCGGCGCGCCTGCTGCTGGCGACGGCCAATGTGCCGGCCGGCGCGGCCTCAACCGAGGTTGCGGATCAGCACTCCGGGCAGTGATCGGTGCGCGAGCGTTCGATCTGCAAGGTGGTGTGATGCACGCCGAACCGGCTTTCCAGGGCGTGGGTCAGGCCATTGCGGAACTGGTCCTCGCCTTCGGCGGTGGGCCGCACCACATGGGCGGTCAGGGCGGTTTCGGTGGTGCTCATGGCCCAGACATGCAGGTCGTGCACGTCGGTGACGCCGGCGCCCTGTAGCAGGAATTCGCGGATCCGGTTCAGGTCCGCCCCCTCCGGCGCCACATCCAGGGCCAGGTCCACCGATTGGCGCAGCAGGCCCCAGGTGCCGATGACGATCACCACCACCACCGCAATGGTGGTCACCGGGTCGATCCAGCTCCAGTGGGTCAGGGCGATCAGCCCGGCCGAGGCGATCACGCCCACCGACACGGCCGCGTCGCCAGCCATGTGCAGGAAGGCGCCGCGGGCATTGACGTCGTGGCCGCTGTTCTTGACGAACATCAGGGCGGTCAAGGTGTTGAAGACCACGCCGATGGCGGCGACGGCCATGACCAGGCCGGACTGGACGGCTTGCGGGTGCATCAACCGCTGAACCGACTCGACCACCAGGCCGCCGCTGACCAGCATCAGCACGATGCTGTTGGTCAGGGCCGCCAGCACGGTGGCCTTGCCATAGCCGTAGGTGCGCCGCCCCTTGGCCGGCCGCTTGGCCAGCCACATGGCCACCCCGGCGAGCACCAGGCCCAGGACATCCGACAGATTGTGCCCGGCGTCGGCCACCAGGGCGGTGGAATGGGAAAAGAACCCGCCGGTCGCCTCCGCGACCACGATCAGCACGTTCAGGCCGATCGCCAGGCCATAGCGCGGATCGTCCGGTGAGGCGTGGGCATGACCGTGATGCCCGTGGCTGTGGCCGTGATGATGGTCATGATCGTGCGCAGGGTCAGCGGCGTGATGATCGTGGTCGTGGTCGTGGTCGTGGTCGTGGTGGCTGTGGGCGCCCATGGCGGCTCGGCGATACTCTGAAAGATGGGATTCCCTTAGGTAGACCGGGGGGCGGGCCAGCGCCAGTATCCGCCAGCGATTGCGACACCGGCGCTTAGGCGCTAAGGGTCGGTTGACAAATAAAGGCTTCAATTTTTCATTGCGCTCATCCCCGCGCAGGCGGGGATCCAGGTGCAACCCACTGAATCTTGTGGATGAATCTGGATCCCCGCCTGCGCGGGGATGAGCGGACTTATTGTCAGTGGTTTCGTTGTTTCTGCAAGAGTCCTGAGCGCCGGACATGACCCCCGACCCCATAGCCCTCGCGAGGGACCTGATCCGCCGCCCCTCTGTCACCCCGGCCGACGCCGGGGCCATGGATGTGCTGCAAGACGCCCTCGCCGCCATCGGCTTTCGCTGCCGCCGGCTGCGGTTCGGCGAGATCGAAAACCTCTATGCCCGGCGGGGGACCGAGGGGCCCAACCTGTGTTTCGCCGGCCATACCGACGTGGTGCCGGTGGGCGACGCGGCCGCTTGGAGCCGCGGACCGTTCGACGCCCAGATCGAAGACGGCCTGCTCTATGGCCGCGGGGCGGTGGACATGAAGGGGGCGATCGCCGCCTTCGCCGCCGCCGCCGCGACCGCCAAGGTCAGCGGGTCGCTGTCGTTCCTGATCACTGGCGACGAGGAAGGCGCGGCGGAGGATGGCACAGCCCGGCTGGTCGAACTTCTGCAGGGCGAGGGCGAGCGCATCGACCATTGTGTGCTGGGCGAGCCGACCTCCTCGGCCCGGCTGGGCGACCAGATCAAGATCGGCCGGCGCGGCAGCCTCAACGCCTGGATCACGGTGGACGGGGTCCAGGGTCATGTGGCCTATCCGCAGCAGGCGGCCAACCCCATCGCCCCCCTGATCGGGCTGCTGGCCCGGCTGCAGGCGCGGGTTCTGGACGAGGGCTATCCGGGCTTCCAGGCCTCGAACCTGGAGGTGACCACCGTCGATGTGGGCAATCCGGCGACCAATGTCATTCCCGCCCAGGCCAGGGCGCGGCTGAATATCCGCTTCAACCCCCACCATGACGGCCAGGGCCTGATCGCCTGGCTGACCGAGGTCTGCGCCACAGAAAGCGCCGACGGGGCCGCCAGTTTCGCAGGCAAGGTGAGCCTGACCACTAAACTGACCGGAAACGCCTTCCTCACCGAACCGGGCCCGTTTGTGGAGATCTGCGCGGCGGCGGTGGCCGATGTGCTGGGCCACAGCCCGCAGCTCAGCACCACCGGCGGCATTTCCGATGCGCGCTTTATTCGCGCCCTGTGTCCGGTGGTCGAGCTGGGCCTGGTCAATGCGACCATGCACGCGGTGGACGAATGCGCGCCGGTGGAACACATCCGCGATCTGGCCAAGGTCTATGGCCGCCTGATCGAGCGGTATTTCATCGCCTTCGGTCAGCAGGCCTAAGCAAACCTTTGCAGGTTTGCTTACACTTAGGACTCTTAGCAGCATTCAGCCACGCGAGGCTGCTTAGGCCGGCGGCGCCTCGTAGCTGACCCCGGTCAGGTACAGGCCGTCGGATGGGGCCACGGGCCCGCAGGCCCGGCGGTCCCTGGCTTCCAGGGCCGCGCGCAGATCGGCCGCCGTCCAGCGCCCGACCCCGACCTCCGCCAGGCTGCCGGTCATGGACCGGACCTGGCGGTGCAGGAAGGAGCGGGAGGCGAAGCTGAGCAGCACCCGTTCGCCCTCGCGCCAGACCCGCGCCTCGTCCAGGGTCTTGATCGGCGACTTGGCCTGGCACCGCAGGTCGCGAAAGGTGGTGAAGTCGTGCAGGCCGATCAGGCTTTGGGCCGCATCGTGCATGGCCTCGGCGTCCAGCGGCTTTCTGAAATGCCAGACCCGCCCCCGATCGAGGGCTGGCGGGCTGCGCCGGGCCAGGATGCGGTAGAGATAGCGCCGCCCGGTCGCCGAGAAGCGGGCGTGGAAGCCGGGTTCGGCCAGCGAGGCCTCGAGGATGGAGATCGGCTCGGGGACCAGGTGGGCGTTGATGGCGTCGCGCACCACCTCCGCCCGCCAGGCCTTGGCCAGGTCGACATGCAGCACCTGGCCGGTGGCGTGGACGCCGGTGTCGGTGCGCCCGGCGGCGTGCAGTCTTTGATCCTCGCCGCAAAAGGCCTTGATCGCCCGCTCGATGGAGCCCTGCACCGTGGGCAGGTCGGCCTGGGCCTGATAGCCGCAATAGGGCCGTCCATCATATTCGACCAGAAGACGATAGCGAGGCATCAGCCGAGCCGAGCCCCAGGCCCGAGCGGAAAGCCGCGCAGGAAGGCGTCGGCGTCCTGGGCCGCGCGGCCTTCGCGCTGGGCGCGCAGCAACCGCACCGCCCCCTCGCCGCAGGCGACCAGCAGCCGGTCGTCCAGCACCTGGCCGGGATCGCCCTCGCCGTCCTCGCACTGGCAGAGCAGGACCTTGGTCCGCACGGGCCCGCGCTCGCCGGGAGCCTCGGTCCAGGCGCCGGGAAACGGCGACAACCCGCGAATATGTCGGTCGACCTCGATCGCTGGCCGAGTCCAATCGATGCGGGTCTCGGATTTGCGGATTTTCCTGGCATAGGTGACGCCGTCCTCGGCCTGGGGCGTCTCGACAGCTTCACCGCGCGCCAAGGCGTCCAGGGCGCGAACCAGCAGGGCCGCGCCGATCGGCGCCAGGCGGTCGTGCAGCGAGCCGGCCGTCTCCAGGGCGTCGATGCGCACCTGTTCGCCCATCAGCACCGGGCCCTCGTCCAGGCCCTCGCTCATGCGCATGACCTGGACCCCGCTGAACCGGTCGCCGGCCATGATCGCCCTTTGGATCGGCGCCGCCCCGCGCCAGCGCGGCAGCAGCGAACCATGCAGGTTGAAACAACCGAGGCGCGGCGCCTCCAGCACCTCACGGATCAGGATCTGGCCAAAGGCCACCACCACCGCGGCGTCCAGGCCCAGCGCGGCGAAGGCGGCGACCTCGGCCGGGTCGCGCATGGAGGCCGGGGTGCGGACCAGATAGCCGTGGCTGTCGGCGAAGGCCTGGACCGGCGATGGCCGCAGGATCTGGCCCCGGCCCCGGGGCGCCGGGGGCTGGGAATAGACCGCGGCGATCTCATGCCCGGCGGCGGCCAGGGCGGCGAGGGCGGGAACGGCGAAGTCGGGTGTGCCGAGGAAGGCGATGCGCATGACAGGGGTTTAGCCGCGCCAGGGGCGGCCGCAAAGCCTGTGACGGAACCCCGCGGACGCGCCACCCGTTGGAACCTTAACCGAAGGAGGCATTCAGATGCCCTATGTCCGCACGCTCGCCATCGCCCTCATGGGCCTTACCGCCGCCGCCTGTTCCCGCTCCGACACCGATTCGGTCAAGCATGACCTGAACGCCGCCGGCAATCAGATGTCGGCCGAGGGGCGAAAGATCCGCGATGACCCGGCGGTGCGCCAGGCTGGCGCCGATCTGCACCATGCGGCCAACGACGCGCGGGTCGCTGTGCGGGAAGGCGCCGCCGACGTGGCCGACAAGACCGCTGCGGCGGCGGAAGAGGCCAGCGCCAAGGCTCATCGCGCCGCCGCCGACGCCCGGGACAAGGCGGACGCCAGGGACAAGGCGGACGATCACAGCTAGAGCGTGATGAATTGAAGCCAGACCAAAACCCGCTCATCCCGGCGAAGGCCGGGATCCAGATCATAGGGCTTGGCAGCCCGGCGATTTAAGGCGGATGACCTACTTAGGCCAGAGCTTTGCCATCTGGATCCCGGCCTTCGCCGGGATGAGCGGAGTTTTATCGGCTCAATTTGATTTCATCGCACACTAGCGGCCTTAGCAAGGCGGGGTTTCGCCGAATCAGGCGGCTTTCGCCGCCTTCTTGACCTTGCTCACGGCGCGGTCGCGTTTCAGGCGTGACAGGTGGTCGATGAACAGCACGCCGTCCAGATGGTCCATCTCATGCTGGATGCAGACGGCGTACATGCCCTCGGCGTCTTCCTCGATCTGTTCGCCCTGATAGTTGAGATATTTCAGCTTGACCCGCGCCGGGCGCTCGACCTCGTCATAGATGTCCGGGACCGAAAGACAGCCTTCCTCATAGGGAACGGTTTCTTCCGAGCGCCAGGTGATCTCGGGATTGACGAAATAGCGGGGCGCCTTGGGCTCGTCCTCGCGGGACAGGTCCATGACGATCACCCGCTTGGGCACGCCGATCTGGATCGCGGCCAGGCCGATGCCGGGGGCGTCGTACATGGTCTCCAGCATGTCATCCATCACGGCGCGCAGGGCGTCGTCGACCCCGCCTTCGACGGGGGTGGAGACCTGCTTCAGACGCGGGTCGGGAACGATCAGAATATCTCTCAGAGCCATGGTTTTCAGGTAGGTCAGCCAATTCCGAGCGTCAAGGTCGGCTTCTCGGATGAATTGTCGCTGCTGAGCTTGGTCAGGGGGCGAATGCCGCCTTCGACGCCGTCGAGGGTCGGAATCTCCTTGCCCTCGTGGTCCACCGCCAGGTCCTCGAACCGGCGGGCCTGGGTCAGGACCTGGCTTTCGAGGGAGGCGACAAAGGCGTTGTAGCGGCCCACGGCGGTTTCCAGGGCCTTGCCCAGGGCCGCGGTGTGGCCGCCCATCACCGAGAGGCGCTTGTAGAGCTCCCGTCCCAGGGTGGCGATCTGATCGGCATTGGCCGCCTGTTCCTCCACCCGCCAGCCATAGGCCACCGCCTTGCACAGGGCGAACAGGGTGGTGGGCGTCACCAGCAGCACGCGCCGGTCCATGGCCTCGGTCATCAGGTCCGGCGCCCGGTCGAGAGCCGCGGCCAGGAAGCCGTCGCCGGGCACGAACATGGCCACGAAGTCGGGCGTGCCCTCCTTTTGAAACTGGTCCCAATAGGCCTTGGCCGCCAGTCCGGTCATGTGGGCGCGCACGCTGGCGCCGTGACGGATCAGGGCCGCTTCGCGCGAGGCGTCATCGGGGGCGTCCTGGGCCTCCAGAAAGGCGTTGAGCGAGCATTTGGCGTCGATCACGAACACCCCGCCGCCGGGCATGCGCACCTTGACGTCCGGTCGGCGGCGGCCCTCCTCGGTGTCGACCGAGAACTGCTCCTCGAAATCGAAACGCTTGGTCAGGCCGGCCGCCTCCAGCACGTTGCGCAGGGTCTGTTCGCCCCAGCGCCCCTGGACGCCCGCGCCGCGGCGCAGGGCCGCCGACAGCTTGCGCGCCTCGGCCTGGGTGTCGGTGGAGGCCTGCATCAGGGCGGCGATCTGGGCCTTCAGGCCGCCGGATTCTTCGGCCCGGGCCTTTTCCACGGCGGTGACCTGGGCCTGGAACTTGGCCAGGGTCTCGGCCACCGGCTTGAGCTGGGCCTCGATGCGGGCCTTGGAATGCTCCTCCTGCGACTTGAAGGTCTCGGCCGCGCGGGTGACCAGCTGTTCGGCCACCACCTGGGCCGAAGCCGCCGCCTGGGCGCGCACCGCGTCCTGGATCTGGGCCTGATTGGCCTCGGTCATGCGCAGCCGCTCCTGGGCCCGCGCCAGTTCGCGATCCAGCTCGGAGGCGCGCGCGCGCTCCCTGCCCAGGGTCATCAGGACCCCGACCAGGCCCAGGCTGGTGATGACGGCCACGGCGGCGAGGATCAGGGAAATCGCGTTCATGCTCCGTTCCTTACGGGGAGTCGGGGCTGGGAACCATACCCTACCAGCGCTCATCCCCGCGAAGGCGGGGAACCAGGGGCGGTCGCCCTATTGGTTCAATGTTTCGTAGAGATCGAACCATTTCGGATTCCACTCTTCGATCATCCGAACCTTCCAACTCCGATTCCACTTTTTGATTTGCCGCTCGCGCACGAAGGCGGCCTCGCGTGTTTCATGAACTTCGTACCAGACGAGCCGCGCCACTCCGTATTTGGCGGTGAAGCCGAGTCGCATTTTCTGGCGATGCTCCCAGACGCGCCGACCCAGAGCATCGGTATGCCCGCAGTAGAGGGTTCCGTTCCGGTTGCTGCTGAGGAGGTAAGTATAGAAAGGCATGTGGAACCTGGATCCCCGCCTTCGCGGGGATGAGCGCCGTTTTATACAACACTATAACGTCCAATCCAGAACAAACTAGCAACTTAAGCCGGCCGTCGCGCCCTCAGCGCCTGGGCGATCGTGCCGTCGTCGAGCCAGTCCAGCTCCCCGCCCACGGGCACGCCGCGCGCCAGGCTGGTGACCGAGACCCCGGATGGGGCCAGGCGTTCGGCCAGATAGTGGGCGGTGGTCTGGCCGTCGACCGTGGCGGGCAGGGCCAGGATCACCTCGCGCACCTCGCCGGCGCCCACGCGGGCGATCAGGTCGCCGACCCGCAGCGCTTCGGGACCGCGGCCGTCGAGGGCCGAGAGCAGGCCGCCCAGCACGTGGTAGCGGCCGCGAAACGCGCCGCCGCGCTCCATGGCCCACAGGCCGCCGACCTCCTCGACCACGCACAGCAGGCCCCCGTCGCGCGAGCGGTCGGCGCAGACCGCGCAGGGGTCGCTGGTGTCGAGGGCGCCGCAGGTGGAGCAGGCCCGCACGCGCTCGGCCGCCGCGGCCATGGCCTGGGCCAGCGGGATCAAGAGTTGATCGCGCCGCTTGAGCAGGGCCAGGGCCGAGCGGCGCGCGGAGCGGGGCCCCAGGCCCGGCAACTTGGCCAGGAGGGCGATCAGGCGCTCGATTTCAGGTCCGGCGGAGGCGGCCAAGGGCTTTGCTGGGACCTGGGCCTAGAACTTGGGGAAGCCGGGCATGCCGGCCAGGGGACCGGCGACCTGTTTCATGGTCTCCGCCTGGGCCGCGTCCAGCTTCTTCTTGGCGTCGGCATGGGCGGCGACGATCAGGTCCGCCAGCAGCTCCCCCTCGCCCGGCCGCAGCAATTCGTCGTCAAGGGCCAGACCGGTCAGTTCGCCCGAGCCCCGCAGGGTCACGCGCACCATGCCGCCGCCGGCCGCGCCCTCGACCAGGGTCTCAGCCAGCTTGGCCTGCGCCTCCTGCAGCTTCTGCTGCATGGCCTGGGCCTGTTTCATCAGGGCGCCGAGGTCTTTCATGAGATGCTCCGATCGAGGGGCGCCAGGCTTTTCGGCGCTCTGGACATCAAGTTAGGATCAAGACCGGGCCGGCGCCATGGCGCCGTGACGGTTCAATCGTCGTCTTCCACCCTGTCGCCGTCCTCGACCGGCGGGGGCTCGATCACCGCGGCGGCGCGGCGGACGCCGACGATCTCCGCGCCGGGGAAGGTCTGCATCACCGAGCGGACAAAGGGGTCGGCCTCGATCTCGGCGCGGGTCTCGCGTTCCTCGCGCTTTTCCCGCTCCCAGGCGCTTTCCGCCCCGCCGCCGCCCTCGGCCGCCACCAGCCAGGGCTGGCCGGTCCATTCCTTGAGCCGCGCGACCAGACGCTGGGCCAGATTGGAGGGCGCGCCCGGGGCCGGCTCATAGGTGATGGCGCCGGGCCGGAAACTGATCGGCCGCATGAAACGGTCCACATCCAGCTTCAGGCCGCTGTCCCGCCGGGTCTCGATCAGGGTCACCACGTCGGCGAAGGAGTCCAGCTTGACCGCCGCCTGGGGCGCGGCCCGGGGCGCGACCATCCGCGCCTGGGCGGCCCCACCGCCGCCGCCGCCGCCGCCCGAGGGCGCGCCGCCGCCGGAGCCGCCGCCCGCCGGGGCCCCGTCGCGCAGGGCGCGCAGGGCTTCCTCCGGGCCGGGCAGGTCGGCCGCATAGCACAGGCGGATCAGGGCCATGTCCACCGCCGCCTTGGGATCGGGCGCGCGGCGGGCGTCGTCATGGGCTTTCAGCAGCATCTGCCAGACCCGCGCCAGGGTCCCGGCCGAGGCGCCGGCGCCGATCCCCGCCAGCTTGGCGGCCTGTTCCTGCGGTAGACCCAGGGCGTCCGGCCCCAGGGCCTTGGCCACCGAGGCCGAATGGGCGTGTTCCAAAAGGTCGAGGGCCACCACCACCGGATCGGCGCCATAGCCATAGAGGGTGCGGAACACCTCTAGGGCCTCGCCGGCGCGGCCCTTCATGGCCAGTTCGAACAGCTCGATGGTCTGGCCGCGATCAGCCAGGCCCAGCATGTCGCGCACGACCGAAGCCGGCACCATCTGGCCGCCCTCGGCCTGGACGATGGCCTGGTCGAGCAGGGACTGGGCGTCGCGCACCGAGCCCTCGGCGGCGCGGGCGATCAGGGTCAGGCCCTCGGGCTCGATCTGGGCGCCCTCGGCCGCGGCGATCTGTTCGAGATTGGCCACGATCACCGCCGGCTCGACCCGGCGCAGGTCGAAACGCTGGCAGCGCGAGAGGATGGTCACCGGGACCTTGCGGATTTCGGTGGTGGCGAAGATGAACTTGGCGTGCGGCGGCGGCTCTTCCAGGGTCTTGAGCAGCGAATTGAACGCCGCCGTCGACAGCATGTGCACTTCGTCGATGATATAGACCTTGTAGCGCGCCTGGACCGGGGCGTAGCGCACCCCGTCCAGCATCTCGCGCATGTCGTCGACCTTGGAGCGGCTGGCGGCGTCCAGCTCCAGCACGTCCAGATGGCGGCCCTCGATTATCGAGCGGCAGTGGACCCCGTCCACGGTCAGGTCGAGCGAGGGTTCGTGGACGGTGTCGCTTTCGAAGTTCAGCGCCCGGGCCAGGAGCCGCGCGGTGGTGGTCTTGCCGACCCCGCGCACCCCGGTGAGCATGAAGGCGTGGGCGATGCGGCCGGACGAAAAGGCGTTGCGCAGGGTGCGCACCATCGCCTCCTGGCCGATCAGGTCCTCAAAGGTGCGGGGGCGATATTTGCGGGCCAGGACCTGATAGGCGCCGCCGTCCTTGACCGGCGCGGCCACGGGCTCGGGATCGCCGAACATGGAGAAGGTCTTGTCGTCGCGCTCTTCAAGTTCCGCGATATCGCCCGGCAGGTCGTCGTCCATCAAGGCCTCGGTTGGCGCCACCCGCGCGCAATGCGACTCGAACGCTCAGAGGCGCTCTTGCGCAAGATGACTCTGATTGTCGGCGGGTGAAAGGCTGGGTGGAGACTGAACGGCGACCCGGAGCGAAACTCGTTGTGGCTGCTTCCTTCCGGACCTGACCAGATTGGCGAGGACTCCGCCCGCCGCCAGCCTCCG
>FTIR01016562.1_pt1 | contig 17473 bp, 18 predicted proteins | sample 1658041 | NCBI WGS metagenome assembly FTIR01 (sample SAMEA3914793, study PRJEB12502) | metagenome | biome: forest; material: soil | place: Canada | collected 2011-07-03 | depth 0.3 m | reverse complement strand
GCCGTTCTACCATTGAACTACACCCGCGGATCGAGAATTGTAACGGTTGCGATGACGCCGGCTCTTTACCGCTCTCGGCTGCTGGAGCCCAACGGCGACCCGTTGGTTGCCGTCACAGTGAGCCTCGCTTCCTGGCGCTGCCCTGCTGGTCTTTCGCTTGACTGCTCGTGGTCAACTTCTTGTAGAGGTCGGACGTCAGGTAGAACCACGCCCTTTCTTGGTCTCTTGGTTCGAGACATGGGCGGCTGTCCGTACCCATCCTCTTGGGGGCGGTCGTCTTCGCAAACCTGACACAACCGGGTAGCATCGCGATACGTGTCGCGTCTCAAACAATCAACCTTGCGGCATGACTAGGGGAGCTGATGAAAAGATTCCGAAATGCTTTTTCAATTGCGGCGCTATGCTGCTTGTTCTACACCGGCAATCCGGTACACGCCCAATCGCCGTTCCTCGACAAGCTTGAGGCAGAAGAGATTTTTGAGACGGCTCATGCCGGCAAAAGCCAGGAATTGATGGTTTCGTTTGAAACTGGCGACATCGAAGATAGGCTGGGCAAGCAGCGGATAGCACTCCACAACCGTGCTGAGTCAGCCCGAAAATTCATGAAGGCGGACGCGGTAGAGCAATCCCGTAGCTCTGAATTCAGAGACGACGACAACCTGCTTCAAACATTGCATTCCCAATTGAATTCGGTCAAGTCGGCCGCATTGAATTCCGTGAGTGCTGGAAATAGCGTCATCACAAGAGATTTTGAGCATTTGTCACTTGCGGTAGTCCGCATTCCCGACGAAACCTCTTTACTCCAATTAATTGCCAGCCCTTCAGTCAAGCGCATTTACGCTGACCGGAAGACGAAGCCAATTGCCAACTGGCCATCTTCGTATTCTGACATTTCGATTATCCACTCAGATATCAGAAATGGTCTCAACGGCTATAAAGGCGCAGGGACCCGCGTCGTTGTATTAGATACGGGCATTTATGTCAAAGCCGTGCCAGGGTGGATTGAAGACGGCTCAGCCGCTTGCAATCCATACGTCTATACGGGCAGCGCTGGCAGCAGTGCTGCAACTGGGTATACCTTTACGGAATCGAATTTTGCAATTGGCGGGACAAATTTGTCAGCAAATTGTCGCATTTGGAGCATGTATGACATGACCAATTCCGCAATTTGTGCGTCACCGGTTACCCCTGTCTTTGGCATGCCTGATCCGCCTTGTCATAACAGCGGTTGGCAGCATGGTACAGCCATTGATGATGTCATCGCACGGGTTGCGCCATCAACTTACATTACCAACTTGCAGGTCTACGATAACCTTGGGGCTGGTACCCCCGCTTACGCGATAGCGGGCTTGCAATGGGTCATACAGAATCATCTGCAAACGCCTCGCATTGTCGCGGTGAACTATAGCGGGGCAGTCGTAGGAACCGATTACACGAAATCGTGCCCTACGAGTCAATTCGCCGGGCCAATATCGACGCTACTTAACACTTACGGCATTCTGACAGTCACGGGAACAGGAAACGATGGCGTTAAGCTTGGTGTGACTGATCCTGCCTGTGTGCCTGGAGTCATTGCAGTTGGCGCGACAACAGATTCCAGTGTCCCCGCACAGTCCTATCCGCAATACGGCGGCTGCTCTGATCCGGCACTTGGCGCAGATCAAGTTCCCTGCTTTTCGAACACCAATAGTACATTAACTTCGATGCTTGCGCCCGGAGTTGACATTGGGTATTCAACTGAATTGATCGCGGGTGACGCTACTTCAGTCGCCGCGGGCTCGGGAACTTCTTTATCAGCGCCTCATGTTGCGGGTGCGATTGCCATTTTGATGGGGGACAACGCATATGGGAAAAACTTAACTGCAACTCAGATCAAGACGCTGTTGACAACAAGCGGGCCTCTTGTCGCTGATCGAAATAGCACCACCAACAGCAAGCATCGCCTCGATATTTTGGCCGCAATGGGAACTGCAGGAGCAACAACGCCTCATCCCGTGTCGATATGGCTGTCTTCTACTTCTGTAGCCATACCGGTAGGGTCTTCGACTGCTTTCTCAGCATTTGCGAAAGATCAGTTCGGAAACCAAATGGATGGTAGTTCACTCACATGGAGCATTAGCTGGAATCCCAGCGGGATCGCTGCTAACGCAAGTAGCTCATTTTCGGGGCCAATCTACAACTTCGTGATCTCCGGATCGGCTGCGGGCAGCACGACGATGACCGTAAAGGCTTCCAACACTAGCGGAGCCGGTACCTCAGTCGATGTGCCGGTTACGGTATCTTCGCAGACTGGCATAAACCCTCCGAACTGCAAAGCCAACCCAAGGGCTTGCTCTTAGCGGTAAAGCGATAACTTGATATGTCTATTCGATTCGCACTCCTTGCATGCACCCTATTCGCTTCTCATTCGTATGCTGAGAATTGCGAATCGACCTTTCACGAAAAATCTTCAGTCACTGAGCAAATTCCTCATTTCGATCACGGCGCACTGATATTTGTGGTGCAGCCATTGTTCAAAGATGAGATCGACAAAATCGAGGAGTCATGGAAAACGCGATTGCCGGGACCTGACAGTGACAGATCCACCGATTTTATGAAGGCAAACAAACAAGCTTTGTCCGAACTCGATCTCGGTCGAAGTTCCGTCATCAATCCTTCGCTCAATGGCCCTCAAGCAGTTCTCAGTGTTCCGAATGAAGTCGAATTTTGTACCTTGATTAAGCAGCGACGAGTTGTTCTGATTTGGCCCGAGCGGGCGATGGTTGCGCCCAAACTTGCCCCCCTCAGTTCGGGCGACCGTCTGCATGACCTTGTCCCTGAAAAATGAAGGCTCTCGTGAATCTGGCCTTTGAGTTTACGGTGTTCTACCTGACGTCCGACCTCTACAAGAAGTTGACCACGAGCAGTCAAGCGAAAGACCAGCAGGGCAGCGCCAGGAAGCGAGGCTCACTGTGACGGCAACCAACGGGTCGCCGTTGGGCTCCAGCAGCCGAGAGCGGTAAAGAGCCGGCGTCATCGCAACCGTTACAATTCTCGATCCGCGGGTGTAGTTCAATGGTAGAACGGCGGCTTCCCAAGCCTCAGGCACGAGTTCGATCCTCGTCACCCGCTCCAGATCGCCGACGCTCGATCGACAGTCGTCCCAGGATCGTGCCCACCGTGTGGCCCTTGCGAAGAGCTCATCACTGTTGATCGATCGCGGATCGCGTCGTGTGCCTGCATGACGCGTTCAGCGATTGCGCAGCAGCTTCCCAAAAGGTTGATGTAGGTCGGGAGACCTGCCAACCGAATGCGGGCTCCGGAGCCCGCCGACTGGCGGCGCCAGCTCGCCGCCGTCGGGTTTGCATTCGGGTGCCACACCTGGTTCGAGACGGATCAGGTGTCAGCGTCCATCGTCACTGCCTGCTCACGCTCCTCGACCGCCACCCGATCCGTCTTGCCCGTCGATCCTGACGGTGGAGAACAGTGTTCTTCCAGACCGTCCGACCACTACCCGCGTCTCCCCGCCTTTCGCCCGTCGAACGCCGGAAAACCAGCCCCTCCCAACGGTCGGGATGCCGTCCGGGAGAAGCTAACAGAGTCATCTTTTTACTAGTGACGAGACGGTTCACCTAGCTTCTTGACCCCAAACCGGGGACGCCTTCGAGGAAGGCACACCACAGGTGGCCGACTCGAACCACGAAGTGGGAGGACAACCGGGCCTCGTGTTCGGGGACGTGGTTGCCAGGATCGAATCCATATCGCGATCGATCAAGTTGTCCGACTGCCGGTTTGGAACGATGCTATGCAAGGTGGCACGCCGTCCACGATGCCGAATCACGACGCCGATCGCGATCAGCCTTCCACATCGGCGATCCAGGATCGCAACCACCGCCGGCCATGTCCATCATCCCGATGGATCGACCGATGACCAGTGCGAGAAGTCGGCACAGTCATCGGTCAACGCCGAACACACCCACGAAATCCGCCGCCTGCAACAGCTACGTCAAGAGCTTTGCGAGAAGTGGCGACGGTTTAGATGGTGAAGTCGTTGCGATTGCCCTCTACCTACTCAATGATCGCAAACGGGAACTAAGTGATGATTGAAGGACAGAAAGACCTTCACTATTAGGAAGATATTTCAACACTCGATGATGCCTGATATCGAACGGAACGTCGTCGAGCGATTGAGTGATGGGAACGACATGCTTGCCGAGCGTGTGCGCAATGCCAGTCTCGTACATGACGTTTGGGTTTTTGCCTGTGAAATCAACGATGACGATGGTCGCGCGAAAGATTAGCGCGAAGATGTCTTGCATGATCGTTGCGTGCTCCCAGATGTCGTCTGCGCGCAAGCATCGTTGACCCGCGAGTTGACAGGCTTGCTGAATGGACGCGTATACGGATCCGAACTGGTGCTGAAACGGCATCATCACGGCAACTAGATCGCCTTCCGGCAAACCATCCGGAACGTGAAAGACGCTGGGCGAAAAAGTGATGACTCTGCTTGCCGCCACTGACGAAACAAATGTTCCCTCTTGGGGAAACCGCTCCGTGATGTAGCCCTCTACGATCTCAAGCGCCTGATCATTGAGCCTGACGATCTTCTGGAGAACCTCAAGCACGTTGCCTGGGTAGTCCTCGTCACCAAAGCTGAGGCTACGAAGAAGACGCGCATGCCGCTCGATCACGTCTGGCTGTTCCGTCAGCAGCCCGATCTCACGCCAGTTTCCCGCGTCGAAATGCTCGGCCGCCTTCTTGCTCATAGCAAGAAGGCGTTGATTCGGTGTCATATTCACGAGCACATCCTTCTGGCCTATCGCGAGTAACCGTCACGCAGGTTGCTCAACTTCGTTCGTCCGTGTACTTGCTTTGAATAGTCGCCTGCGACAACTGCCACTTGGATGTTGCCAATGAGGGGGCGAATTCGGCGATCAAGCCACTCGGTAAGGCTGCTATCGCCAGTTGCTTTACGCTCGTAGTCGTAATCCTCGACCTTTGCACCCAGCGGCGCCCTCAGGACGATAACGATCTCCTCTTTGTCCATCACTTTTTGCTCGAACTCCGAGACAGTGATTTGCGACATGATCCGCGCTCCTATGTGTCTGATTGGCAGATCATGATCCACTGTTTTGGAGTTGTCAAGCAGTTAATGAGAAGTTAAAACGCTATTATTTTCCCGGCGGCCGGGTGCGTTGACCCCAATGTCCGGCACACGAGTCCGGTTGTTCGGATCGCTCATTGCCATCTCCTGGCAGCGCTCTTCGCGTCTGCCTGTGCATCGGGGCCGGAATCACCTTCGCTGAAGCTAACCTCCCCAAGCGCGCCGACGTAGACAACCACGCAAAAAGGCCCTATGCCTGAGGTTGCCGCCGTCATCGAACCAACTGCATCCAACTAAGGGATCATGTTCCGTGCTATTGGCATGCACAGTCATGGTCGTGCCGCCTGAGTTCAGTTGAACGACGTCGCCGATATCGAACGCTGCTCCACGCGACTGGCGTTGGCGCCTATCTGCGTCCAGAAAAACGTCCCTATCCGATCGCTCGGCGTCTCCTTGCGATAGGTGTGTGTTGATGAAGTAGACAAACTGCAGGGCATCGATTCCCAGTCGCCCGGCATTCTCGCTGCGGATCGCCGCAACCAACGAATCGCGGGTCGCGATATAGGTTTCGAAATCGCCCTTCATCCAAAGGGCTACTGCAGTCTCAAGGTCAACGCAAGCGATGCCCGTCGTTTCGCTTTGACGCGGGTGGCAAATGTCTGGGGTCATGTGTTCCTCCGAGTAGTGATCACTCCGGATATTTATCGTTGCCCTTCGGAAAGGTCGCCACACGATGTCGAGATCCGTTGCTGATTTCGTCCGATGAAGGGAAGGTATGCATGTGGTCACGAAACACATCGCCTTCATCGCGCTGTCCGCAGGCGAGCTCGATCGCCTGATCGGCATCGTCATCGAATCGCACGGGTCGAACCTTTCACGGGACGATTTTGCAGAGGCGATGCTGAGCATGTTCGAAGACATTTCGGGTTTCGAGGCCATCTCACAAGTGCGTTCGCAATACATCGTCCTCGAACTCTGGAGCATCTACATGGTCAAGAAATCCGCAAAGAATGAAGTCGTCGCCGAGAGTCCTGCCGAACAGGCCGGCGAAGGCACCCCCAACGGCGGCGACACCGCCGGCAGGCAAGATTCCGTCGAGCTGAAAGCAATAGATCTGTCGTCCCCGGTGATCGCCGCCGCAATCTCCAGGGGCAAGGCACTGATTGCCGACGGCAATTCGAAGGCGGACGCTGCACGGGAAATCTTCACCAGCATCAAGGGCGAGACGAAGGAGACGATCGTTGCGGCGTTCGTCGAAGGTGCGACGCTTACGCCCAAGGGCGCGTTGACCTATTGGTACAACTGTCGGCGCCAGGCCTCGAAGAAAGCTTGAGACGCACGCCGCGCAGCCAGCCATTCGGCTGCGCGGACGAACGTGATCATGAGACTGCGTCGAGGGGATCAGTTGACGTCAACGGCACCTCTGCGGCGATCTCACTCAGGTCGGCATTGGCCTCGCTCCTGCTACGATTCCGCCTCCATTCGTCACGATGTTCTGGATTTGAGCGCAACGCCGTCCATTTCTCGAGTTGATCGAGCGCCACAGAATTGAGCCGGTATAGCACCTTCGAAGTTCCGCCGCTCTGCTCTCGACCGACCTTCACCAATCCGAGCCCGATCAACTTAAGAATGGACTTGAGTTGCGTGATCGGATCCTTCCGCACGTTCGTGCGAACGCCGATATCAAACAGGCGTTCAATTTGCGCCTTTTGCTCAATGCAAAGGGTCGAAAAGTCGGCAAGGCGGGACGCGTCTACGATAGCGTCACGAGCGATCCTCCCATCGTCGATCAGATGCGCCCGCCGTAGCAAACCTTCAAGCACCTTCTTCTTCAGAAGAAAGAATGGCTTGTCCGGCGTGAGGTTAGACTCGGCGTAACGATCACGTCGTACCAAATCCTCATCAGGGGTTATCAGGAGCTCGTTCCAAGCAATGGCGCTCCGCAGCCGGCGTTCGTCGTCTTCTTCGAGAAGCTCAAGCGTCACGTCTTTCAGGTAGAAGGATTCAATCTCATAGCGACGCATGGCGGGCACGTCCGCCTCCTTCAAGCGTTCACGATCGGCGTCCCGCCGAAGATCGTCGTATTCGTCGGTGGTGACCTGCCTTGCATCCAGAATCCGCTCGAAGTCCGCGCTCCGGCGCTCGGCCTTTCCTCGGGCTGAAATGGCCTTTCCTTCACTTGACAGATTTGCGTCCGTACCGACCACATTGACTGTCCAGCCGTTGGCCCGCCGCAGTTCCATGAAGTTCTGACGGAGTCGATTCTTCGAAGCGCGCTGCGCTGCGGTGACGACCGAGAAGACAGTCTCGTAGAACGCATCACGGTCATACACCTTCGTCCCGTCAGGCTCCAGACGCAAGAACCTCTGGTGCTGCGCCTCTGACCCGAGCAACTCCGCCTTGATGGCCTCCGCATCGGTTTCAAATCGGAACTCCTCGGCGGAGATCCAGACACAAATCCGCTTTGGATTGCGCACTCGCGAAAGCTGCTGGTCGATGTCAAAGTGCGTGTTGATTCGCGCGCGGAAGAACCCAAACACTGTGTCGATGCACTGGGCGTCCTCGTCGAACGTGATATCGATTCCCGTTCCCAGCGCCGGCGATGTGAAGATCACGTCATAGTCCAAGGCTCGCGCCTTGATGTCTCGAATGATCGCTTGAATTTCCGCGTGCTGAGAATTGTCGGAGGTGATGACAAGCATCTTCAGCGGCCTCGCCACTCGCTTGGCGATGCCAGCGCTCAGTTCTTCCACGAGCTTCTTCGAGTTTGAGCAGACAAAGCAACGTTCGCCTCGCTGGATGCTTGCCGTCAGCTCTCCGACGAGCTGATCAGGATTCGATCCTTCGTAGATCTCGACAGAGCGGTCGACGGGCTGCCATTGATTGACTATCGCCTGGTAAGTCGGGGAGTCGGCCTGGAACACCGCGTCGAGCAACTCGACGGTCACGCTGCTGAGATCGGCATCCAATGCGTAAATCGCTTTCGCCTTCTGCAGGTAGTGACGCAGTGTGTGGAGCGCCTCGCGGCGATCCTCCTTGAGCGTATCGGACAGCAAGTGAGCGAAGACCTGCTCAACTTCGTCGATCAGGACAACATCATATTTGTCAACGCTGGGGGCCATGCGAGGAAGGCTATCGATGCAAATCGCATAGTGCTCGGTCGGCATCGCTCCGATCCGTGGCCCCGCGCGATCCTCCTCAAAATCACCGAGGTAGCTGGTCAGGCCAATGCGATCCGCCGTAGCGGAAATTAGGGCACGCCGATGGCCGATAAGCAGCACACTGGCATCGCAGCCCTTGAACATTGCGACAAGCTTACCCAGCCACTCAGTCTTACCGGTTCCCTTGGGACTACGAATTAGCGTGAGCGGCTTGTCGACGACCAAGCCGGGTTCGGGTCGCGCTGAAATATCGAAGTGCCTCATCGGGTCAGAAGACCTGATGACATCGCCGTGCTCATTGAACTTGAGCTTGGGCATTGCAGGGGAGACAACCGGTACGAGCTCATCGAAGATGAGATGCCGCTTGTCGAGCACGCGAATGCGTCCGCCGCGCAACTCGCCGATGTCTACATGGCCGTTGTCGTCGGCGTAGGCCTCGTACTCCTCGACCGTGACATTCAAAATGCGCTGCCAGTGGTAGTCGAAGATATAGCGGTGCTGCTGCGCACGGTCTGATCCGTCCTGAACGAAGTAGGTCGCAGCGCATGCGCTGCAATGGAGGCCAGGGTTCCCCCGTTGATTTCTGAGCGTGAAGGCGCTGGGCCTAGTGTCTACGTGACACGGGCAGAATATTCGAGTGCGGGCCGGCACCTCCCGCAGGAGCGCGCTTCCACCATTCTCAAGCCGAACTTCTATATTCGCGGGAAGGTCAATTCCCGATCGCACGGCGCTTCGCCGCGAGCCCTCCTCACCAACGGAGTCCGAGAGCGTCCGGCGCTCTCCTCCGCGAATGATCAAGCGGGCCACCTCCGACGCCGGCAATCGGTGTGCGTAGATCTCCGGGGTCGATGCGCTGGAGCCGAAGAACATGCGACACGCGTCAGTGCATGCTCCGTCGCCACCGAAGCGGGCGGCGAGACCTGTGAGAGCCTGAGCCATATCCCGTTCGTCAACGATGGGGGTCTCGAGTTCAAACACGATGCGAAACCGATGCTTTTCATCGGTATGGCTCGGCGTGGTGTAGAGAATGGACGCAAACTGCCGGAAGTATGGATCGCTTCGCGCGGCGTCCAAGGTCAGCCCATGATCGATATCGACGGCCAGAAAGCCCGCTCGAATGAATCCCGACGACTTGCGACTACCAGGCCTGTGCTGGGCGCAGAACGCGTAGCCCTTCTTGATTTCCGCAGCAAGGGACGTCGCATCCAGGTCGACGCTCTCGAATTTACTGTTCGCCTTCGCAATGTCGTCTTTTGACGCTTTGTCCACAAGGTGTCTGTTGATGGCGATTAGCATGAACGCCCCAATGCACTGTGATCGCGAGATTCCTTGGGGGATTCCAGATGAACAGCACTTTCGAGATGCCATTGAGGGCCAAGCGATGCGACGTTTGGAATTCCTTGTTCTTTCGACTCCATGCGAGTTGACATGGCGGTTTGAAAGCTCGATCTGACCATGATGATCTCTCCAGTATCTCGTTTCCGTCAATCGACGGCGGGTTGCGAGTGCTCCACTGCGTGTGCACACTTTTCGCGGGGAAGCGATCTCGTTCGTCCGTCATAGGAATCGATCAGCGGGCAGCCAACAACGGTCGCCCGCAGGTCAATGGCGGCGTAGAGTCAGCATGACTGACTCCGGGCACCCATTCGGCATCCGCCCGCGTACCGAACAGCAGTAGGTCAGGCCTGCGCCGCCCCCGACGATGGATCCTTTCGCCGAGTCGCCTTTAGGACTTCGTCAAACTGTCCTTCCGCACATGCGGCTGCAGCGCGTTCGAAGAAGTCGATCGCCCGATCTGCCGAAGGGACACGGACGTACTTCTTGTCACCTGAGAGGGGGATCTGTGTGACTCCGTTGCGAAGAGAAAGCGCGTACTCGGTGGTGTCGGCATCGGTCGGATAGGCGACGTACCACTTACTTCCCTTCGCGGTTCCGTTGTCCTTCAGGGCGAGGATCTGACGATTTGCATGAGCGATGAAGCGCTCGCGCATGCGGGCGAGCTGATCGTGCTTGGTCTGGCGCTTGGCGGGTTTCGCCTGCAGCGTTCCGAAAGTCGCAATGTTTTCGAGGAAGTTCATGTCGGTATGTTTCGAGTCATCGTGGAACAGCCCACAAATCGAACTTTATGGACGCCGCAGTTTCTTAACAAGTTGGCGTTAAAACTCGACGGATTTACTTGTTAAGATTGAGTATGGATCTTTTCACTGCACACTACCCTTTGCGGAACCGGTATCGGCAAAGCGCGTACTACTACTGGTACCGCTTCATGCAGCTCGTGCCGGGATACGACGAAGAGCATCCACTTTGGGCCGACTTTGGCGACGTGCGTATGCCGTTCTGGCACTGGTGGGTGGAGCACGGTGAGGGGCTATTCATAGTCGGCAGTGAGCGGGGTGTCTGGCAGATTGACTCCGACGATGAGATTGCTGAGGCAAGGCGGGAAGGCGCGTACCTCCTTCGCGTCGACCGGAACTGCACGCGCGAGTACCTGCTTTCGACGTTCCGCGGCTTTCTCGAAGAAAAAAAGATCTCAGCCGGTCCGGGCAGAAGGCGCCACGGTGACGAGGTCAAGTTTGCGCGGTATCCGTTCCACCAACGACCTGACGTCGCCACGCTTCGCACGATTCTTGATGTCTGGCAGCGTCGACATCCGAGTCTTACTGGCTGGCATCTACCTCCTAAGCGTACGCGGAATGCACCGACGCTCTACAGCGTGGGCTTGGCGCTCGGTCTCGGAAAGGCAGTCAACGCGGATGATGCCAAAGAAGACAGAATGAAGGCCCGCAACGTTATGGACGCGACCGTCAGCCGCTATGAGCGCTGGGGGCGTAGCATCATCGAGAACGTCGGGCTCGGCATATTCCCAAAGTTGACTGCGGCGAGCGCCCGATCTTCGTCACGCGCCAAGGGGGATGCTGCGTAGCAGCGTTGTCACTCGCTGCAATCGATGGGATGGTCATGGCAACAGTGAAACGGCACTCCCATGACGATCATCAAACGCGGCAGCAGCAAGTATTGGTATGTGCAGTTCCAGTTGAACGGCAAGACCTACATTCGATCGTCTAGAACGACGAGCAAGAAGGCTGCCGAACAGATGGAAGCCGAGTGGAAAGCAAGGCTTCACGCCGAGCAGTTCCTCGGCCATCGCGCAAGACTCACGGTGCGTCGTGCAATAGAACAACTCTGCGAGTCCAAGGTCGGAACGGCAAATCATCGTGGTCTGCTGACAAGTCTAAAGGTTCTCGCCCGCCTGATGCCGCTGCACAAATCTATGGATGAACTGACCTCCCACGATCTGGAGCGGTTCAAACGCGATCGACTCGCTGAAGGCGTCAGTCCGCAGACCGTGAAACACAATCTGAATCTCGTCAGCGGCGCCTGGAAGTTCGCGAAGAAGCTCGGATACCAGGTCGGAGAACTCGAGTTCCCGCAGATCAAGTTGCCGAAGACGCCTTTGCGGTACTTGAGTGCCGCTGAGGAGCAATGCTTCCTCGAACACCTTGATCCGATGCGCGAGGGCTCAGGGCTGCGGCCGTACCAAGCACGCGACGCCGAGACGAAGAGGAACATGCACGATGCTTTTGACCTCGTGGTGCTGCTGCTTGACACCGGCGCGCGCTACAGCGAGATCGCGAACATCGAATGGAAGCGGATCAATCTTGCCGACCGAACGATCAATCTTTGGCGCCCGAAGGTGCAGAACGAGGCCGTGCTCTTCATGACTGACCGTGCGTTCGAAATCCTGAACCGGCGGGCAGCTGATCGCGATGGGCAGTACGTGTTCCGCAATCGCAACGGCGCCCCTCGTGGCTATGCGAGCCAAGCAATCCGCAAGGCCATGCGCAACGCCGGATTGAAGGACTGTCGCATTCACACCCTCCGGCATACCCATGCATCCCGCCTGATCCAAAACGGCATGAGCGTCTACGAGGTTCGCGAGGTGCTTGGTCACACTGACATCAAGACAACCATGCGCTATGCCCATTTGGAGACGCAGCAAGTGACCTCGAAGGCGCGGGACGTGATCAACAAGCTCAACGCTGGCCATTCGGCAACAGCGATCCGCTGACCAGCGTTCGGGGGGCTAGAGACCCGCTTGTTCCATCAAGGTCGCCACGGTGATGTCAAGCGCGGCTGTAAGCCGGATCAAGGTAAGCACAGCGACGTTGTTGTCGCCTCGTTCCACACGGCCTACATAGCTGCGGTCGACTTCAGCGTTCAGTGCAAGGCGTTCTTGGGAAATCGACTTCGACAGGCGAATTCGCCGAAGCGCCTCTCCGAGCGCCACCAATGCGGGATCTTGTCGGCGACTCGTGAGGTTGGGCACCCCTGAATGATTGCGAAATGATGCGCCATAATCCACGGAGCATGTACCGCAACATGTTGCCTCGGGTCGCATCCAGCTCCCAGAATGGGCGGCGACATCGGAGTCAGGCCGATAAACATCACCAGGAGAGAGGAATGCTTATGAGTTTTCGTTCCACGCGCCAAGCGCTGTTCCTCAGCGCGATCGCAACCACTGTCCTGACGTGTGCGATAGCGAGTGCCGCCGGCGATCCGGAAACGGCCATGAAAACGGTGGGGGGAGAACTGAGGGTAGCCGGTGACTCGCTCTCGCCAAACGGTCAGAAATTGACTCTGAACAGGAAAGCGATTCCCGGAACGGACGGCGAGGTGGTCGCCCTGAAACAGCGATTCCATATCGGTGAGAACGACGTCATTCTGGTAATGAACGGAAACGTAGGTGCATGCTGCACCGAGTTTTCGTCGCTGTATTTCTTGACCGTCACGCCTACCGGAAAGGCGATTGCGTCCACGGGTAAGGGCTCGGTTGACATCGACGCAGACGGGCTCGGCTCGGCCGATGTGAAGGTGGATGGAAACCAACTGCTGATATCGACCGTGACCGTGGACGGGCGGCGGAAGAAGACTCACCGCTACATCTTTGCGAATGGCCAGGTGGCGGCGTCGAAATGAAGCTCCGTCACGCCGCCGCCATCATCGGCATGGCCTCGCTGGTAGCAGCATGCACGAAATCGGCACCGTCCTCAGTCGCAGTTGATCAGCGCAAATCTGATGCGGTTGCAACGACACCGGTTCTGCAGCCCTTCCAGAATTTGGGTAACTTCAAAGGGAAGCCACCAGATGACCTCCTGAAGGATCCTGCAATCGGCCAAGCGATTCGCGCGATCGTTCCCCAGCCAAGGTTGAAATGCCTTGACGATGCACTCAACTATCTGCCCGACATGCAAATCGATTCATCAGGCGCCGCCATGTCGAGCTTGAATGGATCTGAAGTCGACCGCCTGAGGAAGGATTTCCTCTCCGTATCAACCAATGGCGCGATCAACATCGTTCTGCAGTGCGATGTACAGACTGATCCTATGGCCAAGCTCCGGTTGTTCACCAACGAAGGCATACGCGCGGCAACTTCGAAGGCGACTCTGGACTGGCTCTACGGCATGACTAGTCCGGGAGACGTTGTCGAGAAATCAGACGGTAAGGAGCAGGAGGACATCCCCTACGAGAGGCTCTTCTCCGAAATTCTCGCGACTGCGGCGAAGCCGCATCCTGCGAACGTGGCTGTCCAGGCACCGATCGCGGCGGCGCCAGCCGTTGAAGGTCAGTGGCAATGCAGGTCGACCGGGACAGATGGCAATGCACAGACATTTTTCCTGTTCAAGGAGCATCTACTTGCCTACAACGTCGGGAAGACGTTGCAGCTGGAGAGTTCGAATTTCGATTCCACAGGGTCTCAACGCCACGGAACTTTCGAAAAGATCACCCGCAACGGTACGTCTGTTGAGATGAGCATCCCCTACATGATCGAGTTCAGATCTGCACAGCAGGGCCACCTAGTATTCGACATGAAGGTCAACTTCGCAAAGGGCGACTCAGTCTCGAGTAACGAATGTGTTCCGATGACTGAAACCGATAGCGAGGCCGCTGCCCGCAATCGGCCTGCTGCTACCAAGAGGGTCGCAACACAGGCGATCAAGGCGGGCGCTGTTTTCTGCGCAACATCGCTGTCGCTGCGGAAAGCGGAAGTCCTGAAAGGGATTAACAGTTCCCACCTGCCGGATGACTGTCAAGTTGCGGATGCCCCGATTCCCGTCCAGATCGTTGGATCTGATGCTCTCGGCAACGCGGTCATTCAGAACTCGGGCGGTCAAGCCATCGTCAGATATGGCGACCTGCAGCTCCAATGAATGCTTGTGCGCTCGCGATCGATCACGATGCTGCCCGTGAGGACAGACCTACGATGCAGGGGACACGCGGCACGCGTCTCGAATCCTGACCATCATGTCCATGAACGATTGCCAGTCAACGCGTGCCGACTGATATGGCCGTGGCAGCGCGTTGCCGGCAGACTTCGCAAAGGGGAGTGCTCCGGAACATGGCGAATCCAACTCGGGCTGAAATTGGGATAGTCGCCGACGGCGTCATGTTGTGATTGGATCTCCGCACAGGCGACAATCGACGGTCAACAACGTGAGGGTGAATATGACGGTGTCCCTGGCCGACCTGCTTGCACAGAAAAATGCGATCGAGCGTCAGATTCGCGACGCGCAGTCGTCCCAACGCAGCGAGGCCATCGCAACGATTCGAACCTTGATGGCACAGCACGGGTTGACTGCTGCCGACATCGCGGCCAAGCCAGCGACGAAGGGGGCACGCCCAGGGTCGAAGGTGGCCGCGAAATACCGTGACCCGCAGAGCGGCGCGACTTGGACAGGTCGGGGGCTCAAGCCGAAGTGGTTGGCAGCAGCGCTCGCAAACGGCAAGACCCTGGCCGACTTCACCATCTAAACCGTCGCCACTTCTCGCAAAGCTCTTGACGTAGCTGTTGCAGGCGGCGGATTTCGTGGGTGTGTTCGGCGTTGACCGATGACTGTGCCGACTTCTCGCACTGGTCATCGGTCGATCCATCGGGATGATGGACATGGCCGGCGGTGGTTGCGATCCTGGATCGCCGATGTGGAAGGCTGATCGCGATCGGCGTCGTGATTCGGCATCGTGGACGGCGTGCCACCTTGCATAGCATCGTTCCAAACCGGCAGTCGGACAACTTGATCGATCGCGATATGGATTCGATCCTGGCAACCACGTCCCCGAACACGAGGCCCGGTTGTCCTCCCACTTCGTGGTTCGAGTCGGCCACCTGTGGTGTGCCTTCCTCGAAGGCGTCCCCGGTTTGGGGTCAAGAAGCTAGGTGAACCGTCTCGTCACTAGTAAAAAGATGACTCTGTTAGCTTCTCCCGGTCGGCATCCCGACCGTTGGGAGGGGCTGGTTTTCCGGCGTTCGACGGGCGAAAGGCGGGGAGACGCGGGTAGTGGTCGGACGGTCTGGAAGAACACTGTTCTCCACCGTCAGGATCGACGGGCAAGACGGATCGGGTGGCGGTCGAGGAGCGTGAGCAGGCAGTGACGATGGACGCTGACACCTGATCCGTCTCGAACCAGGTGTGGCACCCGAATGCAAACCCGACGGCGGCGAGCTGGCGCCGCCAGTCGGCGGGCTCCGGAGCCCGCATTCGGTTGGCAGGTCTCCCGACCTACATCAACCTTTTGGGAAGCTGCCGTTCTACCATTGAACTACACCCGCAGCGCCGACGATTCTACGTGCATGTCCAGCTTCCGGGTTTCCCCGGGCCGGCAATCCCGAATTTGGGGGACGAAAGGCGCCAGCTTTGCGCTTGTCGTCGCGCTCTTCGAACCGAGCCGGACACCCATGGGCTACCAACTGAAGGATCTCTACACGACGCGCCACGCGGAGACGATCCAGTCCCTCAAGAGCACGGACTATCCGGGCTCCGGCGAGTGGGTGCCGGTCATCACGGACTCCCGCGCCCTCGTGGTCGAGAACGGCTACAACGTCGAGAAGTACAAGGCGTCCGAGGCGTTGCGCAAGCGCGTGGAGGCGGCCGGCAGGAAGAACGTGAAGCCGGCCGCCACGATGCTCACGGCCGCCGGCGTCACCAGCCTGCCCTCCAGCGGGACGAAGGCGATTCCGGCCACCGTGGCCACCCGCGTGGCGGCGCTCGAGATGCTGCGCCACCTGTGGCTCATCAAGAAGTCCGGCAGCCACAAGCTGTGGGTGCTGTCGCTGCCGGAGAGCTACCGCGACTGGCCCGCGGCCGACCTCCCGGGCAAGGACTACGACGGCATCGGTATCCGGCTCAACGACGAGACCTCGCACTTCAGCGCCGAGGATCGCAAGCACCTGTCGCAGGCCACGCAGAACGGCCTGAAGTGGGTGCAGAAGGCGATGGCCATCTCGGCCAGCCCGAACAAGAAGGGCAACCTCGACATCGTCAAGCGCTGGTTCGCCGACGAGAATTCCACCGACGAGGACATGAAGGCCGCGGCGGCCACGCTCAACGCCGGCCTCAAGAAGATCGCCGCGGTCATCAAGTCGACGTTCCTGCTGGTCACCGACATGCCGCTCGATCGCGGCAACGCGGCCAAGGCGTCGACCAACGCGTTCGTGTTCAGCGGCGAGAAGATCGACGTGATCTACGTCGAGGCCGCGTTCTTCAGCAACGCAGACATGTTCAAGGACCTGAAGAACTGGACCCGGATCGTCGTGCACGAGCTGAGCCACCGCGCCTGCAAGACGGCCGACCACCGCTATCGCCACAACAAGGCCGGCCTGAAGCCCGCCGCCGCCGACCCGAACTTCACCGCCGCCAAGGCGCTGGACAACGCGGACAGCTGGGCCATGTTCTGCATGGACTGCTCCGGCGAGATGGTGGCCGGCGACTACGTGAAGGTGAAGGTCGCGGCGTAGCATCGCGCCGTCGTCCACGCCCCCGACACCCGCAGCATTGGAGTTTGCCCATGGAATTCAACAGCTCGGCCGATCGACTCGGCCCGCCCGACGTGCCGCCCGTCTATCACGGCGGCATCGTCTATTCGCAGGACGATGACGGGCCCGGCGGCATCCTCGTCGCCAGCGACGAGGACAGCGGCAAGCAACTGTGGACGCTCACCGTCTACGACACCAAGATCGATCCGTCGCTCGAGGCCGACGTGCAGTGGGTCTTCTTCGCCGCGATGACGCTGGATCCGGACGGACGGCTGCGCATCGTCAACGAGGCCGGCAAGACCTTCCTCGTCGACGTGCGCACCCGCAAGGTCGTCGAAGCCTGATGCGGGCCCAGGCACTGGCCTGCGCCGCCGCCCTGCTCGGGCTCGCGGCCTGCGACGGGCACGCGCCGGCGCCGGC
>FTIR01000904.1_pt2 | contig 17528 bp, 14 predicted proteins | sample 1658041 | NCBI WGS metagenome assembly FTIR01 (sample SAMEA3914793, study PRJEB12502) | metagenome | biome: forest; material: soil | place: Canada | collected 2011-07-03 | depth 0.3 m | reverse complement strand
CAGTGGCAGCAGCTGCTGCACGGGGAGCGCTATTCCCACTCCTATTCGGAAAGCCTGCCCGACTTCGTCAAGCTGGCCGAGGCCTATGGCGGGGTCGGCATCCGCGCCGATACGCCCGACGAGCTGGACGGCAAGATCCTGGAGATGATCAACACCCCCCGCCCGGTGATCTTCGACTGTCGCGTGGAAAAGGCCGAAAACTGCCTGCCGATGATCCCCTCGGGCAAGGCGCACAACGAGATGATCCTGGCCGAGGACGCCCAGGATATGGGCTCGGTGATCGACGAGGCCGGCCGGAAGCTGGTTTAGAGGTGCTTTTTTCCCTTCTCTCCCTGTGAGAGAAGGGGCGCCCACAGACGGATAAGCTCTCTCCTCCCCATGAACAGCACCATCCCCGCCTCCACCGACCAGCCTGGCTCGGCCTATTTCATGGACCATGCCGAGGAGGCCGCCCACCGCGCGACCTTTGCGGTGGTGGTCGACAATGAACCGGGCGTGCTGCACCGGGTGGTGGGGCTGTTTGCGGCGCGCGGCTACAATATCGAGAGCCTGACGGTGGCCGAGACCGATCGGCGGGCCCATACCAGCCGCATCACCATCGTCACCTCGGGCACGGCCGAGGTCCTCGAACAGATCCGCGCCCAGCTGGAAAAAATGGTCTCCGCCCGCGAGGTGCACGACGTCACCCGCGATCCGCTGGGGATCGAACGCGAACTGGCCCTGGTCAAGGTCAGGGGCGCCGGTCCTGAACGGGTCGAGGCCCTGCGCGTCTCCGACATCTTCCGCGCCAAGGTGGTGGACACCACCCACGAAAGCTTCGTGTTCGAGGTCACCGGCGCGCCCTCCAAGATCGACAAGTTCATCGAGCTGATGCGGCCCCTGGGCCTGGTGGAGCTGTCGCGGACGGGGGTGTTGTCGATCACCCGCGGGGCGGCGGAATAGGGCTCAAGCCCCGCCGGCCCCAGAGCGGGATGAGGAAAAGTGCGAAGCGGTTTTCCGCCCGCATCCCGCTCTAAACATTTAGAATCGATCACGTTTTATGATTGTGGATTGATTCAATCCAAAATCATAAAACGTGATCTAGCCTGCAGCATCGCCTGAAAGCGGTCGATGATCCGGGCGATGAACGGCGCCTTGGCGGCGAACGGGCTGTCTGGCGCCTCCGGATGGACCAGCATGGTGGCGTTGGCCTCGAACAGCAGCACCCGGCCGTCGGGCAGCAGGGCGAAATCCACGCCGCAATAGTCGAGGTCCAGGCGCCGGCCGATCTCACCAATGGCGGCCATGGCCCGCGCGCCGAGCGCGGCCTTGGGGTCTTCCAGAAAGCCCAGTTCCTCGGCCTGCCGCGCCCGGTCGTCCTCCATGCCCGAGGTTTCGTGGTGCACCAGCCAGCCTGGCGAGATCGCCAGGTGGTAGGGCATGGGTTCGCGATCGACGAAGATCATGCGGTATTTGCGATAGAGCCCGTCCGCAGACGCGAAGTCGTGGAAGGCGGTGACATAGGCCTCGCCGCCGATCTGCGTCGCGGCGGACACCAGCCCCGGCTCGTCCCGCGCCAGGTCCAACCCCCGGCCGCCATGGGAGCCGGCGGGACGCACCAGGGCCGGCAGGGTCATGCCCGCGGCCAGCAGGACCCGGAGCCAATCGGCCGCCCGTTGCGGCGCCGGCGGCAGGCGCGCCACCGACGGAACCACCAGGCCCTCAATCCCCTCCAGCAGGCGCGCCATCTGATGCCGGCGCGTACGGGCGACCTTTTCCGGCGCGTTGATCAGGGGCGCGGGCGAGGCCTGCAGAAAGCGCTGAGCCGCCGGGGCCACGGGACCGGCGACGTCCGGATCGCCGATGGCGTTGAGCACCAGGTCGCAGCGTGGCGGGACCTCGCCGTCGCGGGCGAATTCCACATACCAGACCCAGCTGGAATAGCGGCTTCTGGGCATCAGGTGCGTCAGGGGAATATTGCCGCTCTCGCTGGTCACCAGCACCAGCACGGTCAGGACCGGATCGCGCGCCGGCTGGGCGAACAGGCTCTGCCGGGCATAGGCCTGGCGCAGATGCAGGCGCGAACCAGCGACGTCGCCCCGCGCCTCGAACAGGTTGGCCAGGGTCTGGTGGGCGATGGTCAGGCCGGAATCGAGATCGACCGCCCTTTGGCTGTAATATTCGGCCGCGTCCGCCATGCCGACGCTGAGATAGGCCACGCCCAGGCTCTGATGGCCGACGGCATGGTCGGGATCCTGGACCAGCAGGGCCTTGAGCACCCGCTCCGCGTCGGCCGGCCGGTCCAGTTCCAGATAGGCGTCGGCCAGATCAAGCTGGGCCTCGGCAAGCTGTGGATGCATCGCGGCCTTGAGCTCGACCACCACCAGATCAGGATCGCCGGCCATCAGCAGATCGGTGGCCCGGCCGAGCAGGGCGGCCGCCTCGGCGTCGCCGGGAGCGGCGGCGACCGCGGCCTGGGCGGCCACCACGGCCTCGGCCGTGCGACCAGCCTGCAGCAGCGCCTGCGCCAGAAGGGTCTGTTGCGAGGCCAGAAAAGTCTGTTGCGAGGAAGGTGTGGTCGGCGACATCGGCCAGGCTGCTCGACTCAAGCACCCTAGAACTGCGGGCTAAGGCCATGATGCCGGCCCCGTTCGGCGTGAGGCAACCCCGATTCCGCGCCATATCCTGATAGGTTCTTCTATCGGAGAGGTTTCCCCCCTATATTGGGCTCGTCCGGCAACGGACTATGGAGATAAACGCGCGTGAAATAAGCGGACTGGACCCGGGTGCGATTCCCGGCGGCTCCACCAACCACCCTTTTCGCGTTATCGGCGAGGGACACGGGGCCGATCAGCATCGACAGACGTGTAAAGACGTTGCTTTCTCTCGGCCTGACCCACCGTTTCGGGTTTTAAACTAAATGCGAACGATAACTTCGCTCAAGAGTATGCCCTCGCCGCGTAATGCGGTGCGGTCGTATTCGACCTAAAGCCCTAACGTCTTAGCAGCGTTAGGCGGGGCCCGGGGGCGCCTGGCAACAGAAGCCCCCACCCATTCCCGTCGCCGGCGAGGCGCCCCCTGCTTTTTTGCTTGGAAGGGGGCGGCGCCTGGCAACAGAAGCCCCCACCCATTCCCGTCGTCGGCGAGGCGCCCCCTGCTTTTTTGCATGGAACTGGCGGCGCCTGGCGACAGAAGCCCCCACCCATTCCCGTCAATGGCGAGGCGCCCCCTGCTTTTTTGCTTGGAAGGGGGCGGCGCCTGGCGACAGAAGCCCCACCCATTCCATATAATTGATTGCAAACAAGGATCCGGCTCGTCCCGCATTCGCCCATAGGCGCTAAGTTAGGGTTGGCGGAGCTCAAAAGGCCTTCCCCCTCGATGGGGATGTATAGACCGGAGACATAGCAGACAGGTGTTCGGAGACATGGGGGACACTTCTGGCATGAGGTGAAGGAGCCGATATGCCGTTCAAGGCGTGTTCGCTTGGATCGCGTCGCGAAGCGGCGAGTCGAAGGACGCACGGGGCTTGGTTGCGTCCTTCGACTCACGCTCTGGCGAGCGTGGCTCAGGATGACGAAGTTGGGGGGTCGATGGGTCGCGCTTTTGGGTCGTTGGGATGGGTGTTGGTTTGGAGGCACCTGCCCCTAAACCCTCAACTCCAACCGCTCCAACCCGCGGAAGAACGGCAATGTCCGCCACACCGGCGCCTCGTCCGGGTGGGCCAGGCGCAGGTTGGGGAAGCGGTCGAACAGCTTGGTCAGGGCGACCTGGGCCTCCAGCCGGGCCAGGGGCGCGCCGATGCAGATATGGGCGCCGCCGCCAAAGGCCACGTGGGGCTTGTGCTTGCGGCTGACGTCGAACTGGTGCGGGGCCTCGAACACCTCCGGGTCGCGATTGGCGGCGCGCAGGGAGAAGGTCATGGCCTGGCTCTGTTTCACCGGGCAGCCGCCGATCTCCATGTCGGCCGAGGCGATGCGGCCGGTGATGTCCACCGGCGGCTCATAGCGCAGGGTCTCCTCGACCACGGCGTTGATCAGGGCGGGGTCGGCCTTGAGCTTGGCCAGCTGGTCGGGATTGAGCAGCAACAGGCGTACGGCGTTGCCGATCAGGTCGGTGGTGGTCAGGTTGCCGCCGATCAGAAGGGCGCTGAGATTGATGCGCAGCTCCACATCGCTCAGGGGCGCGCCCTCGGCCTGGAGCCGGGTCATGTCCGAGATCAGGTCGTCGCGGGGTTCGGCCCGCCGCGCCTCGATGGTCTGGGCGAAATAGGCGGTCAGAGCCTCGCTGGCCCGTTCCATATGGGCGGTCTGTTCGGGGTTGCGGAATGGGTTCAGCCCCTGGATCACGCCTTCGGACCAGTCGCGGAACTCCACCAGCCGGTCGCTGTCGACGCCCAGGATCGAGGCGATGGCGTCGATGGGCACCGGCACGCAGAAGCGGCTCATCAGGTCGAAGGTCTCCGCCCCCTCTAGGCCGTCCAGGGTGTCGTCGACCACCCGCTCGACCTGGGCGCGCGCCTTGGCGATGCGGGCGTAGAAGGCCTGGGTCAGGGGCTTGCGGATACGGCCGTGGTCGGGATCGTCCAGCATCAGGATGCTGGTGGTCTCGCCGCGGGTGGCGCCCTCGGGAACCTGGTCGGCGAAGCGGCGCTGCAGGGTCGCGGCCTCCTCGGCGCGCAGGGGATCGCGCCACAGGCTGCGGTCGGAGACCAGGCCGCGCACATCGTTATAGCGGGTCAGGATGAAGCTGCCGGACACCTGGTCGCGATGCACCGGGCAGCGGGCCCGCAGGTCGTCCAGCACCGCATGGGGATCGGCGCGATAGGCCGGATCGAGCGGCGTCAGCTGAAACATGGTCGGCAGCGGCTGGTCGGTCATGGCCTTACCCTCAAGGATATGGCGTCTAACGTGCCATAATCACCGCGGGACGCGCCAATCAAAATATCGAGGGCGCCGCGTCAGGCGGGCGTCCACCGGCGGGTGATGGCGGCCACGTCGGAGCGGACCCGCTCCTGGGGCGCCTCGCTGGGCGTGCCCAGATAGACGAAGCCGGCCACCTGCTCGCCCGCCACCAGGCCGAGCAGGGCGTCGACGCGGGGGTCGTAGGCGTACCAGTCGGTGATCCAGTTGGCGCCGTAGCCCATGGCCTGGGCGGCGTTGACCAGGCTGATACAGACTGCGCCGGCCGACAGGCGCTGCTCCCATTCGGGGATCTTGCCGGGGATGAAGCGGGACACCACCACCACGGCCAGGGGCGGGATCTTCAGCTTGAACATCGCGGTCTTGGCCTTTTCGGGGTCTGGTCCCTCGCCGGCCAGCTGCTCGACCCGCGCCTCGAACGCCGCCTTGGCGGCGCCCTCCAGCACCACGAAGCGCCAGGGCGACAGCTTGCCATGGTCCGGCACGCGGACGGCCAGCCGCAAGAGGTCCCGCAGTTCGTCCGCGGACGGTGCGGGCGCGCGCAGGGTCGCCGCCGAGGCCGAGCGGCGCAGGGCCATGAAGGCGAGCACGGCGTCGGACCTAGCGGGCGCGGGCAGGCCGGCGCCGAACTCAGGCTCGGGCGGCAGGACCGATGGCGGGGATGTTGGCAAGGCGAACCTCTTACGCGGCCGGGAAAAACGCTGAACCCCGATGCGGTTCAGGTATAAGGCCGCCGCCGCAACGGCAATGGGGGCCTGGCCAAGCATGACGCAAAAACCCGACTGGATGAAGCCGCAGGGCCGGCCCTGGATGATCAAGAGCGCGCGCACGGTCTATGAAAACCCTTGGATGACGGTGCGCGAATACCAGACCGAGGCGCCGACCGGTAAGCCGGCGCTGCATGGCCTGGTCAGCTTTCGCAACTACGCCCTGGCCGTTCTGCCGCTGCATGCCGACGGGCGCGTGACCCTGGTCGGCCAGCACCGTTTTCCCCTGGCGGACTATTCCTGGGAGATACCGGAAGGCGGCGGGCCGATCGGCGAGGAGCCCCTGGCCGGCGCCCAGCGCGAACTGCGCGAGGAAGCGGGTCTGGTGGCCGCCGACTGGCGCCAGATCCTGCGCTTCCAGACCTCCAATTCGATCACCGACGAGCAGGGTTTCGGCTATGTCGCCCTGGATCTCAGCCCGGTCGAAACCGATCCCGACGAGACCGAAGTCCTGCAGATCACGACAATTCCATTTCGCGAGGCGCTGGATTTGGCGCTATCAGGCCTGATCTTGGACCTGCCGACCGTAGCAATGCTGCTGCGGGCCTACCATATGGCTCAAGAGGGCGAGTTGCCGGAGGATCTGGCGAGGGCGATGTTAAGCCCTCTCTAGGTATTCGTGTCGCTAGCCTTATAGGGACGAACAGAACAAGGACGTCATGGATGTCGCAACAGCGTCTTGAGGTCGTCAGCGTCGAAACCCCGCCCCCCGTCTGGGCGGCGCTGCGCAACGAAGCGGCCCATGCGGCTCAGATCGAACCCAATCTGGCCTCGCTGCTGAATGCGGTGGTGCTCAAGCACGACCGGCTGTCCAGCGCCCTGTCCTATCAACTGGCGCGCAAGCTGGGCGATCAGGAGCTGCGGGCCATGAGCGCGCGGGAGTTCGCCGAAGAGGCCTATGCCGCCGACCCGACCATCGTCGACATGGCCGAGGCCGATCTGCGCGCGGTGTTCGAGCGCGATCCGGCCTGCAAGGGCTATGTGCAGCCCTTCCTGTTCTTCAAGGGCTTCCTGGCCCTGCAGACCTATCGCGTGGCCCACTGGCTTTGGGCCGAAGGGCGCGAGACCCTGGCCTTCTACCTGCAAAGCCGCATGTCCGAGATCTTCCAGGTCGACATCCACCCGGCGGCCAAGATCGGCTCGGGCGTGTTCTTCGACCACGGCACCGGCCTAGTGATCGGCGAGACCGCGGTGGTCGGCGACGACGTGTCCATCCTGCACGGGGTCACCCTGGGCGGCACCGGCGCCGAACGCGGCGACCGTCACCCCAAGATCGGCAAGGGCGTCCTGATCGGGGCCGGGGCCAAGGTGCTGGGCAATATACTGATCGGCGACTACGCCAAGATCGCCTCCGGCTCGGTGGTGCTCAAGCCCGTCCCGTCCGGCTGCACCGCCGCCGGCGTGCCGGCCCGGCTGACCAACTGCCCGACCTGCGAAGCCCCGGCCCGGACCATGGACCACACCCTGGCCGAGGACGTTTACGACTATTCGATCTGAGAGCCCGTTTGGAAATAGGTCGCATGGCCTGGCTTGCGTGGTTCGAGACGTTCGCTGACGCGAACCCTCACCATGACGCTGTTGAGGGGGCGGCAAAGAACCTCGTCATGGTGAGGAGCGGACCCTCAGGTCCGCGTCTCGAACCACGCAAGGACCCAACCACCGCGATTTTCCAAACAATCTCTGACAGAGAGCATCGGCCATTGGGGGCTTGCTCCTCGCGGATATGCGTCTAGGTTCCCCCGACTCTCTCTTGGCCGACTAGGAGCCGTCGTGAACGAGAACGATCTCAAGCGCGTCGAGGCGCACCTCAAGCGCACCTTCGGCAATCCGCACGTGGTGGTCAAAGCCCGCCCCAAGCAAAAAGATTCGGCCGAGGTCGAGCTCAAGGGCGAATTCATCGGCGTGATCTACGAGGACGAGGACGAGCCCGGCTCGTTCCTGTTCGAAATGGCGATCCTGGCCGAGGATCTCGACTGATCGTGGTTTGAGGGCGAGCGCCAGCCGCTCGCCCTGAACGATTTCAAGCGCCGACGGCCACCTCCGCGACGATGGCGTCGGTCAGCTGGGCCAGTTCGCCGTTTGTGACCACGAACGGCGGCGCCAGATAGACCACCTTGCCCATGGGCCGGATCCACACGCCGCGCCGGGCGAAGCGGGCGCAGAGGTCGCCGGCCTCCACGGCCTTGTCGAACTGCACCACGCCGATAGCGCCCTTGACGCGGACATCGACCACCCCCGGCAGGCCGCGGCAAGGCTCCAGGCCCTCGCCCAGGCCGGCCTCGATCCGCGCCACCTCCGCCGTCCAGCCGCCCTCCTCGAACAGGTCCAGCGAGGCGTTGGCGGCGGCGCAGGCCAGGGGGTTGGCCATATAGGTCGGGCCGTGCATCAGGGCCGCGCCGGGATCGTCCGACCAGAAGGCTTCAAAGATGCGGCTCGACGCGATCGCCGCCGACAGGGGCAGGGTCCCGCCGGTCAGGGCCTTGGACAGGGTGACGATGTCGGGAACCACGCCCGAGCCCGTGCAGGCGAAGAGCTCGCCCGTGCGGCCAAAGCCGGTGAAGATCTCGTCGAAGATCAACAATACCCCATGCCGGTCGGCCAGGGCGCGCAGGCGGGCCAGGACGGCGTCGTCATGGAACAGCATGCCGCCAGCCCCCTGCACGCGCGGCTCGACGATCATGGCCGCGATCTCGTGGCCGTGGCCGGCCAGAAACGCGTCCAGATCGGCCTCGCGGGCGTCGTCGAGCGGCAGAGCCTTGACGTGCTGGCTGGGCATGACCCCGGCGAACAGGGCGTGCATGCCCTCGTCCGGGTCGCAGATGGTCATGGTGGCCAGGGTGTCGCCGTGATAGCCGCCCAGGAAGGACAAAAAGCGGGTGCGCCCGGCGACGCCGCGGTTGATCCAGAACTGCAGCGCCATCTTCATGGCGATCTCCACCGACACCGACCCGGACTCGGCGAAGAACACATGGTTCAGATCGCCCGGCAGCAGGGCCGCCAGCCGCGCCGCCAGCCGATAGGCCGGCTCGTGCGCCAGGCCGCCGAACATCACATGGGGCGCCTTTTCCAGCTGGGCCTGAACCGCGGCGCGGATATGCGGATGGTTATAGCCGTGGCACGCCGTCCACCAGGAGGCGATCCCATCCACCAACTCGCGGCCGTCCTCCAGGATCAGCCGAGCCCCGTCGGTGCGGGCGACGGCCAGGGGCGCCGGAGCCGTCTTCATCTGGCAATAGGGCCGCCACACATGACCCTGGCCCTGTGCAAGCCAGGCCGGTGCGCCGCTGTCGATAGTCATTTCTGCTCCTGCCGCAGCGTCACGCCGCTTCTTGGTCCGAGCGCGTCTTGCTAGAGGCTTGCGCCATATTGGCAACCCGAAAGCCCTCATGGACAGTCTCTCGGACTTTGCGCGCGACAAGCTCGAGGCGCTGGACGGCCGCTCCCTGCGCCGGCGTCCGGCTCCGACACGGCGGCTCGATGGACTGTGGGTGGAGCGCGACGGCCGGCGGCTGCTATCGTTTTCCTGCAACGACTATCTGAACCTGTCGCACCATCCGGCGGTCAAGGCCGCCGCCGTGGAGGCCGTGCAGACCCATGGCGCCGGGGCCGGGGCGTCGAGGCTGGTCACCGGCGACCATCCCCTGCTGGCCCAGCTGGAAGCGCGGCTGGCGCGGCTCAAGGGGACCGAGGCGGCCTGCCTGTTCGGCTCCGGCTATCTGGCCAATACCGGCCTGATCCCGACCCTGGTGGGTCCTGGCGATCTGATCTTGATCGACCAGCTGGCCCATGCCTGCCTGTGGGCGGGCGCCAAGCTGTCGGGCGCGAGCGTGGAGGGCTTTCGCCACAATTATATGGGCGATCTGCGCGCGCGACTGGCGCAGCGCCGGCCTCACCATCGGCGCGTCCTGGTGGCCACTGACGGGGTGTTTTCCATGGATGGCGATCTGGCGCCGCTGGGCGACCTGTCGGCCGCCTGTCTGGAGCATGACGCCTGGCTGCTCAGCGACGACGCCCATGGGATCGGGGTCCTGGCCGAGGGGCGCGGATCGGCGGCCCTGTTCCCGCAGGCGACCATCCCCTTGCAGATGGGCACCCTGTCCAAGGCCATCGGCGGCTATGGCGCCTATGTCTGCGCCAGTCAGCCGGTCGTCGACCTGCTCAAGACCCGCGCCCGCACCCTGGTCTATTCCACGGCCCCGCCGCCGGCCTGCGTGGCCGCCGCCCTCGCCGCCCTGGATATCATCGAGGCCGAGCCTGAGCTGACCGCCCGGCCGTTGCACAACGCCAAGGCCTTCACCGCCGCGCTGAACCTGGCCGAGGCGCAGAGCCCGATCGTGCCGGTGATCATCGGCGCCGCCGAGCACGCCCTGGCCGCATCGCGACGGCTGGAAGCCCAGGGCTTGCTGGTGGTGGCCATCCGCCCGCCGACCGTGCCCGAGGGAACGGCTCGCCTTCGCATCGCCTTCACCGCCGGCCATTCGGCCAGGGACGTCGACCGGCTGGCCCAGGCCATCCGGCCACTGATCGCAAGGGCTGTAGCGGCATGAGCGCCCTGTTCATCGCCGGCGCCGGCACCGATGTCGGCAAGACCCATGTCACCGCCGGCTTGATCCGCACCCTGCGCACGCGCGGCGTGGAGGTGGCGGCGCTCAAACCCCTGGTCAGCGGGTTCGATGCCGACGATTGGGCGCAAAGCGATCCCGGCCGCCTGTTGCAGGCCCTGGGCCAGCCCCTGACGGACGAAACCCTGGCCGCCCTGTCGCCCTGGCGCTACCGCGCCCCCCTGTCGCCAGACATGGCGGCCGAGCGTGAAGGGCGCAGCATCGATTTCGACGCCCTCCTGGCGCTTTGCCAGCAGAGGATCGCGGCCGCGGGGGACAGCCCCCTGTTGATCGAGGGGGTGGGCGGGGTGATGTCGCCCATCTCGCCGACCACCACCAATCTCGACTGGATGCGCGGCCTGGGCGCGCCGATCGTGCTGGTCGCCGGCTCCTATCTGGGCTCGATCAGCCACACCCTGACGGCCGCCTCGGTGATCCGAAACGCCGGCCTGTCCCTGGCGGCGATCGTCGTCAGCGAATCAGAGGGCGCGGACACGCCGTTCGCCGAGACCCTGGCCAGCCTCGAACGATTGTCCGGCGCCCGCCTGTTCGGGGTCCGCCGCGACCAGCCCGCGGAGCAATGGGCTCCGGCGATTTTGCGTGACGTGCTGGAGCATTGAGCCGATCGCGTGAACGGTTATGCTGTCAATTATCACCATTTCGAAGGTCGCCCTGGCGTTGAACTCTGCGACCTGAGTCAAGGTCGGGCGACTGATCGAATCAGTAAGCAGGCCGCAAAACCGCGCTCGCAGTTCGGTAGAGGCGCGGTGCGGTAGAAGGGCGGCCATGGGCGTGGAACTCGGCGTTCTGGAGGGCTTTTACGGCCCATCGTGGAGCTGGCCCATGCGCGAGGAGCAGGTCGCCTTTCTGGCTCCGCGCGGATATGGCTTCTATCTCTATGCGCCGAAGGCCGACAAGTTTCTGCGCCGCCGCTGGCGTGAACAGCACCCCCCGGAGACCGCCGATCGCCTGATCGGCCTGGCCCGGCAGTGCCGGCGCTTTGGCATGCGGTTCGGCGTGGGGCTGAGCCCTTTCGAGGTCTACCGGAATTTCGACGCCGAGGCCCAGGCCGTCCTGGCCGACAAACTGGCCTTTCTCGACGCGGTCGGGATCGACGATCTGGGCATACTGTTCGACGACATGCGCGGCGATGTTCCCGATCTGGCGGAATCGCAGGTGCGCATCGTCCATTGGATCGGCGAACGCACCCGAGCCTCACGGCTGATGGTCTGCCCCACCTATTATACCGACGATCCGGCCCTGGACCGGGCTTTCGGCGAACGCCCCGCCGACTATCTGACCGACCTGGGCGCCGGCCTGGACCCCGCCATCGAGGTCTTCTGGACCGGGGAGGAGGTCTGTTCGCGCGAATATGGCGTGGCCCACCTGGCGCGGGTCGGAGAGGCCCTGCGCCGCAAGCCGTTCCTGTGGGACAACTACCCGGTCAATGACGGGCCCCTGATGTCGCCCTACCTGCACCTGAGGGCCATGACCGGCCGGCCCGGGGCGATCGGCGACCATATCAGCGCCCATGGGATCAATCCGGCCTTGCAGCCGGTGCTGTCGCGCATTCCCGCCCTGAGCCTGGCGGAGAGCTATCGGCTGGGCGCGGCCTATGAATATGGCGCGGCCTTTCTCCATGCGGCTACGGAGGTGTTGGGCGAGGACCTCGCCAGGCTGGTCCAGCGTCACATTTCACTGTTGCAGGACGCCGGCCGGGACCGGCTGGGGCCCGCGGCGCTGCGGCTGCGGGAACGCTATTCGGGTTATGCTCAGCCGGGGGCGCGCGAGATTGTCGCCTGGCTGGACGGCGACTACCGCACCACCGCGGAAATGATCGAGGCCCAGTAGGGCCTCCAAGGCTCGGTCCCCGCTTTGCACTTTTCCTCAACCCGCTTTGCGCCCGGCCGCGTGAAACCGATGATCATCTTCTGTGACCCAGGTCACAGCCAGGCCCGATCCGCGAGGGCTAAACAATACCCATAAGCTGCTTGCTCGCCCTGGACTTGCCCGGGCGGCCTTGCTCTGATGGGGTGGCGATGAACGCTTTCAGTCCGTCTTCGCAGACTTTTTTCGTCCGTTCTCGGCGCAGGAGACCAAGTCGCTTGGGGGCTCTAGACGAAGCATCGGCGCTGCTGGGAACCAGTTCCGTGTTCTCGGTGCTGTCGCCAGGCCGGCGCGCGCAACTGCTGCGCGACGGGACCACACTGACCCTCAGCAAGGGCGTGCGCCTGTTCTCCCGAGGGGATCCAGGCGACGCTTGCTTCCTGGTGCTGTCGGGAGAGCTGGAGGTCGTCGCATCCGACGCCGAGGGCCGCGATGTGTGGCTGGCGTCGCTGGGATCGGGGGCCTTGATCGGCGAGATCGCGGTGCTGGACGGGGGCGCTCGCTCGGCCGACGCCACCGCCATGCGGCGCACCACCCTGTTCAAGATCCGCCGCGACAGCGTGCTGGAAACCCTGAAGGACGAGCCGGCCGGAGCCTTGGCCCTGCTCGCTTTGCTGGCCTCGCGCCTGCGGTCCACCGACGCCCGGGTTGAGGAGACGGCGCTGATCGACCTGCCGGGACGGCTGGCGCGGCTGCTGTTGCAGGCTGGCGATACGCCGGTCACCCAGCCCCAAGGGGAGCTGGCGCGGCTGATCGGCGCCTCGCGGGAGCGGGTCAACAAGACCCTGGCCGTCTGGCGCGAACGCGGCTGGATCGAGATCGGCCGCACCGGCACCCGCGTCATCGACCGCACCGCCCTCGCCTCCCTGACCAACCGCTCTCGGCGGCGGTAAGGGCGGCGGCGGGAAGGGCGGCGCGGCGGTCGGTCCTCTAGCTCGGATAGCCGATGATATCCTTCAGCGGCGGTGATCCGCAGACGGCGTGCGACGCCAGTCGCCCGCCCATCACCGTGCCCTCGACGCTGCCGACGTTCAGGCCGGTATAGATCCAGTCCCCCGCCGGAATCAGGTTGGCGAAGCCGGATTGCCAGGCCTTCAGGCGGTATTTGGTGCTGCCGGGCGGCGAGGCCACATAGCGTTCGGTGGGGTCGATATTGGCCCGCCAGAACTGGCTGTCGAACCGCGCCGCGCCCTTGGCGCCCGAATCGTCGACGAGGAGACCGAAATCCAGGCCCGCGGGATCGCCGGGCGGCCTGATCGCCGCGGTGGTGGCGCCCGGCAGCAAGGGGCCGATGCTGGTCTGCAGATACTGGATGAACTGATAGCGCACCCGCTCGCTCTGGCGGGCGGGATAGTCGTGGTCGGAAAACGGGGGCGCTGGTTCGTATTCCGGCATCAGGCCACAGAAATACCAGAGCGATTTTGGCATTGAGGCCTTGGGCCAGTCTTCAAAGGCGATCAGGTCGGTGAAGTCGACCTGCCCATCGGGCGGGCTGGCATAGGTGCCGCTGATGATGATCCCGCTGCCCGGGGGCGGCATGACAGCCCCCAGATCCTTGGTCGAGCGGGACAGCCACAGTTGGGCCGCCTGGGTGTTCAGGGCGGGAATGTTCGCCACCATGTCGCGCCAGGCGCCGCTGGCCTGCAACAGTTCGGGACACAGGTGCGGGATCGCGCCGATGGAGATGGCGAACACGATCTTGTCGAAGTCGTCCTTGACCTTCAGCGTCTTGTGGGCGACCGGCTTCCACGGGGTCCAATAGGATTCCAGGTCGATCTCCTGGGCCTTCAGCGCGGCGCCTTCCACCAGCTGGTCATAGAGCGGATTGGCCGGCCAACAGTCCAGGCCGCCGATCGGGGTCAGGGGCGCATAGGTCTGCAGTCCGGGCTTGAGCGTGGCCTGCACCCCGATGTCGATGGCCGAAACTGTCTTGCCGTCGTCCGCCAGATGCAGCGCCTCGACCTTGTGGAAGAATTCGAACTTGACCCCGCGCTTGAGCAGCACTTCGTAGAGGGGCTGGATGATGGTCTCACCGGTGCCGGCCTTGAACAGAAAACCGAAGGCGCCGCGGAAATCGAAGGCGCGCAGGGTCCAATGCAGATAGCAGCCCGCGCCCATCTGCGGCGGCAAGGAGGTGTCGCCATTGGGGTACTGGTAGGACAGGTTGGTGGTGTTCAGGGCCAGGGGTGAATTGAGCGTGCGCGCGTCGATGCCGTGGCGACGCAGCCAGACGTCGAAATTCTCCTCGTCGAGAGGGTCGAACCCCTTGTCCAGCACGTCGTCGGCCAGGGCGCCGCGCACCAGGGTGAACAGATAGTCCAGCAACAGATAGAGCCGGCGCAGCTCGGTCTGCAGATGATCGATCAGCCAGCCCTGCAGGTGGACCCACACGGCCTCGACCTCCACGACCAGCCCCTGGGCGTCAACCGCCTCGACCAGGGCCTCCAGTCTCCGATCCAGCGCTTGCAGCATGGCGCGCATGGGATCCAGCACATGCAGGATATCCTGGGCCAGATGGTTCGCCGCCTGTTCGACGAAATGGCCGGCGGCGGCCAGCACCCGACGCAGCATTCCCGCCACCGTCCAGTCGTCCGCCGGCAGGTCCGGCCAGTCGCCATTGGTGGGATAGACCATCGGCCATTGGCGCCAGGCGCCATCGATCCACTCCCATTGCAGGATCGCGCTCTGGGGATTGAAGGCGTCGTTGAAACAGGACATGGGCGCGCCCGGCGGCCGGTCCAGTTCCTTGAAGCACTGAATCATCATCGGCAGGGTGTTGTGATAGGATCCCAGAAAGCCGTGGATGCCGTGTTCCTGGATGCGGCCGTTCTCTCCGCGGCCGGTGGCGCATTTGCCGCCCAGCCGCCAACCCATCTGATAGAGGGTGATTTCGTACTTCGAAGCCCAGTCTGGAACGCTGGTCAATTCGAACGCCGTTGAGAGGGCGGCGATGCCGCCGCCGAGAATTGCGATCTTTTCGACGTCTTCGGCGCTGGCCATGCTAGGTCCTTTGAGATTATGACGTTATCTAATCAGGCTGAATGAGGCGACGTGAGTCTCCCCGGTCGCGGGGATGACTCAATGAACGCCAAGCTTGCAGAAAATGCAACGCACTGGGGAAGTCTTCGCATCGTAAGTTGATGACGAAGAATCGCGGACCTTCAACGCCTGCGCAAGCCGGCTTGACGGGCGCTAAGGTTTTGAGGGCAGATAAGGCGGGGCTGTTGTAGACTGTGATCGGTTCGACAGAGTCTTGATAGTCCAGGGTTGTTCCGTGCGACGAGGTCGCGCTAGTGGGGGTTGATTTTGTTCTTGGCCGGACTTGAACCAGCCTCGACCACATCACGTACGGCGTCCTCGGGACGCCGACGCAGCGCGATCGTCTTCACCGATCTGGTGGGTTACAGCCGCCATGCCGAAATCGATGAGGAGGGCGTGCTCGAAGCCCTGGGCCGGTTACACGACCATCTCGCCGAATTGACCACCGAGCGGGGCGGCAGGGTTGTGGCCCTGCGCGGAGATGGCGCGCTGCTGGAATTCGAAGGCGCCGTGGAAGCCGTGGCCTGCGCCCGGGCGTTTCTGGCGGCCAGCCGGCTGATCAACAGCGATCGCCCCCTGGATCGCCGGTTGAGTTTCCGCATTGGCGTGCATGTGGGCGAGGTCACCGTCGCCGCCGACACGCTTCTGGGCGCCAGCGTCAATCTGGCGGCCCGACTGGAGCAAACCGCCGAGCCGGACACCATCCACGTCTCCGACGCCGTGCGCGAGGCGATCGAGGGCCGGTCGGGATTGGCGCTCGAGGATCTTGGCTTCCAGCAGATCAAGGGCATGCGCGCGCCGGTGCGCACCTGGCGGGTCGGCGAATTGGGAGCGGGATCGCCGCTGACCGCGCCGTCGCCGCCACCACTGGGCGAGGCCCTGGGCGACCGGCCGGCCATCGCCGTTCTGCCCTTTGTGGTCGGCGCGGGCGACAGCGACGAAGCCTATCTCGCCGAGGGCCTGGCCGAGGACATCATCGTCGGCCTGAACTACAACAAATGGCTGTTCGTGGCGTCGCGCCATTCTTCGTTCCGCCACATGGCCGACGCCTCCAACGCCGCTCAGATCTGCGCCGAGCTCGAGGTTCGCTACCTGCTCCTGGGCCGCATGCGCCGGATCGGCCAGCAGATCCGCATCTCCGTCGAACTGGTGGACGGGCGCAAGGGCGAGTCGGTCTGGTCGGCGCGCTATGATCGCCCGCTGGAAGGCCTGTTCGCGGTGCAGGACGAGATCACCGCGACCGTGGCCTCCACCCTGGCCCCGGTGCTGCTGGACCGCGAACAGCAGCAGGCGGTGCGCAACACCCCGCGCAGCCTGCAGCATTGGGACCTTTATCTGCGGGCGCGCTGGCATTTCTGGCGCGGCACGCTGAAGCACACCCGGTCGGCTCAGAACCTGTTGACCCAGGCCCTGGCCCTGCGCCCGGAAGATGCGCCGAGCCTCGCCCTATTGGCCCATTGCTACTTCGGTGAAGTCTGGTCCGGCTGGTCGCCGGACCTGGACGGCGCCATCGAGGAAGCGACCCGCCTGGCCCTGCGCGCCGTGCGGCTGGACGCCGGCGACGCCTTCGCCCATTTCACCTATGGGGTGGCCCTGTCCTTGACCGGCCAGCTTCCACAGGGCCTGGCCGAACAGCGTCACGCCCTGGAGCTCAATCCGTTCTTCGCCCAGGCCACCGGCGAGATCGGACGCCTGCTGGCGTTTTCCGGCGAGACGGATCTTGCCGTCTCCTATCTGGACCAGGCCATGGCCCTGGCGCCGGCGGACCCTCATATCAGCCTGTATTTCAGGGCCAAGGCCATCGCCTTCCTGCTCGCCGGACGCCATGCCGAAGCTGTCGAGCAAGCCTCTGGCGCCTGCACGCGGCGGCCCGACTTCTTCTTCCATCACTATACCCTGGCCGCCTGCCAGGCGAGCGCCGGCAATATCGCCGCCGCCAAGGCCGCCCTGGCCGAGGGGCGCCAGCGCCTGCCGCTCTATCCCCTGGCGGTGCTGAAAGCCGGTCATCCCTTCGCCCGGCAAGACGATCTGGAGCGTTTCACCGACGCCTTGACCCTGGCGGGATGGTCCGCCACGGCCGGCTAAGCAGCCTCGCGGGGCTGAAGCCACGATTGATTTTGCTTTTTGAAGCAAAATCAATGCTGCTAAGAGACTGTTTGGAAAATCGTAGTGGTTGGGTCCTTGCGTGGTTCGAGACGCGGACCTGAGGGTCCGCTCCTCACCATGACGAGGGATTTTGCCGTCCACTCAACAGCGTCATGGTGAGGGCTCGCGTCAGCGAGCGTCTCGAACCACGCAAACCAAGCCATGCGACTTGTTTTCAAACGGGCTCTAAG